>Ga0136617_10006603_pt1 | contig 10352 bp, 11 predicted proteins | sample AntDrymUQ3222106_2_FD_129672 | JGI IMG/M metagenome (GOLD analysis project Ga0136617, IMG submission 129672) | Polar desert sand microbial communities from Dry Valleys, Antarctica - metaG UQ322 (21.06) | ecosystem: Environmental > Terrestrial > Soil > Desert | place: Antarctica: Dry Valley... | reverse complement strand
GCCGAGCAGAGCGAGGACGGAGCGTGCAGCGGGTCGATCCTGCGTGATCACCTCGCCGAGCACGTCCCAACAAGCGGCCGCAGCGAAGCCGAACCCGAACGCGTGCACGACCTGATCGAAGCGCAGCATGTTGAGAATGAGGTCGAAATGGTAGAGCACATCTCCACCGACGCTCAGCAGCCCGCCCGCCATGTGCGCAACCCCCCAGAGTGAGAGTCCCCAAAGGGTGAGCGGCCGCAGCCGAAAGTGGGTGTAGGTCACTGCAACGAGGGCAAACGCCACCACCATGAATTGACGAAATCGTCTGCAGCCCGGCGTCGCCCCACGAGGCCGGGTATCGATGCTGCCTCCTCCAAACGCCGTGCCGCCTTGAGGGACCCAAAACAAGGCCCGAAATGGGTACCTTTCATCGACGCCATCGAGCGATGCAGTGGCTTATCCGTTACCAGCGGCTAGTGTTGCACCCGAGGCAGTCACACAGACCGGCCTCTTCCGTGCTTACGACAGAGGAGGCCGGGCCCTCCTAAGAGGTCGAGTAAAATGAACCCTGCTTGGGCGCTCCTTGAGAGGCTGGACAGAACGGTGAAATATGCGCGGTCCTAAGCTGCGTCCTGGGGATCATCGCGAGGAAAAGACTTGCCGAGCAGTAGCGGCGCAAGACTAACGACACGGGCACGCACTCCAAGCAGTCACGCAAATCATTTCCGAATAATTCTGCCGACCAGGGAACACGTCCACTATTAACAGGGATAAAGAAAGTCTCCGTCATCGTCGCGAACGAGATAGGTGAGCCGATCCCAATTCGTTCATGACCCATCATTCTCCCCCCAGTTGCTTCCCTGCCTAACAACTACTTGGAGGCGAGGGTCGATCTGGTCTCGGCTGACGAGCGTGAAACGACGCGCATCACAAGCGACGCCCTGGCGGCTTGACCCTGATACCTGGATCATGGCACTTTCGCTACTTCAACTATGAAATGGGGGCGCAATCGGCCGGGCGACCGAGACTCAAAAGGGCTTCTCATGGGGCGAGTGCTGTACGAGCTGTGGGCTTCGTACTGCCGAACCAGGGAGACGACGTGCCATTCGCCTCTTTCATCAACAGAGTCCGCCCAGGAAATCCGTGCGCGGGCGCGGTTGTGGGGCCGACAAGTCTTCGACTATGTGATAGCCCTTGAGTCATGACGCTGCTCGTCGATGTCGTCGCTGCCTCGAGGGAGATCTCGGAGACGAATTCCCGAGCCCGCAAGATTGCGATCCTCGCGGAGCTCCTGCGGAGGCTAGACACAGACGAGATCCCGATCGCGGTGGGTTTTCTCTCCGGCGTGCCGCACCAGGGTCGGGTCGGCATCGGCTACTCGATCGCCTACGGGGTCAAGGGTACGGCGGCGGCCGAGGCGTCTCTCACCGTCGACGACGTCGACCGGGCGATCACGGCCGTGCAACGAGCCATCGGAAGCGGCTCGTCTACGCGCCGCCGGCAGATCCTTGGTGACCTCTTCGGCCGCGCAACCGAGCGGGAATCCGACTTCGTCAGGCGAATCTTAACCGGCGAGCTGAGGCAGGGAGCGCTGAGCGGCCTGATGCTCGACGCGATCTCGGGAGCGGCGGGGGTCTCCGGCGAGGTCGTTCGGCGCGCGGTGATGCTTTCGGGCGATCTCCCGCGCACGGCTGCGATCGCGATGACGTTGGGGGAGAAGGGGCTCAGCGACGTGGGGTTCGAGATCTTCCGGCCGATTCTGCCGATGCTGGCCTCCACCGCCGAGAGCGTGGGTGAGGCGATTGCGGGTTTTCGCCGCACGTCCGTCGAGTGGAAGCTCGATGGGATCCGCATCCAGATCCATCGTCGCGACGACGAGGTGCGCATCTACACGCGCAACCTCAACGACATTACGGACGCGCTCGGGGGGATTGCCGATGCGGTGCGCCGTCTTCCAGTACGCCAAGCAGTCCTCGACGGAGAGGCGCTGTGGATGGGGGAGGACGGTCCGGGCGCGTTCCAGGAGACGGTGTCGCGCATCGATCGCGAGGCGCCACCGGAGGGAATCGTGACGTTCCTCTTCGACTTGTTGCATGTCGACGGCGACGACCTGCTCGACACGCCGCTCGAGGAGCGTGCGACCAGGCTGGAGGCGACCGCGCCGCATCTCAAGATTCCAGCCGTTCTCACCTCGGACGCGGACGAGGCACAGGGCGTTTTGAACGAAGCGCTGCATGCGGGGCACGAGGGCGTCGTCGTGAAGGACGCGACCTCGCTCTATAGCGCGGGCCGGCGCGGCAAGGCGTGGCGCAAGGTGAAGCCCGTGCGGACCTACGATCTTGTGGTGCTCGGTGCGGAGTGGGGCCACGGGCGCCGGCAGGGCTGGCTCTCGAACCTGCACCTCGGCGCGCGAGTTTCCGGCACGGGCGAGTTCGTAATGGTGGGTAAGTGCTTCAAGGGCCTAACCGACGATCTCCTTGTATGGCAGACGAGGGCTTTGCTCGAGCGTGAGACCGAGCGGCGGGGGATAGCGGTGCTGGTGCGCCCCGAGCTGGTCGTCGAGATCGCGCTCGATGGGGTCCAGTCCTCGACGCGTTATCCGGGCGGCGTCGCGCTGCGGTTCGCGCGCGTTAAGCGCTACCGACCGGACAAGAGGGCTAACGAAGCAGACACCATCGACGACCTGCGCGGCCTGCTCCGAGCGCGCTCCTGAAGCTGCCGCAAACGGATATCGCAGTACTGTCGCGGGAATACTGCGTCCGACCAAGCTGTTTGCGAGAAACTCTTGCAGGCGCAGGGGGACGACGAGCTCCAGATCTCAAGGAGATCTTGGAGCATTCCATCCGAGGGAATGGCGCTTCTACCGCCGGCGGCCTGTCCCTTTTCTCGGGGTTGAATCGCGACCACGTAAGGTGCGCCATCTCGTCACCGAAGTTGCGACAAGCGTCCGTGCGCGATGGAGCGGCTCCGCAGTGACAGCGCTTTACAGGTTTGCGCCGGCGAACAGCGCCCCCGCATCCAGGGCTCTGCGCTGGCGCTCCGAGGTACCGCCCCAGATACCAGACTCCTCACGGGTCCAGGGCTGCTTCTAGGGACTCGCTTTTGACGGGCCACGAGGCGCAGAGAGCGCGCCGTTCACTCGCGCAGTGGTCTCTCTGCGGAAAGAACAAGCGCAGCCTCTTCGGGCTCCAAAGTCGCGACCCGCCTCGTCACGCGCCCACTCGGGAGCCATGAGCGCGCTGAGAGCGGCGGTCGGCTTGGCCCAGGGTAAGGATGCGAGCACCACAACCCGACGCTATGACGGGGGTCTGAGCGTCGGATTTCTTTACAGAAGGGTGAGACACTCGGCGCAGGTGGGCTCAACGACGAGTAAAGGAGTTGACACCGCCTCGCCCACCTTCGAGTGCACACGCGAGCTGCGAAAAGACCAAGAAAAACGCCTCGTGCCAGTGGCATGACGCCGGGCTTCACTTCATGTCGCGGCGATTCTCCCAGCTCCTTCCGTGTCCCGGACGTGATACGAGCCCTGAGTCGTGAGGTTTTTCCGAAACGCACTGAAGGGATCGGCCTCGAAGCGCGGTGCCGAGATAGAGCATCCCCAACATCTGAGGATCGATCAAATACGCGGTTCGTCTCGGCCGCGCTTGTGCGCTCGATGACCCTCAGTTCCCAATGGACTACCCGAACCACCTGTCTCGAGTTGGAACGCGTACCCGCCGGCTCAGCCGACAAGTCGAGACTCGCCGAATTGGCTGGGTTGAGGACGACAACCGTGGGGCTACCCCCAGTCGCCCGCATGGTTGCAATGCCGTTGCGAATCTTGGCGATTAATCCGAGCCGCTGGTGCCGAAGGCGGGCTTTTCATCGACGGTCTGAGCGAAGACTCTTGACCAGACCTCGCGCCACACAGCGGCCTTTTCCGGGTTAGTGTGTGGGGTATGCCCGATGACCGTACAGCCATCGAGGCGCGAAGTCTGGTCAAGAGCTTCGGCGATGTCCGAGCGCTGGACGGGTTCGACATCAAGGTCAAATCCGGGCAGGTCCATGGCCTAGTAGGCCCGAACGGCGCAGGCAAGACCACGCTTCTCCGTATCCTGTTTAGTCTGGTGTCTCCCGACAGCGGTTCGATCACGTTGTTGGGTAGAGACTGGAATGCAGCCGGGAGCATTAGGATGCACGGCATGGGCGGGTTCGTCGAGGATCCCCGTTTCTACCCATATCTCACCGCCCGCCGAAACCTCGAGTTCCTGGCCGATCTGGACGGCGTCGATCGCCGTCTGGTAGACGAGGTGCTCGACCTCGTACGCCTGACGGATCGTGCCGACCGCAAGGTCGGTGGGTTTTCCTCCGGCATGCGCCAGCGGCTGGGGTTGGCAGCCTCCCTCCTGCGGTCACCCAGACTGTTGTTGCTCGACGAGCCGACGGTGGGACTGGATCCATCTGGAGCCAGGGAGGTGCTGGCGCTGGTGCGGGGACTCTCCGCGGAGGGCACGACGATCCTGATCAGCAGCCACAACATGACCGAGGTGGACGGGGTGTGTGACAGCGTCACGGTCATGCGGGAGGGCAGGTCGGCTTGGCACGGGTCGATGGAACGTCTGCGGTCGGAAGCGCCGGCGCCGGCGCATCGCATGTGGACCAGCGACGACGTCCGAGCCAAGGACGTGGCCCTTGTGGAGCCCGGCGTGAGCGTCGTTCCTGATCCGGAAGGGTGGTTAACGGTGAGTGCGGATCGGGAACCGCTCGACGCCTATGTAATAGCGCTGGGCCGACTGGGCGTCGCGGTGCGACGGTTGGAGATGCCGATGACCGCGCTTGAGTCGATGTTCCTTGCATTGACCGGCGCGGAGATAGATCGATTCGCGACCCGAGACCAGCCAGATGAGATCGGGGTGACCAGGTGAGCATCGCGACGACACGGGCTGCGCCCACCGGGGCGACGCGCCTTCGGCCGACCGGGATCGGTACCGTGTACCGGGTGGAGCTCGCGAAGATCGCCTCCCAGCTCCTTCCGCGGATCGCGGCGGCCGTCTGCCTCGTGGGGCCGTTCGCCTTCACCATCTTCATCAACACCCAAACGTCGGTACCCGCCGACGCCCTCTTCGGCCGGTGGGTCCATTCCTCGGGCTTCGCCATCCCGTTCGTTGTGCTCGTGTTCGGCGGCATCGTCGGATTCCCGCTCATCACCGCGGTCGTGGCAGGCGACCTTTTCGCCAGCGAGGATGGGTACGCTACATGGAAGACGATGCTCACGCGCTCGTGTTCCCGGGGCGATATCTTCGCTGGCAAATGCCTGGCCGGGGTGACGTTCTCGGCCGCGATGGTCGCCCTGTTGGTGGTGAGCAGCACGCTTGCCGGTGTCCTCGTCGTGGGTACGCAGCCACTGATCGGTCTCTCCGGTCAGGTCCTGGATCCGGGCCGAGCCCTCGTCCTGATCTTGGAGAGTTTCGCCGTCGCGCTCGCCCCGGCACTCGCGTTCACGTGCGTGGGGATACTGTTCTCGGTCGTCTCGCGCAACAGCATGATCGGTGTGCTCGGTCCTCCTGTGGTGGGACTTCTCATGCTGCTCGTCTCGCTCATGGGCAGCGGCGTGGTCGTCCGTTCCATGCTCTTGATCACGCCGTTTGATGCGTGGCACGGTCTGCTGGTCGCTCCAGCGCACATCACCCCGCTCTGGGTGGGGGCGCTCGTCTGCGCGGCGTACGCGTTCCTCTGCCTGGACGCTGCCCGTCGGTCCTTTCGTCGCAGGGATTTCACCGGCGACGGGCGCGCCGCTGTGAGCTGGTCCAGGTTCGGCCGAGGCGTCCTCGTCGCTCTGGGGATCACGGGGATCCTTGCCTTGGGGGCCGCGTTCGACCGCAGGTGGATCACCTCGCACCGCCTCGAGAGGTCGGTCGACACGACGTTCAAGAACCTCCTGATTGCGCAACAGGACCTGCTAGGCAACCAGGTAAAGGAACGATCCCTCCTCGTATTCCCGCTCTGCAAGCGCGACAGCGTGGTCAGAGGTCCCAGCTCGGGCGCGGGCGACGACTGGGGCTGCGACGTTATCGTCGACGGGGGCGGCTTCCGCGGGCTCTCGGTGAGCTACTCCATCACGGTCCGGCCGAACGGCTGTTACACCGCAGACGGCCCGCCATTAGTGATCGGTCCGCTGCGCATCCAAAAAGCCGGCGGGGGGGTGGCAGTGAACCCGCTGTACGCCTTCGACGGCTGCATGATCGCTCCCTGAGCCGTGCCGTCCCGCGCTCGCCCGGGGGGGTGGATGCTGCGACCCGGCTCGGAGCGATGAGGCTCAAGGCTGCCTCTGCGCGACCGGCGGGTCGGATGCGTGTCGCGCGGATCGCGGCAGTCGGGGCAGTGATGGCGGCGGGTATCATGGCCCGTCTCTTGACGGAAGATGTGCCGACGACGGTCCCGACGAGGGGGAACAGCCTCGGCGCGATGGCTTGCCCCTCACAGGGGTGGTGCGTTGCCGTCGGGTCCATGGGCAGCGCGTACGGGGTCCAGGTCCCTTTTGCAGTGCTGTCCGCCGATGATGGACGGACGGCCCAGCCACCCCAGGCCCCCGCGCCGATCGGTGACAGCGTGCTCTCGGCGGTGGCCTGCTTGTCGCCCGATTCGTGCATCGCGGTCGGCAGCCACGAGCAGCCGACGCCGTACTTCGGTGCTCGTTCGGCCGGCGTGCGGCCCCTGACCGTGGAGTGGGACGGAACGACGTGGCACAGCCGACCCGGGGCGATCCCGCGCAGAGCGAGGGATGCCGGACTCAACGGCGTCGCCTGCGCCTCCTCGATGTGCATGGCGGTGGGTGAATACCGAGGGAGGTTCAAGGGGGATCGGCCCCTCGCCGAGTCCTGGGACGGCAAGGCTTGGACTCTCCGCCTACCGCGGAAAATGCGTATTGGTGAGGAGGTTGAGGACGTAGTCCTGGACGACGTGGCCTGCGTGTCCGCGACGTCCTGCACGGCGGTCGGGCATTTCAGCTACGAGATGACGTTCTTGGGCGAGGCGGTTGCCCCGCTGATCGAGCGGTGGAACGGGACAGCATGGCGCCCGGAGCGCGCCGCGAACCCGCAGACGTTCGGAGACACCAAGCTCAAAGCCGTTGCTTGCCCTTCGCCGGGTCGATGCGTGGCGGTCGGGTTCCAACAACGTCCGAACCGAATGGTCTCGACGTTCGCGGAGATCCGAGATGGGAACGTATGGAAGGTGCTCCCCATGCGTGATCCACCCGGCTCACCGGGGGCCGAGCTCTCGGACGTGGCATGTCCTCTTCCCGATCGATGCATCGCGGTCGGATCCTCGGTCTCACGCACCGGTCTCATGACCCTCGTCGAGTCCTGGGACGGCAAGCGATGGACGATCGAGCCGGCACCGACGCCGGCCGGCTCCCGGTCCAGCACGCTCACGGCGATCGATTGCGCTCGTCACACCGAGTGCTACGCAGCGGGCGTCTACTGGCAGCGATCCCCCATCGGGCGCGCCTTCTTGGCGAAGTGGAACGGCACCGGCTGGACGATCCTCCCGGCGCCCGGACCCCTCCAGGGCCCGGCCCGTCCGTAGAGGCTTGATCCCAAGCATTCGGAGCAGGAACGCCTAAGAGTTTTCAATCACTCCGGTCCCTGCGCTTCATCCGACAGCTGCTCGATGGTGTGACCCTGAGCCGACGAATCCAACGACAAGAACGACGGTGACCACAACCGACACAGCTATGGTGCCGAGATGGATCGACAGGCCGATGGGCAGGAACATGGTTATCCCGACCGCAAGTAACGCGGCGCCCTCAAGCACGAGCAAGGGCGGCCATACCCGACGCAGAGTCATAAGGAGAGCCGCGGCCGGAAGCCAGTACGCGATCTGACTGATCTGCCCCAGGTCTCTTATCACGTCTGCCGGCATCGATAAACCTGGCAAGGAGCGAACCCCGGAGAAGAACATGGCGCCGCAGTGGAAGGCAAGCGCAACGAGCGAGATAATCGCCAGCGTCATCTCCCCTCGCCTCAACCCTACTGAGCGCCTCCCGACGACTGGGCGCCTGTTCACAAGGCGCACGACCACACCGGCGATGATCACCCCTCCAAGACCCCACCAGAGAATCGGGAAGTCCACCCGCCCAACTATAAGCCGCAGCTCCCCTTAGGTATCGCGCGATAGGCAACATTCCGCCCCTCGGCGGTCGACCTGCGGCGACGCCATCGTGCGAGTCGCGGGTCGAGTCTCCCGCGGGAGAAACTCGAGGCAGCCTTCAAGTTCTCGTTGGCCCGGCGCAGCTCCTCTTGCTCGAGATTTCCTCGAGGGCCCGCCCCAAGACCAGCATTGCTCTCAAGGCACCTTTGCCCGCAAGTTCGTGGGTGACAGGCGTCCTGCTCCCTCCTATTTAGACGTGGCCCCAACGGGATTCGAACCCGTGCTACCGCCTAGGAAGGGCGGCCGGGGGCAAAGTCTGTGACCTGCGACGATACTTTCGAAAGGGCTCAGAACTCCTATGCCGCAAGGAATTCGAGCTTCGAGGCGGTGCTAGTGAGTGCTAGCTCGATTGAGTCAGGTTGTGTCGTTTTTGTGTCGGAAACGCGATGGGGGTCGATGGGGACGCGCCTACCATTGGCCCCGGGCAGGGTGGAGCCTAAGCACTTGGCGCAAATTGGATGTTCTTAGCGGGGAGCGGCTAGGGTTCTGACCGACCGTGCGGGGGCCGGTCAGAAACGAGGGGGAATCGTGAAGAAACTCTTGATAGGAGCAGTGGTGGCGGCGGCCAGGCGCTTTACGCTGAGGGCTTAGAACGGCGCACAGAGCGTGTGATGGGCCAAGGAGCCCCCAGCCCCGCGGTCGGGAAAGTGTTAGCAGAGAAACCGACCGGTGAGACCGAGGGGGTATCTGGCGGGCTGGATCGACCCGGAGGCGCCATGACCATGACGGGTTGAAACCAGACCCAGCCCGCCAAATCGCTTTACAGGGGCATCGGTGCTCCGTGCAGTGACCGCCTTCTTCAGTTTTTTCCGATCCATCCCCGCTTCTGCAAAAGCCAACTCGCTCATCGAGCGCCGGGCGGCTGCAATTTCCTTGGGATCGGGGCCGAGTTTGGGCTCGGTGTTCTCATCGAGCATCGGGGGGCTGTAATCGGTGCTGACCACCCCGTACCTTTGAGGGCTCCGAAAAACGCCGACCGACCCTCGCTGTCCTCGACGGGGAGTGCGCTGCCGGCCGCATGTGCGAGCCCTTCAAGCAGTTGAGCACGGTAGATCGGGTGGAGATCATCGAGCACCTTACCAACCGTTCGCATAGCACGTTCAGCTTCACTCAAACGGCTCACCAAAAACCCCTCACTACCAATGTTGATGTTGATAGATACATGTCGATGACCACTGGCGACATGATTTTCGGATGACTCATGCCGCCCCGTCCTTGTGCCGCCGCCATCCTGACCGAAAGCTCCTGTCCGGCCCACGGAATAGGTGGGCTCGAAACAAATCCGGGTGCGTTCGCCGGGTGATTCGGATGTGCTTGCCTCGTTGTGCTCGATGGGGATACCCCACGTGTTCGTGATCGTTCCAGTCGATCTTTCGAGAATCGTCCCCCCCAGGGGCAGGGTTCGTAATCGACGCTCATGGCCGCCTCACGCGCTCGAGGGGACTCTATGGGTAGTCGAAGTCCGGCGGGGTGCGGCGCGTCGACCGTCCTGGGGGCTCTAAGCGCGCCTCATGGCAAAGAGAGCCCCCAGCCTCGACGGTCGGACAAAAGGGGGAGCTAACTCAGCGACCGCCTGAGACCGTCGAGAAAATGGTGATGGGCCGGGCAATGGAGGCCGCTGACGAGGCGGTTGAAAACCTCGCCCGCGCGAGAGCTTTCCCGCCTGCCTCGTGCGATCCCTTCGGGCAAGCGAGACCGACGGATCGGATCGACCGAATCGAGCACGTTTCTGGTCGCGCACCGCCCCTTCAGCACTAGATGAACGGCTCACTAACAACCTCACAAGATGACTGTTGATGTTGACTTGTACATGTTACTGTTCATTGACTCTGTCTTTGCTGACGCCTTGCGAGCTCCCATTCGTCAACGCGTCCGCGGCCAGGAACGTGTATGGCCCTTGGTCCAGCGGTCGGGTCCGGAACGACTCCACGTGCTCGTCGAGCTCACGGGCTCGCTCAAGCGCACGCTCGCCTCTACCAACCCGTGCGAGTCGATGATCGAGTGTGTCCGGCGCACGAGCCGTAACGTCAAGCGCTGGCAATCGGGCGAGATGGCGCTGTGCTGGACGGCGGCAGGGATGCTCGAAGCCGAGCGTCAGTTCCGGCGCGTCATCGGCTACCGCGAGCTGGCCAAGCTCGCCCTCGCCGCCGAGCGCGAGCTCCACCGTCACCCGATCCAGGAGG
>Ga0136617_10006602_pt1 | contig 10354 bp, 13 predicted proteins | sample AntDrymUQ3222106_2_FD_129672 | JGI IMG/M metagenome (GOLD analysis project Ga0136617, IMG submission 129672) | Polar desert sand microbial communities from Dry Valleys, Antarctica - metaG UQ322 (21.06) | ecosystem: Environmental > Terrestrial > Soil > Desert | place: Antarctica: Dry Valley... | reverse complement strand
TCGGGGAGGACTGGCCTTATGTCGAGAAGTCTATAACTACCGAGGGTGCTTCGACGTGATGCGGTTTACGTCTCCCTGCGAAGCCTGTGAACATTGTCGCTTCCGAATGCCGAGAAACCGGCCTACGGTGATCCGATGCGTAGAAACGGCGGGTTGTTTGTCCCGACGACCGGGGAGCAAGATCCACGTGTGAAGGGGCGACCCGTTGCACGTCGAGCGCATGCTCTGGTCCGACGCTCCGCGGAACGCGCCAAGGGAGAATCCGGAACCCGAATGAGGCCCGAAAACTCGTAACGGGAAACACTGCGAACCCGATCCAGGGCCAAAGGCCCTCCCTAACCGCACGATCTTCCTCCGATCATGCGATGGTCCCTAGTCGCGCCGGCGCGCTAGTGCCTCCGGGAGCGCCTGGATGACGTCCCCCGCCACCGTGTGACCGGCGCCGACGCGTTTTGCGGCCAGATCCCCAGCATCGGACCGCGCGAGCACCGCCGCCGCGGCGGCCGCGAACGCGTCCATCCCCCGCGCCAGAAACGTCCCGACCAACCCCGCCAGCACGCTCCCGGTCCCGTTGGCGGCAAGGGCGCCGCTCGCGCCGGGTCCGAGGGCTACCGGGCCGCCGGGCGCGGCGACGACGCAGCCGTCCCCCTCCAGTACGAGCACGGCTTCCGCCCGGTCGACGAGCGCCCGCGCGGAGGCGAGCCGGCGAGCCCCGACATCCTCCGGTGAAAGACCGAGCAGACGGCCGAGCCCGGCCTCGTCCGAGATCAGGACCGTGGGACTGGGGCGTTCGGAGAACGCTTCCACGGAGGGGTAAGCGGACAACCCGCCGGCTTCGATGACCATCGGGACCTCGATGGAGGAGCCGACCGCCCGTGAGAACGCGCCCTCGGCGCCACCCAGGCCAGGCCCGAGCACGACCGCTCCGGCCTCAGGCGCGAGGTCGGCGATCGTCCGCACGCCCGCCTCGACGTGGCGGCCGTCCTCTTCCTCCAGACCGTGGATCAGAGCCTCGGGCAGGCGCAGGTCCATGACGGGAGCGACCGAGGCGGGGACGGCCGCCCGCACGTAGCAGGTACCGGCGCGCATCGCGGCCTCCGCTGCCATCGCGAGGGCACCGGTCGAGCCGCGTGCCCCGCCCACGACCAGGACGGTGTCGCGCAGCGACGCGTACCGGGGCCGGGTCGGCACCAGACGCAACACGCGCCTGGAGATAAGGCCAACGAGGCCGGCGTCCGGGGCGCCGCGCGGGATGCCGATGTCGATCACGCGCACCTCGCCTACGTGCCGTGCGCCCGGCGCCACGTACAGGCCGATCTTCGGGGCGTGGTTCGTGGTCGTGACGCTTGCGCGGATCGCCGGCCCCTCCACCTCGCCGGTTGCCGCGTTGACCCCCGACGGCACGTCTGCGGCTAACACCGGCGCGCCTGCGGCGTTGATCGCCGCGATGACCCCGACGAGAGGTTCGCGGACGACACCCTCGAAGCCCGTCCCGAGCAACGCATCGACGATGGCACCGGAGTCCGCGAGTGCCGCCGGATCGAACGGTCGCGGCGGCACCCCAGGCAGGCGGTCGAGGTTCGTCCGCGGCACGCCGGCGAGGCCGTCCAGCGCAAGCGGGGCGATCACGTCGACCTCATGCCCGGCTTCCCGGAGAAGCCGGGCCGAGATCAGGCCGTCTCCTCCGTTGTTGCCCGGCCCGACCACGACGCGGATGGGTCCCCCTCCGGCGACCCCGGCCGCGGCCGCCGCCAGCCCCGCTCCGGCCTTCTCGGCGAGTTCCAATTCCAGGATGCCGCGCCGCTCCATCGCAAAGCGATCCGCCGCCCGCATCTCGTCCGGGTCGTATAGTCCGTCGAGCCATCCGGGCAGGGAAGCCCGTGTCCGCTCTTCTTGCATGTCTCTCCCCTCCCTGGGCCGACGTATGATAGACATAGCCTGGGACGCGGGTCAAACTGGGCCCCGATCCCGAAGAAAACCGCCAAGTACGCCCAAATAGCGCGCAAGACGCCTATCAATCCGGACCCCTTTTCCCGTGCGGCCTTCTAAAGTTCATCCGGTTGGCGTGTACACTATTTCGCGCCCGACACGACTAGACTCTGGCCCGTGCGCCTGTTCTCCAACACAAGAATCTACGAGCGGATTGGCGGCCTCTACGCGACGCGTCATTGGGGTTCTGGTCCCGTGAAGTCCGCAGGCAAGCCGCCAGAGTTCTCGATCTCCGCGAGGATGAGCGGCTCCTGATAATCGGGGGGGGAACGGGCATGGAGCTGGAGCATCTGCCCGTGTGGGTAGGAGGAGACGGGGTGGACCTCAGCGCCGGCATGCTCGAAAGAGCCCACTGGCGGCGGGCGGAGCTTGGTATGCACAATCTGGACCTCCGGATGATGGACGCGCGGACGCTCGACTTCCCGGACGAAGGCTTCGAGGCAGTGTACCTGCCCCTCATCCTCACCGTCGTCGAGGACGGAGGGCGGGTGTTCGCTGAGGCCGCGCGGGTCGCCGCTAGAAAAGGTGGCCACCTTCCTCCAAGATAGTTGGTGTTCTATGCCTGCTACCTATAGGAGAAGATGGCCAAAGACCATCGTAGGAGGTCCGAGGAGGTCGCGCAAGCAATGTTGCTCGACGACCCCACCTTCCTCAAGGAGATCGTAGAGCGGGTGCTACAGGAGTTGTTGGAAGCTGAGATGACCGAGCACATAGGCGCCGCCCCCTACGAGCGAACCGAGAGGCGCACGGGGCAGCGTAACGGTTACAAGCCGAGGACTTTGAGGACGCGGGTGGGCACCCTCAACTTGCTCGTCCCCAGGACAGAGAAGGCACCTTCTCCATCAGGCTCTTTTCGCGCTACCAGAGGAACGAGAAGGCCTTGATGTTGGCGTTTATGGAGATGTACGTCGAGGGCGTTTCGACCAGGAAGGTCAAGGACATAACCGAGGAGCTTTGCGGCACCTCCTTCTCCAAGAGTTTCAGGGACACCCGCAGGACGTGCAACGGTCCTGCCAGCCTGCCTGTAGCAGCAGTCGCCACTACGACGAACACTTCCACTGTAGCAGATAGTACAGACCATCTACTGGAAACGCCGACAAACTTCCCGACCGTTGAGAATCGTATCGCTGCAGTCCAACAGATCTTAGAATTCTTGCGGCATCTGGGTTGACCAGCATGCTCTACGCGCTCCTATCAGAGCAGGGATATAGTCTCCTGCCGATCGATGCACCGAATGGGTATTTGTGGCACTCTCATGCGTTGGACATGATGCATCAGTATGAGCCTTGGGGTGTCGACGCACAGCCCATTGTCGTATAGATAGCAACCAAGACACGGCAACCATACGCCGCGGTTTGCTAATGATGATTTCGGGGGATGAGACATTCCGTCGAACGATCAAGAGGCCACGCGGCTTACTCTCAAGCTATATGGATTATCGGCAACGTCAGGAATCAAGGATGTTAAGAACGGCGGACGAACGATATGGGTAGAGAAGGAAGATCCTACTCGTTAAGGGGGTGCGCAAGAGCTCATACCTTACAAGGTGTCGGAGCTAGCGAAAGCTCCGCCCCGGTACGCGTTGTGTGGATCTGCGCGCTTTGGGCGCTCGTTCACAGCGTACTTGCCTCCAAACAAGTCAAGGATCTGACCCGTAGGATCACCGGTCCGCGCTACCGCGACGGCCTGTATCGCTTCGCCTTCAACACCCAGTCGGTGGTATTGCTTCTGTGGGCGGCGCGGCGGTTCTCGAGGCTACCCGACCAGGAACTCTACCATGTGGGGCCTCCTTGGTCTTGGCTCTTCCGAGCGAGCCAGGCTGCCTCTTTGGGTGTTTTGCTCTCGGGCGTGCGGGTCATGGGTATACTGAATTTCGCCGGAATAACTTCGCTACGGGACCTCCTTACGGGAAGGGATGTGCATCCCGCACCGGAGGCGCAAGGGCCGCCGATCGGCTCCGACGACGAGGTGGTGAGAGCGGGGGCATTTCGCTTCACCCGCCACCCGGGCAATCTCGGTGCTCTGGGATTCTTCTTGTTCTTGCCCCGCATGACGGCGAACCGCGCCGTCCTCGTGGTGCTCGTGGCCCTCTACGTTGTCCTGGGTTCGATGCACGAGGAATACAGGCTGCGGGCGGCCTACGGCGAGGCCTACGAGCGCTACCGGAGGGCGGTGCCGTTTCTGATACCCCGTCAACCACGAAGATAGAGAGGGCACGATGTATTCCGAGCCGCCGGACACGGGTATCGTCCGAATATCGAAGAGTGAGGGCTCAAAAGGAGGCGAGGTGTGAGCGAATTGGATCCTCGCGTATCTAAGGCGGTCACCGCGCACTCCTTGATCGTGGCCGCCCTGAACGTCGTGCACTCGCTGCGGACCAGGGGCTTGCGTCGCACCCTGCTCTTCGCCGCATTGGGGAACGCCATACCGATCCTGGGCGAACTCCTGGCTGTACACATCCTGAGAATGCTACGCCACCACGTGCGGTCCCAGGTTAAGGGTGTGCCCCTGGCCATCGCCCTCGGCTGGTACAACGTCGGCTACGGAACCTTGGCAATCGTGAAAGGCACTATCAACAACGCTGCCAATCCGCAGGGCAAGAAGAGCCTGGTCCTAGCATCCGCGACGGCGCTAGGGGCGACCAGCTTCGATCTCTTGCTGGACCCCTTCGGCTTGAAATTGGGTCTGTGGGAGTGGAGCGAAGATGGCCTGTACGCCTCTGAGGTTAAGGGACCGAACGGTAAGTGTGGCGTCCCGCTGCTGAACTTCGCTGGCTGGCTCGCCTTGACGACCGGCGTTACGCTGTCGTACCAGCGCCTCCAGATCAGAGGCAACGTCGCCGACGCGCCTGATCCAGAGGACAACGATGGCCCAGGGGCCGAACGCGCAGCGGCACTCCTGCTGCTCTCCTACTACCTGCCAGCAGCGGTATGGGCGCTGAAGCGGGGCAGGCGCCAGTACCTGCTCTATTCGGCGCCCTTTGCCACGACGTTGTGGGCAGCGATAAGGTGAAGTTCGGCTGCTTCTTAGCAGCTCTCTAAGGCATACTCACCGCATCGTCGGTCGCTGGCTTCGGCGCCCCGTTGCTCTTGGCGCGCTCGGCTGACGTGACCGGCTCCTATGACCGGGCCCTCTACGCCACAGGAGGCATAATGCTGGTCGGTGCCGTCATCCCGCTCGCCCTCAAGGCTCCTTGCCCTCCCGTTAACAGCTTAGGGAGACGCTAGCCGACGCAATGCCCGTCCTTGTCCGGCAGATCAGTGCCTATCGCTTGGTATCCACGGCAGGAAGCTCTTCAGGGTGAGTAAGGTGGCGGTGAGGTTGGCGTCGAGGGTCGAGTGCCACTCCTCCTCGGTGGTCTGAGCCACCGGCCCGAGGCGTGCCCTGCCACCGCCCGCGAAAGCGGCAACCACCCCTTCCGGGCCGAGCTCTTCCTCCGCCTTATTGCGCATCCGCTCGACCGCGGTGAGGTCGGTGCAGTCAGCGGCCACCACGAGAGCCTCGCCGCTAGCCGATCGTATCGCATCGACCAACTCTCTCCCCCGAGGTCAGGGTCTAAGGTTTCAGCACCTTTTCTTCAGCATCATCGACGCTGCCGCCGATGTCAATTCGCGGAGGCTTTCAGGGTGATTACAGGCTTCCGCCAATAGAGGAGCCGGTACCAACCCAACGTGTAGTGATCCGTCCGTCGATGAAGCATGGGTTTGCAGCTGCAGCCGGGAGCACTCCGCCGTCGAGGCAATATTCTCTTCCTTGCCAGGTTATCATCGAATTATCTTCCGAAGATGTCGAGGCCCCCTCGCATACTTGTGTTTATCCTGCAAACCCCACAAACCAAAGAGCCGACGAGCGGACTCGAACCGTTGACCTCATCTCATTACGAGTGATAATTCATGCGTTGCTGGGGTTTGCCTGAGGTTGCAAATCCCGTATATCTAGAGGGGTTTCTTTGCCTTGGCTTGCTCTACGTTGCACCGTATTGCGTTCCCGGTGGTGTCAGAGTGGTGTCAATTTCACCCTCGTATTCGCCTAACACTGTGGTCTATCCCTAGGTCTTGTGAGTTCGCGACTATCTAATCGAGTCGTTCGAGCAGCGCCATTGAGAGAGCCTCGGCGCGACTTTCGACCCCCAGCTTCCGATAGAAGCGTTGCAGGTGCGTCTTGACGGTGAGGGGACTGATGTAGAGTTCCTCGGCTATCGCCTTGTTGGTCTTCCCTTGAGCTATGCTGAGCAAGATCTCCGCCTCCCGATCGGTAAGCCCTAGGGACGACTTAAGTGATTCTGCGGAGAGCCCGATGTACTGCTCTTTCAGAATCAAGAGGTGATGATCCTCCATGTAATCGGCTACGTAGCGTACTAGGAGATGCTTTCCTGCACGCTTGATGACGAGCGCGTGCTGAGGCGGTGGAATATCACTCTGGTCCACAAGAGCCGACCGTTGGTGCTCGACCCAGCGCCGCAGGTCGTCGGGTAGGTGGCCCGCCTCTTGGGCCGGCCCGAAGTACTCCGAGATCCACCGTTCGGCCCGCTTCGTGCACCATTGCAACCTGCCCTTTTCTCGCAGCACGACCACGGCCCGATCCAGCTTCTCCATCGTCCGCTTCACGCGGACCGTCTCCTGCTGCACTTGTGTTAGTGCTGCCATGTTGTCGTGGGCCTGCAACAAGTGGGGGCGAAGCAGGTTGAGAGCCAGACGCTCCCGTTCGGAGAAATCCTTGCCGCTGCGTCCGAGCGAGACCGCAGTCGCAGCAAGGGGGCCATGCGGTAGGACGATCGTCATCCAGTGGTCCAGGCCTACTCTTCGAAAGCAATCGTTGTAGAGCCCAAGCCTACGGAACTCGCTTCGTGTGAGGAAGTCGCTGATCTTGACGGCTCGGCCGTCGAGGGTTCGCCGGTAGTGGTTGATGAGTGGGTTCTCGTCGATGTAGCCGCTGTGGATCTCCACTATCTCGGTGAGGTCGGGGGAGGAGAATGCCGGTTCCGACTCCCAAGCAGTGGCTCCCCCTGCTGAGTCGTCGACCGTAACCGACACCGATGGATCGACGTAGATTACCGACTCCGATGGAACGACGCTCCCGATCGTGGTGAGGATATGGCGCTTGAAGCCCTCAAGGTCTCGTTGAGCGTAGAGTTCGCGCAGGTACGAGAGAGAGGCTTCGAGGTCCCGCTGCCTCAACCGCTGCATCACCGGCCACCTATGAAACGCATCTTATGTCCCACGTAGAACTTCCTGATGCAGTGTAGCCGCAAAAAGGGAGGATAGCCACCCCAAAAATACTCCAAACGGAGTACACGCTTCCCCGGTATTGGGCCTAAGTTGAACGTGGAAGGAAAGTAGAGGCCAAGAACACCATCTCGTAGATGGGTAGCTGGGACGTAGGGAGCCAGGGGAGCAACGCCTACCAAGGAGGGAAGCAGGCAGATCGCGGTGGAGGCGTTGCAGCTGCGTAAAGTAGCGTCTACCCCATCTTCGTCGAGAGCATAAGCAGGCGAGAACGGACAAGGAGAATCTAGGTCAGGAGGCGAATAGATGGAAACACACCTGAGTCACACCACGACCCCCGAAAACCAGAAGACCGGAAACCTCTTCTTCGACGATCCGCTGTTCGAGGATTTCGCCGTGCGTGCGCTAAGCTTGGACGGATGCCCTCTCGGCGAGGTCTCCGCGACCATATCGCAAATTGTGGAGGGCGACCGGGACGGCTGGTACGAACAGTGGGCCGCCACGGCTGTCCGCATCACTGCACTCGGCGATGCGAGCGCTAGCGCGGGTCACACGGTAAGCGCCCGCGACGCCTACCTTAGGGCGTCTAGCTACTACCGTACTGCCTACTTGCCCCTGTACGGTTCACCGGTCGACCCTAGGCTAGTGCAGGCGTTCGACAAAGAGACCGCCGTCTTCCAGAAGGCGGCCGCCCTCATGAGACCCCCGGTCGAGCCGGTAGAGATCCCCTACGAGGGAACCACTCTGCCCGGGTACTTCTTCCGGGTCGACGATTCCGGCCGCCCCCGGCCGACGCTCGTCTGCACGAACGGCTACGATTCGACGATCAACGAAATGTACGTCGCCTTCGCGGGCGCGCTCCCCCGCGGCTACAACTTGCTGCTCTTCGACGGTCCTGGCCAAGGCCGGCCACTGATCGAGCAGGACCTCGTGTTCCGGCCCGACTGGGAGAATGTGGTTACACCGGTCGTCGAGTTCGCACTGACGCGGCCCGAAGTCGACCCCGAGAAGGTGGTGCTCCTGGGTTGGAGCTTCGGCGGCTACCTGGCCCCGCGTGCGGCGAGCGGGGAGCACCGCTTGGCCGCGTGCCTCGCCGACCCCGGCTTCTGGGACCTCTTCGAAGCGAACAAGGCTGGTCTGTCGGCCCTCCCCAGGGAGACGTTCGACAAACTCCCCGACGTCGACCCGAGCGTGTTGGAGCCGTTCATGGAGAAGATTAGGGCGGATCCCAAGCTCCGCTGGAGCATCATTCAGCGCAACTTCTGGGTGCACGGGGTCGACTCCCTGTTGGAGTTCTTGAAGGTCTCCGAGAATTACAGCCTCAAGGAAGCGGCGGCCCAGATACGCTGCCCGACGCTGCTGGGCTGTTCCGAGAGCGACCCGCTGTCGTGGAACGCCGATAGGATATACGATTCTTTAACGTGCCCGAGGAAGTTGGTCCGCTTCATGAACGCCGAGGGGGCGGGCGATCACTGCGAGGTCAGGGCCCGCCGGCTCTTCGACCAGCGCGCTTTCGACTGGCTCGATGAAACGCTCAGCGTGAGCTAGGCACCAAAGGAGGCGCGTAAGGGCCAAGGAATTGACACAAAGCGAATAAGGGGAGAGGGCGTCCTACAGCACCTGCCACCATGAGCGCACGAAATCCTACTCGGTGAATTTCCGAAGTAAGATAGCAGAACCTATGAGTAGTGGGTTCGATAGCGGAGCATCGCCGAAACCGTATGCATCGCACGCAGACGAACAAACCATGACATGTAACTCCGGGAGAGCCGACGAGCGGACTCGAATCGCTGACCTGCTAATTACGAGTTTGCTTGAGTGCGTTCTAGCCTGTCCTACTGTGTCCGGGAATTGCGCCTATTTATGCGGTTTTCGATGATCTGGCGGTATCACTTTGTCCAGTGTATACCAGTGTGTATCAGCCAGGTTGCAGTACGGTTGCAGTACATGCGTGGGCGTCACCTCGTGCCCGAGACGAGGTTTCCCCCGTCGACCAGGGGATGACCGAGGTGGACGTAGGGCGGGTCGCCCTGGGTCTTGAGCAGCTTATGGTCGGCCGTCACAACCACCGTGCCAACCTCCTCGGCGAGGGCTAGGCCCTTACTCTTGTGTTTCGCTTCCCCTCGGTGGTAGCTCGGGACGCAGCCCAAAGAGACGTGGGAGGGGTGCATCGCTTCACTAATCAACGAGGGCAGCTCGTCGCATAGCGCGTCGATCACCTTACACGCTTGGGTTGCTGTACCGACTCACCACTTTCCGACCAGAGAGCTTGCCCCAGCCACGCCCACCCGGCCCCTAATATCGCCACTGCTACCGAGATAAGCCATTCTGGCCCAACGCCGACAATTTTTATCCCAAAGTACACCAGTGCACCGATTATGATCAGCAGCGCTCCGCCGCTTGGCAAGACATTCACACGCATGGTAGCCATACCGAAAAGCACCGCGCCTATCATCACCACTAGCTCTAGTGGATGAACAATGTCATTCAACACCTCCGCCTCAGTCCTAAGCACACCATCAACGAAGACGATGGCGAGGCCACCGAGGGTTATCAGCACGGAGGCGGTAACGATCAGAATAACACCTATCGTCCCTAACCACCCAAAGCGTTCTTGCCTCTCCTGCCAGAGATAAAGGCCTACCAGTCCCACGGCCAAGAATGCGTGGGCGGGGGAGTCTAGCGCGTGGAATGCCCAATGAAGATCCCCGATGAACGGACCTGCTGCGGCTTCCACAATGAAGAACGCCCCAGCCAGCAGGGCTGCGAGCCCTCCCCATCGGACAAGGTTTGGTGATACCATGCGCGCTTTCCTCCTTCTCCCAACCCTTCTGTCCCACCCCGCTAGGCGATCGTTACGACGAAGTTCGGGGAATCCTCATTCTTTCCTTTCTGGCAGGCGCAACCACAATGAGACGTGCGCCGGCTGCATCGTCTCTCTAACCACCTCTACTAGGTCATCGGCGACGCTGTCAAGGTCCACATCGTCGCGCAGCCTGATGTTGAACGCTTGCAGGGTCTTTGCCACATCGTACTTCCGGCGGTAGAAGCGGCGATCTATGAACGCCTGTACTCTCCGGCGCAGGGGCACGAACAACGCGGCTATTGCTAGGGTGGAAGCCACTACGGCGAGCTGGGAG
>Ga0136617_10006601_pt1 | contig 10356 bp, 10 predicted proteins | sample AntDrymUQ3222106_2_FD_129672 | JGI IMG/M metagenome (GOLD analysis project Ga0136617, IMG submission 129672) | Polar desert sand microbial communities from Dry Valleys, Antarctica - metaG UQ322 (21.06) | ecosystem: Environmental > Terrestrial > Soil > Desert | place: Antarctica: Dry Valley... | reverse complement strand
GATCAGGTCTCGCGCACGAGGTGTCGAGGGTCAGGTTCCGCGCACTGGGAGCATCCGAACCGCGTCAGGTCCGGAAGGAAGCAGCGCTAAGGATTCCCTCCCAGGTGCCGCGGTCTCGCCTGACCGGAGCCGGCGATGCGAGCGCCCCCCGCGGAAGCCGCTCGAAGACGGAGCGCGCGACCGGGCTAAGATCGAGGAGTGACTGCGCTCTACCGCAAGTACCGGCCTCAGGACTTCGACGACGTCGTCGGCCAGGAGGCGGTCGTGCGGACGCTGCGGAACGCGATCGAGCTCGGCCAGCTCCGGCAGGCCTACCTCTTCGCCGGACCGCGCGGCACCGGCAAGACCTCGATGGCGCGGATCCTCGCGAAGGCGGTCAACTGCGAGCAGGGGCCGACGGCGACGCCGGACAAGGTGTGCCACGCCTGCGTCGCGATCGCGAACGGCTCCTCGCTCGACGTGATCGAGATGGACGCGGCCTCCCAGCGCGGGATCGACGACATCCGCGAGATCCGGGAGCGCGTCGTGCTCCAGCCCGCCGAAGGCCGCTACAAGGTCTACATCCTCGACGAGGCGCACCAGCTCACGGACGCGGCCTGGAACGCGCTCCTGAAGCTGATCGAGGAGCCTCCGCCGCACCTGATCTTCGTCTTCTGCACGACCGAGATGTCGAAGGTCCTGCCGACGGTGCGTTCCCGCTGCCAGACCTTCGTCTTCGCGCGGCCGCGCCTGGCCGAGCTCGTGCGGGTGCTCCGGCGCGTGTGCGAGGCAGAGGGGATCGAGGCGCCGGATGCGGCGCTGGCGCTGATCGCGCGCGGCGCCCGCGGCTCGTTCCGCGACGCTGAGTCGACCCTCGACCAGCTCGCCTCCGCCACGAGCAACACGATCGACGTCCAGTCGGTGCTGCAGCTCCTCGGCGCGGTCGAGGAGGACGCGCTCTTCCGGTTCTGCGACGCGATCGTCGACGGCGACACGGCCGGCGCGCTCGTCTTCATCGAGGAGCTCGCCGAGCAGGGGCAGGATCTCGGTCGGCTCGTGACCGACCTGCTCGAGCACCTGCGCCATCTGCTCCTCGTCCAGCACATGGGTCACGTGCCCGATTCGTTGCCCGTCACTGACGAGACCCGCGACCGGCTGCGCGAGCAGGCGAACCAGCTTCCCGAGTCGACGGTTGTGCGACTTTGCGACCTGCTCGCGGTTGCGCTGGACGATCTACGCCAGGGCGGCGATCCGCGCCTGCCGCTCGAGCTCGCGCTCGTCAAGGTGACCCGTCCCGGCGGCGATCTCTCGCGTGAGTCGATCTCGTTCCGGCTCGACCAGCTCGAGCAGCGACTTGGGGGCGCGCCGGCACAACCAGCTGCGGCGCCCGTCGCGCCGGCGCCGGAGCGCGCTTCCCCGGTCGCGCCGCAGCCGGAGCCGGACGAGGCGATCGAGCAGCCTGCCGCGGCAGCGCCGCCGGCTCCTGCGGCCGCGCCGCCGCTCGCGCTCGAGCAGCTCCAGGACGCATGGCAGCGAACCGTCCTGCCCGCGGTGCAATCGCGCTCGATCCCGGTCGCATCGCTGCTCGGCGAGGCCCGCCCGACCGTGCTCGAAGACGAGACGCTGACGCTCGAGTTTCCGGCCACGGCCGATTTCCATCGGCGCCAGGCCGACGAGCCCAAGGCGATCGGCGCGATTCGGGACGCGCTCTACGAGGTAACGGGACGTCGTCTCGCGGTGGCGCTGACGCTCGGCGAGCCAACCGAGCCCGACGAGTCGGAGAGCGAGTCGCCGATCTCGGAGGAGGCGCTGATCTCGCTATTCAAGGAAACGTTCGACGCCCAGGAAGTGGAGGAGAATCGGTGAGCAAAATGGACATGAACAAGCTGATGCAGCAGGCCCAGCAGATGCAGGAGCAGATGCAACGCGCTCAGGAAGAAGCGGCGACCGAGGTCGTGGAGGCCTCGGCGGGGGGCGGCATGGTCACGGTCAAGGCGACGGGAGGCGGGGAGATCGTCGGGATTACGATCGACCCGAAGGCGATCGATCCGGACGATCCCGAAATGCTCGCCGACCTCGTGCTCGCCGCCGTCAACGAGGCTCTTCGCTCGGCGAGCGCGTTGATGGAGTCGAAGGTCTCGGGAATGCTGCCGGAAGGCCTCGGCGGCCTGGGCCTGCCCGGCTTCTGACGGCAGCTCCTGGCTCACCCGCTTCGGTGCTGCTCGTCCACGGCGCAGGAAGCGGGCCTTGGGTCTACGACGACTGGCCCGAGAAGTTCTCGAACGTGCGTGTCTCAGCCGTCGATCTCCAGGACGGCCTCGAGCTCCGCCGCGCGTCGATGTCCGAGTACGCCGGTCGGGTCGCCGCCGCGGCCGTCGAGCTACCCGATCCAGTGGCCCTCTGCGGGTGGAGCCTGGGAGGTCTCGCTGTTCTGCAGGCTGCCGAGCGCGTCGGGCCGCACACTCTGATCCTCATCGAGCCGAGCGCGCCCGGCGAGATTCAAGGCTTCGATCCCGATCTCGCGCTGACGGAGGGAACCTTCGACCCCGAAGCCGTCTACGGCACATTTCCGCCGGGCGTGCGTGCGCGACCGGAGTCATCGCTGGCCCGGAGCGAGCGCAAGCGTGGGATCTCGGTGCCGAGCCTCCCCTGCCCTTCTCTCGTCGTCTACGGCGACGAGTTCCGTCAGGAGCGCGGCCTCGAGGTCGCTCGCCTGTACGGCTCGGAGGAGATCTACATGGCCGGACTGAGCCATTGGGATCTAGTCCTCGACCCACGTGTTCCCGAGGCGATCGCAGCCTTCCTGGGTGTGACCGCTGACGGGACAGCCGTCAGCGCAGGCTGACAGGGACAGGCCCTGTCAGCCCACGTTGACTGGTCGGCCGGGTTCGCTCAGGCCGCGCCGGCGAGATCCGAAAGGCGCTCGCCGAGGCTCCGTAGAGCGGTCGTCTCGAGCTGGCGGATCCGCTCGCGCGTCAGCCCGAGCTCCTTGCCGATCTGCTCGAGGCTCGCGCCCTCGGCGTGCCCGGCGAGCCCGAAGCGGCGCTCGAGCACGAGCCGCTCCCGCTCCGGCAGCTCCGCGACGGCCTCACGGACGCGCTGCTGCTCGAACGAGGCGCCGGCCGCGTCGATCGGATCCTCCGCGCTGCGGTCGCCGAAGAGATCGCCGAGCTCACCGTCGCCGTCGCCGATCGCCTGGTTCAGCGAGACGGACGCCTCGACGGCGTCGAGCGCCTCCTGAGCATGGGTCGGCTTTAGCTCGGTTGCCTCCGCGAGCTCCTCGAGCGTCGGCGCGCGACCCAGCTTCGCCTCGAGCGCCTGCCGCGTCCGCCGCAGCTTCAGCCGCCGCTCCTGGACGTGCACGGGGATGCGGATCGTGTCGCCCTGGTTCGCGACCGCACGCTGGCAGGACTGACGAATCCACCAGGTGGCGTACGTGGAGAACTTGAAGCCCTTGCGGTAGTCGAACTTCTCGACCGCGCGGTTCAGGCCGATCACGCCCTCCTGGATCAGGTCGAGCAGCGGCAGCTGGTGACCCTGATAGCGCTTTGCGATCGAGACGACGAGGCGCAGGTTCGCGTTGACCATCCGCTCCTTCGCCACGAGATCGCCCTTCTCGACGCGCTTCGCGAGCGCGACCTCGTCCGCAGCGGTGAGCAGCGTGTGCCGCCCGATCTCGGTCAGGAAGAGCTGGAGGCTGTCGGTGACGACGCCTGCAGGGCTGAGATCGAGGTCGACCGGCTCGTCGGCCCGCGTCGGCGTCTCTTCGATCTCGACGCCTGCTGCGGCGAGTGCGGTCCGCACCTCGGCCAGCGCCTCGTCTCCGAGATCGTGCTCGAGCTGGAGCGCCTCGAGCTCGTCGACGCGCACGGAGCCGCGCGACTCCGCGTCGGCCAGGAAGCCGTCGAGGTTTTCGGTCGTGATCTGGATGTCGTTCTCTGTGACCTGGGCATCGGCGCCCAGGGTGGGGCTCTTCTGCATGTTCCTCCGAACTGAAGTGGTGTCGATCGGCGCCGGCCCCGCTCCCAATCGAAATCGGGCCCATTCGGGCAGGCGGAAAGGCGCCGCACCTCTATTAACGTCACGTCGAGGGCATCTCTTCCACCCTTTCGGCCGTTCCGAACAAAATCCTTACCGGTACGAGAACGTCCGAAAGGGACGGTTACTGTGCACCGGTGCTCAGCCCATCCGTCGACAATCTCGTCGCGCAGCTCTCGCGGCTACCCGGGATCGGGCAGCGCACGGCGCAGCGACTCGCCTTCCATATCCTCTCGACGGGCAAGGACGAGGCGCTCGCGCTGGCGGCGGCGATCGGCGAGGTCAAGGAACGAGTTCAGTTCTGCCGGACGTGTGGCAACCTGACCGAGGAAGAGCTCTGCTCGATCTGCCTCGACGAGCGCCGCGACCGGGCCGTCGTGTGCGTTGTCGAGCAGCCGGTCGACGCAATCTCGCTCGAGCGCACGCATGAATACCGCGGCCTCTACCACGTCCTCGGCGGCTCGCTCTCGCCGCTCGACGGCGTCGAGCCCGAGCACCTGCGGATCGGCGAGCTGATCAGACGCGTCGCCGAGGGCGGGATCGAAGAGGTCGTGCTCGCCACGAACCCGAACATGACGGGTGAGGCGACCGCTGCCTACATCGCCGATCGGCTGCGTCAGTCGAACGGGGGCGATCGCGTCCGCGTCACCCGGCTCGCCAGCGGACTGCCCGTGGGCGGCGATCTCGAGTACGCGGACGAGGTCACGCTCGGCCGCGCGCTCGCCGGCCGCCGCGAGCTGTGAAGCGAGAGCTTGGCCGGCCCGCTGATGGTTTCGTCCGCAATTTGCGGACTTTCTTCGGGGCCGGGATTGACGGCAACCGGTTGGTTACATAGGTTGCGCGAGCTGAACCGGTGGGCCTTCGGGTTTGCCGGTTCAGCACTTTTTGTGGTCCGGAACCGACGGCCGCACTAGACTCGGCGAATGGCTGCGACCGAGTACGAAGCCGTCCCGACGGTCGATCCGGACGCCACCCCGGCCACGGACGGGGCGCCGCAGTCCCCGTGCGTCGTGATGAAGTTCGGCGGGACGTCGGTCGCCGATCCGGAGAAGCTGAAGCGCGTCGCCGCGCGGCTCGTCGGTGCGCGCGAGGCGGGCTACCGCGTCGTCGGTGTGCTCTCGGCGATGGGCAAGACGACGGACGAGCTGTTCGAGCTCGCCCGTGAGGTCTCCGCGAGCCCCGACCCGCGCGAGCTCGACATGCTCGTCTCGGTGGGGGAGCGGATCTCGTGTGCGCTCGCGGCGATGGCGATCGTCGACCTCGGCCACGAGGCGATCTCGCTCACGGGCTCGCAGGCGGGGATCGTCACCGACACCGTCCATGGCAAGGCGAAGATCGTCGAGGTGCGGGCGCGGCGGATCCACGAGGCGCTCGACGGCGACAAGATCGTGCTCGTCGCCGGCTTCCAGGGGGTCTCGACCGCGTTCGAGGTGACGACGCTCGGCCGTGGGGGCTCCGATACGACCGCCGTCGCGCTCGCAGCCGCGCTCGGCGCCGATCACTGCGAGATCTATACCGATGTCCGCGGCGTCTTCTCCGCCGACCCGAGGCTCGTGCCGGACGCACGCCCGCTGCGCCACGTGAGCTTCGACGAGATGCTCGAGATGGCCTCGTCGGGCGCTGGCGTGCTGGCGACCCGCTCGATCGAGGTCGCCCGCAGTCACACTGTGAAGCTCCACGTCCGCTCGACGTTCGAAGAAGGAATCGGGACGTGGATCGAGGAGGAGAATGACGAGATGCTCGAGAAGGCGCTGATCTCCGGAGTCGTGCACCAGCGCGAGGAGACCGTCTACCACGTCGAGGGCGCGACTCGCGCGCGGTTGTTCGGCGCCCTCGCGGAGGCATTCGTGAACGTGGACACGATCGTCCAGACTGGTGCGCAGATCGTCTTCTCGGCCCCGCCCGAGGATCGCGCCGCGGCGGCGCGAACGCTCGACGAGCTCGGGCTCGAGTGGCGCTCGCGCGAGGATCTCGGCAAGGTCAGCCTCGTCGGGGCGGGCATGAAGAGCCATCCAGGCGTCGCGGCCAAGACGTTCGCGACCCTCGAGGCGGCCGGGATCGAGTCCCCGATCGTCTCAACCTCGCCGATCAAGATCGCCTGTCACGTCCCGACCGTCGATGTCGACCGCGCCGTCCGGGCGCTCCACGAGGCGTTCGAGCTTGGCCGCTGAGGCACGCATCGGCATCGTCGGCGCGACGGGCGCCGTCGGCACGATCACGCTGGCGCTCCTCCGGGAACGCGGCTATCGCAATGTCCGCGTCTTTGCCTCCGCTCGCTCGGCCGGCCGCGAGCTCGACGGCTTGACCGTCGAGGAGGCGACACCGGAGGCACTCGGCGCCGGTGAGCTCGACCTCTGCCTCTTCTCCGTCGGCGCCGAGGCGAGCCGAGAGCTCGTGCCGGTCGCCGCCGGTGCGGGAGCGGTCTGCATCGACAAGTCGTCCGCGTTCCGGCTCGAGCCTGGGGTTCCGCTCGTCGTCCCTGAGGTGAACGGCGCCCGCGCGGCCGAGCACGACGGGATCGTCGCCAACCCGAACTGCTGCGCGATCCCTCTGACCTGCGCGCTGAAGCCGCTGCATGACGCGGCCGGGCTCGTGCGGGTGCGCGTCGCGACCTACCAGTCCGCCTCCGGCGCAGGGGCGCAGGCGATGGAGCGGCTGCGCGCCCAATCCCAGGAGGAGAACGACCTCCAGATGGACTGGAGCTTTGACGGGTTCGAGTTCGAGGAGGAGGAGAAGTTGCGCGAGGAGACGCGGAAGATCCTCGAGCTACCGGGGCTTCCGGTCAGCGCCACCTGCGTCCGCGTGCCCGTGCTCGTCGGTCACGCCGAGGCGATCTGGCTAGAGACCAAGGAGCCGCTCTCGGCCGAGGCGGCAACCGCGCTCCTCCGCGAGGCGCCCGGAATCGAGCTCGAGCAGTTCCCGACCCCGGGCGGAGCGGCGGGGGGAGACCACGTGCTCGTCGGGCGGATCCGCGAGGACGCCGCCGCGGTAAACGGACTGGCCCTCTTCGTCGCCGCCGACAACCTCCGCAAGGGCGCCGCTCTGAACGCGATCCAGATCGCCGAGCTGCTCCTGCGCGAGCAGCGCGTCGCCGCCTGACGAGCTGACGGAAGCAACTACGCTGGCGGCCGTGCAATCGTTACTCGCGACACGATCCGGTCGAGCAACTCGACAACGAGCGACTGGGTCCGCAGGGGCCGTCGTCTGCGGCGGCGACTACCAGGGTCTCGGGATCGTGCGCAGCCTCGGTAGACGTGGAATCCCGGTGTGCGTGATCGACGACGAACGGTCGATCGCCCGGTTTTCGCGCTACACGACGCATTTCGTCCACGTCGACGACCTGCGCGACGAGCACGCGACGATCGAGAATGTCCTCGCAGCGGGCCGTCGACTGGGGCTCCACGGGTGGGTCCTCTATCCGACGCGCGAGGAGACAGTCGCGGCCTTCTCGCGCCACCGGGAACGGCTCGAGTCGCAGTTCCGCGTCCCCACCCCGGCCTGGGAGACGGTCCGCTGGGCGTGGGACAAGCGGAACACGTATCGCCTCGCGGAGGAGCTCGGGATCCCGACGCCGCGGACGTGGTACCCGGCCGACGTCGCCGGGCTCGAGGAGATCGAGGACTTTCCGGTCGCGATCAAGCCGGCGATCAAGGAACGGTTCGTCTACGCGACGAAGGCGAAGGCGTGGCGGGCGGACAATCGCGCGGAGCTCGTGAAGCGGTTCTCGCGCGCGGCTGAGATCGTCGGGCCGGGGGAGTCGCCCGGCGAGGTGATGGTGCAGGAGCTGATTCCCGGAGACGGTGGACAGCAATTCGCGTACTGCGCCTTCTTCAAGGACGGCCGCTCGCTCGGCAGCATGGTCGCACGGCGGTGGCGTCAGCACCCGCCGGAGTTCGGGCGCGCCAGCACGTTCGTCGAGACCACCGAGCTGCCGCTGCTCGAGACGCTCTCGGAGCTCTTCCTGCGGAGGATCGAGTACTACGGCCTCGTCGAGCTCGAGTACAAGCTCGATCCCCGCGACGGGCTCTACAAGCTGCTCGACGTCAATCCGCGAACGTGGGGCTACCACACGCTCGGCCCGCGGGCAGGGGTCGACTTCCCCTATCTGCTCTTCGCGGATCAGCTCGGCGCAGCGCTCGATCCATGCCGCGCGGCGTCCGGCGTCCGCTGGATCCGACTCGTGACCGATCTCCCGGTCGGCGTGCTCGAGATCCTCGGTGGACGGCTCGACGGGCGCTCGTACCTCCGGTCGCTCCGCTCGGCGAACACCGAGTCTGTCTTCAGCCGCGACGATCCGCTGCCGGGGCTCGTCGAGCTCGCGCTCGTCCCCAGCCTGGCCGTGAAACGGGGCTTCTGAGTGCTGCTTCCGCTTCTCATTGGTGGTCTGCTCGCGGTGCTCGTGGCGCTGCTCCTCGCCTGGAAGTGGCAGCTCGGCGTCGCGCGCGTGGCGATCGTCGTCGGCGCTCTGGCTCTCGCCGCGGGACTGCTCGTCGCGGGGATCGATGCGGCGGTCGGCCTGGATTCCGTCCTGGCCGCGCTCCTCGTCGCGTTCCTCACCGGCGTGCTTGCGACCGCGCTGCTCGCGTATCGCTTCTACCGCGACCCCGAGCGCACGGCGCCGGAGCGCGACGACGCGATCCTCAGCCCCGCCGACGGGGAGGTCGTCTACGTTCGCGAGGCGCGCGGCGGGGTGCTGCCGGTCTCGACGAAGCTCGGGCGGGACTACCCCCTGCAGGAGCTGACGAGGACACCGCTCGAGAGTGAGGACAACATCGTCGTGGGGATCGCGCTCAGCTTCCTCGACGTCCACGTCAATCGCGCCCCGATCGGCGGCCGAGCCGTGGTCAAGCGCCACTTTCCAGGCCGATTCGGATCGCTCCGGCGGCCCGAGATGGTGTTCGAGAACGAGCGCGCCACGCTCGTGCTCGAGCGGGACGACCTCCAGATCGCGGTGGTGATGATCGCCTCGCGGCTCGTCCGGCGGATCGTCACGTTCGTACAGGAGGGCGAGGATGTGCTCGCGGGACAGCGAATCGGCGTGATCCGCTTCGGCTCGCAGGTCGACGTCGTGCTCCCGCTCCGGGACGGGCTCGCGGTTCTCGTCGAGCCGGGCGACCGCGTCGTCGCGGGCGAGACCGCGATCGCAAGCCTGGAACTGGGCTAAGTCTTCTCGAACCGAACGGTTCGCCGGAAGAGCCGGTAACGCTCCCTCCTGATCGCGAACGGCACGAACCCGGCTCGCTCGAGGTAGCGCTGGACGTGGGGATTCCACTCCGGGACCCAGGTCACGAGCCGCTCGGCGCCACGAAGCTTCGCTTCCTTCGCGAGCTCCGCAACGGCGTAGGGGAACACTCCCAGCGCGCGGTACTGCTCGAGCGTGAAGGCGAACTCGAGCAGCGCCTCACCGGGGTCGAGCGGAGGGATCGGCTCTCCGAACGCCTCGGCGAACCTGTCGTTCTGGTCGGGGAGGACGAGATACTGGATGTAGCAGGGCACCTCGCCCTCGATCAGGGCGACGTAGCACGTCTCGATTCCCGTCGCGAAGAGGTAGCGCGCGTTCACGCGCACGACCGCGCCGTTGCCGCGCACTCCGCTCGCGGCGGTAAAAGCCGCCTTCTCGTGCGACTGGATCGGTCGGATCGTCAGCGGGTGCCTCGGCCGGCGAGCCTCGATCGGCGTCTCGAGCCCGCGTTGCAGGCCGATTCCGCTCGCGTCCGAATAGAGCCAGCGCCTAACGAGGGTCGCGACCGCGCCGAGCTGAGCCGACTGCAGGAGCCACAGGAGCTTCCGAATCCTGTTCATCGCCCGCCCCGGTCAGTCATCGGCGAGCAGGCTCTTCTTGCGGACCTTGCCCGACTCGGTCTCCGGAAGCGCTGCGACGAGACGGACTTCCTGCGGCACCATGAAGCCCTCGAGTCTAGAGCGAGAGAGCCGGACGATCTCGCGCTCGGTCAGCGCCGCGCCCTCCTCGAGCACGACGTACGCGCGAATCGCCTGGCCGAGCAGCTCGTCGGGTACGCCCACGACCGCCACCGTACGGACGCCGGGGATCTCGTGCAGCGCATTCTCGACCTCGACCGAGCTCACCTTCTCGCCGCGCGTCTTGATGATGTCGTCGCTGCGATCGACGAAGGTGAGATCGCCGTCCTCGTCGACCGTGAAGTGGTCGTGGGTGCAGAGCGTCTTCTCCTGCGAGCCGGGCTCCGCGCGGAGCATGTGGGCGGTCGCCTCCGGCGCGCGCCAGTAGCCGAGCATGAGATGAGGCCCGCGCACGTGGAGGACCCCGATCTCGCCGGGCTTGACCCGTTCGCCGGCCTCGTTCAGGACGAACGCCTCGGT
>Ga0136617_10006600_pt1 | contig 10356 bp, 6 predicted proteins | sample AntDrymUQ3222106_2_FD_129672 | JGI IMG/M metagenome (GOLD analysis project Ga0136617, IMG submission 129672) | Polar desert sand microbial communities from Dry Valleys, Antarctica - metaG UQ322 (21.06) | ecosystem: Environmental > Terrestrial > Soil > Desert | place: Antarctica: Dry Valley... | reverse complement strand
ACTTCGCTCCGCCAACGCCGCTCGCCGGTCGTCTTGTCCATCCAATGATAAAACCAGCCGTTTTTGTGAAAGGCGCGGTTGGCGAAAAAATCTAATGTCTTGCGGGCGCGTGTTTTTGCTTCGGCGGGCGTTATCCAATTTCTTTCGGCGGCGACACACAAACCGGTCAGCCCGAACCCGGTGGCGGCGGAACTGGCGACGTTATAACTCGGATGATTCGGCGGCAATGACGAACCGTCGGCGCGTGCGCGGTCAGCGGTCAAACCCGTTTCCTTGTCGGATTGCTCCCAAAAAAACTTAAAAGTTTTCTGCGAAAGGTCGTCTAAAAATGCGTCGTCCGATTGGCTGATTTGCGCTGCCGGGATCGGTTTAGTCGGTAATTGTGCAGCAAAAACTCTCTCGGTTTCTAATAATTTAGTTTTTTTTTTCAGCGACCGCCGTTTGTCCGACTTTAAAAGTGCCTTCCAAACCGCCTTCTGAACTGTTCCCGACAAAAACCTGAAAATCGCCGTCTTCATTCGTCGGCTGTAATTTTTGATTGAGAAAACTTAAATCTTTCGGCGTTAAAGTCATCTCGACAGTTCGTTTTTCGCCTGCTCTCAAACTAATTCGTCGAAAGCCTTTTAATTCCTTGACCGGACGCGAAACGCTCGCCACCAAATCGCGGACATAAAGCTGAACGACTTCAACACCGTCGCGCTTGCCGACGTTTTCAACATCAACGCTGATTTTGACGTTCTCATTACGTTTGATTTGAGTTTTATCGAGCCGCAAATTGTCTATTTTGAATTGCGTGTAACTCAAGCCGAAGCCAAACGGATAAAGCGGGGTGTTCGGTGAGTCGATATATTTGGAAGTATATCTGTTCTCGGTCTCGAGCGGTCTGCCGGTCGGCAAAGCGTTGTAAAAAAGCGGGATTTGTCCGACATTGCGGGGAAATGTGACGGGCAGTTTGCCGCTCGGATTGACATCGCCGAAAAGCACGTCGGCAATCGCCGCGCCGCCCATCGTTCCCGAATGCCACGTTTCTAAAATCGCGGGCGAATTTTCCGCCAGCCAGTTTATGGTCAGCGGTCTGCCGTTTTTCAAAACGACGGCGTAAGGTTTGCCGGTTTGATGAATTACTTTTATCAAATCAAGCTGCTTTCCGGGCAAATCGAGATTCGTGCGGGAAGCAGCTTCGCCCGAAATATCGCGCGTTTCGCCGGCGACGATAATTGTAAAATCAGAATCCTTCGCCGCGTCAACCGCTTTACCGAAATCTTTCTCACTGTCGCAGTTTAATTCGCAGCCTTTTTCAAAACGAATTTTTGTCGGCAAAGCCGCGACTTTCTCACGAATTCCCTGCAGGATCGTTACTGAATCTTCAGCTTTCGCGTCGCCCGCCCACCAATCGAGCGTGTTCGCTTTATCATCCGCCAACGCGCCGATGACGGCGATTTTTCTGACGTTTTTGTTAATCGGCAAAGTTTCCTTCTCGTTTTTTAACAAGACAAAAGACTTGGCGGCAATTTCCCGCGCCGTTTGCAGAAACTCCGGTTTCTTAATCGTGTTCTTCTCTAAATTTTCATCCGCGTAAGGACGCTCGAAAAGTCCGAGTCGAAACTTGACACGCAGCACATTACGCACCGCGTCATTAATCGTCTTGATCGAAACCTTGCCGGATTTGACAAGTTCCGCGCCGCTTTGATTATAAAAACGGCTGACCATTTCCATATCGGTTCCGGCGTTTAGTGAAATCTGCGCGGCTTCGCTTCCGTCACGCGCCACGCCGTGTTTGATAAGTTCCGCAACCGATGTGTAATCACTGACGACCAGTCCGTCAAATTTCCATTCGCTGCGGAGAATCTGCCGAAGCAGAAACGAATTCGCGGTTGCCGGAACGCCGTTCAATGTGTTGAACGAAGTCATAAAACTTCCCGCGCCCGCATTTTTCGCCGCTTCAAACGGCGGCAGATAAACTTCGCGCAAAGTGCGTTCAGACATATCGACCGTGTTGTAATCGCGTCCGCCTTCCGCCGCGCCGTAAGCCGCAAAATGTTTCGCGCAAGCCATCACGCGGTCAATCTGGCTGTAATCACCGCCTTGAAATCCTTGAACGCGAGCCTTCGCCATTGCCGCGCCCAAAAAAGCGTCTTCGCCCGCGCTTTCCATAATTCTGCCCCAGCGCGGGTCGCGGGCAATGTCCACCATCGGCGCGAAAGTCCAATGAACACCGGCGGAACGCGCTTCCTGAGCCGCGATGTGCGCTGATTTTTCCGCCGCCTGCAAATCCCAACTCGCCGTTTCCCCGAGCGGAATCGGAAAAAGCGTGCGGTAACCGTGAATCACGTCAAAACCAAACAGAATCGGAATTTTCAGACGCGATTGCTCAACTGCGACGCGCTGCAATTCATTAGTTTGTTTTACGCCGCGCACATTCAAGGTCGAGCCGAGCAAGCCTTTGCGGGCTAATTCCAGATGTTCGGGACGAAACCGCCCGTCTGATTCGCCGTCAAGCTGCTGCAATTGTCCGAGTTTCTCGGCAAGCGTCATTCTCGCCAGCAAAAAGTTGATTTTTTGCTCGACGGTTGCCGATTGCCGATTCGCTCGAACGCTTTTCTGGGCAAATGCGACCGACGCATTAAAAATAATCAAACAAACTAATAGCGGGGAGAGATTGCGTTTGATGGCTAACCTCATATAATTTGCTCCGTGCGGATTGAACTTAATTTTGCTGAATAAAAATTAAGATTGAATAAAGTTTGAGGCAAGCCACGCCCGCGATTTGCCTCGAATTATTTTATCTCTAAAACCTGAATCTGGCTTGCAGTTCGATTGAACGTCCCGCCAAAGCTCCGTCCGGCTCGCCGAAGTTCGGACGATTGACGAACGTGCCGGAACTGAAAAAGTTGAACGGCGTGAGATTCAGATTGTTGAAAATGTTGAAAGCGTTGACGCGAAGTTCGAGATTCGCATTTTCCCCAGACCTGCCGAAACTCGGCAAACCGAATTTTTTGGTTAAACTCATATCAATCGAAGTATAGTTTGGTCCGCGAAACGTATTACGCCCGATTCCCGGAGGGTTAAGCTGGAAAGTCGGCGTGTTGGTCGAGTCGGTTCTGACGGCGGTCGAAAAGTAACGACTGCCGCCGCCGGTGAAATATCCGTTCGGCTGTAAAAAGGCACTGTTTGAAGTGTCCTGCTGAACGCCGCCGAAATATGCGATGGGGCGAATCGGTCCGAAAAAGTCGCCGCCCGCGCCGCGAAGTCCGGCTTCGAGTTTCGGAGTCCACGGAAATCCGCTGTGGCGCGTGGCAATGCCGCTGATTTCAATTCCGCCGAGCAGTTTGCCCGCCAAAGTCTTTTTATTACGGAAAAATGGCAGCTCATACAAACCCGACAAGGTGAAATAATGTCGCACGTCGTAATCCGAAGGACCTTTTTCCTGGCTGAGGTCAATCGGATAAGTCTGGTTAGTGACCGCGCCCGGACCTTCGCCGGAGAGCGTGTCGAGACTTTTGCTGAAACGATAATTGGCGGTCAGTTGAAATCCCTGACTAAAACGACGTTCCGCCCGCAGATTCATTCCGTCGTAGCTGGCTTCAATGTCCGCTTGCGGAAAGAAAGCCGCGAAAATGCCCGGATTGCGCGGGAATAAAAAGTTGAGATTGACGAGCCGAACCAGATTTTTACTGCGATTGCCTTCATAACCGATTGAAGTTACGACATTGAACGGCATCTGGTATTGCACCTCGAACGAATACTTGATGACTCTGGCATTCGGCAAATTTTCGGGACTGCCGTAAATTTCCACATCGCCGACATTCGGCAAGCCGGTCGCCGGATTGATTCCCGTTCCTAGAGCTGGAATTCGCGGAAAGCTGTCGGGCGAATTCGACGCGCCGATAGCATACAAAATTCTTCCGTTAGCAAATGGCGAATCAACTGTTCCGCAGCAATTATTCTGGCGCGAGAAAAACGGCGGATTGCCGCGCGTGTTGCTGAAAACCACGTTCGGAATGCGGTTGTAATAAACGCCCGCTCCGCCGCGTAGCACGACTCTATCCTTCAATCCGCCCAAAAAATTTGAAAAACCGGGGCTGTAGGCGAATCCGAAACGCGGCGCAAAGTTTTTGCGGTTTGGTTTGGTCAACCTATCGACACTGACCAATCTGGCGCCGGTCAAAGTGCTGGTTCCCGTGCCGAGCTGCAAATTCGTCAAACGGTTTTCGGTTTCAGTCAGCGGCGAGAAATACTCGTAACGAAGTCCAAAATTCAAAGTTAGATTCGGTCTCGCCTTCCAATCGTCCTGGATGAACCCCGCGATGTTCGTGCTTCGGAAAAAGCGTTGAGCATCGGCGGGCGCGCCGGTGCGCGGGTCAACATTGACCGACTCAAAAATCGGCGTGTCGTTGGCTAAATTGAACAACCCGACGAACGAGAAGAGCGGTCGCGCACCGCCGAGCAGTTCGTTGTTGTCGAGTTCGCGCCGGTATAACCCGCCGAACCGGAGAGCGTGATTGCCAATAACTTTGGTTATCGTGTCGCTGAATTCAAAAGTATTTTGCGAGAAACGCGCCGGTGTCGTCTCGGAGCGTTGTCTGCCGAAACGAATGCGGTCAAATGGCAAGCCTTCGACTTCGATATTCGGAATGGCGAGATTGGTGTTCTCCGCCAACTGCAAATCGTCCGAACGAAAGCGCGTTAGATTGGCGCGAAATTCGTTGACCATCGTGGATGACAAATTGCTGATGTAAATTCCCGTCAATAGATAATTGAGCGGTCGGAAGCGAATATCACTGCTCGCACGGCTGCGCGAAGTCGGGTCTGCCGTCGTATCGTCGAGCGGCGTAAAATATGAGCTGAACGCCAGTTGATTCGATTCGTTGACATTAAAGTCAACGCGGAAATTGTATTGATTGCCGATTGTCTTGCGCGGGTTTGAGAGATTCGCAAAAACAATGTCCGGTACACCGTCAAAACCGCCGCCGATGTCAACCTGACCGGCGTTTGGTCCGAACGGCAGATAAACGCCCCGCGTTCCGGCAAGCGAGCCGATGTCCAAGCCGCCCGTCACATTGCGGCACCGCGCCGCCGCCGCACCGCCGAAAACGTCGGCGCAAGTTCGCGGAATGAGATTGATAATGCGCGGCTCGATTCCCGCCGTTTGAAAAATTTGCGCCGTCACGCCGCCCGGACGCGCGGCAATGACCTGTTGGCGATACTGCGCAGTTTCGATAAATGCCTGGTAAGAGTTGTTCTGCTTACTGCGCAGTCCTTCGTAGGAGAAAAAGAAAAACATCTTATCTTTTCCGCTCGTCGTTACCGGACCGCCTTCGCCAAAGCGAAGAAACGGCAGCGGTCCGCCGATTGAGCCGCCGAATTGCCGGTCGCTGTTTTCGACACGTTGCGGCGTTCCGGGACGAAGCGAATTTCCAAAGAAACGATTGAAGGCGTTAAAGCCGGGCGTGTTGTATTTGAAAAATGCGCTGCCGTGAAAATCGTTTGTTCCCTGTTGCGAGACGACTTTGATTTGCGCCCCGGAATTGCGTCCGTCCTCCGCCGAAAAACTCGTTCCGCTGACTAAAACTTCCTTGATTGATTCCTGATTCGGCGTTACAACCGCCGCGCCGCCGAATTGCAGACTGTTAACGCTCACGCCGTCAATCTGGAAGTTATTGGCACTAACGCGCTGTCCGTTGGCACTAATCGGAACTTGATTTTCGACTTGGAAAATCGCGCTGTTCGAGCCGCCCGGACCGGTCGCGTTCGGCAGATTCGCCGCTTGTCCGCCCGCGCTGCGTGCCGCGTTGCCAAAGATTCCAGGCGTCAAACGCAACAAGTTATACGGGTCGCGTCCCTGCTGCGGCAGGTTGCGGATTTCGGCGGTCGAGATTTGCTTTTGGACGCTGCCGGTTTCGGTTTCGAGCGCGGAAGTCGCTTCGGCTTCGACGGTGACGGTTTCAGTGATTCCACCCGTTTCCAAAACAATGTCTCTTCCCTGTACGACTTCGGCGGCGACATCGATATTTTCAATTATTCCTTTTTTGAAATTCGCCTGCTCAACGCTAATCGAATAGCGTCCGGGCGCGAGGCTGGAGAAACGATAAAAACCGTCGTCGCTCGTCGTCGTCGTCAGCGAGCGAGCGTTGTCGTTGCCGGTCAAGGTAACAGTTGCCCCGGAAATCACTCCGCCGGTTGCGTCGGTTATCGTTCCCTGCAACGCGGCGCGAAATTGGGCGGAAACAGTCAGGCTCAAACCTAAAATGACCGCACAAAAAAATACACTATTCAAAAATTTGGCAAATCCTTTTTGCATTTTGGAAACCTCCGAAGACTTGAATTAAATTATAAAATTGCGTGGAAACGTCGCTTTAGACGGACGAGTTGAAACAGTTTGGAAAGCTGTTTAATACTTCAAATTTTTTTTTCGACTGCGAAATTGACGTTTAGAATACAAGTTAGTGAATCGTTTCACTAAATCGTTTTAGTTGATACGAAATTTATAACACTCTTGTAACATCGCGGTCAAGAGTTTTTTCCTGTTTGTCCGGTCAGCCGCCAAAAAATCTTTGAAAAATAATCTTGCTTTGCCTTTGACAGTGTGCGAAACTTTCGGCTATGCCGCGCCCGAAAAAGGATTCTCCAACGGGAAATCTCGAAAAACAAAATAATCGCAGTGTCAGCTTGAAAGAGTTGGCGGCGCATCTCGGGCTTTCGCCGACTTCGCTTTCGATTGTTTTGAACGACGCTCCGGCGGCGAACGCGATTCCGCAGGAGACAAAAGACAGAATTTTCGAAGCAGCAGAAAAATTTAATTACCGCCCGAATTATTTTGCGCGCAGCCTGCGGGCGCGGCGCAGTTTTACGTTTGGCGTGATTGTGCCGGAACTTTCCGACGGTTATTCGGGGATGGTTTTAAATGGTGTCGAAGCCGCACTTTCAAAAGAAGGCTTTTTTTATTTAACGGCGAGTCATCTGCACCGTGAAGACCTGCTCGAACATCACCCGAAAATGCTGCTCGAACGCCAGGTCGAAGGCATTATCGCGGTTGACACGCCGATTCGTTTTCAAACCGATTTACCGATTGTTACGGTTTCGGGACACGACCGAATCAAAGGCGTGACCAATGTTATCTTAAATCACCGGCACGCAGCGGAACTCGGCATCGGACATTTATTCACGCTCGGACACAGCCGAATCGCTTTTATAAAAGGTCAGGATTTCAGCTCGGATACAAAAGTGCGGTGGGAGACAATCGAGCAGTCAGCCGCAAAACGCGGGATAAAAATTGATTCGGATTTGACGGCGCAGCTCGAAGGCGATATTCCATCGCCGGAAATCGGCTACATCGCCGCGCAAAAAATTCTTGCCGCCAAAAAACCTTTTACCGCGCTTTTCGCTTTCAACGACATTTCCGCTATCGGTGCAATTCGCGCATTGCAGGAAGCAGGTTTGCGCGTTCCCGAAGACGTTTCGGTACTTGGTTTTGATGATGTCTACGCCGCCGAATTTCATAATCCGGCTTTGACGACCATTCGCCAGCCGCTTTTTGAAATGGGACAACTTGCCGCGCAAACTCTTTTGCAGCGCATCGCGCAGACAAAGACAAACGGCAAATTTTCGCCCGTGATTTCCGTCGAACCGAAACTTATCGTCCGTCGTTCGACGGCAATCGCCGCTAAATAAATGCCCGAAAGCCGTTCGACCGAAACCCTCCCAATATATTTTTATTTTGCTGCTTTTGATTCATCTGGATTCCGCACTGCACGGGGTCGGCACGACGTTGCAGGAATTTACTTTTCACTTTTAGTTTTTCACTTTTCACTATTTACTATTTAATGTTCGGCGGTTGTAGACTTTTCGTGCGAACGGAGATTCCTTCGTCAGCAACCAGAAAGACGCGGCGGGCTTCGTAAGAAGATGTGTTGGTCGGCAAATATGAAAGCAGATAACGATTTTTTTTGAGTTCATCGCAGATAAACTTGGCGGCGTTTTGCGCTTCTTCAATCGGGAAAATCTTCCCGCCCGTGCCTTCGGTCAGTTGCGTGATAACTTCGGCGGCTTTCGGCTGATTGCGGCGAAAGGCACCGCCGGTGCGGTCTGGAATTTGCAGCGCGTAGACGGTGATGTTCTGATTTTGCAGCGAACCTAAAACTTTGTCGAAGGCGATTTTGCTTCCTCTGTCGAGTCCGTCGCTGATTAAAACAACCGCCGTTTTTCTTGTTCCGGGCATCAGCGGAGTTAAAACTTCGCCGACCGACTGGCTCAAAGAATCAAAAAGAAACGGATTTCCTTTCTTGCGAAATGTGACGAGTGAAGTTTCCAGTTTTTTCGCATCGTCCGTCCACTCTTGAATAATCTCGGGTTTTTCGTCGTAACCGACGACGAAAAGCTGGTCGCCGTCGAAAATTTCATAGACGAATTCCATCGTCGCCTTCTTTAAAATCTCAATATCAGCCCGCACGGTTTGCGAATTATCAATCATCAGAAGAATTTTTGCGGGCGACGGGTCAAAGCTGAAATTCTTTATTTTCTGCTCGATTCCGTTTTCGTACAGAAATAAATTTTCGGTTTTTATCGGGTCTTTTGAAGCGTTCGTGCGAAGGGCGGCAACGCTGATAATCGTGCCGTCCGCATTAGCTGCCGACTTTGCGCTGTGTCCTGATTGGGCATTTGTAAAGGCAGCAAACGCCAATAAAATTAAACTCGCCTGCCAAACTTTTTCCCACGAAAATTTCATCTAACCGACCTCAATCCTTCTTTGAAACGGATTCTTTTTTTGAACTTACCGCGTTGTCATTCGCTTGCTTTGATGCGGTTTCGGGCTTGGCAGTTGATTCGCTTCCCGGACTTTTTTCGACTTTCTCGGTTTTCTCACCCTTTTCGGACTTCTCCGTCGTTGTTTCCTTTGTTTTATTCGTGTAATCGGTTACATACCAGCCCGCGCCCTTGAACTGAAAACCGGAAAGCGACCATTGTTTTTCCAACACGCCGCCGCATTTTTCGCACGTTTCCAAAGCATCATCGGAAACCTTCCGCATCTTTTCAAAGTGCGAATCACAGCTTAAACATTTGTATTCGTAAATCGGCATAATATAATTTTTTTGTTTTGTTCTTGAAGTGAATTATAGGAACTGCATCTCGCCAAATGCAAATTTTGCTAGGCTGTTCGCTTTTCAAAATGCTACAATCCTAGAAAAACAAGGAGAAATACTTGTGAAAAAAATTATTTTTGTGATGGTTTTACCGACTTTGTTAATTTTCTCATCGTTTCTTTCGGCTCAACCGAAAGATTCGGATAACAAGATGCAAGTCCAGACGGTTTCGACAGTTGATTTGAAACGATTCACGGGAAAATGGTATGAAATCTCGCGTTACCCGAATAAATTTCAAAAGAAATGTGTCGGAAACACGACTGTGACTTATTCGACAAAAGCGGACGGCAGCCTTGCAGTTCTTAATCAATGCGTAATGAAAGACGGAACAATCGGTAGAGCCGACGGTGAAGCAAAGGTTTCCGATACCGCCTCGAACGCCAAACTTGAAATGAATTTCGCGTCTAAATTTAAATCATTTTTGTCTGCCGATTGGAAAAATTATTGGATTGTTGATTTGGATGAGAATTACCAATACGCCGCTGTTGCCGACCCGAAGCGCGAGTATCTTTTGATTTTAAACCGCACACCGGAAATGAATGATGCAGTTTATCAAAACATCTTGCGGCGCGTGGAAAAATTGGGTTTTAATCCGGGAAAACTTGCGAAAACTTCGCAGAATGTCGAAGTTATCAAAGGCGTGGTTGTCCAGAAACAATAGTTTTGTTTCAACAAAGAGATTCTGCCCGCGAAACACGCCAAATACGCAAAAAAAATAAACCGTAAAAATCAATTTTTCTTTTAGCGTGTTTAGCGTGTTTCGCGGGCAGACAGATTTTAGACAAAAATTGCGAAAACTTCGTTTGAAAACAGACGACCTTTATTTGTCAGTCTGAGGCGATTTTCTGAGAATTCAATTAGTTCCGCTTCCTGGAATCGCTGCAACTCATTGGCGTAATCTTCGGTCAAATCCGCGCCGAAACTTCTTTGATACTCGTCTAAATCAATACCCGTGCTCAGCCGCAGACCGAGAAAAACGTATTCGGATTTCCGGTCGATTTCGTCCTGCTCGACAACCGGCGAAAGATTTCTTTCAATCAATTCGACATATTTCAAAGTATCCCGCTCGTTTGCCCAACGCTTTTTCCGTCCATCAAACGAATGCGCCGAACAGCCAAATCCGAAAACCGTGTCCAGAGTCCAATACTTCGAATTATGTTTTGAACGAAAATTCGGCAAAGCAAAATTTGAAATTTCGTATTGCTCATAGCCTTTT
>Ga0136617_10006599_pt1 | contig 10358 bp, 12 predicted proteins | sample AntDrymUQ3222106_2_FD_129672 | JGI IMG/M metagenome (GOLD analysis project Ga0136617, IMG submission 129672) | Polar desert sand microbial communities from Dry Valleys, Antarctica - metaG UQ322 (21.06) | ecosystem: Environmental > Terrestrial > Soil > Desert | place: Antarctica: Dry Valley... | reverse complement strand
CATCACCGCGAGCGGCGCCGCGCCCGGTGCGGGGGCGAACTCGGGCTGCCGCGCCTGCATCGGCGACGGCGCTTCAGCCGTCACGAGCGCAGCTCCCGCCCGGTGAGCTCGAGGAAGACGTCCTCGAGCGAGCTGGTCGCCACGGTGAGGCGCTCGGGCATGACGTCGAGGTCGGCACACCACACCGTGACCGCGGCGAGGATCTGTGGGTTGACGAGACCCTCCACCCGATAGCAGCCGGCCGGGTCTTCGGTGACTTGGCAGTCCGGCGGAAGCACAGCCCGCAGCGGGCCGGTGTCGAGTCCCCGGGGGGCCACGAAGGTGATCCGATTGTTCGCCCGAGCCGTGACGAGACTCTCCGGGGTGCCTTCGGTCAGCACCAGCCCGCGATCCACCACGTAGACGTACGACGCGAGGCGCTCCGCCTCGTCCATGTAGTGCGTCGTGAGCACCACCGTCACGCCGTCCGCGCGCAGCTGCTCGACCAGCTCCCAGGTGGCTCGCCGCGCCTGCGGGTCCAGACCAGCGGTCGGCTCGTCGAGGAAGACCAGCTCCGGGCGTCCCACCAACGCCATGGCGAGGCCCAGCCGCTGCTGCTGACCACCGCTGAGCTTGCGGTACTTCGTCGTGCCGCAGGACCCGAGACCGAGTCGCTCGACGAGCATGTCGACCGACAGCGGAGTGCGGTGCAACGAGGCGGCATAGCGCAGCATCTCGACCGCGCGTGCACCATTCCAGACACCCCCGCCCTGCAGCATCACACCGATTCGCGGAGCCAGCGCCTGATGCTGCGCGGCCGGGTCGAGACCCAGCACCCGTACCTGGCCGTGGTGCGGGCGTCGGTATCCCTCGCACGTCTCCACCACCGTGGTCTTGCCGGCGCCGTTCGGCCCCAGGATCGCTGTCACCGAGCCCGTCTGGACGGTGAGCGTGATGTTGTCGACGGCTCGCTTGGGGCCGTACGTCATGGACAGGCCGTGGACCTCGACCGCTGCAGCCGACCCGTCACGCGACACGCGAGGAGTCTAGGCCGACCTCGTTGCTGGCTCGGCGACGGCCGCGACAGGCGGCGAGAGTGGTCCGATCACATCCGAACGCACGAGAGTAAGGGTCGCCTTAGTTGAGTGATGCTCCTATTTTCGCCACAATGGTGTTGTGAAAAACGTTCGAACGGGGTTTCGTACGGCCGTGGGTCGTGCCGGCAGTGCCGGTCCCGACGTCATCTCTGGTTCGACGCCGGCACAGGCAGGTGCACCCACGAGCGGCGGGTACGACGATGCGCCCACCCGCGAGCGCGTTGCCCACTCCATCTTGGAGAACGGACCGTCTACTGCTGCTGTGCTCGCGACCCGGCTGTCGTTGACGCCGGCCGCCGTCCGCCGCCACCTCGATCAGCTCGTCGCCGACGGGGCACTCGAGGTGCGGGAGCCGCGGGCGCAGGCGGTGCGTCGACGCGGACGGCCGGCGAAGTTCTTCGTCCTGACCGACGCCGGACGCGACGCCTTCACGCAGGCGTACGACGACCTGGCCGCCAGCGCGTTGCGGTACCTCCGTGAGGCGGGCGGTCCGGACGCCGTCGCGGGGTTCGCCCGACAGCGCACGGCCGAGCTCGAGCAGAAGTACCGCGGTCTGCTGGCCGGCGTGCCTGAGTCGCAGCGGACCGTTGCGCTGGCCCGGGCCCTGACCGAGGACGGTTACGCCGCGTCGGTCCAGGTCGCGCCGATCGGTGACCAGCTCTGCCAGCACCACTGCCCGGTCGCGCACGTGGCCGCGGAGTTCCCCGAGCTGTGCGAGGCCGAGACCGAAGTCTTCGGCCGACTGCTCGGACGCCACGTGCAGCGACTCGCGACGATCGCCCACGGCGACGGCGTGTGCACCACCAACGTTCCCGACCCGGGCGCGTTCGAGCCGCACCAGAACAACGCAAGCCGCAGCGAGAAGGTCATGCCAACCCCCAGCAACCTGACCGGGAGGTCACACCGATGACGTCGATCGAGCAGCGCAACCCCGAGCTCGAGGGCCTCGGCAGCTACCAGTACGGCTGGTCGGACTCCGACCTGGCTGGAGCAACCGCCCAGCGCGGCCTCAACGAGTCCGTCGTACGCAGCATCTCCGCGCTCAAGAGCGAGCCTGCGTGGATGCTCGACCTGCGGCTCAAAGGGCTCAAGCTCTTCGGCCGCAAGCCGATGCCGGCATGGGGATCCGACCTCACTGGCATCGACTTCGACAACATCAAGTACTTCGTGCGCTCCACCGAGAAGCAGGCCACCTCGTGGGAGGACCTGCCCGAAGACATCAAGAACACCTACGACCGGCTCGGCATCCCCGAGGCCGAGAAGCAGCGCCTGGTCGCGGGAGTCGCCGCGCAGTACGAGTCCGAGGTCGTCTACCACAAGATTCGCGAAGACCTCGAGGAGCAGGGCGTGCTCTTTCTCGACACCGACACCGCGCTGCGCGAGCACGAGGACGTCTTCAAGGAGTACTTCGGCTCGGTGATTCCTGTCGGCGACAACAAGTTCGCGGCCCTCAACACGTCCGTGTGGTCGGGTGGTTCGTTCATCTACGTGCCGAAGGGTGTGCATGTCGACATCCCGCTGCAGGCGTACTTCCGCATCAACACCGAGAACATGGGGCAGTTCGAACGCACCCTGATCATCGTCGACGAGGGTGCGTACGTGCACTACGTCGAAGGGTGCACCGCCCCGATCTACTCGTCGGACTCCTTGCACTCCGCCGTGGTCGAGATCATCGTCAAGAAGGGTGCTCGCTGCCGCTACACGACCATCCAGAACTGGTCCAACAACGTCTACAACCTGGTGACGAAGCGGGCCACCTGCGAGGCCGGGGCCACCATGGAGTGGGTCGACGGCAACATCGGCTCCAAGGTCACGATGAAGTACCCCGCCATCTACCTGATGGGCGAGCACGCCAAGGGCGAGACCCTGTCGATCGCCTTCGCCGGCGAAGGTCAGCACCAAGACGCCGGCGCCAAGATGGTCCACGCCGCCCCGCACACGTCGAGCTCGATCCTGTCGAAGTCGGTAGCCCGCGGCGGAGGACGCACGTCGTACCGCGGCCTCGTCCAGGTCAACGACGGGGCACACCACTCGAAGTCGACGGTGCTCTGCGACGCGCTGCTGGTCGACCAGATCAGCCGCAGCGACACCTACCCCTACGTCGACATCCGCGAGGACGACGTCTCGATGGGGCACGAGGCCACGGTCTCCAAGGTCAGCGAGGACCAGCTCTTCTACCTGATGAGCCGAGGCATGGCCGAGGAGGAGGCGATGGCGATGATCGTGCGCGGCTTCATCGAGCCGATCGCCCGCGAGCTGCCGATGGAGTACGCCCTGGAGCTCAACCGGCTGATCGAGCTCCAAATGGAGGGGGCGGTGGGCTGATGCGCAGGCGCTTCGCGCCTGGGTGAGGCCATCCGCCCCGTGGGAGGTGCCCGTTGCGTCGCCTAGCCCATCCACGCCCGACTCACCATGCCCTCCGGTGTCCTACGCCGGATTCCCTGCACGAGCGAGGAACTACCTAGTGACCATCACGCAGGACGCGCAGCAGGCTGCGGCTCATGTGGGTGACGCGGTCGAGACCGGCAGCGTCGAGAGCCATTTGCATCCGACGTCGTCGTTCGACCTCGACGACCATCCGATGCCGACCGGCCGCGAGGAGATCTGGCGCTTCACCCCGCTGAAGCGGCTGAACGGTGCGCTCGAGGACACACCGACCGACGACAACGGTGACGAACACGCGGCGTCGTACGAGCTGCACGGGCCGGACGAGCTCTTCGTCGCGGCGTTGGCACCGGGCGCCGCTCCCCGCGGCACCGCACTCGTTCCCGACGACCGGGCGTCGGCTGTGGCGTCGAAGAACACCGAACACGCCCTGCACGTGCGCGTACCGGAGGGCACCGAGCTGAGCGAGCCTCTCGGCGTGCTCGTCACGGCGCACGGTGGGCGACGCAGCAACGCCCACTACGTCGTGGAGGCCGGGGCACACTCGCGCTTCACCTATGTCGTCGACCACCGCGGCTCCGGCGTCCATGCCGGCAACCTCGAAGTGATCGTCGGCGTCGGGGCGGAGGTCACCGTCGTGTCGATCCAGGACTGGGACGACGACGCCGTGCACGTCGGCACCCATGAGGCCGTGGTCGGGCGGGACGCAACGTATCGACACATTGCCGTCTCCTTCGGCGGCGACGTCGTCCGACTCAACACCAACGTCCACTACGACGGACCTGGCGGCTCGGCCGAGCTGCTCGGCCTCTACTTCGCCGACGCCGGCCAGCACATCGAGCACCGGCTGTTCGTCGACCACGACGCCCCACACACCAAGAGCCACGTGAGCTACAAGGGCGCGTTACAGGGCGACGGCGCGCACGCGGTCTGGATCGGCAACGTGCTCATCCGCAAGGTGGCCGAAGGCATCGAGACGTACGAGGAGAACCGCAACCTCGTGCTCACCGACGGCTGCCGTGCCGACTCGGTGCCCAACCTCGAGATCGAGACCGGTGAGATCGCGGGCGCCGGGCATGCCTCGGCCACTGGCCGTTTCGACGACGAGCAGCTGTTCTATCTCCAGTCGCGCGGAGTCTCCGCCGAGGAGGCACGTCGCCTGGTCGTGCACGGTTTTTTCAACGACATGGTGAAGAAGATCAAGGTGCCTTCCCTCGAGCAGCGGCTGCTGGACTCCGTCGAGCGTGAGCTCGCCGAGTACGTCGACGCCGGACTGACGGTGGCGGCGGGATGAGCCCGTTCACGCGGGTCTGCAGCCTCGACGACGTACCCGTCGGTGGGGCGCTGGCGGTCGAGGTCGACAGCACCGACGTGGCTGTCGTCCGCACCGACGACGGTGTGTACGCGATCCGCGACGAGTGCTCGCACGCCGCGGTGCCGCTCAGCGAAGGCGAGATCGACGCGGGCTCGTGTGAGATCGAGTGCTGGCTGCACGGCTCGATGTTCGACCTGCGCACCGGCAAGCCCACCGGTCTGCCCGCGACCGAACCCGTCGCGGTCTACCCCTGCACCGTCGATGGCACCGACGTGCTCGTCGATGTCGGCCGTCCCATCAATGACACCAACGACACGGAGAACTGAACCACCATGGCCACCTTGAACATCAGCGACCTGCACGTGGTGATCGACACCGAGGACGGCGAGAAGCCGATCCTCAACGGCGTCGACCTCACCGTGAAGTCCGGCGAGACCCACGCAATCATGGGGCCGAACGGATCGGGCAAGTCGACCCTGGCGTACTCCATCGCAGGTCACCCGCGCTACCGGATCACGTCCGGGTCGGTGACGCTGGACGGCGTCGACGTGCTGTCGCTCTCGGTCGACGAGCGGGCCCGAGCGGGCCTGTTCCTCGCGATGCAGTACCCGGTCGAGGTCCCCGGCGTGTCCGTCTCTAACTTCCTGCGTACGGCGAAGACCGCCCTCGACGGCGAGGCTCCGAAGCTCCGCACCTGGGTCAAGGACGTCAACCACGCCCTGGCCGAGATGAAGATGGACCCACAGTTCTCGCAGCGCAACGTCAACGAGGGCTTCTCCGGCGGTGAGAAGAAGCGCCACGAGATCATGCAGCTCGAGCTGCTCAACCCGAAGTTCGCGATCCTCGACGAGACTGACTCCGGCCTCGACATCGACGCACTCAAGGTCGTGTCCGAAGGCGTCAACAGGTTCCGCGCGCAAAGTGACCGCGGCGTGCTGCTGATCACGCACTACACGCGGATCCTGCGCTACATCGAACCGGACTTCGTCCACGTGTTCGTGGCAGGAAGGGTCGCCGAGGAGGGTGGCGCCGAGCTGGCCGAGGAACTGGAAGCCAACGGCTACGACAAGTACGTCAAGGCCTCGGCCGCGCTGTGACCGTCACCGTCTCGAGCCTGAACGGGCTGCTCGACACCGAGCGGATCCGCGCCGACTTCCCGATCCTGTCGCGGCGCCTGGCCGACGACCGGCCGCTGGTGTACCTCGACAGCGCCAACACGTCGCAGAAGCCGCATCAGGTCATCGACGCCATGGCGCAGCACTACGCGCATCACAACGCGAACGTCGCACGGGCGGTGCACCAGCTGGGTGCCGAAGCCACCGAAGCGTTCGAGGCGGCCCGAGACACGGTGGCGGGCTTCATCAAGGCGCCGTCACGTGACGAGATCGTCTTCACCAAGAACTCGTCCGAGGCGCTCAACCTGGTGGCCAACACGCTGGCCTGGGCTCGGGGTGATCTGAGCATCGGCGAGGGCGACGAGGTCGTCATCTCCGAGATGGAGCACCACTCCAACATCGTGCCGTGGCAGCTGCTGACCGAACGCACCGGCGCGACCCTGCGATGGTTCGGGCTCACCGACGACGGCCGCCTGGACCTCGGCGACATCGACGACCTGATCAACGAACGCACCAAGGTCGTGTCGCTCACCTGGGTCTCCAACATGCTGGGCACCGTCAACCCGGTCGCCGAGATCGCCCGTCGGGCGCGGGCGGTCGGTGCGATCGTCGTCCTGGATGCGTCCCAGGCCGTGCCCCAGCTGCCGGTCGACGTCGTCGCCTCCGGGGCCGACTTCGTGGCTTTCACCGGACACAAGGTCGTCGGCCCTACCGGTATCGGTGTGCTGTGGGGCAGGCGCGAGCTGCTGGAGGCGCTGCCGCCGTTTCTCGGGGGCGGCGAGATGATCGAGACGGTCACGATGGCCAGGTCGACGTACGCCGGGCCACCCCACAAGTTCGAAGCCGGTACACCGCCGATCGTCCAAGCGGTCGGGCTCGGTGCGGCCCTCGACTACCTGTCGACGATCGGGATGGAGCAGGTCGCAGCCCACGAGCAGGCCATCACGGCGTACGCCCTTCAGCGGCTGAGCGAGGTCACGGGACTCACGGTCCTGGGGCCGACCGAGGCGGTGGACCGCGGCGGCGCGATCAGCTTCGAGCTGGAGGGTGTCCATCCGCACGACGTCAGCCAGCTGCTCGACTCGCTCGGCATCGCTGTCCGCGCCGGACATCACTGTGCCAAGCCTGCCCACGCACGGTTCGGGGTGCAGTCGTCGACCCGGGCCTCGTTCTACCTGTACACGACCCCGGCGGAGATCGACGCCCTGGTGGAAGGAATTCGCCACACCCAGCGTTTCTTCGGGGTGGCCTGACGCTCAGGTCGCGGAACAGCGGCAGGAGAGGACTCGACTCGATGGACATGCAGAGCCTGTACCAGGAGATCATCCTGGACCACTACAAGGCGCCGCATCATGCCGGTCTGCGGGACCCGTACGAGGCGGAGGTGCACCATGTGAACCCCACCTGCGGCGACGAGGTGACGCTACGCGTGCACCTGGTCGACGGGATGGTCGAGGACGTGTCGTACTCCGCCGAAGGCTGCTCGATCTCGCAGGCGTCCACGTCGATCCTCACGGACCTGTTGATCGGCAAGCCGGTCCCGGACGCCCTCGCCGTGCACCAGACGTTTCTGGAACTGCTGCAGAGCCGTGGCACAGTGGAGCCCGATGAGGCAGTGCTCGAGGACGCGGTCGCCTTCGCCGGCGTGGCCAGGCTGCCAGCACGGGTGAAGTGTGCGCTCCTGGGATGGGTCGCGTTCAGGGATGCGGTCACACGAGCCGGCGCAGCGTACGAGAACCACAGCCAGCGGGCGGCTGACACCGTCGAGATCACGGCAACCAAGGGAAAGTGACTGACATGACGAGCAACGACACCACGGACCTGCCCGCAGTGGACCTTTCGCCGCGGACCACCGCCGTGAGCAGCGGTGACGTCATGGAGGCACTGAAGGACGTCGTCGACCCCGAGCTCGGGATCAACGTCGTCGACCTCGGCCTGATCTACGGCGTAGCGGTCGACGAGGGCAACGTCGCGACCATCGACATGACCTTGACCTCAGCTGCCTGCCCGCTGACAGACGTCATCGAGGACCAGACGAAGTCCTCACTCGAGGGTCTGGTCAACGACTTCACCATCAACTGGGTGTGGATGCCGCCCTGGGGACCGGACAAGATCACCGACGACGGCCGCGAGATGCTGCGCGCGCTCGGCTTCAACGTCTGAGCCCTCCCGCCCACCCGGCCCCGACCGAGCTCCAGGCTCGGTCCGGTGTCGCGCGTTTACGCAGGTCACAGGCACTCTTCGAGACGTGACCCTCTCGGCTTGTAGCGTCGCTTTCGACGTCGGCAGACCGGTCGGCGAACGTCGAGAAGAAACTCCCTGGAGGAGAAAATGCCGAACAATGCAGTGGGTGTCGAGCAGGTGGGTGGCGTCACCCAGTCCGCCAAGGGCATGGTGCAGAACGCGGATGGCCGGGTGTCGGCATCCCGAAATCTGCTGAGCGCGTCCGACGGCAACAACGGCCGCATGGTCGGTCCCGCCGGTGACTTGATGCGCACCGTGATGTCGACCCAGGCCGGTGCGGGTGGCGTCCACGCGGTGGCCGACGACATGTACGCAGCGATCGGGCGGTTCGGGTCACCGCGGGGGGCGCAGGCCGAGACCGATGCCCTCGTCGACGAGCTGCTGCCCGGCTACCGCAGGCCGTCTGCTGCCTGACCAGTCCGCCGGCGTACCCGCGCGGCGCGTCGACGTACCGTTCACGCGGCTGGCCGGGTGGATCGAGCGGTACGACGCCCGGCATCCCCAGACCACCTGGACGGTGCTCGACGGGCGAGTTGTCGCGGTCGGCGCGGACGGGTCGCGGGTGGAGTTCGAGGTGCCGTGGGGGTCGGACGACCTTGGCAGTGTCGACGCCGTCGTCTTACACCTGGCCGAGGAGTGGCAGGTGGGTGTCGTACTCGTACGCCGTGGCGGTTTCGCCGTGGCCTGGGCGGTCGGGGACGACGTACGCGAGTCGAAGGTTGGCAAACGGCACGTGCAGGGCAAGACCAAGGCCGGAGGATGGTCGCAGCAACGGTTCGCCCATCGTCGGGAGAACCAGGCCAAGGCCGCCTTCGACGCCGCCGCAGAGCACGCCGCCCGGATCCTGGTCCCGCACCGCGGCGCCCTGCGAGTACTCGGCGTCGGGGGCGACCGCCGAGCCACGGAGACGGTGCTCGAGCACGCCGCGCTCGTGACGTTGGCTGACGTACCGCACCGGTGGCTCGGCGGGCTGCCCGACCCCAACCGTGCCGTGCTCACACAGGCCGTGACCGCGACCCGCTCCGTCACGGTGTCGATCACCGATCCGACCCTCGACGATGACGGTTCTCGCGGGAGGGGATGAGCTCTCCAGGGGCGCCGTTTCGTGCGGTCAGAGGTCGTTCGTGGAGAAGGTGTCGCAGGAGTCGACCTCGCCGGACTGGTAGCCGGTCATGAACCATTGCACCCGCTCCTCGGCGGAGCCGTGGGTCCACTGCTCGGGGTTGACGCGGCCGGACGTCTGCTCCTGGATCTTGTCGTCGCCGACCGCAGTGGCCGCGCTGATCGCTTCGGAGATGTCGTCATCGTCCAGCTCGGTGATGAGCACCTGACCGTCGTCGTCCTGCGTGGTGGTGGCTGCCTGGGCCCAGAGGCCCGCGTAGCAGTCGGCCTGGAGCTCGATCCGTACCGATGGGCTCGTCGGGCCGGTCTCGCGGCTTTGATATTTCGACAGCGTCCCGAGCAGGTCTTGCACGTGGTGGCCGTACTCGTGCGCGACGACGTACGCCTCCGAGAAGTCCCCGTCCTCGGCGCCGAGCTGGCGCTCCAGCACGTCGTCGAAGAAGCTGACGTCGAGGTAGACGCCCTTGTCGCTCGGGCAGTAGAACGGGCCGGTCGCCGACGACGCCTGGCCGCAGCCGGTGTCGACCGAGCCGGAGAACTCCTGCCACTGCGACTCGGCGTACGGCGTCCCGGTCTGGTCGGGGAGGGCCGAGTCCCAGTAGTCCTGGACGGAGTTCACGACGGCGAGCAGCCGGCACTCGCGCCGCTCGTTCGCGTCGGCACCGGTGAGGCAGGTGGTCTCGTCGCCTTCCTGGCTCGGGTCGTTCGGGTCCGTACCGACTCCGCCGAGGCCCCCACCGACGCATTGGGTGACCACGAAGAACAGCACGACCACGACCACGAGGCCGACGAGTCCGCCGCGGCCCGTCGGGATCGGCAGCCCACCTCCGCCGCCGCCGGAGCCACCGGTAGGCAGCCGGAACGCGCTCCCGCCGCCGCCGCCGCCGCCGCGCTTTCGCATCTGACTGCGGTCGAGCCGTGCCTTGGGGTTGAACTTCATCCGATGTTCCTTCCGCCGCCGCAGCTGCCGCTCGGAAGCCGTTCAGCGTCGCGGAGCGTTGCTTGTAGCCTAGTGTCGAGCCCCCGCACATCATGCCCGGCATGGAGATGCCGGGCATCCGTCTGCGCCGGCTGCCAACCGGCCTGCCCGCTACCTCAGAT
>Ga0136617_10006598_pt1 | contig 10358 bp, 10 predicted proteins | sample AntDrymUQ3222106_2_FD_129672 | JGI IMG/M metagenome (GOLD analysis project Ga0136617, IMG submission 129672) | Polar desert sand microbial communities from Dry Valleys, Antarctica - metaG UQ322 (21.06) | ecosystem: Environmental > Terrestrial > Soil > Desert | place: Antarctica: Dry Valley... | reverse complement strand
CGCGGGCGCCGCGCTCAGGGCGACGAGCGCGCCGGCGCTCGCGGCGATCCATCTCAATCGGTTCATACTCATGACGCGATGAGCCGGCCGCAGCGGCTGTCGGGTCGAGTCGCTCATGGCTTGTCATCCCTTCGTCGACTTACGATGGCAGTGTCCCAGCATAACGAAACCAGCCGTCTAGTTTAGTAATAGGGGTGGACGATGGCAGGGCCCGCCAGCCGCAAATCCGAGTCGCGCGCACCGGGCCGCCCGCGCAGCGAACGAGCCAGGACGGCAATCCTGATCGCCACCAACGAGCTGCTCGACAGCCGCGGCCTCGCTGCGCTCAGCGTGGACGTGATCGCCACCCGAGCGGGCGTCAGCAAGGCCACGATCTACCGCTGGTGGCCGACCAAGGCCGCGGTCGTGATGGATGCCTTCCTCGCCCACACGAGTCCCCGGATGCCGTTCCCGGACACGGGCTCCACCCGCGAGGATCTGCGCCGCCAGATCAAGAGCGTCATCCGGCTCTTCAACCAGGCCGGGACCGGCCGCTCCCTCGTCGCGCTGATCGCCGAAAGCCAACACGACCCGGTGCTCGCACAGGCATTCCGCGAGCGGTTCATCGCGGCGAGGCGGGAGGCCGCGAGGGAAGTCCTCGTCCGCGGCCGCGAGCGCGGCGAGCTTCGGCCGGACCTCGACGTCGACATCGCGATCGACGCCCTCTACGGTCCGCTCTACTACCGCCTGCTGGTGAGCGGCGACCCGTTGCGGCAGCGTTACCCCGACCAGCTCCTCGACCAGCTCTACCCGGCCCTCGCCGCGGTCGATCAGCCGGACGCGCGGTAGGCGCTCGGCGGGACGCCGGTCGCAGCCTTGAAGCGCTTGGAGAAGTGGTACTCGTCGCCATACCCCAAGCCGGCGGCGATCTCGCGGTGCGTGAGCGACGTGAGGAGCAGCAGCTCCCGTGCGGCGTCGATCCGCTTGGCCTCCCGAAACGCCCGCGGCGACGTGCCGGTCGCGGCGCGGAAGCGCTTGCGAAACGTCTCGTAACTCATGCGGCTCGCGTCTGCGACGGCACGCAGGTCGGCGGGCCGCTCGAGATCCGCGGCGAGCAGCGCGCGCCCGCGCTCGAGCCACGCCGGCGCGTGCTCTCCGGGGATCAGCGCGTCGGCGAGCAGCCGCACGACGCTGCAGGTCTCGAGCGCGCGGCCGCGTAGCCCGGCGGGACGAGGCGCTGCGAGGACCGCGTCGAGCTCGCGGCGCCAGCGCGCCACCGGCACGAGACGGTGAACGGGTCGCGCCCGGTCGAGGACGCCGAGCCGTTCGAGCTGCTCGAACGCCGGGCCGTCGGCGATGACGTAGATCTCGTCCCACGTCGCGCCGGCGCGCGGGCCGTAGCTGTGCCTGAGCCCCGGGAAGACGACTATCGCGTCGCCTGCCGCGATCTCGCGACGCGTTCCGAGTTCATCCTCGTAGCGACCGGAGCCCGCGACCACGTAGACCAGCGCGTAGCTGTGGTAGCGACGCTCGCGGACGCCGCGGCTGCCGGCGTTCGTCCCTGCGCCCCGGACGCGACCGAGCGGCGACGGGGACGTGTCGACGAACGCGTTACGGGTCTCGAAGATTCCCAGAACATACAAGCCCTGTCCCGTTGCGCCCATTCCGATTGCCCGGTCGAGGCCATAGGGTCGCGCCATGGGCACAGAGCGCTATCCCAGTCTGGCCATCACGCCCCTCGATGCCGTTTCCGTGACGGGCGAACTAGGGGATCGCATCGAGCGCTCGATCGGCCACCTGAAGCGACTCGACGCGGACGAGATGCGGCGCGAGCTCGTCGCGCCGGACGCCGGCTGGCACTGGGGCGCCGACTACATGGGCCGCTGGATCGGCGCGATGGCGCTGCTCGCGCACCACACCGGAGACGACTACGGGGTCGGTGCGGTGGTCCGCGAGCTGGTCGGCTACCAGCGCGAGGACGGCAGCTTCGGGTCCTACGGCGACGACCACGACTTCCAGGAGTGGTTCGGCATGGGTCGCGGCCTGGTCGGCCTGCTCGAGTATCACTCGGTGACGCAGGACGCCGAGGCGCTCGACTCGGCGCGCCGGCTCGGCGACTACTACGTCGAGCGGTACCCGGACGTCGGCGAGTTCCAGGTCGAGTGCTACGCGAACGCCCTCGAGGGACTCGTCCGGTTGGCGTCGCTCACGGGCGAGGATCGGTATCTGCAGACCGCCCGGCGGGTGGCCGACACGTCGACGCCCGTACAGCAGCTCTGGGCCTCGATGAGCTTCGGCTACCGAGGCCTGCGCACGCCGTGCGCCGGGAGCGTGCACTGCCATCTGCTTGCGGGGCGCGGGCTGCTCGACCTCTACGAGCTGACGCAAGAGCCGCGATATCTCGAGGGCGTGCATGCGCTCTACGAGCACGTCGCGAGCGAGACGCTCTCGGTCAACGGGAGCGTGGGGGAGTTCCTGATGGGGGCGGAGGAGAGCGAGACGTGCTCGGATGCCGACTGGATGCGGCTCAACCTCCAGCTCTGGCGGGTCACCGGTGACTCCCGCTACATGGACGTGGCGGAGCACGTGCTGCTGAACGCGATCTTCTTCGACCAGGCCGAGACCGGCGCGTTCTGCTACCGGCGCGGGGTGCAGGGGCGCCCGGGCGCGAGCTTCGACGCGTGCTGCTCCAACCACGGGCCGCGGGCGATGGTCGAGGCGCTGCGGTACGCGTTCGCGGGCGAGCCGGAGAGCCTGACCGTCAACCTCTTCCTCGACGCAGCCGCCCGGGTCCTCGTCGGCGACGATCCGGTCGCGGTCGAGACGATCACCTGGCAGGACGTCGACGCGCAGGTCCTCGGCGTGCGCCTGACCCTCGACCCCGGAGCGGAGCGGTCGTTCCCCGTGCGGTTTCGCGTGCCCGGCTGGGCCGGTGGCGCCGATGTGATGGTCGACGGCGAGCGGGCGGCCGCCTCCGGAGCGACCGGGGCCGTCACCGTGCAGCGGCGGTGGTCGGCGGGCGACACCGTGGAGGTCCGCTTCCCGCTCGCGGTGCGCGTCGTGCGCGGGCAGACGCTCGGCCGCCACGTCACCGACGACGGGGCGGCGGCGATCTTCTACGGGCCGCGGCTGTTCAGCCTCACCGAGCGCCTCAACCCCGAGCACCGGCTCGACTTCCTGCGCCTGGCGCTGCCCGACTCCGAGCCCGAGCGCGCCGTCCGCGTGACCGCGCCCGACCGGCTCGAGGCGCCCGGGCGCGGTCCGGACGGCCAGCCGGTCACGCTCGCGCTGTGGCCGCTCGGCGCCACCGGCGGCTCGCCGAACGGCATCGGCCGCACGCACCCGACGAAGGCGCCCTACTTCAAGACCTGGATCCCGGTGTAGAACGACGGTCGATTGACACTCGTCGCGTTCCCGGCTGAGGCGGATCGCCGATACGGCGATCCCGCTCGTCGTCGGAGTGTGGCTCTGCACGATGGTGCTCGACTTGGCCCCGCCGGAGCACGGGCCATGGCTTGCGACCGCCGGTGCGCCCATCGGCTTGGGGCAGGGCATCGCCCCGGTAGCCAACGAAGTCGCACCCGAAGCCCACGGGTCCCGTAAACGTGGCTCCGAAGCAGAAGTAGCACCGCTCGGCCAGACAGAAGATGTCTTCCGACAGACGGAGTCGGCGCTCGGATGCAGCCGCTGACATCTCGTGACGTACCGCTGACAACGCGCTGACGTAACCGCTGGCATCTCGGTGTCGCGCTCACCATCCGGAAGAGCGCTCGCCGTCCCTATCCGCCATCTGAGGACCACGTAGACCGGGCATGGCGCTGGGACCGTGCTAACCGGCGCGGCCGATGTCGAGCCCTCCGACGGCGTGCTCGAAGTGCGCCGCCATGGCCTCGGCGGATCCGCGCCGGTCCCCGAGCGCGACGGCTCGCGCGATCCGCGCATGGCGCTCGACCGACTCCCGGCGCTCCGCCGCCGAGAGGCGCCTGATGCGCCGGAACAACTCGTCGCGGATGACCGAGTGCAGCGAGGAGAGGATGAGCACGAGCGCGCGGTTGCCCGACAGCGACGCGAGGTCGGCGTGGAACTGCAGGTCGGCGGCGTTGAACGCATCGCGGTCTCGCGCCTTGCGCATGCGATCGAGCGCCTGCTCGAGCACCGCGCGCCGTCCGTCGGGCGTCCCGTGGGCAGCCGCGAGGACGGCGGATTGCAGCTCCAGCCCGGCGCGGCACTGCAGGAGCTCGTCGTGGGTGATGAGCTCCTGCTTGGCGCGGTGGCTCAGCGTGGCGCTGAGCATCTCGTGACCCGGCATGGCCACCACCGACTCGCGCCCTTGGCGCCGGTTCAGGATTCCGCGTCCGGCGAGGGTGGCCATCGCCTCGCGGATGACGACGACGCTGACGTCGAAGCGCTTGGCGAGCGCAGCGCTGGATGGCAGCGGCTCGCCGACGCCGATCTCCTCCTCGAAGATGAGCTCGAGCACCCCCTCGGCCACCCGGTCGGTCAGCGTCTGGCGCGTCACGGCGGTCACGACACGGTCCTCACGAGGGGCAAGGGTAGTCAGCGATCCGTCGTTTCGCTGCTTGACGACTTCTATGAGAAGTGCGACGGTGGCGGCATGAACGTCCCCGCCGGCCGCATCGACGTGGCGAAGGCGCCGCGGTGCCACCACGCGGAGGGCCCGGTGTGGGACGACGCAGCGCAGCGCCTGCTCTGGGTCGATCTGGTGGCCGGCGAGGTCCATGCGCTCGATCCGGTGCGCGAGACCGTCGAGACGGTGGCACTCGGGCGCGACGTCGGCATCGCCGTGCCGCGACGGGACGGAGGCCTCGCGCTCGCCGTGCGTGAGGGCTTCGTGGCGCTCGACGAAGACGGGCGCGAGACGGCGCTGGCCAACCCGCTCGCCGACCACCCGGATCTCCGCATGAACGACGGCGCGTGCGATCCCGCCGGCCGGTTCTGGGCGGGCAGCATGGCCTATGACGAGCGGCCCGGGGCGGGGAGCTTGTACCGCCTCGACAGCGACGGGGCGCTCACGACGATGCTCGAGCACGTCACGATCTCCAACGGCCTCGACTGGGATCCCGAAGGGCGCTGGATGTACTACGTCGACAGCGCCACCGGCGGGGTGGACCGCTTCGCCTACGACGCCGGGACGGGTGCGATCGGCGAACGGCGCCGGCTGATCGACATCCCGGCGGCGCTCGGCCAGCCCGACGGCCTCACCGTCGACTCCGACGGCTGCCTCTGGGTCGCGATCTGGGACGGCTGGCAGGTCCGGCGCCATGGTCCCGACGGTCGCCTGCTCCGCACCGTCGACGTGCCGGTGCAGCGGCCGACGAGCTGCGCGTTCGGCGGCGCAGGACTCGACCGGCTCTTCATCACCACCTCCCGCTTCGGCCTCGACGCCGGCGCGCTGACCGAGCAGCCGCTCGCCGGGGCCGTGCTCGTGGCCGAGCCCGGCGCGCTCGGCCTCGCCACTCCGGCGTTCGGCGCCTGAACACCCCACAGGAGGAAGCGTGCGAATCACACGGCTCGACGTCCACTCGCTCTACGAGCCGACGAACGGCGCAGCCCGCGACTGGTGGAGCACCACGCCGCTCGACGTGCTCTACGACGCCGATGTCGGGCACCTCGACCGGCGGCAGCCGGGGGCCGAGAGGGCGGGCGTTATCAGCAACGTGGTGGTGCAGGTGCACACGGACGAGGGCTTCACCGGTGTGGGCAACGTCGGAGTCGGCTCACCCGCGGCCGCGACCGTGATCGAGCACCATCTCGCTCCGCTCGTCCTGGGCCGTGACCCGTTCGACCTGGAGCTGCTGTGGCAGACGATGTACCGCCACACGCTCAACATCGGCCGCAAGGGCCTTGCCGTCGAGGCGCTGAGCGCGATCGACATCGCGCTCTGGGACATCGTCGGCAAGGCCACCGGCCAGCCGCTCTACAACCTCCTCGGCGGACGGACCCGGAGCGCCATCCGCGCCTACGCGAGCCAGTGCTACGCGCGGGAAGACCTCGACGCCCTGGGCGCCGAGGCGCGCGGCTACGTCGAGGAGGGCTACACCGCGCTGAAGATGCGCTTCGGCTACGGACCGGGCGACGGCCGCCGCGGCATGCTGCGCAACCGCGAGCTCGTCGCCACCGTCCGCGAGGCGATCGGCCCGGACGTCGAGCTCGCGGCCGAGGCCTACATGGGATGGGACGAGACCTACGCCATCGCCATGATCCGCATGGTCGAGGACTTCGGGCTCGCCTGGGTCGAGGAGCCCGTCCTCCCGGACCGCATCGACGCCTACGCGCGCATCCGGCGGAGCGTCTCGACACCGATCTCCGGCGGTGAGCACGAGTTCACGCTGCAGGGCTTCCACCAGCTCCTGCAGGCGGGCGCCGTCGACATCGTCCAGCCGGACGTCAATCGCATGGGCGGGATCACCGAGGCCAGGAAGGTCTGGGCGCTGGCCGAGGCGCACGGCCTCCGTGTCGTGCCGCACGGCAACCAGGCGCACAACGCGCACCTGATCATGGCGAGCTTCAGCTCCCCGCTCATAGAAGTGTTCCCCGACGACGGGGTGCGCCCCGGCTACAAGCTGCACCACGAGTTCTTCGACGGAGAGCCGCGCGCGAAGGGCGGCTGGGTCGAGGCGTCCGATCGGCCCGGGCTCGGGCTCGAGCTCAATCACGCGGCGATCGAGCGCTACAGGGCGGCGGAGTTGACGCTCAGCGCCGACGCGGCGGCGCCGCACGATCGTCGACCGTGATGAACGTCGCGCTCGTCGGCGCGGGCCGGGTCGCGGCGCTGCACGGCGACGGCTTGCACCGGACCGGCGCCGCGCGCGTGGTTGCGGTGGCCGATCCTCGCGCGGACGCGGCAGCGGAGCTGGCGGGGCGATGGGGCGCCAAGGCGCTCCCCGATCTCGACGCGGTGCTTGCCTTGGCCGACGTGCAAGCCGTCGCCCTCGCGGTGCCGCACGACCTCCACGCGCCGATGGCAATCGCGGTGCTGAAGGCCGGTCGTCACCTCTTCATGGACAAGCCGCTCGCCACCACCGTCGAGGACGGGGAAGCGGTCGCGCGGCTCGCCGCCATGACCCGCACTCGCCTCATGGTGTGCCACAACCTGCTCTTCCATCCGGCGATGCAGCTTGCCGGCGAGCGTATCGCCCAGGAGCCCCTGGGCCGGATCGCCACCGTCGCCGCATGGTCGCACGGCTGGCTCGACCTGACGCCGTGGGACTTCCGCATGTCGCGCCAAGCCACCGGTGGGGGCGCGTGGATCGACGGCGCGGGCCACCTCCTCTACGCGATCGAGCGGCTCGCCGGCCCCGTCGCCGCGGTACGGGCGCTCGGCGCGACGGGGGAGAGCCGCATCGGTGGGGAGGACAGCGCGGCAGCCGCCATCCGGCTGCGGTCGGGCGCCACGGGAACCGTGCAGGTGTCCTACGCCGACCGCCTGGCCGGCGGCGACGCGCCATGGCCGGCCGGCTGGCGCATGGGCCTCAGGGTCAGCGGCACCGCGGGCACGCTCGAGCTCGACCTGCTGCCCGAGGCGCGCGTCGCCATCTCGTGCGACGGCGCCGCCGCGGAGGTCCAACGTGTCGACGTACCGTTCGAGGCGTCGTTCCACGGCGCGATCGCCGAGTTCGTTCGTGCCGTCGGAGAACGGCGCGAGCCGAGCGTCACGGCCACCGACGCACTGCACATCCTGCGGTTGCTGCATGAAGTCGCCTGAGCTGCCGGACGGGCGGATCCGCCTCGGCACCGCCGGCCTCACGCTCGAGCTCGACCCGAGGGACGGCGGCAAGGTGACGCGCCTGCGCTGTGAGCGCCACGGCCGCGAGTGGCTGCACGGTCCACCGGACGTGGAGGCAGCCGGCGCGCCGGACGACTACGACGCCTCGCGCTCCTGGGGCTGGGACGAGCTGTTCCCGACGGTCCTCACCACCACCGGAGCGCCGTCTCCGTGGCCTTCGGTGCTCCGCGACCACGGTGAGCTGTGGGGCCGACCGTGGCTCGTGGAGGAGGTGGCGCCGCACAGCGCGACGCTGCGCTTCGCCGATCCCGGCGGTCGCTTCGCGTTCGTTCGCGCCCTCGTCGTGGACGGTCCGACGGTCCTCGCACGCTACGAACTGCGCAACCTGCTCTCCCGGCCGCTGCCGTTCTTGTGGGCGATGCATCCCATCTTCAGCGTGGAGCCGGGGGACCGTCTCGAGCTCCCGGACGTGCGCTCGGTCGCCGCGACCCACCTGCGCCCGCAGCGTCTCCCGGCGGTCGGGTCGCGGCTCGACTGGCCGGTCGCGGACGTCGACGGCGCTGCGGTGCGCCTGGACCGGATCGCGCCCGTGGACGGCGAGACCGCCATCAAGGTCTTCGCCGGTCCGCCACATCCGCCAGTCGCTCGCCTGATCGGACGCCCATGCGGGCTGGAGATCCGCCCGCAGCTGCCCTTCGTCGGCATCTACGTGAACCGCGGAGGCTGGCCCCGATCCGGGTCCGACCTGCATCAGGTGGGCATCGAGCCGACCACCTCGCCCGCCGACGATCTCACCGGCGCGGTGGCGGCTCGCACCCACCGCGTCCTTGGAGCCGGTGGCGTGGCGAGCTGGCACGTCCACATGGAGCTCATCCATCCGAGCGGCGGTTGAGCGCGCAGCGCGCGTTCGACCTGGCCTGAACACACAAGAGCAGGGGCAGCTCAGTGGTGCGGCTCGACCGGGAACGGCAGCGAGTCGCGCTCGTCGATCGCGACCAGCAGCTCGAGCATCCCGCCGTCCGGGTCCGTGGCGAGCAGGCTGACGTGCGCGCCGACCCCGAAGTCGATGACGCGCTCGTCGCAGGCGCCTCGAGCCAGCAGACGATCCCTGATGGTGACGAACTGCTCCAGATCGGAGGCCTCTAGCGCGAAGTGATGCAGGCGTGCAGGCGACCAGTCGCCGCGGATCGACGGCTCCTCGAACACGTGCAGCGTGACGCCGCCGATCCGGAACACGGACGGTTGCGCACAGCGATCGGGCGCGTCAGCGCCGAGCACCGCGCGGTAGAACTCGGCCGTCGTCGCGTAGTCCGGCGTGAAGATCGCGACATGGTGGATCCGATCCATCAGGCGACGATCATGCCAGCGCCGCGGACGGGGACGACGCCCGGGCGCGCGGCCGGACCGGGCCGTCGTGGCCGTGGGCGTAGGGTCTTGGCTGCGATGCTCGGCCCCGAGGCCCGTCTGCTGCGCTACTTCCTCGCCGTCGCCGAGGAGCTCAGCTTCACACGCGCCGCCGAGCGCGTCGGCATCGCCCAGCCCGCCCTGAGCGCGGCCATCCGCCAGCTCGAAGCCCAACTCGAAGTGCAACTGCTGACCCGGAGCACGCGATCGGTCGCACTGACCGACGCGGGCAGGGCGCTGCTCGAGCGCGGGCCCGGGGCGCTCGCCGGCCTCGAGGAGGCGTGGGAGGCGGCGCGAGTCGCCGGCCGCGGGGAGGTCGGCACGCTGCGCGTCGCGTACGGAGCGAGCACCGCGTACGGCACGACGCCGCGGCTGGTCGAGGCTGTCCGCGAACGGTTGCCCGGGCTGGACGTCGTGGCCGAGATGCTCCCGACCCCCGAGGTCGTCCGGGCGGTGGCCGACGGCCGCGACGACGCCGGCGTCGCCCGCATGCCGGCGGTCGTCGACGGCGTGCGGGCGCGCACGGTGCGCGTCGAGCGCCAAGGCGTCTTGGTCACCGCCGCCGACCCGCTCGCCGACCACGCCGAAGTCGCGCTCGCGCAGGCGGGCGCGCGCCCGATACTCGTCCATCCTCGCGGCGCGAATCCGCGCCATCACGACCAACTGCTCGAGGCGCTGGCCGCCGCCGGCGTGCGTGGTCCGCAGCTCGTCGAGCGGCCCGTGGCGTTCGATCCCAGCCAGCGGCTCATCCGCGAGGGTCGCGCCGTCGGGATCGTCAGCGCGTCCTCCGCCGAGGACCTGGCCGATGACCTGCGCTGGATCCCCCTCGCCGATCCCGCCCCGCGCGTCGAGGTCGCGCTGCTGCTGCGCGACGGCGACCTCACCCCCGCCGCCGACCGCTTCGAGCGCATCGCGATCGCGACCGCCGCGCGGCTCGGCTGGCTGGACGGCTGACGGATCGCGCCCTGCGCGACTCATCGGCGCCGGCTCTGAACCCAGAGGGAGCCGGTCATTCTCAGCGGCGCCCGTAGCGTCTTCTCTGTACGGCACCACCCGAGCAAGGAGCCGCGCATGAGCACCGCCCTGGAACCCGCTACCGCCACGCTGACCGTCCACCCGCTGCTGCTGGGCGAGGTGGAGGTCGACCACAGCTTCCTGGCCTGGGCCTCGTCGCCCGGTGAGCGGCTGTGGATCCCCACGACCGCCTACCTGCTCCTCGGCGGCGAGG
>Ga0136617_10006597_pt1 | contig 10359 bp, 10 predicted proteins | sample AntDrymUQ3222106_2_FD_129672 | JGI IMG/M metagenome (GOLD analysis project Ga0136617, IMG submission 129672) | Polar desert sand microbial communities from Dry Valleys, Antarctica - metaG UQ322 (21.06) | ecosystem: Environmental > Terrestrial > Soil > Desert | place: Antarctica: Dry Valley... | reverse complement strand
GTCGGCACCGTCCCACACGCGCTGATCGCGGCCTACGGCGGCAACACCGTGCTTGCGGCCACGAAGTTCGCGGAATGGGCCGGCGACATGAACGTCGTCGTCCTGGTCGACTTCGAGAACGACTCCGTGCGGACAGCGCTCGAGGTGGCGCGCGCGCTCGGCCCGAAGCTCTGGGGCGTGCGGCTGGACACGTCCGGTCAGCTCGTCGACCGCTCGCTCTGGGACGAGATGGGCGACTTCGACCCGCGCGGCGTCAACGAGCGGCTCGTCCGCAAGGTGCGCGAGGCGCTCGACGACGATGGCTTCGAGCGGGTCAAGATCGTCGCCTCCGGCGGCTTCACCGTGGACAAGATCGGCGCCTTCGAGGCGGGCGGCGTCCCGGTGGACGCCTACGGGATCGGCTCGTCGCTGATCCGCGGCCAGAACGACTTCACGGGCGACATCGTCATGACCGACGGCCGCCCCTCCGCGAAGGTGGGCCGGCACTACCGCCCGAATCCGCGGCTCGAGCTCGTCAGCTAGAGGCCGCTTCGCCGACGGTGCCCGGCCAGGAGGCCATCGGCTCGGTGGACCGGACGACGTGCGCGCCCGTCTCGGCAAAACGGGAGAAGGCCGCGTCGGCCTCGTCGGTGAAGTCGGCGCCGGGGACGACGACGGGCGAGGTGCAGTCCTCGAGCAGGTAGACCTTCTCCTCCAGGTGCCGGGCCTGGACGGTCGGGTCCTCGAGCAGATCCTGGATCGTCCAGGCGACGCAGTGGCTCTTCGCCTGCCCCGCGATCACGACGGCATCGAAGCGGAGCAGCTCCTCGAGCAAGGGCTGGTTGCGGCGGCCGAGCGGCTCGCCCTCGCGGTCGGTCTCGACTTCCGGCCCGAGCATGGAGTAGTGCTCGGTGAGCGGGTTGTCGCCCTTCGGCTGGTAGCCGGCCGGACTCCAGCGGGCGGTGGCGTGGAAGAAGACCGCCTCCTCGACGGCGGCGACGAGGGCGTAGCCGATACCGCCCCGCAGCGCGTGGAAGGGCCAGATCGTCAGGCCGTACTTGCCGCCCTCCTCGAGCGTCCGGGTGTAGTAGCGCAGGTGGTCCTCGGCGTAGTCCGGGTCGAGCCCGAGACCCTCGGCGGCCGGCGGGTTGATCCGCCAGCGGCCGCTCTCGACGTCTGCCGCGCTCACGGTCGTGAACGGCTCCGGGTGCCGCCCGCGCTCGTCGATCAGGAGCGCGGGATGAAAGATCTGGTGCGGCTGGTGGGTGTCGAGCGTCGGGAAGACCTGCGTGATCGCGCCCAGGTTCGCGTACATGAACTCGCAGAGGCGGCGCGAGTCGTCGAGCGCGCCCGTGCCCGAGCGGCCGGCGACGAAGAGCTCGAAGCCGGGGGTGCAGAACGTGTTCTGGACGTCGACGACGACGAGTGCGATCCGGAAGCGGTCGGCCGCGGCACCCGCGAGCCCGTGCTCCTCCCGCCAGCGGCCGGCGTCCTCGAAGCGCGCGCCGTAGTCGACGCGCCAGACCTCGCTCACACGGGCGGGATCCCAGTGGGGCGGCAGGGGAAGGGGCTCGTACACGGGAGTAGTCTTGCACCCGTGGTTCCGCCGCTCGTGGAGCGAGCCCTCGCGCTCGCCGCGCGCCTCGGCTTCGAGAAGTCGTGCAGCGCCGAGGCGGGCCTCCTCCTGCGAACGCTTGCGGGCCAGCGCGGCCGGACGCGGGTGGGCGAGATCGGCACGGGCTGCGGCGTCGGTGCGGCCTGGATCCTCTCCGCCCTCCCGCCCGAGGTCCCGTTCGTGACCGTCGAGCTGGATGTGGAGAGAGCCGCGGCGGCCGCCGGGCTCCTGGCCGAGGACGAGCACGCGCGCGTCCTCCAGGGCGACTGGGCCGAGGTGCTGCCGGCGGAGGCGCCGTTCGACCTCCTCTTCGCAGACGGGGGCCGGTCGAAGGAGCACGAGGAGGTGGTACGGCTCCTCGCGCCGGGCGGCACGCTCGTATTGGACGACCTGACCCCGGGCCGCCCAGGCCCAGATCCGGTGCGGGAGCTCTGGCTCGGACACGCGCGCCTGGCGACGATCGAGCTCCGGCTCTCGGCCCGCGAAGCGGCGATCGTCGCTGTGCTTCAGGCTTCGTGAGTAGCTGCCGATAGGAGAGGCGATGCCGAACGTGGGGGAATGGCTGCACGTCCTGGGTCAGTACACGCTGACCTGGCTGCCGCTCATCTTCTTCGGCTTGATCATCTATTTGCTCTACCGCACGCTGCAGTACATGCCGCGCGTGAAGGCCCAGGCGATCGAGCCGACCGCCGGCACCTCCGTTACCTGGGCCGACGTCGCCGGGGTCGAGGAGGCGAAGGCCGAGCTGCAGGAGGTCGTCGACTTCCTGCGCCACCCGAAGCGCTTCCAGAGCCTCGGGGCTCGCGTGCCCAAGGGGATGCTCCTCTACGGGCCGCCCGGGACGGGCAAGACCCTGCTAGCGAAGGCCGTCGCGCACGAGTCGGGCGCGAAGTTCTACTCCCAGAGCGCCTCCGCCTTCGTCGAGATGTTCGCGGGGCTCGGCGCCTCGCGCATCCGCAAGCTCTTCCAGGAGGCACGCAAGAACGCGCCTGCGATCATCTTCATCGACGAGCTCGACGCCGTCGGCACCGCTCGTACCGGCGGCGGTTTCAACCGGGAGCACGACCAGACCCTGAACCAGCTCCTCGTCGAGCTCGACGGCTTCGACGAGGACGCCCAGGTCGTCGTCATGGGAGCCTCGAACCGGCTCCAGGATCTCGACCCGGCTCTGCTCCGGCCGGGCCGCTTCGACCGGCAGGTGCTCGTCTCGGCTCCCGACCTGGCCGGCCGCGAGAAGATCCTGGCGGTTCACACCCGCGGCAAGCCTCTCGGCGGCGACGTCGACCTCGCGGTGATCGCGCGCCGCACGGCCGGCCTGACGGGTGCCGATCTCGCCAACATCTGCAACGAGGCAGCGATCTTCGCCGGCCGCCAGCAGCTCCAGCAGATCCGGATGCAGGATTTCGAGGACGCGATGGAGCGCGTGGTCGCGGGGCTGCAGCAGCGGCGCGTCGTCTCGGAGAAGGAGAAGCGGATCCTCGCCTACCACGAGGGCGGCCACACCCTGCTCGCGCACCTGATGGGCGAGCTGCTCCCGATCCAGAAGGTGACGATCGTCGCGCGCGGCGACGCGCTCGGCTACGCCTACTACCTCCCGACCGAGGACCGCTACCTGCACACGAAGGAGGAGCTCCTCGACGTGATGAAGGTCGCGCTCGCCGGCCGCGCGGCCGAGCAGATCGTCTTCGGTCGGGTCACGAACGGCGCCGCCTCGGATCTCGAGAAGGTGACGGAGATCGCCCGCTCGATGGTCTTCGACTACGGGATGTCCGAGATCGCGCCCGCGCGGACGATGCGCGCGGACAACTACGCCCTCTCCGAGGAGACGAAGCGGATGCGCGACTCCGAGCAGGCCCGGCTGACCGACGAGGCCTACGACGAGGCCCAGCGGCTGATCTCCAAGCACCGGAGCAGCCTCGACCGGCTCGCGAACGCGCTCCTGGAGAAGGAGACGCTCGACCGGCACGAGGTCAAGGAGCTCCTGAAGGACGTCGAGCCCGAGTCCCGCGCCAGCGAGACGATCGGCACTGTTCGAATCATCGGCGCAGGCTGAGCATCCGCTCGCGCGGACGCTCAGCGCGCAAAGACCCCTGAAGGGGCCGCTCCGCGGCCCGGAGCACGCACACGAACGGGTCTCTGGTCGAGCAGCGGTAGGATCGGACGAGTGGTCGCGCGCGGCATCCATCATCTCGGAGTGGCCGTGCACGACCTCGACGAGGCGCTCTCCACCTACACGAAGCTCCTGGGCGCGACGCTCGAGCACCGAGAAACCGTCCCCGACCAGGGCGTCGAGGCGGCCGCCGTGCTGTGCGGCTCCGGCCGGGTCGAGCTGCTGGCCCCGCTCGGTGACGACACCCCGGTCGGCCGCTTCCTCGCGAGCCGCGGCCCGGGGATGCACCACGTCGCGTACGAGGTCGACGACGTACGCGCCGCGCTCGGAGATCTCGCCGGCGAGGGGGCCCAGTTGATCGACGAGGAGCCGCGCGAGGGGCTCTTCGGGCTGCAGGTCGCTTTCATCCATCCCGACGCCGTCCACGGCGTCCTCTCGGAGGTGGTGTCCAGTGGCTGAGCCGGACTCGGTGCGGATCGAGATCGCCTACGTCGGTGGTCAGATCATGGGTGCGATCGTGACGGCTCAAGGCGCCGAGGGGCTCGAGCGGGCGCTCGCGGCCGGCAGCGAGGGCATCCACACGCTCGACGCGAGCGACGGCCGCTACGACGTCGTTCTCCGCCACGTCACGTACGTCAAGCGCTACGCGCGAGAGTCTCGGGTCGGATTCGGGATCTAGCTGGCCGGGGAGACGAGCGAGATGGCCGAAACGGTGCAGAAGAGCCCCTCGGGGGCCGAGATCCGCAAACTCGTCGAGCGGGCGCAGCAGGGGGACCGGGCGGCGCTGGAGGAGCTCTACCTGATCCATTTCGACCGGATCTACAGCTATCTGCACATGACCGTCGGGAACCGGCACGACGCCGAGGACCTGACCACCCAGACGTTCCTCCGGATGCTCGAGTCGATCGGGAAGTTCCGTTTCCAGGCGGCGCCATTCTCGGCGTGGCTCTTCAGGATCGCGCACAACCTCTCGATGGATCACTTCCGCGCGAACCGGCGCTGGCAGCCCGAGGAGGACGTGCCGGAGCCACACGACTCCGAGGAGCGCTCCGCCGAGGACGAGGCGTTTCAGGCGATCGGGCGTCAGTCGATGCTCGACCAGATCGACTCGCTCTCGCAGGAGCAGCAGCAGGTGCTGACCCTGAAGTTCGTCTTCGGCTTCTCGAATGGCGAGGCGGCGACGATCCTCGACAAGACCGAGGGAGCGATCAAGAGCCTCCAGCATCGCGCGCTCGTCTCCCTGCAGAAGCAGATCGCCGGCGACGAGGACTAGGTGGCGCTCGAGGTCGGCATCGTCGGCCTGCCGGGGGCGGGGAAGACGACGCTCTTCACCGCCTTGACGAAGACGGGCAGCGCCGGTTTCGGCAAGGAGAACGTACGAATGGCCTCGATCGCCGACGACCGGCTCGAGCAGCTGGCGCAGCTTGTCGGCGCCCGCAAGATCACCCCCGCCACGATCCGGGTGGTCGACGTACCGGGAACCGGCCCTGCTCTTCTCGGTGGCCTTCGCCAGGTCGATGCGATCCTTGCGGTCGCGGACGGGTTCACTCCCGGTGGCGATCCTGCGGCGGATCTGGAGAACCTCGAGCTCGAGCTCCTGGTCGCAGATCGCGATCATGTCGAGCGGAGGCTCGAGCGGGTCGAGAAGCAGGCGAAGTCCGGCGACGCCGCGCTCCGCAAGGAGGTCGACGTCCTGCGGGAGCTGCTCGCGCATCTCGACGCGGGCAAGATGCTCCGCGACTTCCCGGGCGAGCTGCCCCCCGAGCTCGAGCCGCTGACGACGAAGCCCTTGATCGCAATCGTGAACGGCCCTGCGGGGATCGATCTCCAGCTCGAGGCGGAGCTCGCGGCGATGAGCGACGAGGAGGCCGCGGAGTACCGTGAGGGTCCGTCGGCGCTGGACGAGATCGTGCGGCGGGTGAGCGAGGCCTTGGTTCTGATCACCTTCTTCACCGCCGGTGAGAAGGAGACGCGTGCCTGGACGCTGCGCGACGGCGAGAGCGCCCTGGACGCCGCGGGCACGATCCATTCGGATATCGCCCGCGGCTTCATCCGCGCCGAGACGATCACCTGGAGCGACCTCCTCGACGCCGGCTCGCACGCCGAGGCTTCTCGTCGGGGGACACAGCGGCTCGAGGGCAAGACCTACGTGATCCAGGACGGCGACGTTCTGAACATCCGCTTCAACGTCTGACCCCGACGGCGCGTGCGTAGCGGCTGTGAGCCGCCTGACGCGAGATCCCGAGCGCGGCGCCGATCTCCTCCCACGAGAACCCCTGCGTGCGTGCAAGCGCGATAAGCTCGACCTCGATCCGGCGAACGACCGCCCGAAGTTCGGCGACCTCGGCGAGGGACTGCGGGTAGAAGAGCTGCGCTGCGGAGGAAACGAGATCGATCCGCAGATCGTCGCGCGCGTCGAGCCCGCGCGAAAGGTGGCCGTTCCAGACGTGCCTTTCCGTCAACGCAACGTTGACAGGGACTGTCCCTGTCAGTCGGAGGTTGACGGATGGGCATGGCTCAGCCGGCCGTGAGGAGCGCCGCGCCGGCGAGCACCGCTGCGGCGCCTACGAGCTGGATGTCCCGCACGCGCTCGCGGAGAACGACCGCGGCGAGCGCCACCGTGACCGCCGGATAGAGGGAGGTGAGCACCGAGACGACGCTGACGAGCCCGCGCGTCGTCGCCAGGGCGAACAACACGTTCGCTCCCGCGTCGCAGAGCCCGACGGCGACGACCACGAGCGCGAGCCGGCGGGGAAGCGCGACCGAGACGCCCGCGACCAGAGCCGCCGTAACGACGAGCACCGTCGACGAGGAGCGGCCCACGAAGACGGCCCAGGGCGCGCTGTCGTCGGCGGCGAGGTCGAGGAGCGTGAAGTAGAGGCCGAATCCGAGCGCCGCGACGAACGCCAGCCCGACCCCGGCCGCCAGCTTCCCGCCGAGCTCGCCGGGAGAGCGCGAGACGAGCGCGAGGCCCGCCAGCGCGACGAGCGCTCCCAGGATCTGCAGGAGCGACGGCCGCTCGCCGTTCGCGATCCCGATCGCGAACGGGATTGCCGCCGCCATGCTCGAGATCGGCGCGACGACGCCCATCGCCCCGACCGCCATCCCACGGTAGAGCGCGGCCAGCCCAGTGACGCCGCACACCCCGGCCGCCGCGGCCGCGGCCGCCGCGCCGAGCCCGAGGAACGGCTCCGAGGCGACGAGCACCCAGACGAGCACCGCGAGGCCGCCCGCCGCCTGCGAGCCCACGAGCACGGCGAGCACGTGCGCGCGCCTCGAGGCGGCTCCGCCGAGGAAGTCGCCGACGCCGTACGAAAGGCTCGCGCCGAGCGCGAGGAGGATCGCAGCCACGCGTGGGCCTCAGTCGTCGCCGACGGGACGCGTTGCCGCGACGGCGTCGAGCTGGTTCGCATGGAAGAGAACGGCCGCCTCCGCAGTTCGGGCGGCGTTGCGGTCGTGGTGACACGCGACCGCGTGGAGGAGCTCGGCACGGACGGGACCGTCGAGTGCGTCGGCACGTTCTTCGATCAAGCGAAGGCCGAGATGGACGTGACCCAGGAGCCGTCCCTCGTCTGTCTGGCGGTAGGCGGGCGCGCGTCCGAGCTCCCGCGTCCGGCCGACGTCGTGCAGGAGCGCTGCTGCGAGGAGCAGGTCCGTGCGCAGCCTCGGATGGAGCTGGGCGGTCTCACGGGCGAGCGTCGCCACGCCGACGGTGTGCTCGAGGAGCCCGCCCGCATAGGTGTGATGCGTCTCGGCCGCCGGCAGCGTCCGGAGCGAGGCCCGGAGCTGCGGGTCGGCGAGGAAGCGACCGACGAGCGCCGCGAGTCCGGGATGCGCGATCTCGGCGGCGATGAACTCGAGGAAGCCATCGAGCTCGTCGGCGTCGCGGCGGAGCTTGGGCGCGAGCGCCACCGGGTCGGCGTCGGCGCTCTCCACCGAGCGCACGTCGAGCTGCAGACGCTCCCCGAAGCGGGAGACGCGACCCAGGATCCGCACGGCGTCGCCCTCGGCGAAGCGCCCGTCGAGGAGCTCGACGTCGTTCCACACCCGCGCCTCGATCCGGCCCGTCGGGTCGACGAGCTCGAGCGCGAGGTAGGTCGCACCCTTCTTCGTCCGCAGCCGCTGCTTGCGCGCCACGGCGTAGACGCCTTCGACGACGCGATCCTCCGCGAGCTCCTCGATCGTGCTCATCTGGTCTGAGTCTAGGCCGTTGCTAGGCTCGAGCCGATGGCCGTCGTCAAGCCCTTTCGCGCTCTCCGCTACGACGAGGCGGTGGCGGGGCCGCTCTCCGCGCTCGTGGCGCCCCCATACGACGTGATCTCGCCCGGGCAGCGGGATGAGCTCGCCGCGAGGAGCACGCACAACGTCGTCCGCCTGACCTTGCCGGACTCCGAGGAGGAGGCGACGCGGCTCCTGGAGCGATGGCGTGCGGAGGGTGCGCTCGTCCCCGACGAACCAACTGTCTGGCTCCTCTCTCAGGACTACGTCGGCCCGGACGGGGTCGCGCGGACGCGGAACGGGATCGTCGCCTCCCTCAAGGTCGAGCCCTACGAGACCCGCACGGTGCTCCCGCACGAGCGCACGCACGCCGCACCGAAGGAAGGACGGCTGCGACTCCTCCGCGCGACGGGCGTCCAACTGGAGCCGATCTTCCTCCTCTACGACGGCGCCGCCCCCGTGGCGCCGCCCGAGCGCGAGCCGGACCTCGAGGTCGAGGGCGCGAGGCTCTGGCGGGCCGACGATCCGCAGGCGCTCGCCCGTGCGTTCGCCGAGAAGCAGCTCCTGATCGCGGACGGGCACCACCGCTACGAGACCGCCGTCGCCTACGCCGAGGAGGAGGGCACACCCGCGAGCGCGCAGATGCTCGTCGTGCTCGTCTCGACCGAGGACGAGGGGCTGGAGATCTTCCCCACGCACCGCGTCTTCGCGGGCGCGCGCCGGCTCGAGGGAGCGCGCGAGCCGGTGAGCGAAGCGTCGGCCGCGCTCGCCGGCCTCTCCGGGGGGCGCCCGGCCGTCGTTGAGGTCACGCGGAAGGGCGCCGCGATCGTCCGCGGCGAGGAGGGGACGCTCGACGTCCAGCTCGTCGACACTCTGGGACACGAGGGAATCGCCTACACGCCCGACGCCGCCGAGGCGCTGCGGCGCGTCCGCGCCGGCGAGGCCGAGGTCGCCTACCTGATGCGCCCGACGCGGATCGAGGACGTCTTCGCCTACGCGCGCCGAGGCGAGGTGCTGCCGCAGAAGACGACCTACTTCTTCCCCAAGCTGATCAGCGGCCTTCTTTTCCATCCGCTATGAGCCCGTGGCTCGAGGTCTGCCGGGGCGCCGCAGCGGACATCCGCGCCGTCCTCGTCGACCTGCCCACGAGGATCGAGCGCGAGCCCGTGACGAAAACGGGCGAGGGCGGCGACGAGACGACCGCGATCGACGCCGCGGCCGAGCTCGCGGTGCTGGCACGCCTGGAGCGGCTGGAGGAGAGCTTCACGCTCGTCTCGGAGGAGCTCGGCGAGCGCGCCTTCAACGGGGGCGGTACGACACGCGTCGTCGTCGACCCGATCGACGGCTCCCTGAACGCGAAGCGCGACATCCCCTTCTTCTCGCTCTCCGTCGCGGTCGCCGAGGGCGAGACGATGGGCGACGTCGTGTGGGGCTACGTCTACGACTTCGGCTCAGGCGAGGAGTGGACGGCGACCCGCGGCGGCGGTGCGCAGTTGAACGGGCAGGCGCTTGGCGCAATCCGGCCGAAGGACCGGATCGAGATCCTCTCCTTCGAGGCCACCACGACCGCCGAGGTCGCCGACAAGGCCGCGGCGATGACGGGTACGGCGACGCGTCTGCGGATCATGGGCTCGCTCGCGCTCTCGCTCTGCCACCTCGCCGCGGGCCGCGTCGACGGGGTCTGTTCCCTGAAGCCGGCGCGCTCGGTCGACATCGCCGCGGGCCAGCTCCTCGTGCGCGAGGTCGGGCTCGCGATCGACCTCTTCGAGGATCCGCCCTACGAGGGGGCGCCGCTCGACCTCTTGGGACGTTCGCGCGTCGTCGCTGCCGGAACACCCGAGCTCTGCGCGAAACTCGCTCATGCCCTGGGCTAGGCTGAGCTCATGAGCATCGACCGCGACGCCATCCTCAAGGCCCTCGAGCAGGTGATCGATCCGGAGCTGCGCAAGCCGGTGACGGAGCTCGGGATGGTTCGCGACGTCGTGATCGACGGACCAGACGTCATGGTCACGATCGCGCTCACCGTCGCCGGCTGCCCGCTCCGCAACTCGTTCGAGGAGCAGATCGCCGAGCACGTCGGAACGCTCTCCGGCGTTCGCCGAGCTGAGCTTCGGTTCGACGTGATGAGCCCGGACGAGAAGGCCGCTCTCACCTCGCAGCTGCGCGGCGGCCGGCCCGAGAAGTCGATCTCGCTCGATCCCCGGACGCGCGTGATCGCGGTCGCGAGCGGCAAGGGGGGCGTCGGGAAATCGTCGCTCACCGTCAACCTGGCGACAGCGCTCGACGCGCTCGGCAAGTCCGTCGGGTTGATCGACGCCGATGTTTATGGCCACTCGATCCCGCACATGCTCGGGATCAACCAGAGGCCGATCGTCGTCGACAAGATGATCGTCCCGCCGGTGCGCGGCCGGCTGAAGTTCATCTCGATCGGCAACTT
>Ga0136617_10006596_pt1 | contig 10359 bp, 10 predicted proteins | sample AntDrymUQ3222106_2_FD_129672 | JGI IMG/M metagenome (GOLD analysis project Ga0136617, IMG submission 129672) | Polar desert sand microbial communities from Dry Valleys, Antarctica - metaG UQ322 (21.06) | ecosystem: Environmental > Terrestrial > Soil > Desert | place: Antarctica: Dry Valley... | reverse complement strand
GCTACCGGCCGTTCTGCTCTTGATCGTCGCGGCCGGTAGTGTGGGAAGTATTGTTCACGACTGGCGCGTTCCGATCGCCCGTCAATTCTCTACGCGCGCGGCTGTCCTGGCCATTGAACAGTACCGTCACTTCGTCTCACCCCGCATAGGGAGGGTTGTTCAATGCCGATTTCGTCCTTCCTGCTCTGCTTACGGACTCGCCTCGGTGAAAAAGCACGGCGGAGTGCGGGGTGGCTGGCGAGCTGCGCGCAGGGTGGCGCGTTGTCATCCTGGAACACCGCTCGGGACCGTGGATCTGCCCTAATCATCGGTTCGTCTCTAAATCAATGTAGGACGGGCTTCAGCCTGTCCCCCTCCGGATGCCCAGCGACAGGCTGAAGCCTGTCCTACATACTTCGGCATCGCTCCAACGCGTATCGCGATAAACCATTGGAACAAAACCCGGTTGGTCCCTTGTTGTTGAAAGCGTACCAACATGGTACTGTTTGCCCCCAAGGCACCATATGCTGCGAATCTCCAGATCAACAGATTACGGCCTTCTGGCTACTGTTTACCTTGTCCGCCACCCGGGAAAGGTGGTCAATGCCAGGGAGATTGCGGGGTTTTATGCCCTTCCGCTGCCGATGATCGCGAAGGTCCTCAAGGTGTTGCATGAGGGAAGGATCATCGTGTCGCGGCGGGGCGTTGAAGGGGGATACGTTTTCGAGGGCGATCCCACCCGAATTACGTTGGGACAGATGCTGGAAGTCCTCGAGGGGCCGTGGGACCTGGTGGCTTGCGAATCGCTCGACACTGAGGGTCACGGGGTCTGTTCGATCCGGCTGGATTGCCCCTCACGGGGATTCATGTTCGGTATCAACCGCGCCATCAAGGATGCTTTTGAGCAAATTACCTTAGTCGATCTGGTGCGCGGGACCTCGCCCACACCGGCGATCGAAGAGAAGTTAGCCGCGTTCCGCGAATCGCGTCTGGAGGAGATTCAGTGAGTAGCAGCACCGAAACCATCGAACAACTGGCGAACCGTGAATACAAGTACGGATTCGTCACCGATATCGAGACGGACTCCGTTCCGCCCGGACTGAGCGAAGACGTCATCCGGCTCATCTCGGCGAAAAAGCAGGAGCCGCAGTTCATGCTCGAATGGCGGCTTCGCGCCTACCAGCACTGGCTCAGCATGCGCGAGCCGACGTGGGCAAAGGTGACCTATCCCCCGATCGATTATCAGAACATCATTTACTACTCGGCTCCGAAGCCAAAGAAGACGCTGAACAGTCTGGATGAGGTGGATCAGGAGCTTCTGGACACCTTCACCAAACTCGGTATTTCTCTGGACGAGCAGAAACGGCTCAGCGGGGTAGCGGTAGACGCTGTTTTCGATAGCGTTTCCGTAGCTACCACCTTTCAGGCCGAGCTGGCCAAGCTCGGAGTCATCTTCTGTTCCTTCTCCGATGCGGTAAAGAATCATCCCGAACTGATCAAGAAGTATCTCGGCTCGGTGGTTCCTCATACCGACAATTTCTTCGCCGCCCTGAACGCAGCGGTGTTCACAGATGGCTCGTTCTGCTACATCCCCAAAGGGGTCCGTTGTCCGATGGAGCTTTCCACCTATTTCCGCATCAACTCAGCAGGAACAGGTCAGTTTGAGAGAACTCTGATCGTGGCGGAGGAAGGGGCCTACGTCAGTTATCTCGAAGGGTGTACGGCGCCGATGCGTGATGAGAATCAGTTGCACGCAGCCGTGGTGGAACTGGTGGCGCTCGACGACGCGCAGATCAAATACTCGACGGTGCAGAACTGGTATCCGGGCGATAAAGAGGGCAAGGGCGGAATCTACAACTTCGTCACCAAGCGCGGAAAATGCGCGGGACGGAACTCAAAGATCTCGTGGACCCAGGTTGAGACGGGATCAGCCATCACCTGGAAGTATCCCAGCTGCATCCTGCAGGGAGACAACTCGATCGGCGAATTCTATTCGGTCGCGTTGACAAACAATTACCAGCAGGCCGACACCGGCACGAAGATGATTCATATCGGCAAGAACACGAGAAGCACAATCGTCTCGAAGGGGATCTCCGCCGGCCACGGCCAGAACACTTATCGCGGCGAAGTGAAAATCATGAAGAATGCCGACGGCGCCCGGAATTACTCACAATGCGATTCCCTGCTTCTCGGCGACAAGTGCGGTGCACATACCTTCCCCTACATCGAGGTCCGCAACTCGACCGCGCAGATGGAGCATGAAGCGTCCACTTCGAAGATCGGCGAGGACCAGCTCTTCTACTGTCAGCAGCGGGGGCTGTCCGCGGAAGATGCGGTGTCGATGATCGTGAATGGATTTTGTCGCGAGGTGTTCCGCGAGCTTCCCATGGAGTTCGCGGTCGAGGCGCAGAAGCTTCTCGGCGTCAGCCTCGAGGGAAGCGTTGGATAGGGGTTACAGGGACAGGGAACAGGGAACAGGTGACAGGGAACAGGGAACAGGTGACAGGGAACAGGGGACAGGGAACAGGGGACAGTACAGAGTAGAAATGTTGTCATCGTGAGCGCAGCGAAGGATCCCCCCTCAGCGTGACACGAGAGGGTACACATGCAGCGGGTCCTTCGCTTCGCTCAGGATGACAACGATTCGTACCGCAGTTTGAGTCTGGACGGCGGGTGGACCTATTCAAAGGAATTGGAATGACTGCTTTGCTGGATATTCGAAATCTGAAAGCGCGCGTTGACGGCAGGGAAATCCTTCGTGGATTGAATCTGACGGTACAAGCGGGCGAAGTGCACGCCATCATGGGACAGAACGGCTCCGGCAAGAGCACGCTGGCCAATGTCCTCGCGGGTCGTCCGAGCTATGAGGTCACCGAAGGTGAAGTTCTCTTCGAAGGACGCGACCTGCTGGCGATGCCACCTGAAGAACGCGCACGGGAGGGACTGTTTCTCGCCTTTCAGTACCCCGTGGAGATTCCCGGTGTGAACAACATTTACTTTCTCAAGGCGGCATTGAACGCAATTCGAAAACACCGGGGACTGGAAGAGCTGGACGCGATGGATTTTCTTGCTCTGGCGCGGGAAAAGATGAAGTTTGTCGATCTGGACGAAAGCTTCATGAATCGGGCGGTGAACGAAGGTTTCTCCGGCGGTGAGAAGAAACGCAACGAGATCTTTCAGCTGGCAGTTCTGGAGCCGAAAGTGGCCATTCTCGACGAGACAGACTCCGGCCTGGATATCGATGCTCTTCGCATCGTTGCCAACGGAGTCAATCTACTGCGCAATGAACACCATGCCGTGGTGGTGATCACGCACTATCAGCGCCTGCTCGATTACCTCATCCCCGACCAGGTCCACGTTCTGCACGATGGGCGCATCGCGAAGTCGGGTACCCGCGAACTGGCGCTGGAACTCGAGAAAAGGGGTTACGGCTGGGTGGAAGAGGAGTCAGCTGCGCTTTGAATGAGCCAGGACTCCCACCCTGACGAGCGAAGTCATGACTGAGACACTCGATCGCACAGAGAACATACTGAGCCGCTACGCGGCAATGGGGGAAAGCTCCGTTCGCGGCCTTCAGGGTCCCATCCGTGACTTGAAGGAGCAGGCCCTGCAGCAGTTTCTGAAAGAGGGGTTTCCCACTACCCGTCAGGAGGACTGGCGCTTCACCAATACCGCTGCTCTGGCCCGAGCCGAGTTCTTGGCTCCAGAACCATCCAGGAGACTCAGCGAGAGCGAGCTTTCTCCGTTTCTGCTCGATCGGACAGATCACTTCGTCTTCATCAACGGCAGCTTCTCGCGCGAACTTTCGTCGACCACGTCTTCGATCGAGCTTCTCTTTTTCCCCCTTCAGGAGCTACTGAGACAGAACGCTCTCGCGGTCGGGGATCTCGGAAAGCATGCAAGCCTCGAAGGTCATCCTTTCACCGCTTTGAACACTGCGCTATTTACCGACGGAGCGTTCATCCGCGTTTCAGAGGGAGTCGTTCTCGAGCGTCCCATCCACCTGCTCTTCGTCTCCACCGGTGGCGACAAGCCCTACGTGAGCCATCCTCGGGTTCTCATTGTGGCCGAGCCAGGCAGTCAAATGTCGGTGATCGAGTCCTACGTGTCACTGTCCGAGGGCCCCTACTGGACGAACGGGGTGACCGAGATCAGTCTGGGAAGCAACGCTCGTCTCGATCACTATCGGCTGCAGCAGGACTCTGAGCAGGCGTTTCATACCGGTCGTCTTCAAGCGCTGCTGGACCGCGACAGCCACTTGACGACCACCTCGCTCTCTTTGGGATCTGGTCTAGCCAGGCAGGATATCGGAACGAAATTGAGCGGGGTGGGAAGTGCCTGCGTCCTGAACGGACTGTACCTGGTGCATGGGAAACAACACGTGGATCATCACACCATCATCGATCACGCCACGCCGCACAGCGACAGTGAAGAGTTCTACAAGGGGATTCTCGATGAGCAGGGCCGCGGTGTATTCGATGGCAAGATCATCGTTCGGAAAGACGCGCAGAAAACGAACTCGGGGCAGGTGAGCAGAAGTCTGCTGCTGTCAGCGAGTGCCATCGCCGATACGAAGCCGCAACTGGAGATTTACGCCGACGACGTCAAGTGTACGCACGGTTCTACGATCGGCCAGCTGGATGAGGCAGCGCTGTTCTACCTTCGGACGCGCGGGATTGGTGAAAAGGAAGCACGCACGCTGCTGATACACGGCTTTGCCAGCGAGGTCCTGGAGCGGATCAAAGTGCCCTCCTTGCGACTGCGAATGGAACGGGCCGTCCTGCAAAGGTTGCCTGCGGATGTGAATGTATGACCACCACCACTGAGCTTCATGAACCGGTGACTTCCTACGACGTGGGTCGTGTGAAGAACGACTTCCCGATCCTGCGACAGATGATCCACGGAAAGCCTCTGGTCTATCTGGACAACGCGGCCACTACGCAGAAACCGCAGGCGGTGATCGACGCCATTACTCAGTACTACACTCGCGACAATTCGAACGTTCACCGTGGCGTGCACACCTTGAGCGAGCGCGCTACCGCAGGCTACGAAGGAGCTCGCGAGAAGGTCCGGGCCTTCATCAACGCACGATCGATCAGGGAGATCGTTTTCGTGCGCGGATGTACCGAGGGAATCAATCTCATCGCGCAGAGCTACGGCGAGAAGAATATCCGGGCAGGCGACGAGATCCTCATTTCGGCCATCGAGCATCACTCCAACATCGTGCCCTGGCAGATGCTCTGCGAGAAAACCGGCGCCATTCTGCGGGTGGTCCCGGTCAGCGACGACGGCGAGCTTCTGATGGAGGAGTACGAGAAGCTGCTGAATGATAGGACGAAGCTCGTCGCGGTTGTCCATATCTCCAATGCGTTGGGAACGATCAACCCTGTCGCTGAAATGATTTCTCTGGCCCATAAGCGAGGGATTCCCGTCCTCGTCGACGGCGCTCAGGCAGCTCCGCATCTGGCCATCGATGTGCAGGCTCTCGATGCGGATTTCTACGTTTTCTCAGGACACAAAGTGTTCGCGCCTACTGGTATTGGCGTGCTCTACGGGAAAGAAGCGCTGCTGGAGGCAATGCCGCCGTGGCAGGGAGGAGGCGACATGATCCTCTCTGTTAGTTTTGAAAAGACTACCTACAATGCGCTTCCCTTCAAATTCGAGGCGGGCACACCCAATATCGAGGGAGTGATCGGGCTGGGCGCTGCGCTCGACTACGTGAGCGCTGTCGGAGTCGACAACATCCGGCAGTACGAGCATGAGCTGCTGGAGTACGCCACGGTCCGATTGAATGAGTTCCCGCAGGTGCGGATGATCGGAACGGCGCGAGAGAAAGCAAGTGTCGCTTCATTCGTCATCGAAGGAATCCATCCTCACGACATAGGAACCATCGTTGATCAGGAAGGAGTGGCCATTCGAACCGGTCACCATTGTGCGCAGCCGCTGATGATGCGCTACAACATTCCGGCGACGGCGCGAGCATCGCTGGCGATGTACAACACTCGCGAAGACATCGATGCGCTTGTCCGTGCCATCGGCAGGGTGCTCGAGGTGTTCGGCTGATGGATGGGCTTCGTGAGTTGTACCAACAGGTGATCCTCGATCACAACAAGAATCCCCGGAACTTCTCCCGCCCGGCAAGTACCAATCGGACAGGTGAAGGCTACAATCCCTTATGCGGTGATCACTACACCCTGTACGCTGAAGTAAATGGAGATGTGGTGACGGACATCGGCTTCCAGGGCAGTGGATGCGCGATCTCGAAGGCTTCCGCATCCGTCATGAGTTCTACCCTGAAAGGGAAGACGAAAGCGGATTTCGAGACCCTGTTCAGGGCGTTTCAAGAGATGGTAAAGGGCGAGCCGGGGGCTGGGAGCGGTATCGCGGAGATGGGGAAACTTGCGGCGTTCGAAGGGGTTTCGGAACACCCTTCGCGAATCAAGTGCGCCACGCTGGCGTGGCACACCTTGAACAGCATGCTGCAAGGCCAGCCTGACGTGGTCAGCACGGAGTAGCCCCGCATCCGCACTGGCTTGACTCAATTCAAACTTCACGCGTCAGCAAGCTGACGGCCGTCCTGCATGAACCGGAGATATCGAAATGCACGAAGAAGTGACGCTCAACAGAGAAGCGAAAGCAATCCAGATCCCCTACGGCTACGAGGTGGTCCTCCCCGCGGGCTCGCGCGGAACGATCACTCAGTCCCTGGGAGGGGCTTACACCCTCATGACCGAACAGGGCGTCATGGTCCGGATCTCCGGAACTGACGTAGACGCGATAGGCAAGCAGGCGGTGGCGGGGCCGAACATTGAAGGCGAGGTCTCGAGAGAAGAGTTGGAGAAGCTGATCTGGGAGCAGCTCCGTACCTGCTATGACCCGGAGATTCCAGTGAACATTGTGGAACTGGGTCTGGTCTATCTGTGCGAGCTTACCCCGCAGCCCGACGCTGGTTACCAGGTTGGGGTAAAGATGACGCTCACCGCTCCCGGATGTGGCATGGGCCCGGTGCTTGCCACGGACGTGCGCAGCAAGATCATGTCCCTGCCCGGTGTGAAAGACGCTGATGTGCAGGTGGTGTTTGATCCGGTCTGGGACCGAAGCATGATGAGCGAGGCGGCGAAGCTGCAGCTGGGGATCTGGTAGCTCACTCTTCTTCCCCCTCCCCGCCGCAGCGGGGAGAGGGACAGGGTGAGGGGCCTTGTGTCGTGAAGCCTTCCCGTTATCTTTGCGATCAGGGAACGGTGAGGATAAAGGCACATTAAGGATTACTGCGGGTTGGTTCGAGAGTTGGATCCCCTCACCGGTCTGCTTCGCAGCTTCCCTCTCCCCGGTGCGGCAGGGAGAGGGAGGGAACCTGGCGGTCCGGCGCTCCGGGAGCGCCTTTCCAACCCCTGCGTGTTTGAAATCTACTTGTGCGTGCTGAAGAAAGTCCACTGTCCGACAGGGTGCCCTTGCTGCAGCTGCTGGGCCTGAAGGAATCCGTCAATGGCGGCCACGAGGGCGATGATCACGGACGGAATGCCGCATAGGACAAAGCCGAGAAGCCATCCAACCAACGCGGCGATGCCTTTCTGCATCTGACCCATCACGATATATCCGACACCGCCCAGCAGAATATTCAGCACCAGAATGAGGATCGGCTCCTTGGCTGGCGTCGAAGGATAGACAATGTCGCCACCTCCTGGAGGAGGGGGCGCCATTGGCGGAGGGGGTGGGGTGAAACTTCCACTTGGCAAGTCACTCATCGAAATCGCTCCTTACATTTTGTCAGCAAAGTCGCTGATCAGAGGGAAGCGCATGCGCTCGCCCTTGACCGCCTTCATGATGCCCATAATGATCAAAACCAGATAAACGAGCCAGATGGCGCAGCTGACAAAGGACATCGCGCATCCGATCGAAGCGGGCAGGAAATTGCTCGTGACAGCCCAGGCGATGGCAAAGATCACGTAGATTACGAACAACGCCAGACCGTTCTTGGCGTGCCATTGAATCTCGCGATCCTCTTTCTTGACCAGCAGAGGAATCAGCGCAAGCAGGCCCAGATAGGAAAGGACCAGCATGATCGTTCGGTCGCTCGAGGCTCCATTTCCGCCTGACGGTGGGGGGTAACCTCCGCCCATCGGGGGCGGCGTGTAGCTTCCGCCCGGTGGCGTCATCGATGGGGGAATGCTTGGTGGCATTTCGCTCATGCAATCTCCTCAGTTTGTCTGATTCGGCAGATTCTAGCAGAGACGCCACGTGAAGGCGTGACGAGCGCACATCTTTACCTCCATCACACTCTCCGGCGCAGGCTTCGTTCAGCCAGACCGAGAGGCAACAGCGTCAGAACGGCCGAAAGGGACACCGCCATCAGGAGCGGTAACGCCTGCGAAATGGCGCTCAACCCGTCGCTGAAACCGAAGATCACGTAGAGCACGAATCGCCGCAGTGGTCGGGCCAGCAGGAGAAGCATGGTCCCCACGTAGGTCATCGAGATGGCCATGTAGGCGAAGCCTCCCAGCGAGAGCCCTACCTCGAGAGGATTCTCGGCAGTGAAGTTCGGCGATATGCCGCCCATCCCCACACCCAGAGACACCAGGGTAATGGTCATCAGGAGGCCACCGACCACGGTGTAGCTCCATACCTGCGCAGGCGCCGCCAGCATGACGTTCCCGAGCGAGACCAGAAGCAGGGCCAGCACAGACAGCGGAACGATGAAGATCAGTGTCTTCACCACGAGCATCCTCCGGCTCGAGAGCGGCGCGGTCTGCAGAGTCCAGAATGCACGGCCCTCCGCGGAGACCGATGGGTAAGCGAATCGGAGACACAACGCGGCCATCACGAATCCGGCCATGGCCAGGTTCATGTAGGCCACGAATGTGGCGCGCACGTCGCCCTCCAGCGGCAGGGTCTGGATGTTGTAGAGGTAAATGAAAAGCAGGGCCACCATCATGAAAAGCTGGGACCACTGCCCCACATCCCTGGTAATGATCCGTACTTCTTTACGGAACAGGGCCCGGCTCTGTGGATGCATGTTCATGCTCAAACGATCGGTGGTTCGTGTGATCAGACCCGAGCCGAGTGCGGTGGGGGCCAGCGTTTCCTTTGCCCGGACGAAGGCGATGAAGTAGTGGGATCGGGCGATCAGAAGGAAGACGAGAAAGGAACTGCCGGCAAGCGCGGCAAGCTTGATCGAGTCGCTGGAAGCGGCAGCTCCCGCCGGCCAGGCCAGCAACGCGCCGGCCAACCAGCCAGACGGGTAGTAATCACTGGCGGGCAACTCGATGAGTTTCAGCACCTGCACCAGATCGTCTGTATCGATCTTCAGAAACAAGCGCTCCGGCCTCGCCACGCGGAAGCCCATGATGGTGAGTGTGATCACGAGCACAGCCAACGTGACCACAATCTGCTGCACACGCCCCACGGGAAAGAAACGGACCAGAAGGATGACCACGATGCTGGCTGCACTGACGGGCGTGGCAACAAGCAGAAGCAGGTTCACCAGTGCCGCGCCCATGAAGGTCCATCCGAGGTCATATCGGAAAGCGAGGGCAAGAAAAAGCGGGAGCAGAAAGGCGACGATGAGATAGGAGCTTCGGAGAAACGTCCTCCACCATCGCTTCAATGCAATGGAGAGCTTGCCTACCGGCGCAGCATGATCGATCTCCAGGTCGGCGTCCGTAAAGAACGAGGCGATGGCAGATGTCAGTGATGAGAAGAAGAGAACCAGAAACGAGACGAGAAAGACGAGTCCGAGAAGGTTCTCCAGAAGTCCGAGTGCGAAAAACGGGCTGAGGCTCTCGATCTGGGTGATGGCGGAGATGATGCGGCGGAAGAGAAGAAAGTCTCCGTAGAGAAAAGCGCCGAAAAGGATGGCGACCATGGTGACCCGCGTCAGAAGGGACGCGTTGTAGGGCCGCAAGCGGGCGGCAGCGATGCGAAGGGGCCAGAGTCTGGGGAGGCGACTGGACATGGGATGTCGTGTGGCGGTTTCTTCGCTGCGCTCAGAGGCTGTGAGAAGAATTGGTCATCCTGAGCGAAGCGAAGGATCCCCTTCGAACGTGCGACCGTCGTCTTACACGCAGCGGTCCTTCGCTGTGTTCAGAGGTTGTACAGAAATCGGGAGTAGGTGTCATCCTGAGGAGCAGAGCGACGAAGGATCTCGTCCCATGCCGCAGAAGGCTCCCCGCGTCAGCCTTCGACTCCCTCGGACGAGATCCTTCGCTGCCGCTCAGGATGACACCCACGCCAGTTCTGCACAGCCTCTCAGGCTGAGAGGCCCCAGAATACTACGCCAGGCTCTTCACTTCATCGAACCAGCGCATCATGCCGTCAAAGCGTTTTCCGCGTGCGCTCGCTCGCTCGATTCCGAGTGCCACCAGCCGTTCGATCAGTTGCGGG
>Ga0136617_10006595_pt1 | contig 10359 bp, 8 predicted proteins | sample AntDrymUQ3222106_2_FD_129672 | JGI IMG/M metagenome (GOLD analysis project Ga0136617, IMG submission 129672) | Polar desert sand microbial communities from Dry Valleys, Antarctica - metaG UQ322 (21.06) | ecosystem: Environmental > Terrestrial > Soil > Desert | place: Antarctica: Dry Valley... | reverse complement strand
GCTGGGCAAGTCTCAGCCACAAGTTGCCGTTGCCGGGTGCCAAGCTCAAAAGTTTTTCGATGGCGAGGGCGGCAAGGCGCGGATTGTTGGCGGCCTCGGCTGCCGCAAGCTCCGCTTCGAGCGCGGACATCGGCTGGTTGATGGCCTTACCGAGTTTTTTCAGTTCGGCGTCGTAATCGTTCATGTAATAGCTGAATGAGCCCGTCGGAAAAGATTTGGCTGCACTTGCCGCCGTGGCCGCGAATGCGATCAGCACAAGCCCAATCAGGAGCGCCCACAGGGCATGGTTGAGGCGAGCGGCATAATGTGCCGCGAGCCTGACAGTGCCAAAAGCCATTGCCGTTCTCCGAAACCAGAAGCGCCCCCGCCACCCACAAGAATGCGCCGCCGCGCGAAGATGTCAAGCGGGGGTGCATGGAGGTCATCTCTACTTCGCCTTCCCCCCTCGCGGGGGAAGGTGGATCGCGCCGCAGGCGCGAGACGGATGAGGGGGCTGGTTCAGCGAGTTGTCTTCACGCAATTGAAATGCTGAACCGCCCCCTCATCCGGCGCTTCGCGCCACCTTCCCCCGCGAGGGGGGAAGGGGAATTAGGAAATCCGCTTGTCATTATCCTTCGAAATCCTATCCATGCGCTCCATGAATGTGCGGCGCATCCAGGGGACGTCGGGAGCATTCCAATTGGGTTCCTGGCCGCAGACGAGATCGAAGAAGGCGATGGCCGCCGCCGGGCTTTCGAGGGCGTTCTCCCGAAAACTGTCCCAAAAGCGGGGATCATCCGTTGCCTCCGCCGGGGGAGGCTCCGTATCGCCCATTTCCCTGAGCACGGCGGCGGCGACCGATAGGCAGAAGCTGGTGTAGGCGTAGCCCTCGGGCCAGCGTATCAGGTGGCGGTCGATGCCGGCGGGTGCTCCCACTCCGACCATTGCCGTGATGGGAGCGGCCGCCACAAGTTCCTTGAGCATGAGGCCTGCGGCATAGATCACGAAGTCGGCACGGTCGACGCCCGCGAAATGCTTCGCTTGGTCGAAGGCCTGACGCCACTTCGAGAACGCCGTGGCAAGGGCCGCGTGATCGACCTGGGCTGCAAGTCCCGTTCCCTTGAACAGCAGTTCGAGATTGCGTTCGAAGGACCACAACACGGTGCGGAACCGGCGGGCCTCATGGGCGAGGTCGTCGATCTCCAGGATTTCCGGCTTAAGCGGCGTCAGCACGGGACATAGGTTACAGAGCCCCTTGCAATCGCGCAATGAGCCGCTACTAGCAGCCCATGAATTCCGCGACCTACTTGATCGGCGTCGACACGGGCGGCACATACACTGACGCGGCGGTGATCGAAGCCGATGGCCATAAAGTGATCGCCTCCGCCAAATCGATCACCACCAAGGGCGATCTCGCCATCGGCGTCACGGGCGCCATTACAGCGGCGATTGAGTCATTGCCGCAAGGTTTGCATCCGCGGGATATTTCACTTGTGTCGGTGTCAACGACCCTCGCCACCAACGCCGTGGTCGAAGGCCACGGCAGCGCGGTTGGCGTCATCCTCATCGGTTTCGATCAGGCCATGGCCGAGCGCACCGGCATCGCCAAGGCCTTCGCGGGGATGCCGATGGCGATCATCGGCGGCGGCCATGATCACAACGGTGAAGTGGTGCACCACCTCGATCTGGCGGTATTGCAAGCCGCAGCGCTTGCCATGCCGGTTGATGCCTTTGCCATCGCCTCCGCTTTCGCCGTGCGCAATCCCGCCCATGAAATCGCCGCTCGCGAGATGATCGTGCGCCTCACCGGAAAGCCGGTGACGCTCTCGACCGAACTCACCTCATCTCTCGATGCGCCGCGGCGCGCCCTCACTGCCGTTCTCAATGCCCGCCTTATCTCACGCGTCTCCATGCTGATCGATGCGGTGAAACGTTCCATGGCCGATCTCGGCATCGATTGTCCGCTGATGATCGTGAAGGGCGATGGCACCTTGGCGCTGGCCGAGAAAGTGGCGTTCCGCCCGATCGAAACCGTGCTGTCGGGCCCCGCCGCAAGCCTCGTCGGCGCGTCATGGCTTTCTGGCCTCGGGGATTTCATCATGTCCGACATGGGCGGCACCACCACCGATCTCGGCGTGCTCGCCGGAGGCCGGCCGCGCATCACCGAGCAGGGGGCGGAAGTGGGCGGCTGGCGCACCATGGTCAAGGCCATCGATGTCAAAACCATTGGCCTTGGCGGTGATAGCGAAATCGGCATCGGCCTGAACGGCGCGCTCAGCGTCGGCCCGCAACGCGTGGCCCCGGTTTCGCTGCTGGCCTCGCGCTATCCGGAAACGATCGCCATGCTCGAGGCTGATCTCGTCGATACCGAGGGCGGTTCGCTCCATGGCAAGTTCGTGTTGAGGCCCTTCGGCGCGGCGCCGGCAACAAAACCGGCCGAACTCAGCGCCCGCGAGCGCGAGATGCTGGAACATGTGGGCGAACGCCCCCGCCCGATCCGCAAGGTTGCGGTTTCCTCCGGCGCCCTGCGTACTCTCGCGGCGCTTAAGCGCAAAGACCTGGTGCAAACCGGCGGCTTCACGCCATCGGATGCTGCCCATGCACTCGGCCTTCAGGACAATTGGCCGGGCCCCGCGGCTCTGTTGGCGGCGCGGCTCATGGTGCGCTTCCGCGACATGCGGGCCGGGGACGCATCGCGCGTCGAAGCCTTCTGCCGCGAAGTATGGAGCGAGACGGTGCAGCGCAGTTGCCGCGTGATCCTCGACACAGCCTTCGGGCAGTCAATCGGCGATAGTGTGTACGTGGACGCGGTGTGTTCGGGCAAAAGGCGGGTGGGACTGGCTGCCATCGCTATGTCACCCACAATTCCCGTGGTTGCGGTCGGTGGCCCTGCGCGAGTTTATTATGAAGAGGCAGGACGGCGGCTTGCCTGCGAGATAGTGTTTCCACCTTTCTTCGATGTCGCCAATGCTGTTGGAGCGGCCACTGGTGTTGTCGCCCAAACGGTGACAGTGGCTGTCGAAGGCGACGGCAGCGGCCGCTTCCGCGTGCATGGCCCAGAGGGTGTCGCGGTGTTCAGCAGTGGTATGGAAGCCCTCGCTGCGGCCGAAGAAATCGCGCGCCAGGCCGCGCTCCAGGCCGTTGAAGGCCTAGGCGCCGATGCACCCCAGGTCCGCATCGCCATCAACAAGCATCTTTTGCCCGACGCCGCGGATGACAACGGCCTCCTCGGCGCCACGGTTAAAGCCGAGGCCATCGGCCGTCCCAGCTCCGCATTAACCAGCGCTTAAGCATAGGGCCAGCGTTCAATGGAAGTTGTTCTACATCCTACAATTTTGCACGGTTGCGAAAGGCTCCATTAACCGCGGTGCCGATAATCATTGAGACAAGTTTTCCCCGAAGAGGCATGCCCCGCCCATGAATCCCCCCATCAATGCAGCCAGCCTGAACCAGCCTTTCACCGGTTGGGATGAACTCCGCACCAGCGGACCTGCCTGGAAAATCGAGCGGCCCCAGACCACAGCCGACAGCTACATTCCCTTCTTTCCCGACCAAAACGGCAAGGTCTATGAGCTTCTCCTCGCTAATTTTCCGGTCATGCTGCATTGCATGGATGGGGTCGGGCGGTTGACCTCCGTCAACAAACGCTGGACCAAGTCACTCGGCTATTCCGAAAATGAAGTATTGGGCCGGGCTTTCAACGAGTTTCTCACGCCCGAGTCGCGGGCGCGTCTGGTGCAGCAGATCTACCCTGTCTATTTCCAGAGCGGCATCTGCCGGGACGAGATCCTTGGCGTCATCCGCAAGGACGGCTCGACCGCGCAAATCGTCCTGTCGATGAACGCCTATCGCGGTGACAAAGGACGGATCGACCGCTCGATTTGCCTGCTTGACCAACCGCTTTCTGTTTCACAGGCCGTGACCGTGGTTGAAGACCAGCGCTTCAAGGGCGCCTTTGAATCGGCGGCCCATGGCATGGCCCTGGCCACCCCGCTTGGGGAGATAACACTTGCCAATGGCGCCTTCTGGGAATTCCTCGAGAGATCCGAAGGTCAGCGCGCGGCAAGCATCGAAGATATTCTGCATAAGGACGATGTCGCCGCTTTTCTCGCCAGCGTTAGCGAACTGATCAAGGGTCAAGCGCCCTCCATCAAGCAGGAGCTGCGCTACATGGCCGGCGAAGGCCGCGTCATGCATGGCGCCACCAGCGTGGCCCTGGTGCGCAACGGGGCAGGCGAGGTCGAGCAGATCATCCTGCAGATCGTCGATGTCACCGACAAAAAGCAGGCCACTCAGCGGCTGCAGCACGCCCAGAAGATGGAAGCCATCGGCCAACTGACCGGCGGCCTTGCCCATGATTTCAACAATCTGCTCACTGTGATCATCGGCAACCTTCAGCTTCTGGAAAGCAAAGTCGGCATCGATGAGAGGGGAGCTCGCCGTCTTGCCGAAGCGATCGACGCGGCCCGCAAAGGCTCCGATCTAACCCGCCAGATGCTGGCTTTCGCCCGCAAGCAGGTGCTCGAACCGCGCGAAGTCAACGTCAACGATCTCGTCAAGGGGATGGCGCCACTCATCTCGCGCTCGATCGGGGAGACCATTCAGCTCAAGGCCGATGCAATGGCTGGCGCGCCCAAGGCCCTCATTGATCCCTCGCAGCTCGAATCCTCGATCCTGAACCTTGCGATCAACGCCCGCGATGCCATGCCCAAGGGCGGCCTGCTCACCATTGAAACCCAGCCCATCTTTCTCGACAGGGCCTATGCCGCAAAATATCCCGAGGTGACACCGGGCCACTATGTGATGGTCGCGGTCTCGGACACCGGCACCGGCATGTCGCCCGAGCTTCTTGAAAAAGTCTTCCAGCCCTTCTTCACCACCAAAGCACAGGGCAAGGGATCGGGCCTCGGCCTTTCCATGGTCTATGGTTTCATCAAGCAGTCGGGCGGGCACATCAACGTCTACAGCGAAGTGGGCCACGGCACGGCCATCAAAATGTATTTGCCGCGCAAATTCGCCGATGGAGAAGCGAAGCCCGAAATCGCCGGCCATCCGGTCGAAGCCGCTTCCGTCGAGACGGAAACTCCGCTTGCCGCAGCACCTGTGTCCCGTAACCCGAAAATATTGGTTGTCGAAGATCAGGAAGCCGTGCGCGCCGTGGCTTGCGGATTCCTCGAGGATTTCGGCTACGACATTGTCGAGGCCGAAGACGGCCTGCAGGCGCTGGCCCGGCTCCAGGAACATCCCGATGTCGATCTCATGTTCTCGGACGTGGTGATGCCGGGCGGCCTCAACGGCTTCGATCTGGCCCAAGCGGCCCGCGGCATTCGCCCGGACCTCAAGATCGTCCATACGTCGGGCTATCCCAAGGGCGCCATGGTGCATCAGGAGGAGCCGCGCTTCCGCGAGGGCTTCATCATCATGAAACCCTATCGCCGCGAAGACCTTCAGAAAATCATCCGCGACGCGCTCGAATTCCAGGAATAGCTTTCGCCGGTCTCTTCTCCTATATTTCCACAGCGCGGGAAGGGGAATTATTCAGGGCGTAGCGAAGGTCCGCTGGGAGCCGTCGGATGCGAGCGCTGCTGATCCTCGGTCTACTGTTTCTTGGCGGAACGCTTTGGCTCCTGCTTGAGCGGCACGAGAGACGCCGCGCGGCCAGCGGCAAATCCCGCCATTCCAGCTTACGCCTCGTCTCCGCCGCGGCGGCCTTGCTTGCCATGCTGTTCGCAGCGGGTTTCTCGCTTCTGTTGCTGACATCGACGACGGATGCCGCCTCGGGCATCCTTATCGTCGCGGGACCGCCTTTCCTGGCCGGCGTTTTCGTGTGGTGGCTGGCCATGCGGCGGAACTCCGGCTAATGAGGCGCTAGGCGAAATTCTTCCGGGGCAGGGCATGGCCGATCTCTTCACCATCGAAAATCTGTTCACGCTGTTGGTGCTGACGGCGCTGGAAACCGTGCTCGGGTTTGACAACCTTCTCTATATTTCCATCGAAGCCAAGCGCGTGGCGCCGGAGCGGCAAAAATACGTGCGCCAGCTTGGCACCCTACTGGCGATCCTGCTCCGCATTGTCCTGCTGTTCGTGGTGTTGCAGCTCATTGCCACGTTCCAGAGTCCCTTGTTCGGAATTCATCTGCCTTTCTTCGAAGCCTCCTTCAACGGCCACAGCCTGATCGTGCTGGCAGGCGGCGCTTTCCTCATCCACACGGCGACGAAGGAAATTTTCCATATGCTGTCCGTGGACGATCTCGAGCATCATCAGGGCCTGGGGCCGAAGCATTCGAGTGTGGGCCGCGCGCTGTTCTGGATTCTGGTGATGAATATCGTATTTTCCTTCGATACAGTGCTCTCCGCCGTGGCGCTGACCGATAATTTCATCGTCATGTCGACTGCCATCGTCATCTCCGGCGCTCTGATGGTTTTGCTGTCCGAACATGTGGCGCGCTTCCTGCAGAAGAACCGCATGTATGAAGTGCTGGGTCTGTTTGTGCTCCTGCTGGTGGGCGTCCTGCTGTTGACGGATGGCGGCCACATCGCGCACTTGAAGTTCTTCGGCTTCCCGGTCGAGCCCATGGCGAAAACCACGTTCTATTTCGTCGTCGGCGCGCTGCTGCTGGTCGACATCATCCAGGGCCGCTATCAGAAGAAGCTGATGGCGGAAGAGCAAAAGCCGCGCTCCCAAGTCTGATTGCCCTTTATGCGGCGCCGGGCTAGAAGCCGCGCTTCCCATTTTCAGGAACATTCACGCCTATGGCGCGCCAATTCATCTATCACATGCAGGGCCTGTCGAAGGCCTATGCCGGCGGCAAGAAAGTTCTCGATAATATCCATCTCTCCTTTTACCCCGATGCCAAGATCGGCGTGCTCGGCCCCAATGGCTCCGGCAAATCGACGCTGCTCCGCATCATGGCGGGGATCGACACGGAGTGGAACGGCGAAGCCTGGCTCGCTGATGGCGCCACTTGCGGTTATCTCATGCAGGAGCCCGAACTCGATCCGACACTCGATGTCATGGGCAATGTCATGGAAGGTGTGGCCGCCAAAAAGGCGATCCTCGATCAATATAATGCGCTGATGATGGACTACAGCGAGGAGAACGCCGAGAAGGCGGGCAAGCTGCAGGACACTATCGACTCGCAAAACCTGTGGGATCTCGAAGCCCAGGTCGAGCAGGCGATGGACGCCATGCGTTGCCCGCCAGGCGATTCGGCAATCGACAATCTCTCCGGCGGCGAAAAGCGCCGCGTGGCACTGACCCAGCTTCTGCTGCGCAAGCCCGATCTCCTGCTTCTCGACGAACCCACCAACCATCTCGACGCCGAAAGCGTCAACTGGCTGGAGCATCATTTGGTGGATTATCCCGGCTCCATCCTGATCGTCACCCACGATCGCTATTTCCTCGACAATGTGACGGCATGGATTCTCGAGCTCGATCGCGGCCGCGGCATTCCCTATGAGGGCAACTACACCGCCTATCTCGGCCAGAAGGCCAAGCGCTTCGCCCAGGAATCGCGCGAGGATCAGGCCCGCCAGAAAGTGATCGAGCGCGAGCAGGAATGGATTTCATCCTCCCCCAAGGCGCGCCAGGCGAAATCAAAAGCCCGCTTCAAGGCCTATGACGAACTGCTCAAGATCAACGACGAGCGGCTCAAATCAACGACAGCGCAGATCATCATCCCGCCGGGCGAGCGGCTCGGCGATAATGTCATCACCGTCGAGGGCCTCAACAAGGCCTATGGCGACCGGCTGCTCATTGAAGATCTCTCCTTCAAGCTGCCGCCCGGCGGCATCGTCGGCATCATCGGTCCCAATGGCGCGGGCAAGACCACATTGTTCCGTATGCTGACGGGCCAGGAGAAAGCCGACTCCGGCAAAATCGCGATCGGCGACAGCGTACATCTTGGATATGTGGATCAAAGCCGCGACTCACTTAATCCGGACAACACCGTGTGGCAGGAAATTTCCGGCGGCAATGATGTCCTCTATCTTGGCAAGCGCGAGATGAATTCCCGCGCCTATACCGGCGCCTTCAATTTCAAGGGGCCGGACCAGCAACAAAAGGTTGGAACACTGTCGGGTGGCCAGCGCAACCGGGTGCACCTCGCCAAAATCCTGAAGTCCGGCGCCAATGTTCTGCTGCTTGACGAGCCGACCAACGATCTCGACACGGAAACCCTGGCGGCGCTGGAAGAAGCGCTGGAAGATTTCGCCGGCTGCGCCGTCATCATCAGCCACGACCGCATGTTCCTCGACCGCCTCGCCACCCACATCCTGGCCTTCGAGGGCGATAGCCATGTGGAATGGTTCGAAGGCAACTTCCAGGACTACGAGGAAGACAAGAAACGCCGCTTGGGCGAAGACTCGGTCATGCCGAAGCGCATCAAGTACAAGCAATTCGCAAGATAATTGATCCCAATCCGTCATTCCTGCGTAAGCAGGAATCCCGCTTTGCTTAACCAGACTCGGTTGTCGAAGCGGGATGCCAGCTTGCGCTGGCATGACGGGTGGGTGAGATGGTAGCTGGCCCGATATTGATCCTCGAGCCACATCACGTTAGGTATTGGCTATGCGAGAGCGAAACGACAATGCTGATTTCACGTCGCGCACTGCTGACTTCCATCGTTGCGGCGGGGCTTGTCCCCAGCCGCCATGCGTTTGGACTTTCGGGCGAGCCGTTTCCGGTCTTCGCATCCGACGCGAAGGAGATTCCTTACAAGTTCCGGCGGCGGGAAGTGAAATACGAGACGCAGGAACCTCAAGGCACCATCGTCGTCGATGCGAAGCATCGTTTTCTCTATCATGTGGGAGGTTCGGGCAAGGCCACGCGTTACGGCGCCTCGGTGGGGAAAGCGGGCAAGGCGTGGTCGGGCGAGACGGTGATCAAGCGCATGGAGAAATGGCCGGTGTGGGTGCCAACGCCCGAGCATCTCGCCGAACATCCGAATATGGCCAAACACATCCATGGCATGCCCGGAGGTCCCGGCAATCCCATGGGTGCGCGCGCCCTCTATCTCTACCAGGGCGATGTCGACACGGTTTATCGCATCCACGGCACGCATGATCTCAAGCTCATCGGGCGCACCGCCACGGCAGGCTGCTTCGGCCTGCTCAACATCGACGTGATCCACCTCTATGACCAGGTGGCGATCGGAACCCGGGTCGTCGTATTGCCGCCGTAATGGCATCTGTCGGCCGGCGTGAAGGATGAAGGCCAGTTCGATACTATCGCCCGTCATTCTTGCGAAAGCAGGAATCCCGCTTTGCGTGGTCCAACCTCGGCCGTCGGTAGCGGGATGCCAGCTTTCGCTGGCATGACGGCTGAGGGTAGTGTTGTTGCTGGTGATACTTCGCGGCGCTGACGAACACCAGACGGCAGCAGCCAGGGCATTACCGCGCGTCTGTCACGAAGCGCCAAAGCTAGCCGCGCAAGAACCGCATGAGCGCGCCGACGTCCCCATCGTTGCGGCGAATGACCCCCGTGAAGGTGCTGCGCAACTGCTGGGCGAGCCACACCGATGACACGTTGAGGTCCTGCACGCGGTAGCCGGCACGTGTCTTGTGGATTCTGAAGATGACATTCTGGCCGCCTCTCAACTTCACCTTCACGGTCAGCGTCCGGCCGCCGGTGCATGAGATGATGTTGAGGCCGTCACCCGTAAATCGTCTTGCGTGCTTGAGCATGAACCGCCCGATGAAAGCGCGCGTGAGCCTGACGTATTCGGCCTCGCGCGACCTCCTCAAACTGCCGCGATAGGGCCCCAGCGCGAAGATCGCTATACTTCGCAGATCAGCATAGCGCGAGGCAACGCCCGAGAAGGCGGTGGCCGATCTTGCCCGGGCAGCCCCCATGATCGCGGCGCCGGCATTTCTGACAAAGGGTTCCGCCGCGCAGCCGGCTGCCGCATTGCCCGCCGGCAGCAAAAGCGTAGCGGACACCAGCGCCACTTTGAGAAAAACCGCTCTTCCGGTCATCATACTCATTTCTGTTTCGCAAACCGCATAGGTGTGACCCGAGGCCGGAGATTCACAAGCTTCCCGGTGACGTGGGAAATATTGTAGGCTAAACGCCGGAGAGGGTACCATCATGTTCAAGCTTTATGCAAAGAAGGGCGCCGGGTCGGCTGCCGTGGAGGCGGTGCTTGCCCTCTGCGGCGCTCCCCATGAGATTGTCGATTTGCAGCGGGACTCGAGCGGAGCTTTTCCGGCCGTTCTCAATCGCGTCAATCCAAAGGGCGAAGTGCCGACTCTCGTTCTTCCCGATGATAGTATCATGACCGAGAGTGCTGCGATCCTCATCCATCTCGCCGACATATTTCCGCAAGCGGGTCTGGCTCCCGCCGTCCTGTCGCCGCTGCGGCCGCGCTATCTGCGCTGGATG
>Ga0136617_10006594_pt1 | contig 10359 bp, 7 predicted proteins | sample AntDrymUQ3222106_2_FD_129672 | JGI IMG/M metagenome (GOLD analysis project Ga0136617, IMG submission 129672) | Polar desert sand microbial communities from Dry Valleys, Antarctica - metaG UQ322 (21.06) | ecosystem: Environmental > Terrestrial > Soil > Desert | place: Antarctica: Dry Valley... | reverse complement strand
TCATCAGCAAATTTTTCAGTGGGGCGAATCTGGGAACGAACCTATCACAATCGGCCACCGCCTGCGCGAACCAGCGCCGCCCCTACCGCGCTTCGGAGAAAAAACCAGTCAGCGGACTGGTTGCGCTCGCGGTGGAGCGAGCTTCGGCCAAACCGATTTCGCGCGCCTCGCGGCCGGCTTCGACCGCTTTCCGGAAAGCACGCGCCATTCGGCTCGGCTCGGACGCGATCGCGATCGCCGTGTTTACAAGCACAGCGTCCGCACCCATCTCCAGTGCTTCCGCCGCCTGACTGGGCGCGCCTAGCCCCGCATCCACCACCACCGGAACGGTCGCCTGTTCGATGATGATTTCGATCTGCGCGCGCGTTTCGATTCCGCGATTGCTTCCGATCGGAGAGCCCAGCGGCATAACCGTGGCGGTGCCGACATCCTGCAAACGTTTCGCGAGGACAGGGTCGGCGTTGATATAAGGCAGTACGACGAAGCCTTCCTTCACCAGAATCTCCGCGGCCGCGAGCGTCTCGACTCCATCGGGCAGCAGATAACGCGGATCGGGATGGATCTCGAGCTTCACCCAGTTCGGCAAACCGGCTGTGACCGCGAGCCGGGCTAGCCGAACGGCTTCGGCTGCGTTGCGTGCGCCGCTCGTGTTCGGCAGGAGGAGAAAACGTTTTGGATCAACGAAATCAAGGATGTTCGCGTAGGGATCACCCTTGCCGGAAAGATCGGCCCGGCGTAGCGCGACGGTCACGATTTCTGTGCCGCTCGCCTCGAGCGCATCGCGCATCAGTTCGTTCGACGCGAACTTGCCCGTGCCAACGAGCAGCCGCGAGGTAAACTCGCGATCCGCGATCTTCAGCTTGGAAGGCTTGTCCGACATCGTGACAGAATATCAGCATTCCGAGGTGCCGCGAATGGGCTGTACGAGGTGTGGCTCCGCCATTACGTTTGGCTGATGACCGCCGTCGAGCTCTACCTGGGCGATTGCATCAAGGGCATGGCCCGCCTCGCGGAACGCTCGGTCGATCTCATTGTCACCTCGCCGCCGTACAATCTCGGGATCGCCTACAGCAAGTATTCCGATCGGCAAAGTCGCGAGAGTTATCTCGACTGGTGCGAAATATGGGCAGCGGCCGCGCGGCGTATTCTCAAACTCGACGGCTCGCTCTTTCTGAACGTCGGCTCCGCGCCCTCCAACCCTTCGCTCCCCCACGAGCTCGTCCTGCGGCTCCGCGAATCTTTCGTGCTGCAAAACACGATTCATTGGATCAAGGCGATTACGATCGAAGAGGGGGATGGCGTGGCGATTTCTCGCGGCCACTTCAAACCGATCAGCTCGCCGCGTTACCTGAACGATTGCCACGAGTATATTTTTCATCTCACACCTGAAGGCACGACGCCCATCGACCGGCTCGCGCTCGGTGTGCCCTACGCGGACAAGAGCAACATCGCGCGCTGGCAACATACCGGAGGCAGCGACCGGCGTTGCCGCGGCAACACCTGGTTTGTGCCCTATCAAACAATCAAGAGCCGCGATAAACAACGGCCGCACCCCGCAACGTTTCCGGTCGAGCTGGTAGTGAACTGCATCAAGCTGCATGGAGTCGCACGCGTGCAGATAATGCTCGATCCTTTTCTTGGAATCGGAAATGCGGCCATCGCTGCGCAGCAATGCGGCGTCCCGAAATTCATCGGATTCGAGATCGACGAAACTTACCTCACAGAGGCGAAACAGCGATCGGCCGGAGCACAGGCGTCCTCGCCTGTGTGGACAGCGGGCGTCTCGCCTGCTGGCTAAATGACCGGGCGAGACGCCCGGTCGCCACACAGCCGGGACGGCCGTGCTCCTAGCTGTTGCCGCTCGGAGAAAATTTCTCCAGCGGCTTCACCAGGTTTCCCGGCAACGGACGCACGCGATCGTAGATTCGCTCCGCGATCGGTTTTGCGACGAGATAACCGGCGGCGAACATCTCGAGCCGCGCGTCGAGATTGTCGATGTAGTTGAGGGCCATCGCTTCCGGCGTTTTCGGACTGACGGGTGACCCAAACTGCGCCTCCCCATGATGCGAGCCGATCAGATGCAGCAGGTGCAGGCGCACATCTTCCGAGGCCGGCTTCAGGTTGCTCCACATCTCCGTCTCGCTCGAGCCCAGGAGTTTTCGCCAAAGCGAATTTACCAGCTCCAGGCCGATCGAGATATGGCCCATTAATTCGCCGCGTTCATCGAACCCCATCGTGAATCCGGTTTCCGGCAAATGGTTTTCCCAAAGCTTGCCAGAGTCGTGAAACAGAATGCCCGCAATGAGCAGATCGAGATTGAGCTGCGGATAGAGCGGCGCGATCTGCGTCGCCAGCCGCATCATTTGCGCGGTGTGCTCGACCAATCCGCCGCGCCGCGCATGATGGTAACTACGCGCGCCGGCAGTGCGCCGGAATCGATCGCCCCATTCCGCGATGAACGCTTCGCACAAGGCCCGGAGGCGCGGATCACCAATCGCGCGCACGCTCTCGTTAATCTCATTCCAATCCGCGGACTGTTTCGCGCGCAACTCCGGCGGACCTGCGAGAAGGTCCGAAATCTCCGGCGCGTTCAGCGGGCGCGCAGTCCAGCGCTTTGCATCCAGCCCGAATTGCTGGTGCTGCTGGAAGTCGCCGTTGACCTCGATGAAATCGGACGCCTGCAGCAAGTCGCAGGCTTTGTAATCGGGGTGATCGCTCCAGACCCGGAGTGTCATGCGATCGCAAGCATCGGCCAGGACGAGCTCGCAGTACGGCTTGCCTTCGCGTGTCGCTTTCGCTTCCGCTGCGCTCACCTGCACATGCAGACGCGCCGAGACATTGCCGTTCTGCGCCCGGCGTCGCACTTCGCCGATCGTGAGCAGTTCCATCATCGAGCCAACCAAGAGTGAGGCCCTGCAATTGTGCGCGTTACTGTTTCGCCACGCCGATGACGCCACACGCCAACCGACCACCAGCGTCTCCGGTGGGCTGCGTTTTCAGGTCGTCTACTTTTTCGTGCACGATCACCGCGTAACCAACAATCGAATTCTTGCCGCCTAGCTTCATGACCTTGTCGGTCAATTCCAGATGCGCCTTACCCGATGCATCCGCTTCGAGATTACCAAGATCGCCAGCATGCCGGTCAGTCGCGTCAGGCGCGCCGTGCTGATGCTTGTCGGGGTTGAAGTGGCTCCCGGCCGATTCCGCCTTTGGATCGGAGCAATCGCCAAATTCATGGATGTGGAAACCGTGCTTGCCGGGTGTGAGGCCAGTGACATCGGCCACCACCTTCACTTCATTCCCAGACTTCGTGAACGTCACGGTGCCGGTCACCTTGCTGCCGGAAGCAGAGCTCAGGACGGCGATGGCTTTTGGCACTTCGGTCTCGTCATGGGCGCGAGCAGAATGAGAGAAGGCGCAGGATGCCGCGAAAATTGCGAGAGCAGCGGGAAATATTTTCATGCGCGCAAGATACACCCGCACCGCGGATGAAGTAAACGCGGCTAGTCAATCAGCCGCTGTTCGATTCCCCCATAAGCGTCGATCCGACGATCTCGCAGGAAAGGCCAGTGGGTACGGTGTTCGTCGACCTGGCCCCAACTTACATCCGCCAGGATGATTTCTTCCTTGTCCACGCTGCCTTTAGCCAGAATTTCTCCGCTCGGCGCGACAATGAAACTTTGCCCCCAGAACTCGAGCCCCGGACCACCCACGGGAGCTTCGTGGCCGACCCGATTAACCGCCGCGACGTAGCAGCCGTTCGCGATCGCATGGCTGCGCTGCATCGTTTCCCAGGCGGAATGCTGCGCGACGCCGTATTGCTCCTTCTCAGCCGGGTGCCAGCCGATCGCCGTCGGATAAAAGAGCAACTGCGCACCGCGTAGCGCCGTTAGTCGCGCGGCTTCCGGATACCACTGGTCCCAGCAGACGCAGACGCCGATGTTCCCGCGCTGCGTTGGCCAGGCTTTGAAACCAAGATCGCCCGGCGTGAAGTAAAACTTTTCGTAGAAAGCCGGGTCATCGGGGATGTGCATCTTGCGATACTTCCCCATAAACTTCCCGTCGGAGTCGATGATCGCCGCCGTGTTGTGGTAGACACCCGCCGCGCGCTTCTCAAAGAGCGACGCGACGATGACAACCTTGTTTTCGCGCGCGACTTCCTCAAGCCGCACTGTCGTCGGCCCAGGCACTTCTTCGGCCAACGCAAAGTTAGCGTGATCTTCCGACTGGCAGAAATATTGCGACCGAAACAGCTCGGGCAAACAAACGATCTCTGCGCCTCGTTGCGCTGCATCCCCGATGAACGCGATCGCTTTCTCAAGGTTGGCTGCTGGATCAGTCCCGCACTGCATCTGCACCAGCGCGACTTTGGTGATCTCGGATTGCCCCATTTTATTAACCACAGAGGACACAGAGACCACAGAGATCGAGAGAAATGAATCCTCTCTGTGGCCTCTTGCTCTCTGTGGTGATTATTTCACCGAATCAGCCGGGACAATCTTCACGCTTTCGACCGCGACGCGCTTGGTCGGTTTGCTCTTCTCGCCGCCGGCACTCATCACGACTTCGGTCTCGCCGATCTTCGTCAGGACGTCGTCGCCTTTAATCACTCTTCCGAAACCGGTGTATTGCTTATCGAGATGCGGGGCGCGTCCGAGACAGACGAAAAACTGGCTCCCTGCCGAATTCGGATCGGCCGACCGCGCCATCGAAAGGACACCTTTATCGTGGATCTTATCGTTGAACTCGGCCTTGATCTTGTAACCCGGGTCGCCCGTGCCCCAGCGGTTTTCTTTCGATGGATCTTTCGTCAGCGGATCGCCGCCCTGGATCATAAAACCCTTCACAATCCGATGGAACGCGGTGCCATCGTAGAATCCGGAGCGCGCCAGCTTCTTGAAATTTTCCACCGTCTGCGGTGCCACATCCGGCCAGAATTCAGCGACCATTTCGCCTTCGCTGGTTTGGATGACGGCGACTTCGTTTTGCGTGGGGCTGGGTGATGGAGTCATGGCTGGAGTAGGAGTGTTAGAAGGTGATGCGGACGCTTCCTGGCTGCGAACAGGGGTGGCCAGAAGGGCAATTCCCGCGACACAACCGAGCAAGATCGATTTCATGCCAGACCAGTGACACGAACCCCCCGCGGTGTCACGCGGTTTACTCAAGCTGACGGCTAAACACGAAAGCCACCGCGATTAGACGGTATGTTCGCTTTCTTCTCCAATCGACTCGGTTGTCTCGGCTCGATCGCAGTTTCCGTCATCGGCACCCTCATCCTGCTCGCGCTGATGCGCGGCTGTAGTGGGGGCGCCGGCTGGTAGCTCGCAATGCGCGAGCGTTTAGCCGCTGGCTTACCGGGGATAACGCGCGGCTTGCAGCAGAGCGGTCGTCTCCGGCAGGCCGAGAGCAATGTTCATGGATTGCAAACACAGTGGCCGCCATAGAAATCAAAAAAGCGCCGTCCACGATCATCGAACACGCAGTCGCCTTCGCCTCTAACGAGCGGGAATGGGAACGGCGGATAAGTGGGAAGGAGCGCGTGCGTCATCGGCTGCTGCGAAACTTTTGTCGAGAAAAGTGGTGAACCTTTCTGCGCCGCTCCGCTATTGGTGAAACTCCTGCAGGGTCTTCACGGAAATGCCGTGGGATTGCAACGAGCGAATGCCGGTCACGCTGGCTTGGGCCGCGCGCATCGTGGTGATGATTGGGATTTTGATCAGGCGCGCGCCGCTCCGCATTTTCAGTTCGTCTTCGCGCGGGATCTTTCCGCTCGGGGTGTTGATGATCAGCTGCACATCGCCGTTCTTGATCCGGTCGAGCACATGCGGCCGGCCCTCGCGGAGCTTGAAAACCCGCGTCACAGGAACGCCCGCTTCGGTCAGCATCTCAGCGGTCCCGGCGGTGGCGATAATGCCGAAACCGAGCGCGACAAAGTCACGCGCCAGCGGCACCACCCGCGGTTTATCGGTATCCTTCACGCTAATGAATATGTTCCCCGACTTGGGCAGAGCCGGCGGCGCCGCCATTTGCGCTTTCGCGTAGGCGAGTCCCAGGTCGACATCGATTCCCATCACTTCGCCGGTGGATTTCATCTCCGGACCAAGCGCTGTGTCGCTCCCTTGATAACGCAAGAACGGAAAGACCGGCTCCTTCACGGAGAAATGTTCCGGTACGATCTCTTTCGTGAAACCCAGTTCCGCCAGTGTTTTCCCAGCCATAACCTTGGCCGCGAGTTTCGCTAGAGGGACGCCGATCGCCTTGCTAACGAACGGCACGGTGCGGGAAGCGCGCGGATTTACTTCCAGCACGTAGACGTCGTCTCCTTTAACCGCGAACTGCACGTTCATCACTCCGCGCACTTCCAGTTCGCACGCCATCGCCTTCGTCGCGCGCGAGATTTCCTCGAGCACGTTTTGCGGGAGCGAAAAGGTCGGGATCACGCACGCGCTGTCTCCACTGTGAATGCCCGCGAGCTGCACGTGTTCCATGATGGCGCCGATCACGGACGTCTCGCCGTCCGAGATGCAATCTACGTCCACCTCGATCGCGTCTTCCAGGAAGTGATCGACCAGCACAGGCCGATCGGAGCTAACTTCGATCGCGTTTTGCATGTAGCGCCGGAGGTCGTCGTCGTTGTAAACCAGCTCCATTGCGCGACCGCCCAACACAAACGAAGGCCGCACCAGCACCGGATAGCCGATGCGTTGCGCGATCGAAACCGCTTCGTCCGCGTTAATCGCGGAGCCGCTCGGTGTCTGGCGCACCCCGAGTTTGTCGAGCATTGCGGCGAAAAGCTTTCGATCTTCCGCCCTCTCGATGCTCTCCGGCTGAGTGCCAAGAATCGGCACGCCCGCCGCACGCAATCCGGCGGCGAGATTCAACGGCGTTTGTCCACCGAACTGCACGATCACGCCTTCGGGTCGTTCCTGATCGTAGATGTTCAGGACATCCTCAAGCGTGAGCGGCTCGAAGTAGAGCTTGTCGCTCGTATCGTAATCGGTCGATACCGTCTCCGGATTCGAGTTCACCATAATGGTCTCGAACCCGAGCTCGCGGAGCGCGAAGGCCGCGTGCACGCAGCAGTAGTCAAACTCGATCCCCTGCCCGATGCGATTCGGCCCGCCGCCGAGGATCATGATCTTGCGCCGGTCCGTGCGACGCATCTCATTTTCACTCCCGTAGGTCGAATAGTAGTAGGGCGTGAACGCTTCGAACTCGGCGGCGCAGGTATCGACAAGGCGGTAGGTTGGGATGATGCCCGCCGCTTTTCGTTCCGCGCGGATTTGCTCCTCGGTCACACCCCGCGCCACCGCAATTTGCCGATCTGAAAACCCGAGCTTCTTCGCGCGGCGAAGTTGTAGCACAGGCATCTTGCCTGTGGGGACACCGGGCGTCTCGCCCGGTGAATCACCGGCCTCCTGCAAAACCGCACATGTACTAAGAACGAACGCCTCCTCCGACAACCCAGCTTCCTTCGGATTACGCGCGATATAACTCCGAAGTCGTCCTAGTTCAGAAAAATCGCGCACGATTCGATCAAAGCTCTCGTCCTGCCAAACCGCACCCGTGCGTCCGAGCGTTTTGTTTACCTGCTTTGAACTAAACGATTTCCAAGAATGCAAAAGGTCGGCTAACGAATGCCCCTTTAGCGGCTGAACCAGGACGTGCACGTGGTTCGGCATGATCACCCAGCTATCCAGCACGTAGCGCTCGCCATCGAAGTGCCGGAGCGCTTGGGCGACAATCGCCGCCAGATCCTGTCGCTTGAGCAAACACTCCCCGTGCCCTTCGTCGAGCCAGCGTTCCCGATCTTCTTGGAAGCGTTGTTGATACTCGTGCTTCGTCTTCGCGTCCCATGGTTCCGGGTGAAACTGCAACCAACGCGCCAGCTCCTCCTGCCACTCACGCAAGACGATCGCGGGAACAGAGTCTCCAAGTCGAAACGTGACAAAGTAGGTCGCGCCCTCCTGCCGCCAATGAGGAAGATTCCGATGAGTAATCTTCACTTCCTTGTGTGGGTCCATTGCGCGGAAAACCGGTAGCTGCGCCGGCGGCAGGCCCGGTAGCACAGGCGTCTCGCCTGTGGGGACACCGGGCATCTTGCGCGGTGGATTTTGTGCTGTTTGCGCAACTGATGTTTCACCGGGCGAGACGCCCGGTGTCCCCACAGGCAAGATGCCTGTGCTACAAGCGCGCAGCGCCGCCGTCTCTTCCACGACTTGCTTGATGTTGTGCAAGAACCAGCGGTCGATCTTCGTCAGCTCAAAGACTTCGTCGACGGCCATCCCGTCCTGGAACGCTTGCGCGAGGTAAAAAATGCGCTCCGCATTTGGAACTGCCAGCTTCACGCGCAGCGTCTCGGGATCGACCCGTTCTTCATTGCCATCACCGCACAAACCAAAGCGTTTGATCTCGAGCGAGCGCAGCGCCTTTTGCAGCGCTTCCTTGAAGGTGCGGCCAATCGCCATTGCTTCGCCCACGCTTTTCATTTGCGTGGTTAGCGTCGCGTCCGCTTGCGGAAATTTTTCGAAAGTGAAGCGCGGCACCTTCACCACGCAATAATCAATTGTGGGCTCGAAACTGGCCGGTGTCTCCCGCGTGATGTCGTTCCGAATTTCGTCGAGCGTGTAACCGACGGCCAGCTTTGCGGCAATTTTCGCAATCGGGAATCCGGTTGCTTTCGAAGCGAGCGCGGAGGAGCGCGAAACGCGCGGATTCATTTCGATCACGACCATCCGTCCGTTCTCCGGATTGACCGCGAATTGGATGTTTGATCCACCCGTCTCCACACCGATTTCGCGAATGACCGCGAACGAGGCGTCGCGCATCAGTTGAAACTCGCGGTCGGAGAGCGTTTGGGTCGGCGCGACCGTGATCGAATCGCCGGTGTGCACGCCCATGGGATCGACGTTCTCGATCGAACAGATGACGACGCAGTTGTCGGCGCAGTCACGCATCACCTCCATCTCGAATTCCTTCCAGCCGACGAGCGATTCCTCGATCAGCACTTCACTGACCGGCGAGAGGTCCAGGCCGCGTCCGGCAATCTCATCAAGTTCCTCGCGGTTGTAGGCGATGCCGCCACCCGAACCGCCGAGCGTGAACGCTGGCCGAATGATGAGCGGGAATGAGCCGATGTGATCTGCGATCTGCGCCGCATCCGCGATCGTGTGCGCGATTCCGGAGCGCGGAACATCCAGGCCAATCCGCAGCATCGCTTCCTTGAAAAGCTGGCGATCTTCCCCCTTCGCGATTGCTTGCGCGTTGGCGCCGATCAATCGCACCCCGTGACGAGCGAGCGCGCCGTTACGATTCAGTTCCATCGCGGCATTCAGCGCGGTTTGTCCGCCCATTGTCGGCAGGATCGCATCCGGCTTTTCGCGTTCCAAAATCGCCTCGATCACTTCGGGTGTAATCGGCTCGATGTAGGTCCGGTCCGCGAACTCCGGATCCGTCATGATCGTGGCGGGATTGGAATTCACGAGCACCACCTGATAGCCCTCTTCCTTGAGGGCTTTGCATGCCTGGACTCCGGAATAATCGAACTCACATCCCTGGCCGATCACGATGGGACCGGACCCGATGAGGAGGATTTTCCGAAGCTCGTTATTCCGCGGCATTGGCGCAGCGGACTGTAGGCGAAAACGTCAGCGCGTCACCAGTAAACGCCGGAGCACAGCCGTCCCGGCTGTGTGGCTGCCGGGCGTCTCGCCTGGCGCTTAAACGGCGGCTGGCAAAGAGCAGGCGGGACGCCCGCTCGCCACACAGCCGGGGCGGCCGTGCTCCATTACGCCGCGGCCATCTTGCGTTGGCGATCGAGGTAGACCTTAGAAATGCCCTTCATCCGGGTCAGAATGTAATAGGTCGTCTGACTGCGCACGCGGACCAGCTCAGCACCGACGATTCGCGTTACGAAATCGCTCGGCAGATCGAGCACTTCTTGCGGCGTCGCGCCGTCCAGACCTTTGCAGAGAATCGAGGTCATGGCCCGCGTGAGGGTTTGGACTTCAGGCCCGAGCGACATCCGGAAGTGCGCCTTCCCCTCTTCGTCCACTTGCAGATAAACGCCGACGGTATCCGCACATTCTTCATCTCTGCGCACATCTTCCAGATTGAACTGTTCACCATCGCGCGGCTCCTGTTTCTTAGCGCTGTCCGCGTAGGAAACTAGCGTTTCGCGCCGCTCTACTTCTGGCAGCGTTTCGAAGAGGTGGATGATCTTGTCGAGTTTCGGCGGGTACGTTTGCATACTCGTGCTCGTGCTCATGCTCATGCTCATGCTCATGATCGTGCTCGTAATCGAAACGATCAACTCAAAGGCAGGCCGAGCACGATTACGATCACGAGCATGAGCACGAG
>Ga0136617_10006593_pt1 | contig 10359 bp, 4 predicted proteins | sample AntDrymUQ3222106_2_FD_129672 | JGI IMG/M metagenome (GOLD analysis project Ga0136617, IMG submission 129672) | Polar desert sand microbial communities from Dry Valleys, Antarctica - metaG UQ322 (21.06) | ecosystem: Environmental > Terrestrial > Soil > Desert | place: Antarctica: Dry Valley... | reverse complement strand
CAAGCAGGACATCTTTCGTCGCGCAGACGGGGTCATGCCATCCGAGGGCGTGCTCGCCTCCAACACCTCCTCGATTCCGATTGCGTCGCTCGCGGAGGCGACCGGCAGGCCCGAGCGGGTGATCGGCATGCATTTCTTCAACCCCGTCCCGGTCATGAAGCTCGTCGAGGTCGTCCGCCACCCGGGCACGTCCGACGAGACGGCCGCGGCCGTAGTCGAGCTCGCCCGCGAGCTCGGGAAGACCCCGGCCGAGGCGAACGACTTCCCCGGGTTCGTCTCCAACCGGATCCTCATGCCCTTCATCAACGAGGCCGTCTGGGCGCTGCACGAGGGCGTCGCCGAGGCCGAGGCGATCGACACGATCGCGACCCTCGGCTTCAACCACCCGATGGGCCCGCTCGCGCTTGCAGATCTGATCGGCCTCGACACGTGCGTCTCGATCATGGAAGTCCTGCGCGACGGGCTCGACGACTCGCGTTACGACCCCTGCCCGCTCCTCAGAGAGCACGTCGCGGCCGGCCGAGTAGGCCGCAAGTCCGGACAGGGCTTCTACATCTACTAGGACGAGAGCCCGAACGCGCCCCTAAAGGAATCGGGCGTGCCGGACGATACAGGTCACCGTCTCCACGGAGAGGAGAGGTCTTGCGACTGTTGCTCGTCGACGACGATCCTGGGCTTCGCGCGCTTGTCCGCGCGACCTTCGAGGCTGTCGCCGTCGACCTGGAGGAGGCTGAGGATGTCCAGTCGGCGCGGCGCGCGATCGCCGCGGAGGCCCCGGACGTCGTCGTTCTCGATGTCGGCATGCCGGGGATCGACGGGCTCGAGTACGCGCGCGAGCTCAAGGCGGATCCGGCGACGCAGGACATTCCGATCGTTCTCCTCACAGGCTCTGAGCTCTCGCTGAACGGGCGAACGGAGGCGGCCAAGGCGGACGCCTTCATGCGCAAGCCGTTCAGCCCGCTCGAGCTCCTCGCCGTCGTCGAGCGCCTGGCCGGCGGGCTGCACGGGACGCCGTTTCGGGCCTCGAAGAAGCGCGATGCCGAGGAGCAGCTCTATCTCTACGCGCGCGACCTGCGCCACATCCTCGAGATTGAGCGAGGCCAGCGCGTCCTCCTGCAGAAGGCCTATCAAGAGACGGTCGCGGCGCTCGCGAGTGCCCTCGAGACAAAGGACACCGGAACGCGGGCCCACTCGCAGCGAGTCCAGCGCTACGCGATCGCGCTGGCCCGCGCGATGCAGCCGGAGCTCGCGGAAGAGCCGAGCGCCCAGTACGGATTCTTGCTCCACGACGTCGGCAAGATCGGGATCCCGGACGACATCCTGCGCAAGCCGAGCTCGCTGACCGAGCAGGAGGAGAGGCTCATGCGCACGCACACCGTCCTCGGCGAGCAGATGCTCGGCGGCGTCGCGTTCCTCAAGGGGCCCGGCCTCGAGATCGTTCGCCACCACCATGAGCGCTGGGACGGGAGCGGCTACCCCGACGGCCTTGCGAAGACCGAGATCCCCTTCGGCGCTCGCGTCTTCGCCGTCGCCGACGCACTCGACGCGATCACGAGCGACCGCCCGTACCGCGAGGCGCGAACCTGGGAGTTCGCGCGGGTCGAGATCATGGACGAATCCGGCCGTCAGTTCGATCCGGACGTGGTCGACGCCTTCCGCGGGAGCGAGCCCGAGCTCCACGAGATCTCGCACGAGTTCGCCGCCGCCTAGTAGGAGGGCTTGGCCAAACGCAGTCTGCACCGGCGGCGCACGCTGCCCGCCCCGATGCTGCGTCCTCAGTCGGCCCCGTAGCCCCCGGCCACGCGACCTCCCTGCGTCCTTGCCTCGGAACGACCAGCGCACTCCCGGCGACGAGCGACGTTCCGCCAATCCCTCCAGCCTCGCGCGCGAGAGACCGATTCCCCCGGGGGCCTTCGGCCCCGAGCCCCCTTGCGTTCAGCGTAGCTCCGAAAAGCGCGCGGGTGGCCCGCGCTTCGTGCCGGCTTCGTGCCGTCCCGTGCCACCTCTGCGCAGGAGCCCGCGCGGGGCGCCTCTATCCTCCCCGCATGGACTTTGAGCTCTCGCCCGAGCAGCGCGAGATCCAGACGCTCACGCGCGAGCTGGCCGAAGCGGAGATCGTCCCGCACGCCGCCGTCTGGGATCGCGAGCACCGCTTTCCGCGTGAGCTGATCGAGAAGCTCGCCGAGGTCGGCCTCATGGGCGTCTGCATCCCGGAGGAGCTCGGCGGGGCGGGCGCGGACTTCCTCTCCTACATCCTCGTGCTCGAGGAACTCTCCCGGGCGGACGCGGGGATCGGCGTCACGGTCGCGGTGCACACGAGCGCCGCGGCGCTCCCGATCGTCAAGTTCGGCACCGCCGAGCAGCGGGACGAGCTCGTCCCGCCCCTCGCGCGCGGCGAGCACCTCGGCGCGTTCGCGCTCACGGAGTCGGGCTCGGGGTCGGACGCTGCCTCGCTCCAGGCACGGGCGGAGCCCGACGGCGAGGGCTGGCGGCTCACGGGGCGCAAGCAGTGGATCACGAACAGCGCCCATGCCGGGACGATCCTCGTTTTCGCCCGCTCGGAGCCGGGCATCTCGTGCTTCCTCGTCGACCGTGACTGGGAAGGCGTGACCGTGACCGCCGAGCACCGCAAGCTCGGGCTGCACTCGAGCTCGACGACGGATCTCGTCCTCGACGGGGTCTTCGTTCCCGCCGACCGGCTGCTCGGGGAAGAAGGCAAGGGCTTTCGGATCGCAATGGGGACGCTCGACGGCGGGCGCATCGGGATCGCGGCCCAGGCGGTCGGGATCGCACAGGCCGCGTTCGAGGCCGCACGCGCCTATGCGCTCGAGCGGCGCCAGTTCGGCCGCCCGATTGCGGACTTCGGCGCGATCCAGGCGAAGCTCGCCGACATGGCCACGGAGATCGACGCCGCCCGCCTCCTCGTCTACAGGGCCGCCTGGCTTCGCGACCGCGGCGAGCCGCACGGCGAGGCGGGCGCGAAAGCGAAGCTCTTCGCCTCGGCCGTGGCGCGCCGCGCGACCGGCGAGGCGATCCAGGTGCTCGGCGGCTACGGGTACACGAAGGAGTTCCCGGCCGAGCGCTTCTACCGCGACGCCAAGATCACCGAGATCTACGAGGGGACGAGCGAGGTGCAGCGCCTCGTGATCGCCCGTGCCGTCCTCGAGACAGCCGATCGGGGCGTTCCGGCGCCCGCATGAGCGCTCGCGGCCACCGCCACGACGAGCCCGTCCGGCTCGACCGGATCTACACGCGTGGCGGCGACGCGGGGGAGACGAGCCTCGGCGACGGCTCGCGCGTCTCGAAGTCCGACCTGCGCATCGCCGCCTTCGGCACAGTCGACGAGCTGAACTCCTGGCTCGGCGTCGCGCTCGCGCGCGGGCTTCCCGGTGAGTTTCGCCCGTGGCTCGAGCGCATCCAGAACGAGCTCTTCGACCTGGGCGCCGACCTCTCGGTGCCGACGGACGAGCGCCGTGAGCGCCTCCGCGTCACCGGGGAGCAGGTCGAGCGCCTCGAAGAGCTCTGCGACCAGGTGAACGCCGGGCTCGAGCCGCTTCGGAGCTTCGTCCTGCCCGGGGGGACCGAGGCGGCGGCGAGCCTGCACGTCGCGCGGACGATCTGCCGCCGGGCCGAGCGAGTCGCGGTCGAGCTCTCGGCCTCCGAGTCGGTCAACCCCCTCGCGCTCGCGTACCTGAACCGTCTCTCCGACCTCCTCTTCATCCTCGCCCGCGCCGCGAACGCGGGCGGCGACGAGCCGCTCTGGAAGCCTGGGAGCTCGCGCTAGCGGCAGCGGGGTCGTTCACCGCCGCCCTCCTCGGCGCGGCGGTCGGCCTCGTCCTCGGGAGCCTGCGCCTCCCGGCCGTCCTGCTCGCGTCAGGGAGCCCGGCAGCCGCCGCGGGCACCAACATCGCGGTGAGCGCCGTGACCGCGCTCGTCGGCGGGATCGGCCATGCGCGCACAGGAAGGGTCGACTGGCGGATCGTCGCCTGGATGGCGCCGCCGTCCGTTGCCGGGGCGTTCGTCGGCGGGTTCTTCGGCAGCTCGCTCCCCGATCGCGCCCTCCTTGCCGCGATCGCCGTCGTCCTTCTCTACAGCGGGCTCGACATGCTGCTTGGCCTGCGCCCCGGCCCGGAGCGCCCTCGGCGCCCTCGAACGGTCGCGGCAGCCTCGGGCGCGCTGATCGGCCTCCTCGGCGGCGCCGTCGGGCTCATCCTCGGGACGCTCCGGCTGCCGGCGCTCCTCAAGGGCGTCGGCCTGACCGCCCATTCGGCGGTCGGGACGAACCTGGTCGTCGGGTTCTTCCTGGGCGCCTTCGGGTTCCTCGGCCACCTGGCGCGGCTCGAGGTCGAATGGGCGGTGCTCGGCGTGTCCGTGGCGGCGTCGATTCCCGGCGCGTGGCTGGGAGCCCGCCTGACGGGACGGCTCTCAGAGCGTGCGCTTCGCCGCGCGATCGGCGTGGCGCTCCTCGTGGTGGCCGTCGTGATCGCGGCCGCGGCCGCGCGCGCCTAGGAGGGTTTGGCGGAATACCGCTCGTTGCAGGAGTGCGGTGGTCGGTTCCGAGGCAAGGACGCAGGGAGGCCGCGTAGCTGGAAGCTACGGGGCCGACTGAGGACGCCGCATCGGGGCCGAGCAGCGTGCTCCGGCGGCACAGCTGTAGTTCGTCAAACCCTCCTAGGGCCGGCGGCGGCGTGCTTCGTGCAGGAGCGGAAGGCCCTTGACGATGGCCGCCATGATCGCGAGGCCTAGGGCCGCGGCGAGGACGAGGAGGCCCGCGAGCTGCCTCGACGATCCGCCCGCAGGCTCCGGCACGGCTTCGCGGGCGGCCGGTGCGGCCTCGGGGGTCGACTCGGCGCTCGGGCTCGGCGCGTTCTCAGCGGCGGGCGGGTCTGCCGGGGCGTTCGGGCCGGCGTTTCCGTCTCCGCCGGAGACCGGTGCATCAGGCGTGTACGAAGGGGGCGGGGTCGGCGAGGGGCTGCCGCTCGAGCCGCCGCCGTTCGGGCCGGAGAGCGGATCAGGGTCCTCGTTGCCCTCGCCCGAGTCGTCCTGCGCGGGGACGGTGATGACCACGTTGTCGGTCGAGGAGTCGCCGTTCTCGTTGGTCGCCGTGATCACGACCGTGTACTCGCCCTCCTTCAGGCTTCCGGACTCGGCCTCCATCTCGAGCGTCGTGCGCCCGGAGTCGAGGTCGCCCTCCCAGGTGAAGACCGTCCGCCCATTGGCGTCCTGGAGCTCCGCCGTGGTGGTGGCCGGGGCGGAGAGCTCGACCTTGACGGTGATCAGGTCGTGGTTCGGGCCGTGGGTGACCTCGGCGTCCGTGACCGTGAGCTCGAACGTCGTCTGGCCGCCCTTCGACTTCGGGCCCTTCGAGACGACGAGCGGGACTTCGGTGCCTTCCTTTGCGACGCCCGTGATCGTGCTGCGGATGACGCGGCCCGAGCGAATCTCGGAGGAGTGGACGCGCGAGACCTTGCCGGTCTCGAGGTTGCGCCCGGCGAGGGCCGCGCTCGCTGCGTCGAGCGTGAGGTTCTTCACGGCCGGGATCCCACGGAGGGCGTAGGTCGGCGCGCCGAGGTTGCCGGCTGCGTCCTTGGCCGCGACGGTGAAGGCGCTCGAGTCGGTCGTCTTGAACCCTGCGACGGTGGCCGCGCGCTCGCCGACCGTGGCGATCGGCTTCCCGGCCGCGTAGAGAACGAATCCGCTGACGGCGCCGCTGTTGTCCGTCGCCTCCGACCACTCGAGGCTCAGCGTCGAGCCCGAGACGGCTCCGGAGAGCGTGTCAGGGGTCGAGGGGGCCTCGACGTCGCGAAGGACGGTGAAGGTGGACAGGCGCCGCGTGAGCACATGCAGGCCGGTGGCGTTGCGGTAGAAGGCGTCATCGGCGCCCGCCGGGAGCGACGCTCCCGCGGCGACCTCGCGAAGCGCGCGCCAGCTCGAGCCGTCCTTCGCGGCCGGGACGACGTGCGCGGCGTCGGGGCCGACGAGCAGGTCGACGGGCTCCGTGAACTGCGTCATGACCGAGCCGCTCAGCGCCCAGTGGGCGGAGAGCTCGATCTCCTCACGCGTGGGCTCGAAGCCGTTCGCGACTGCAGGATGGCGGCCCGGGTCGATGCGAAGGACGATCCAGTCGCCGCCCGGGGCGCTCCACGCTCCGGTCGGCATCGTGGCGGAGAAGGCGGGCGTCGCAGCCTGGATCGTCGTCGGGCGCGCCGCGCTCGTGTTCTTCTCGACGTAGGGGAAGTCCTCGGAGGGGCCATTCCAGATGGTGAAGTGGACGCGGAAGGGCGTGCGCTCTCCGCTCGCATCCTCGAGCTCGCCCGCGAGCGTGTGCGGGCCGGGCGCGAGGAGGCCGGTCGGGTACGTGATCCGCTCGCCGCTCGGGAGCGCCGGCGGAGCGGGCGTTCCGTCGAGCCGCGCGTTTCGCACGCCGACGATCGGCTCGTCGGCGACGAGCTCGATGGAGCCGGCCGCGGGCAGCGTCTCGCCGTCGGCCGGGGTGGAGGAGACGAGCTGGAGGCGGGTGTTGTCGATCCGCACGCCGGCGCGCACGTCACTCGCCGCGTTCCCGAAGGCGTCGACAGCGGTCGCGCGCAGGTCGTACAGACCGTCGGCGATCGCCTCGGTGTCGAACTGCGCGCTCCACGGCGCTGCGGAGTCGACGGCGATCGTCACCCAGGCGGTTGCGCCGCTCGGGCGGTAGGCGAAGGTCGTGCGGACGGCGTCCGCGCCCGCGGTCGCGCGGAGCGTCGCGATGCCGCTGAGCACGGCGGCCGGAGCGTCGAGCGAGACGGTGGGCGGAGTCGAGTCGACGTCGACCGAGGTCGAGGGCGTCGTCAGCTCGTTGCCCACAGCGTCGGTGACGACGGCGCGAAGCTCGTAGGTGCCGCTCGGGAGCGCGGCCACGGCCCAGGACGCCGTCCAGCCGCCGCTCGCACTGGTGTCGGTCGAGAGCGCGGTGAAGGAGGGATCGCCCGCGCGCCGGTAGGCGAACGCGACGGAGACGACGCCGGAGCCCGTTCCGTCGCCGACGGTCGCGACGACGTCCACGGGCGCGCCGCCAACGGTCGTTCCCGCTGCGGGCGTGCTGATCGAGCCCGTGGGAGCGGTGTTGTCGAGGCGGGTCGTGCGAACTGTGCTGCCGCCCATGTCACCCGACGGGTCGTAGGCGAGGGCGCGGAGCTCGTGCTCGCCGTCTGCGAGCGCGGTCGTGTCGAGGTCGATGCCGAACGGGGCGGAGGTGTCGGTCGCAATCGCCGTCCAGGCCGAGCTCCCGGCGGTCCGGCGCTCGAAGACAACGCGGATCGTGTCCGCGCTGGCCGTCGCCGCCAGGGCGACCGTGCCGCGCACGTTCGCCGGCAGGGCGTCGAGCGTGACGCTCGGCGGGTTGTTGTCGACGGAGACCGTGCGGATCGCGGACTCGACGGTGTTCCCGGCGCGGTCGGTCGCGCGGATCTTCAGCTCTGCGGCGCCCTCAGCCACTCCATTGGTGTTCCAGACGGCGTCATACGGCGCCGAGGCGTCGATGCCGATCGAGGCGAACGAGCCGGTGCCCGCGGGGCGGACGAAGAACTCGACGCTGACCACTCCGGTGCCCGAGTCCGCGGCCGTCGCGGCGAGCGCGACGATGCCGCCGACCTCGTCGCCGTCGGCGGGCGCCGTCAGGGAGCCGGACGGATCCGTGTTGTCGACGGTGACCGTGTGGGCGCTCGAGGTGAACGTGTTCCCCGCGCGGTCGGTCGTCGTGGCCCGAAGCTCGTAGTCGCCCTCGGCGCCGGCGCCGGTCGCCCAGCTCGCATTCCAGGGGGTGCCGTCGGAGTCGGTGCCGATCGGCGTCCAGGCGCCGCCGGCGGGCTTGCGCTCGAAGAGGACGGAATCCACGCCAGAGCCTGCGTCGGCCGAGCTCGCCGTGACGGTGACGGTGCCGCGTACCGCCGCTCCGTCGGCCGGGACCGTCAGGCCGCCGGAAGGCGCCGTGTTGTCGACGCGCCGGTCGGCGACGACGGCGGAGCTGCCCGCGTTCCCGGCGGCGTCGGACGTGACGGCGCGCAGGTCGTAGGCGGCGTCGGGCGTCGTCGTCGTGTCCCAGGCAAGGCTGTACGGCGGGCTCGCGTCGGTGCCGATCGCGACCCAGGCGCCGCCGCCGGCCGGCCGCCGCTCGAAGGTGACGGAGCCCGCGTCGGCCGAGGCGTTCGCGGCGAGCGTGATTCCGCCGCGCAGGAGCGCGCCGGGGTCGGTCAGCGTGATCGCGGGAGCCGTGTTGTCGGTCACGACGGTGCGGATGGCCGAGGTGCGAACGTTGCCAGTGTGATCGACGGCGGTGGCGCGGAGCTCCCAGGAGCCGTCGGCGGACGCGCTCGTATCCCAGGCGTCGTCGTAGGGGGCGCCGTCAGCGTCAGTCCCGATCGCGACCCAGGAGCCACCGCCCGCAGGCCGGCGCTCGAAGAGCACGGAATCGATACCCGAGCCGGAGTCGCTCGAGGCCGCGACGACGGCGACAGTCCCGCGGAGCGAGGCGCCGGCGTCGGGGGCCGTGAGCGCGCTCATTGGATCGGTGTTGTCGACGCGGCGCCCGGCGACGACGCTCGAGATCTTCTGGTTGCCGGCGAGGTCGGTCGCAACCGCGCGCAGGTCGTAGAGGCCGTCAGAGACGAAGTTCGTGTCCCAGAGGAGAGACCAAGGCGCGCCGTCCGAGTCCGTGCCGATGGTCTGCCACGAGGAGCCGTCGAAGCGCTGGAAGGAGACGGTGGCGACACCGGTGCCGCCCGCGTCGGTTGCCGAGGCGCTCAGCGCCACCGAGCCGCGCAGGTTCGCGCCCGGGTCGGCGAGCGAGGCGGCCGGATCCGTGTTGTCGACCGAGACCGTGCGGATGGCCGAGGTCGTGGTGTTCCCGGCCTCGTCCGTCGTCGCCGCGCGGACGTCCCAGTCACCGTCGGCCTGTGCGGCCGTCGCCCAGCTCACGGAGAAGGGCGCCCCGTCCGAGTCCGTTCCGATCGCGCTCCAGGAGCCGCCGCCCGAGGGCCTGCGCTCGAAGAGCACGGAGTCGACGCCCGAGCCGCCCACATCAGCGGAGTCCGTCGCGACGCTGATCGTGCCGCGGACGGCCGCGCCGTCGGCGGGAGCGGTCAGGGAGCCCGTGGGGTTGGTCGAGTCGACCGTGACGGTGCGAAGGGCGGACGCGAAGCTGTTTCCGGCGGCGTCGGTCGTGACCGCGCGAAGCTGCCAGTCGCCCTCGGTGACGGAGCCGGTGGCCCAGGAGACGCTCCACGGAGCACCGCCCGAGTCGGTCCCGATCGCAGTCCACGAGCCGCCCGAGGCGAGCCGGCGCTCGAAGAGGACGGAGGTGACGCCGGATCCGCCCGCGTCGGTCGAGTCCGTCGAGACGGTGACCGACCCTCGCACGGCGGCGCCGTCGGCGGGCGTCGTGAGGCTCCCTGCAGGATTGGTGTTGTCGACCCGGCGGCCGGCGAGCGTCGCCGAGGCGGTCGAGTTGCCCGCGGCGTCGGTCGCGACGGCGCGGAGGTCGTAGAGCCCGTCAGCGACGGCGCTCGTGTCCCAGGAGAGACCGAAGGGCGCGCTCGAATCGCTGCCGACGGCGCTCCAGGAGCCCCCGCCGGCCGGGCGGCGCTCGAAGACGACGCCGGACGTGTCGGCCGAGGCCGAGGCGGAGAGCGAGACCGAGCCGCGCAGGTTCGCGCCCGGGTCGGCGAGCGAGATCGTGGGCGGATCGTTGTCGACCGTGACCGAGCGAACCGAGGAGACGACGGCGTTTCCGGCCGCGTCGACGGTGGTCACGCGAAGCTCCCAGACGCCGTCAGCCTGTGCGCCGGTGGCCCAGAGGACCGTGTACGGCGCGGCCGAGTCGGTTCCGATCGCGCTCCACGAGCCGCCGCCGGTGCGGCGCTCGAAGAGGACGGACTGCACGCCGGAGCCACCCGCGTCTGCGGAGTCGGAGGACACGGAGACCGAGCCGCTGACGAACGAGCCGTCGGCTGGCGCGGTGAGCGATCCGGTGGGATCGGTGTTGTCGACCGTGACCGTGCGGACGCTCGAGGTGCTCGTGTTCCCGGCCCGGTCGGTCGTGACCGCGCGCAGGTCGAAGTCGCCCTCGCCGCCGGCGGCGGTGTTCCAGCCGGCGTTCCAGGGGGCCCCGTCGGAATCGGTGCCGATGGCAGTCCAGGAGCCACCGCCCGCCGCGCGGCGCTCGAAGAGGACGGACTGCACGCCCGAGCCGCCCGCGTCTGCGGAGCTCGAGGAGACCGTGATCGTCCCGCGGACGGCCGCGCCGTCGGCGGGAGCAGTCAGCGAGCCGGTCGGGTCGGTGTTGTCGACCGTGACCGTGCGGAGCGCGGAGGTGAAGCTGTT
>Ga0136617_10006592_pt1 | contig 10360 bp, 8 predicted proteins | sample AntDrymUQ3222106_2_FD_129672 | JGI IMG/M metagenome (GOLD analysis project Ga0136617, IMG submission 129672) | Polar desert sand microbial communities from Dry Valleys, Antarctica - metaG UQ322 (21.06) | ecosystem: Environmental > Terrestrial > Soil > Desert | place: Antarctica: Dry Valley... | reverse complement strand
TCGCCACTGGGGGTGGGTCCTTCCTCGCCACTAGCCGAGCGCGATTCTCGCTCGCCTCGGTCCTCGCGCTCCTCCTTCTCCAGAGACAAGCCTGCGTCGAGCAGCCTGCGAAAGAGCTGTTGCTGCCTGCCGAGTACGCTCGGGTCGAGACGGCCCTGCTCCAGCGCCTCCGCCAGCTGACGCATCTCCTTCGCAAGCTCCGCTGCGCGCCCGGAAGCATCATCCTGTCCGGCTTCATCAAGATTTCGGGCGATCCCGCGCTGCTGTTTACCCAGTGCGCGTGCCTGATTCGCGGCTGCCTCGCTCATCTGCTGGCCGGGAACGGGAAGAAGACCGGCAGCTTGCGCGTTGATCTGCCCCTGCTGCTTCGCCATTTCCTGCATGCGCTGCAACATTTCGGCGAAGCCGGAAGCCGACTGAGCGCGCGCGGCGCGCTCGCGATCGCGCACGAGCTCGCCAGCGGCGCGATTGAGGGCGCTGGCAGCCTCCTGCATCGCGCTGGCGGCCTGCGCGTTGCCTCGGGCAGCCTCGTCCAGCTGCGTAGTTGCCTGCTGCACCTTGCGTCGCGCCTCACCCATCGCACCTTGAGACCGAGGCGAGACGTGGGCCGATTTCCCGGCCTGCTGCTGCAGCCGTTCTCCGACCCGCTCGGTTCCCTGCTGAATGGCGCTCTGCTCTGTGCGCATTGGCCCTGACTCTGTTCCAGACTGGGCGCGTTGCGCGAGTGATTCCTGCTCGCGCGCGAGCTGCAACATCTCCTGGATGGAACGATCCAGCTCACCCGTCAGATCTGCCTTCCACTCGCTGATCTGAGACTCTCGGGCTTCAGCCAGCTGTTGAGCCGCCTGCTCCATCTGTTGCGCGCCTTCCTGCGCCGCTTTCGTTTGTTCCCCCTCCTGCCCGGATTTGTTCTGGCCACCCTGCTGGCCGGACCTGGGCTGACCACCCTGCTCGGCACTTTTACCCTGAGCGCCTTCTTCCCCAGCTTTCCCAGGAGCGCCTTCTTCCCCTGCCTTCTGCTGGGCGTTCTCCTGTCCGGATTTGGCCTGTTGATCCGCAGCGCGATCACCCTCCTTCGGTCGAGCTGCCTCTTTGCGTTCAGGTGACGTGGCTGCCTGACGCAGCGCTTCCGCCGAGCGATCGGCGCTTTTTGCTGCCGCGCGAAGTTTTTCAGGACCGGCTTCCGCTTTATCCTGTTTGAGCCGGCTTGCGAGCTCGTCTATCTCACGGGACAGCTCGCGCGAGCGTTCGGCCAGGGGTCTTGCGCGCTCAGCGGCGTTTTTCTCCCCACGTGCCATCGAGTCAGCCATGGCGCGTTCCTTCTGCGCCAGCTCCTTTGCATCGTCGCTCAGCGTCTGCATTGCCCCTTCCAAGGCGGCACGTTTCAGCATTCCCGCCGATTTTTCCAGCTGTTCGCGGAGCCGTTCCTGCGCTGCGGCGAGCTCACTTAGCGAACGCCGAACATCCTCGGACGAGAGCCGTTGTGCGGCTTCGGTCAGCTTCTGAAGCTGCTGAGCCATGTCCCCGCTGAGGGCCTCGCCGAGCAGCTTCTGCACCTCACGAAGCTGGCGCGCCAAGGCTGTATCGAGCGCTCCCGCCGCGCGAAGCTGCTGCTCCAGCGCACGTGCATCCTTTTCAAGCGCCTTGACCTGCTCCCTCAACTGTTCTTGCTCTTTCGCAAGCGCCCGCGCCTTGTCCGCAGCCTGGCTCGACATCGCAGATGGCTTTGCGCTTTCGCCCTTCTGACGTTCGGCTTCCGCACTCTGCGTCTCACGCTGCCCACGGGAGCGAGCCGCCTCTCCCGTACGCTGCTCCAATTGTCGCTGCGAACGCGCCGCCGCGCCGGCCCGAGCGGCCGCCGAATCCGCCAGCGTGCGCGCGAGCTCGCGCCGCTCGCTCAGACTGGGCACGCGCAATACCAATTCCCTGCTCTCCGCGCGCTGGCGCCACGGCGAACCGTCTGTGGCTGTCACAACAACGTGCAGCTCGTCGCCAGGCTGCAACTCGCGCTCAGCGAGACTGAGCGGAATCTCCCCGCCCCATTCCGCCTCACCAGGTGTTGCCACTGCTTGTGTAACCTGCGGTAATGGCCGGACGCCCTCAACAACGCGCCAGCTTCGGAGCGTTATCGAAGCCAGGCCGTGGTCATCCCTGGCAGACGCCCGTATGCCGATTCGGTCTGTCGCGAGAACTACAGTGTCGGCGGTCGGCGCAAGTATCTCCACTTTGGGCGCTGAATCCGGCACGACTTCCATGTCGAGCGGCGGTGGCACGTCCGGCACCAGCCCGCCGGCAAAACGCGCGGTCCACTGCCAACGCCCATTTGCCAGCGCGGACAGTCTTCCACTAAATCGATGCCCCTCCGCGACGAGACGCAGTGTGTCACCCGAGCGCGCAAGCCCAACGCTAATCAGAGCCGTGGAAGCGCGGCCGCGAATGGAAAGCGCTGTCCCGCGTGGCACGCGTATGGGCTCACCCGGAGGAAGTGCTTCGGCCCGCCGCCGGAGATACGCTGGATACTCCGCGCTAATAGCAACGTCGCCGACAAATGGACGGTCGGTCACCTTTATGATCACCGTATCGCTCGCGCTTCGAGCATCCGAGGCGACAAGCATGACGTCGGCATCGAGAGGACCGAGCATCGTAACCGCGTCGCCGTTCGAGACGGGCAAGGTTTCCGATTGCCACGAAGCTCCAGTCACGCGTTTTTGCAGTGAGACGAACCGCCTCTCCGAGGCGCGAATCCGAACTCGAACGCGCTCGCCTCGCATTACAGCGCGCGGCGGATCGACGATAATCAGCGGTTCCAGCAGCGATCCGTTCCATGCTCCCAGTGGATGCCGCAAGGCCCGCCATCCATCCGGAGCTGCGTCACGCGCCGCGCCCAGTAAAAACATTCCAGCGGTCGCAGCACCCATGGCGATCAGTCCGAGGCGCCACGCACGCCATTGCATCACGGGTGCAAGCACCCAGGCGGGCCCGAGGCGGTCCGCCAGAACGCGCGAGGCACGGCTGCCGAAGGCTCCGGATGTCCCCACCTCCAGCGCTCCTCGCAGCGATCCTGCACGGAGAGATCGTTCGCGCTCGATCGCGGCGGCTACATGCTCACTTCCAGCGGCTCCACGAAGATCGCGAACCGAAAACCAGACTGCCGAACAGACAAGCAGCCCCATAGCCAGCCACGCGGCGAGCGGCCATGAGGGATGCGTGATCCAGCGCGCATTACCGAGAGCGATAGCACTTATCGCTGCCAGAATCAGAGCAATGGCAAGAGTCATGGCGAGGCCGCGCGCTATGATCGCGATGGAAAGCCGCGTACGCTCGCGCGCGACGAGCTGCGCTACGGTCATGTGGAGGGCCTGCTCGTTACGGCGTACACAAACAGATTCACCCCCATCCGGAGCGCGGCTTCGTGCAGCTCCGGTGGGTCCTTGTGCACCTCAGGGTCTTCCCAACCATCGCCAAGGTCGGTCTGGTAGCTGTAATACACGGCCAGTCGGTCTCCCATGAAAATGCCGAGCCCCTGTGCCGGTTTTCCATCATGCTCGTGAATCTTCGGCACGCCCCTGGGAAAGTCGTACACTATGTGGTACACCGGATGGGAGAGCGGGACATCGACAAGCGGGCGGTCGGGAAAGACGCGCTTGATTTCGCGCCGGAAGCTGGAATCGAGTCCGTAGTTGTCGTCAACGTGCAGAAACCCGCCACGCGTCAGGAACTCCCGCAGCCTCACGATCTCATCTTCACTGAAGCGAATATTGCCGTGACCCGTTACGTACAGGAAAGGATAATTCCATAGCCTGTCATCCATCAGAGTCACCCGGCCCTCCGCGCCCTCAATGTCGAGCGACGTTCGCTTGGCGATGGCGCCGATAAGATTGGGAAGACTCGACGGATTCGCGTACCAGTCGCCACCACCATCGTACTGAAGGCGGGCGATAGCCAGCCGCGGCTGCGAAGCGGCAGCGGATAGAATCACAGCAATTGCTGCAGCGCGAAGAATCACGTTTCCTGTGCTAATCGGTAGGCAAGATTTCTCGGTGCACCAGTTTCGGCGACCAGTGTCCGCGCTACATCACGCGCTGTCACGCCGGCCGCACGGAGAAGATGTGCACGTTCGCGGAGCGCCGTCTCATCGGGAGTTACGGGCGTTCGGCCGGACACCACGATCACCACCTCGCCCCGTGCGGGGGTATCGCTGTAGTACCGCGCGAGCTCCTCAACCGTTCCGCGCCGGACCTCCTCGAATTCCTTTGTGAGTTCGCGCGCCACCGCGGCATTCCTTTCTGCTCCTCCGCCGCTTACGATTTCGCCCAGAGTATCCGCGATGCGGGTGGGCGCTTCATACAACACGCACGTTTCCTCGGCCGCGATGAGATCAGCGAGTGCTTCCCGGCGTTCGCGTCCCTTGCGCGGAAAAAATCCAAGAAACGTGAACCGGCTGGCATCCAGACCGGACGCAACGAGCGCCGCCAGAGCCGCAGACGCACCTGGAATGGGCACGACGGGGATCCCCTCAGCCGCGGCGGCCTGCACCAGCCGGCTGCCAGGATCGGAAATCAACGGTGTTCCCGCGTCCGAGATCAGGGCTAGAGAGTCTCCCGCGTGGAGACGCTGAATCATGCGCGGCGTGGCGCGAGCTTCGTTGTGTTCGTGATACGCCTCCATCGGCGTCGAGATTCCGAAGTGCTCGAGCAGGTGCCGCGAATGCCTGGTATCTTCCGCCAGAACCAGCGCAACCGACTTGAGCGTGTCGACCGCCCGAAACGTCATGTCACCGAGATTTCCAATCGGCGTGCTCACGATGTACAGGCAGGCGGCATTGCGGTCGACCATTTCACCTTCGGATTGCGGCGCCGACAGGTCCATAATAGCAACAGGGAGACCACTCGATCTCCCTGTGTCCAACAATGGCGGCGGGCAGACGGAGCCGCAACGGCTAGTGCAAAGTCGCGGCTACGCGTGCTGCTTGAATTTCGACTCGAGCTGGGTCTTTGGAACCGCACCGATGACCTGGTCCACCACCTTTCCGCCCTTGAAGAACAGCACGGCGGGGATAGAGCGAATGTTGTACTTCATGGCCGTTCGCTGATTCGCATCCACGTCCAGCTTGACGACCTTCGCCTTGCCATCGTAGTCAACTGCCAGCTGGTCGAGAATAGGAGCGATCATTCGGCACGGACCGCACCAGGCAGCCCAGAAATCCACCACCGCCAACCCATCGTGTTTTTCGATCTCGGATTCAAAAGTGGAATCCGTTACAGCCGTCGCTTGGGACATCAAGTTCCTCCAGCGCGGGGTCTCGCGCGATCTCCCGCCGCCATTAAGTTTAGCCGCTTTCCCACTCCTGGAGAGCGAATCCTATGCCATCACTACCTCGTCAAGGAGCACGTATATCGCATATCGGCATAGCCGTCAAATCACTTGACGAGACTGTCCCGTTCTACACCGAAATCCTCGGTCTCTCGCAAGTGCCGCTGGACCACGCCGATGGCGCGCGAATAGCGGGGTTTGCCGCCGGCGATGCATTGGTTGAGCTGCTCGAGGCGCAAAGCCCCCAGTCGCCAATCGCCAAATTCCTCGACAGGCGTGGACCGGGAATTCACCACATCTGCTTCGCCGTGGATGACCTGGACGCTGCGCTGGCCCGGTGCCGTTCCGCCGGCATCCGTCTTGTGGACGAAACCCCGCGCACGGGAGCGGAAGGCAAGCGGATTGCATTTCTTCACCCTTCCGCCACTAACGGCGTTCTCATCGAGCTGACCGAAGACTAATGCGCCAGCTCACCCGTAGGTTCCCCCAACCCTGAATCACTCCCTTGGCGGGTTCCGGCAGATATCCGTGACTGGCTCGAGGTCCGCACTTTCGACATACCATCGCGCACTCGGGCCTTCGACGGTGACGAAATTGGTCTGCCGAGTCACTGTTCCGTTCACCAGCTCCACCCTGAAGATTCGCTTGCCAGGTTCTCCCGGCGAGTCATTCAGGATCCGGTAACTCTCATGATCCAGGTAACACTGCATGATGAGGGCGGCCTTCTCGAGCTGTTCGCGCTTGTCTCCATCCCGCGCCGGTCCTTTCGCATGGCCCCACTTGATAGTGAGTGTCTGAATATCCTCAGCGCGTATCGCGGCGAGAAATTCCTCGACCGCCGTGCGCGGACTCGACGCCCCAATGACATTCCGGTTCGCGCCGGGCATGGACGAGCCCGGCGTGCTGGGTTTGGTAGCGCATGCGCTAATCGCAATCAAGAGCAGCGCCTGAATGGTACGTTTCACTAGGTTACCTCCACGAAATTGCGTGCGAACCTTAACAATCAAGCTTGATGCGGGCAACCCACCAACGGCTATACGTGAACGTCGATCACGTCGCGACATTGAGGCAGGCTCGCCGCGCTCAGGAACCCGATCCTGTCGCCGCAGCTGTTCTGTGTGAAAGCTGCGGAGCGGACGGCATCACCGCCCATCTTCGAGAGGATCGACGTCACATTCAGGATGAAGATATACACCTGCTCGTGCGGAATGTGCGTACTGTACTGAATCTGGAAATGGCGCTCACGGGTGAAATGCTGGAATTTGCAGAACGGGTGCGTCCGCATCAGGTAACTCTTGTGCCGGAAAGTCGTGAGGAAGTTACCACCGAAGGCGGACTGAACGTCACGAGGGAACCGGAACAGCTCGCGCAGGGCCTCGCTCGCCTGAAACGCGCGGGCATACGTAGTAGTCTGTTCATTGATCCCGATGCCGGCGCTGTATCCCTCTCGCGAGAGCTCGGCGCTGACGCAATCGAATTGCACACCGGCAGATATGCCAACGCGAACGGCAGTGAGCAGGAAATCGCCGCGCTGAGGGATTGTTCCAGATTGGGGGCCGAGCTCGGGTTGGCCGTTCATGCGGGACATGGTCTGACGGTAAGCAATGTCACCTCTGTCGCGGAAATTTCCGAGATCGAGGAGCTGAATATTGGCCACTCGATCGTGAGCCGGGCAGTCTTCGTGGGGCTCTCCGCCGCGGTACGCGAGATGCGTGCGGCTATGTACGCGGCGCGGGGCGTGTTGTGATCGACGCGTATTTCGCGGGCGGGCCGCGATCGTTCAATTTTTTTCTGGAGTTCGCATGACAGCGCCATCTGCCGCGGTCGGTTTCTTCATCATTGAGGCTTCTGCGTTGATAGATGGCCTCGACACGTTGCTCACTTCGCCGGGCGCCGACGGGCCCGATGCGGAAGCATTCGTCAGGCTCGCGCGCGCGCTGAGGGGCAACTCGACGATGTATCGGCAGACTGAGATCTCGCGGGTAGCTAGCGCCGTTGAACGGGCTGCACGCGCGCTGCGTGAGCGTGCGATCGCGTGGAATCCGCGGTTGGGAGCGGCACTGGTTGCGACCATCGACGACCTTCGTATCCTCGTCCGCAATATCGGCGCGTGGAGCAGCGCGGACGACGAACGCGCATTGAAACGGGCCGCTGAACTCGAAAGCCTCGTTCCAGTAAATGCAGGAGCGCCGGCGCGCAACGCGGCCGAAATGGGCCGGGCTTTCCTCGCTACACAGACGGCTGAGTTGGCGGCGGCTCTGGAGCGTGTGGCTGCAGCCCCGGATGACAAATTGGCCCTAGCCGCATTGTTGCGTCACTCCCGATCGTTGCGCGGCATAGCGCTCCTCAAGGAACAACCGTTGCTCGCCGACGTCGTGAGCCACATCGAACACGTCGCACAGACGGCAGAGCAATCCAACGCTCCTTCCACTCCGGAACGCCTGGAGCTCTTCCGCGGAGCGGCTGTACTGCTGTCTCACGCAGCCGGAGAGATATCACTCGGCCGCACAGTAGCTGGTGCGGGACCCGAAGCAGACGCGTTCACGCGCGCCGCTGGCGCCATGCCTCGAGCCGAGACAGTTGTCGCGACCGTGGTACCGGTGGCGCAGCTGGCGTTCGACGGCGATCCGGCACACGTCGTTTCCGCTTCAGGCTCGCCAACATTTTCACTGGCGAGCAGGTTCCGCGTTGAGATCGTGAGCTTCGCTGAGCATCTTCGGCGCGTAGTTGCAGACGCGAAAGACGCGCTGAATACGCCGGCCTCGCGGCGTAGCGGAAATGACGTCCGAGCGGCGCTGACAAGTCTGATAGCGATTGCCGAGAGCTTTAGTGAAGAAGAGTTGGCGCGGCGTCTTTCGTTCTGGCTTGATCCGGCCACCCCACTCAGCTCTTCGTCCCTGGCGGATATCGACCGCGTAGCGAAGGGTTTGGCTGATCCCGACTCGAGCCGCGAAGCAATCTTCTCCCTTCTAGCTCCGGCTGAACGGCCGGACCTCGCCGATCGTTCCGAAGCCGGTGACGCCGGGCCCAGCGTGGCTGACGCAGTCATTTCCGGTGACGCCCGCCGCCGTGCATCCGCGACTCCGACGGGAGCGGGTCTACGGGAACAATTGCGGCACGGCATATCCGGGATTGGGCTGCTGGACAAGGAGCCACTCATTCCTCGAGTTCAACTCGCGAATGAAGCCGTCGTTGCTATCGAGACTCTGTTATACACCGGCCGGGATGCCCTCGTCCGGGCCGTGGAGTTGCGCGACGAAATTCATCGCGGGCCAGAATTGTCTTCCGATCAAAGACTGACCGAACTCTTTGACCTGCTCGACCTCGCCCTCGCCGCACCATGAAGCTCAACTGGCGCGCCGTGCTCGGCATTGCGCTGAGCGGTGCGTTTTTCTGGTGGGTGCTTCGAGATGTAAGCCCTTCGGAGGTCTGGGCCAACGCGCGAGCCGCCGACCCTGTGCTTTTACTCATATCGATCACTTGCGCCACCCTTGTCTTTCCTATTCGCGCCCGTCGCTGGCGAACGATCCTGTCGCCGATCGAGAACAACATTCCATTTGGTCCGTTGTGGCGATCAACCGCAATCGGCATGATGGTGAACAACGTCATACCAGCGCGCGTCGGGGAGATCGCGCGAGCGTTTGCTCTTACGCGCGAACGCCCCTCGATCGCATTCTCCGCGTCATTCGCATCGCTCGCTGTCGACAGGGTGTTCGACGCTGTCATCGTCATGCTGCTGCTGCTTTTCGCACTGCTCGACCCCGCCTTTCCGAGCGAAAAAACAGCCATTGGTCAGAAAGTGGCGAACACGCTTGGCATCGGTACGTTGTTCGCCGCCGCACTGTTGGCGCTCTTGTATCTGCTCGTTTTTTTGCCGGAGCGGATCATCACCCTGTATGAGTGGTTTGCCCGGCGGCTGGCGCCGAAGCTGGAGGCACGTGGCCGTGACGCGCTGCTCGCGTTCGCGGCGGGCCTGGGTGTGTTACGCAGCCCGCGTCGTTTCGCGGAAGTCTTCTGGTGGGCATTGTTGCATTGGCTGGTGATGGCGTTCTCCTTCTGGACCGGCTTCAAGGCCTTCGGCATAAATGTCAGTTATCAGGCTGCGCTGCTCGTGCAGGGGGTGATCGTGGTAGGTGTGGCCATACCGCAGGCGCCGGGATTTTTCGGTGTGTTCGAAGCTGCGGCCAAGTGGGCACTGGTCGGAGTATATGGAGTCGACACCGGACGCGCGGTGAGCTGGGCAATCACGTACCACTTCCTGACTTTCATCCCCATTACAGCGATTGGCGGATACTATTTCGTCCGGCTGGGGATGCACTTCCGTGATCTCGGTGCGCAGACAGATACCCCGGCCTCCGCTGCTGCTCTCGGTCCCTCAACAGGCACGTGATGGCAAGTGTCGCGACCGTTCGCGCACAGGCAAAGATCAATCTTCTGCTCCGAATTCTGGGTCGCGAACGCTCCGGTTATCACTCGCTCGAAACCGTATTTTCGCGGTTGGATCTGTGTGATGATGTTGTAGTCCGTGTGGGAGTTAAGGGGCGGTCACTCGACTGCGGTAGCGCGGAGCTTGGCGCCGTGGATGAGAATCTCGCTTACCGGGCTGCCATGGCATACCGGCAGACCGGGTGGCCCGACGGCTTTGCCATTGAGGTAACGAAGCGCATACCCGTGGGCGGCGGGCTGGGCGGAGGAAGTGCGGACGCGGGAGCGGTGCTGCGTGCTCTGAACGCGCTCCGCCCCGAGCCCATTCCGCGCGATGCGCTCCTCGATCTGGCGTCGAAGATCGGTGCCGATGTGCCATTTCTCTCGACCGACTCGGCGATGGCGTTAGCGTGGGGCCGCGGTGAGCGCATGCTCGCTCTGCCGCCGCTGCCACCTCGAGACGTGCTTCTGCTGACTCCCCCCTTCGGGATCTCAACCGCCGACGCATATTCCTGGATCGCGGAAGAACGTGGCGACGACTACAACCCGGTGGCAGGTGAATTGACCCTCGATATGTTTCTCCAGTGGAACAACGTACTGAAAATTGCGCGTAACGATTTCG
>Ga0136617_10006589_pt1 | contig 10362 bp, 8 predicted proteins | sample AntDrymUQ3222106_2_FD_129672 | JGI IMG/M metagenome (GOLD analysis project Ga0136617, IMG submission 129672) | Polar desert sand microbial communities from Dry Valleys, Antarctica - metaG UQ322 (21.06) | ecosystem: Environmental > Terrestrial > Soil > Desert | place: Antarctica: Dry Valley... | reverse complement strand
GAGCGGGCGCTGCTGTTCAAACGGCTCGCGACGCTGCGCACTGACGCGCCGCTCTTTGCCAATGTGGATTCGCTGCGCTGGAAGGGGCCGACACATGTCTCTCGTTGAACCCGGGAAGAAAGCACCCGCCTTCAGCCTGAACGATCAGAGCGGCAAGACGCACCGGCTTGCCGATTACGCGGGGAGGCCCGTCATTCTGTTTTTCTATCCGAAGGACGATACACCCGGCTGCACGAAAGAAGCCTGCGCGTTTCAGGACAGCCTGCCCCTCCTGAAAACGAGCAAGGCAGCAGTGCTTGGCGTGAGCATCCTCGGCGAAGGGAGCAAGGCGCGCTTCGCAACGAAGTTCAACCTTTCGTTCCCGTTGCTCGCCGATGAAGATCACGCCGTCGCGGAGAAGTACGGCGTCTGGCAAAAGAAATCGCTCTACGGCCGCTCATTCATGGGCAATGTGCGAACAACCTACCTCATCAACGCTCAGGGGAAAGTCGCCAGGCGGTGGGACAACGTGAAGGTGGACGGCCACGCCGACGCCGTGCTCGAGGCTGTGGGAGAAATGTAGCCGCCGGCGCATCGCTTTAGCCGCGGAACGGGAACACAGCAACTGGCTCACCCACCGCGCGGGAATGGCCCGCGGTCTCGCCAACCCATACGCCGCCGGCCAGCGGTCAGGAAGATAGTAAGTGCCGAACATGATGTCCCAGACCGGCGTGTGCACCGCAAAATTCTTGTCCAGTGCTTCGTGTTCGGCGCTATGGTGCCAATGGTGAAACGCAGGTGTCGCCACCAGGCGGCGCACCGGGCGGAACTGCCAGCGAACATTGGCGTGAATGAACGTCGCCTGCGCCGCGACGAGAAACACGCGCGGTGCCGATCGATTCGACCCGTGCCCAGTCGAACAGAATCAGCGCCGGCTTGAGCGTCAGGATCGTCAGAACCTCAATCAGCAGCGAATTGACGAAGAAGTACGTCAGGTCGACCAGCCACTGGCGCCGGAAGACCGGCTGGTCCTGCCGCACGTTCCGGATGCTCGACCTTCTCACGTTCGCAGGAGTGGCGCCGACAGACCGCGGACAGTAACAAATGAACGTTCACCGCGCCGTTCGCTTCACCACGGTGTAGTCGAGATATCGATGCGGTGCGACGACGGAGATATGCGCGGTCAGTTCGTAGGACCCGTCACGCGTACGAACGGTTTCAGTCACATGGTCGACCTTCGCGGAAGAGGACGGCGGGCCGGTGCGTAACGCTTCTCCCATGATCCGGCCTGTCATCGTCGGTGGCGGCGGCAAGCCAAGCAGATGCAGCAGCGTCGGAGCCAGATCGACATTGCCGGTCGGGACGCTGCTGACCGTGCGTTCGCGAAAATCCGGTCCGGCCGCAATCAACGTGTTGTGGACATCATAGATGCTCGACGTGCCGTGGCCCGCTACACCGCCTTGCGTTGTTGTGCCCTTGAACCCGCTCCTGTTGGCAGTGTGAGTCCAGTTGGCCGACACCAGGATGTCGCCAGAGCGCGCATGGGTCCAGCGAGCGATATCGAACGAGAGGGTTCCGGCGACGATCCCTTCCGGACCTCCGGTCGCACCTGGTCGCGTGAAGATGGCGCCGACCTCCGGCCGTCGTTGAAGGGCGGAGACGATGGCAGTCAATCGGGTTATATCGGCGCCGCCGCGCACGTGGATTGAGCCGCCGGCGTTCACGATATCGCCGGAACCATCGCTCATCTGCCGCGCAAGCGGCGCGAGCAATTGATTGAGCTGGAGCTCGCCGGTGTGGGTCGAGAACCCGTGATCCGAGGTCACGATGAGATTTGTACGATCCAGCAATCCTTTGGCGCGAAGCGTGTCCTCGATCCGGCCGATCTCCGCATCGACGACCGCCAGCGCCTTGCGCATGAGGTCTGAGCCAATCCCGTGCGCGTGGCCGGTGGGGTCCGGATCGCCGAACCACAGGAACGTCACATCCGGCTGGAAGTCCTCGAGACCCACGGTCAGATATGCGTCGACCGCATACCGGTTGCGTGCCGCGTTCGGCGTCCCCGCCGGAGGTGGAGTCCCGAGCTTTCCGAACACGCGCGCGGATACTTCGGACGGGCGTATGAACTCGGTGTTGATGATGGTGCCGATCCCGGCCACCGGGTTGAGCAAGAAAGCAGATCCCGGAGATCCGGCGCTCGCGACAAAGAGCGTCTTGCCGCCCTTCTGGAGAATCTGGCCGAGCGATGGAGCCCTCAACAATGGCCCGTCGGCTTTGGCGACCGCTTCGAGGTTCTCACGGACCGCGGTGTCGAGGCTTCGGATCGGGACGGCGGCGGGAATATAGATGGAATTGCCCATCAGGCCGTGTGTTTCAGGATATGCGCCGGTTGTGATGGATGCGGAATTGACGCGAGTCACTGTCGGGAATACCGCGTGGTGCGCCCGAAACACGACGCCACGGCGTCCGAGGCTGCTGAGCCGCGGCATGAGTTCAGCCGTCACGTAGTCCGGACGGAGGCCATCGACGATCATCACAAGATGCCTCGAGGATGCCCGCACCTGCCCCAGGCCGACGCCGCACAATGCGAACGAAACAACCGCCGACAACAGGCACCGTTTCATTTCTTATTCCTCGCCGTGGACGCCGGCATTTCGGCTGAACACTCCAGATCGCGCAGGAGCCCGTCACCGATATCGTAGATCCACCCGTGGACAGAGACGGCCTGCCCCTGTCGCCATGCGTCCTGCACAATGGTCGTCTCTGAGACGTGCGAGACCTGTGCGATCACGTTCATCTCACATAAGCGGTCGATGCGGCGTTCCTCCGTCGTCGCCAGCTGAATGACATCATCGTACCGCTCACGGACGTCCTGCACGTGCCGCAGCCAGTTGTCGACCAGGCCGAGCGACGTCTTGGAGTACGCGGCGCGAACACCGCCGCAGCCGTAATGCCCGCACACGATGACGTGCTCGACCTTCAGCACGTCGACCGCGTATTGCAGCACCGACAGGCAGTTGAGATCGGTGTGCACCACAACGTTCGCGACGTTCCGATGCACGAACAGCTCGCCTGGGAGGAGGCCGACGATTTCATTCGCGGGAACGCGACTGTCGGAGCAACCGATCCAGAGGTATTTCGGCGCTTGCTGCGCCGCGAGCGATTGAAAAAAGGCCGGGTCGCGCGCGCTGATGCGGCGCGCCCATTCCCGGTTGTTGTGGAATAGATCTGAAACAGAGGGCACGGCGCCCGATCTTAATACGGGTCCTGCACGTGCGGCGGCTGCGATACGATGTGACCGAGGTGCCCATGCCAGCAGACATCCCCCGGCGCGTTCTGGGCCACACCGGTGAAGAGATTTCGTCAATCGGACTGGGAGGGTGGCACCTCGCGCTGAAGCACGTCGACCAGGAGCTCGGCATCCGGATCGTGCGGTCGGCAATCGACCGCGGCATCACGTTCATGGACAACTGCTGGGACTACAACGAGGGAGCGAGCGAAACCCGCATGGGCATCGCGTTGCGCGACGGGTACCGGCGCAAGGTGTTCCTGATGACGAAGATCGACGGCCGGTCGCGCCGCGAGGCCTCGCGGCAGCTCGACGAATCGCTTCGGCGTCTGCAGACCGACTGCATCGATCTCGTTCAGCACCACGAGATTCTCCGCTATGAAGACCCGCACAGAATCCTCGACGAGGAGGGCGCTCAGCGCGCGTTGATCGATGCGCAGAAGGCCGGGAAGATCAGGTACATCGGATTCACCGGACACAAAGACCCGCACGTCCACCTGTATATGCTCGAGGTGGCGCGCGAGCGGGGGGTCCGCTTCGACGCTGTGCAGATGCCGCTCAATGTGATGGATGCGCATTACCGGAGCTTCGGCAAGCTGGTCCTGCCCGAGCTCGTGCGCGAGGGCATCGGCGTTCTGGGGATGAAGGCGCTCGCAAACGGCATCATCCTGCGTTCAAAGACCGTGACGGCTGTCGAGTGTCTTCAATATGCGTTGAACCTTCCGACCTCGGTGGTGATCACCGGCATCGATTCCATGGACGTGCTCGATCAGGCGTGTGAAGTGGCTGCCTCCTTCCGCCCACTGACGGACGAGGAGGTACGGCGTATCGTTGCAAAGACTCCGCGCGCAGCCGCCACGGGAGAGTTCGAGCCGTTCAAGACCTCCTCGATCTTCGACGGGACCGCGGAGCATCCTGAATGGCTCGGCGATGAGCCAGAGCGCCTCCAGAGCCTGATGCCGTGACCGGCTGGCGCCCGGCGACAGCCCCGGCGTAGACTCCCGACATGGCCATCGTCGTTCAGAAATACGGCGGCAGCAGCGTCGCCGGCGTCCAGAAGCTCAGGCAGGTCGCCGAGCGCATCATGCGAACCCGCCAGCAGGGACACGACGTGGTCGTTGTGGTTTCCGCGATGGGCGACACCACCGACGAACTGCTCGCGATGGCGAAGCAGGTGTCCCCCAATCCCGACCGGCGGGAACTCGACATGCTGCTCACCGCCGGCGAGCGTATCTCGATGGCGCTGCTCTCGATCGCGATCCGTGATCTCGGCGGGCACGCCATCAGCTTCACGGGCAGCCAGTCCGGCATCATCACCAACGACCGTCACGTCGACGCCCGCATCATCGAGGTGCGCCCATTCCGCGTGCAGGACGAGCTGGCGGGCGGCAAGATCGTCGTGATCGCCGGGTTCCAGGGTGTGTCGTACCGCAGAGAAGTCACCACTTTGGGACGCGGGGGGAGCGATACGACCGCGGTCGCGATGGCTGCGGCGCTCAACGCCGAGTACTGCGAGATCTGCTCGGATGTCGACGGCGTCTACTCTGCCGATCCGCGCGTCGTGCCCGCCGCCAGGCGCATCGGGACGCTGTCGTACGAGGAAACGCAGGAGCTGGCTGAGTCGGGCGCAAAAGTGCTGAATGCACAGGCGGTGGAGTTCGCGAAAGAGAAAGGCATCGCGATTTACGCGCGGGCCACGAGCAGTCCGCTGCCCGGCGCCGATCCGTCCGCCGACGGCACCGTGGTCCGGCGCCATCCTCCCAGGATGCCCGGCACGGTCATCGGCGTCGCCAGCGAACGGGACGTGCTGGTGCTCGAGGCGGATGCGAATCCTGACGACCTGCTTGCCGCGCTCGACGAGCATCACGTGGCGGGCAAGCAGCTTCATATTTCGGCCGCCGCCGGTCACGTGACACTGGTGGTGTCCCGCGAGAATCTCCACGACGAGGTGAGCGTGCGTGCCGCGCTGACGTCAAGGTTCCGCGCGGCAGTCAGGTTCGTTGATGGCCTCGGTGCCGTGAGCGCCATCGGCGCTGGCATCAACGCGACCTACGCCAACGTGCGTGCCGGCCTCTCGGTGTTGCGCGACGCAGGCATCGATACCAGAGGCCTTTCCACATCGTCGTTTCGTGCCACATGGATGGTACCGAGCGACCGCGTCGAGCCCGCGGTGCGCGCGCTGCACGGGCGATTCATCGAGGGGAATGCATGAAGCTCACATGGTGGATAGTGCTCGCTGCCGTACTCGTGACCACAGGCACTCAGGCTCAGACCCCGTCGAGCACGAGCCCGCGCGCGGGCACCGCCCTGCACGCCTTGTTCGATCGCGAGTGGGAATGGGAGCTGTCGCAGGATCCGCTGTGGGCGTCGTACCTCGGCGATCGACGCTGGAACGATCGGTGGCCCGACACCAGCACGGAGGCGCTGACCGCGCGCCAGGCGCACCGGCAGGCAGTCCTGAACGAGCTTGCCGGCATATCGCGCGACACGCTGTCGCCAGCCGACCAGTTGAACTACGACATCTTCAAGCACCAATACGCGACCACGGTCGAAGGTTTCCAGCATCGCTACCATTTGATCCGCACCTCAACGCTCGACGGAGTCCAGAACACGGAGCAGGTCGTCGACGGCCTTCGCTTCCAGACCGTCAAGGACTACGACGACTGGCTGGCGCGGCTCGACGCGCTTCCTGCGTACGTCGACCAGAACATCGCCCTCATGCGAGAGGGCATGAGGAGCAAGATGCTCCTGCCGAAGATCATCGGCGAGCGCGTACGGGTTCAGGTGGAACACATCGTCAAACAGCCGGCGGAACAGAGCGGCTACTACCGGCCGTTCGGCAAGATCCCGGCATCGATCCCTGCCGCCGATCATGATCGTCTGGCAGCGGCAGGCGCGGAGCGCGTGCGCACGCGCGTGCAGCCCGCGTTCGCGCGGCTGCTGGAATTCCTCGATCGCGAATATCTTCCCGTCTCCTACGATGGCGTCGGGTGGTGGCGCACCGGTGGAGGTCTTGCGGGGTATCGGTACTTCGCCCGACTCCACACGACGACCGATCTCGCGCCTCAGGACATTCACGCCCTCGGACTGAAGGAAGTCGCGCGCATCCGTCAAGCGATGGAAGCGATCAAGACGCAGGTCGGTTTCTCAGGAACGCTGGCCGAGTTCTTCACGCATTTGCGAACAGACCCCAAATTTTTCTACGGCAGCGGCGAAGAGCTCCTCAACGGCTATCGCGCAGTCGCGAAGCGGATCGATCCGGAACTGATCAAGATCAGCCGGAAGCTGCCGAGGGTACCGTATGGAGTGATTCCAATACCCGACACAATCGCTCCCATGGCTCCCACCGCCTACGCAAGCGGAGGCGCTCCAGACGGCTCGAGGCCCCCGTACTTTTTTGCCAACTTATACCGTCCCGAGACCCGCCCGAAGTGGGAGATGATGGCGCTCACACTCCATGAAGGGATGCCGGGTCACTGCCTCCAGATTTCGGTGGCACAGGAGCTGGGTGAGCTGCCGAATTTCCGGCGGCACGCCTTCTTCACCGCGTACACCGAGGGGTGGGGACTCTACGCCGAATCACTCGGTGAGGACATGGGTCTCTACAAGGATGATCCGTATTCGAAGTTCGGCCAGCTCACCTATGAGATGTGGCGGGCGGTGCGTCTCGTCGTCGATACCGGGATCCACGCGATGGAGTGGGATCGGGAGCGCGCGATCAGGTATTTCATGGAGAATGCGGCCAAGACCGAAAATGACGTCACGAACGAGGTCGACCGCTACATCTCCTGGCCGGGGCAGGCGCTCGCCTACAAAGTAGGCGAGCTGAAGATCCTGGAGCTGCGCCGCAAGGCGCAGCAGGCGCTCGGTGTGAAGTTTGACCTTCGCGATTTCAACGACGTCATCCTTCAGACCGGCGCCGTCCCGCTGTACATCCTCGAGCAACGGGTCGACGAATGGATTAAGGCGCGGCCAACCGATCCTTAGCCATAGCTGGCTTCAGTCATAGCTGGCTTCGAGCTCTTTGTAAAGATGGTCAGCGAGATAGTGATGCGCCTCGGTCGTGGGATGGACGACATCCCAGAACAGAAATCCCAGGTTCACGTTGAACAGTGTTGAGGCGTCTTCGCAACTGGCTGGGTTCACAAAGAGGCACAGCGCCATGCCAGGCGGAGGAGGAAAGAAAGCCATCAACGCGGGAACAGTTGATCCAAACGGCCCCATCATTCCCACAAGCTCGTTGAATGGCGTTTGCAGCGTTATGGGAATCAGATGGAGTCTCGGCAACCGCTCCTGCAGATTTGCCAGCATCGGATAAAGCAGGTCGTTGTGCGTCTGGCTGACAAATGTTCCGCTCCCGTCACCACCAGGAAGGAGGCCGAGATTTGGAAGGTCGAGGACCATCACATCGCGGGCGCCGAGTCTGTACAAGCTGACGATCGCTTCCTCGATGTTGCGGACGACCTGCGCATAAGGCATCGGCTGGTTGAACTGATCGACGCGATAGTCGTTGGCGCCTGTGGCAATCGCGTACAGCGCGCGTTCGGAGGGCTTTTTATTTCGGAAAGTCTGTCGAAACAGCTCCACCTGGCCTTTGAGGCCCGGCGCCCACATTCCACCAGGGGTCTGGTCCACGTAGGCGGTCCCCGTTCCGCCATACGCGAAATTAATGGCGGCTCCGCGGACGAACGGTGCTGCCAGGAACGGCCTCAACGACTGAGGCCCCTCGAGTCGCTTGTGAGCGAGGGTCTGCCACAGATACTCGAATCCTACATAACCGTTCGAGAACCGGCCGTTGAAATATGTGGGCAGCGGCGGAACGGGCGGCTGGGCGCCGAGGAATTTCGATTGAATGAGGACATTGCCGTTGTCGGCGAGGCTGTCGCCGAATACGTACAACGAATCGAAGTGCGGCATCTGTGCCGAGGCAATCGAGGGCAGCAGGCAGACGATGAGCAACGCGATACAGGATCTGGACAATGGGTAACGTGGTTTCATGGATGAGATGATCGCACAAGGCGATCGTCATTTACGGGCTGCGCCGGACGGTGAGACGATTTTGTGCGCAGATTTGTTAACTCGCGCTGGGAGTTGTGTCGGCTTTTAAATCACCGAGCGCGGATTGGTTGAGAAAAATTTTTGGCGAAGTTGTCCGTTGAACAGTGTTCTTATTTCGACACGACGGTCAGGGAGCGGCGGTGAGGTAATCATTCATGAGTCGCTCCGCGTCACGCCCCCCCGTTCTGCTCATGTACTCCGGCACGGCAAATCCCACGATTGGCGCGCTTGAATAACGGCTGGCGAGTTCCAGCTGTTTGCGGATGCGTGCGATGGGAGCAGGCACGGCAGCAAACGCCGGCGAGGTAGATGTCTGCCGGAACAGCTCGACCACAATACCCACTCGAGCATGACCGCGGCTGAAGGCGTCGTGGAGCGCCTGAAAGTAGGGCGGAAGGTCGTCGATATCGAGCTTTCCTGCTCCAATGGCGTCTTGAAACAGCAACCGGCGCAGATTCGCCGCCTCCTCGAGCTGCCGCCAGAATCCTGCAAGGGCGAGGGGATCCATATTGCCGTTTGAGAAACCAGACAGCGTCAAGGGCACGCCCGGCGCGATCGATTCCAGCTCGAGTGCCTGCGCGCGCAGGTGTGTGAGCAGCACCGCCCTGCGCGCGCGATCGACCCAATTCACGTCATCGATCTCCTCACTCAGGTACCATCCGGCAAACGAGGGGTGCCGCCGCACCTCGCTCGCCAGCGCGCGCGCAACGCTCAAGGACTTGCCTCGGAGCCGCCTAAGGTACACGTCGACGAGCGCAGGATCGCGCTGAATGTGCTGCCAGTACGTGGAGTCCGCCGCCAGTCCCACCCACACTTTGATCCCAGCTTCATCCGCCAGCTTCAAGATCGTCTGGATCGGAGACGCTTCGTTGCGCTGCGACGGTACGTAGAACGACACGTCGTCGTACGACGACCACTGAACGATCAATTCGGTAAGGGAGAGCCGGCGGAAATCAGAGAATAGATCCCGCCACTGCTCGGCTGTCCACGCCGTATGCGGCCTCGACAACTGCACAAATGTGGACTCCAGCCGGGGCGACGCTGCGACAACGGGTGAGGCCATCATCCACATCGCCAGTATCGTCGCTTGAACCGCCGTTGCATGCCAGATGGGCTTCATCTTTTTGATTTCGATCCTAAAAGTGAAGAATGGTCGTGACCGTCCACCCGTGCGTCCGGGCATCGTCAGTGCCGCGGAGAATCCGCCGACGGTAGTCAGCCAGCATCTCGAGCTTCGCGACTCTCAACGACGTACCGATCCCTGCTTCGACTGAGCTGGTACTGTGATGTGATATCCCGGTCAGATACCGCCCGGCCGCGAGCGCATACGGAGTGATGAGGATCGCATCGCGCACGTTCATGCTGACACCATGCCGCAATTGGCTCTCGTACATCTGACCCTGCGCTCCGGTCACAAAGTACGCGGCATCTCCAAAAATATTTGTGTAGCGCTGGCGATGGACACCCGGTACCAACTGTGTCCCTCGCTCCCACGATCCAAGGCCTCGAACCAGCCACGCGCCAGAAGCGGCCGATGCGCCGACACCAAACACGCGCTCGATCCCCGCATTGAAATTGACCTTCTCGAGTGGCTTCACGCGCAAGCCAATCGAACCTCGAAACGAATTCGGGTCGAACGTGACGTTTTGGGCACGCATGTTCCACAAGATTCGAGTCATGGGCTGAAGCCGGCGCCAGATGCCAGCATCCACAGACGCCTGAAACACCGCCTCGACGCCCCCAAACGAAGGCGCGCTCGCGTCCCCGAGGCCGGCGCCTGCGACCCCCACAGGAAAGATGTCAGAGCGGAGCGATTGGAACGCGATCACATCGACGTTGGCCCCGAGCGCTCGTCCTTGACGCCTCAGCTCGGTCAGCCGACGCGCAAGATCGTTTCTCTCATCCGCCGTCTCCTGCGGATACAGCGCACCGTTCGCGAGGGCATTGCCAAACCAGTGGCGCGCGTCTTTGAGGCGTCCAGCCTCCAGCGATGCGTAACCGATCTCTTCATACAACGGCAGACGATCGGGGTAGGT
>Ga0136617_10006588_pt1 | contig 10363 bp, 7 predicted proteins | sample AntDrymUQ3222106_2_FD_129672 | JGI IMG/M metagenome (GOLD analysis project Ga0136617, IMG submission 129672) | Polar desert sand microbial communities from Dry Valleys, Antarctica - metaG UQ322 (21.06) | ecosystem: Environmental > Terrestrial > Soil > Desert | place: Antarctica: Dry Valley... | reverse complement strand
GCCGTGCACGTGAAGCCGGAGGAGGCGGTGCGAGCGGCGGTCGATCTCGGCGCGCGCAGGGTTCTCGCCATGCACTTCGGCACGTTTGACCTCGCGGACGAGCCGCTGGAGGAGCCGCCGATGCGCTTCCGCGCCGAAGCAGCGCGGAACGGTCTCGACGAGGACCGTGCGTGGGTTCTGAAGATCGGCGAGACGCGGGACTGGTAGGGGTCTAGCGGCGTCGACCGGCGGCGGACCGCCGCCAGAGATGCACTTCGAAGCCCGCGACTTGGCCACCCTTCACAGAGACGATGGGCTGGTAGTGCTCGCGGAACTCGTCGGTGTCGAGGGCGCGACGCAGCGCGACTTCGAGCTCGGCCAGGGCGAGCGGGCGTCCGGAGATGACGGGGTCGTGCACGGCGGCGCGATTCCCGCCGAGGGTGCGCGCGCGGGACAACGTGCGATCGGCGTCGCGGATCAAGTCTTCCGGACGCGCATGGCCTGCCGTGCGGCAGGCGATGCCGACGCTGGCGCCGATGCGCACGCTCACACCGCCGAGGTTCAGCGGTTCCGCGATGGCGGCCACGAGGCGCTCGGCGATCGCGCCGGCCGCGCTGGCATCGACGCCGCCGAGCAGCACCGCGAATTCATCCGAGCCGAAGCGCGCCACGATCGCGGAGCCGACCGCGGCCTCGAGTCGCGTCAGCGTGGCGGCCAGCACCCGGTCGCCGGCCGCGTAACCGTGGTCCTGGTTCAGCGCCTTGAAGCCGTCGAGGTCCACCAGCGCAATGGCGATGCCTTCGTCGTCGCGCGCCATGCGCCGCTCGAGGCTCGCGAGGAGCTCGGCCCGTCCGGAGGGCGTGGGCGCGGTGACAGAGGGCGCGGCGGCGGCGCGTTCCGTCACTGACTCGTGCCACGTCAGGGGGACGCTGCGGGGGATGGCGACGGGGGATGCCGAAACCCGTCCCTGGCCATTGCTGCCGTGGTTGCCATGCGCGCCGCGGGCAAGCGACGTCTCGAGGGATGCGACGACTTCGTGCCACGCAGGCTTCATGGGAGGGACCCCGGCCTTTCCGGTCATACACGACCGTGAAGGCTCCTGGCGGCTCGGCGAACCCCCGACCGGGGGCCCCGTGGCTCTGCGTCGCCGGCTTCCGCCGGCTTTGCTCTGAGGCAGGAGCAAGTTGAACGGCCCCCGGACAATGCGGGAATGCGGAGGGAATTACTGTGAGCGGGATCACGCGGGCTTAGAATTGCCGTATGCCATCGCCGTCCGCTCGCGCCCTCGCCATGCCCGCCTCGCCGATCCGGAAGCTCATGCCGCTCGCCGACGAGGCGCGCAAGCGCGGCACCCACGTCTACCACCTGAACATCGGGCAGCCGGACATCGAGACGCCGGAGCCGATGCGGCGCCGGATCCGCGAATTCGCGGACAAGGTCTACGCCTACACGCCGTCGGGCGGCACCCCGGAATACCTCGCCACGCTGCAGCACTACTACCGCGGGGTCGGCATCGACCTCTCGCTTGGCGAGATCATCGCCACCACCGGCGGCAGCGAGGCGATCCTGTTCGCCATGATGGCGTGCGCCAACGACGGCGACGAGGCGCTGGTGGTCGAGCCCTTCTACACGAACTACTCCGCGTTCGCGATGATGGCCGGGGTGCGGCTCGTCCCCCTGACCAGCCGCGGCGAGGACGGCTTCCATCTCCCGGCGCGAGAGCACTGGGAGAAGGCGCTCACGCCGCGCACGCGCATGGTCATCCTGTGCAACCCCAACAACCCGACCGGCACCGTCTATACGCCCGAGGAGCTGGCGATGGTCGCCGGCTTCTGCAAGGACCGCGGGCTGTTCCTCGTCTCGGACGAGGTGTACCGCGAGTTCGTGTACGACGGGCGCGCGTCGAAGAGCGCCCTCACCGTCCCCGGCACCGAGCAGCACGTCATCGTCGTGGACAGCCTTTCCAAGCGCTACAGCGCCTGCGGCGTGCGCCTCGGATGCCTGGTCACCCGCAACGCCGAGATCCACGACGCGGTGATGCGGATGGCGCAGGGGCGGCTCTCCGCTCCCGGCCTCGCCCAGATCGTCGCCGCCGGCGCCCGCGAGGTCGGGCCGGAATACACGCGTGGTGTGGTCGTCGAGTACCAGAAGCGGCGCGACATCCTGTTCGAGGGGCTGTCCTCGATCCCGGGGGTCTTCCTGCGCAAGCCCGAAGGAGCCTTCTATTTCGTGGCGCGTCTGCCCGTGCGCGACAGCGAGGACTTCGCGTCGTGGCTTCTCACCGATTACCAGAAGGACAACGCCACGGTGATGGTCGCGCCCGCGCCCGGCTTCTATGCCACGCCGGGGCTCGGCACGGACGAGGTCCGCATCGCCTACGTGCTCAAGGCGGCCGACCTGCGCGCATCCGTCGCGATCCTCGCTGAAGCGCTGCCCGCGTACTCCGCCGCGCGGAACCGGGAGCCGGCGCACGCCCAGACACGGCCGGAGCCGGTGCCGGACTTTCACGTCCCCGCCGAAAGCTGATCGCCGCCGCCGGATAGGTCGAGATGGCCGATCCGATCCGCGTCACCCAGTCCGTGACCGTGCCCGAGGCCGCGCTGGCCGTGGCCTTTACGCGGTCGTCGGGCCCCGGCGGGCAAAACGTCAACAAGGTCTCGTCCAAGGTCGAGATGCGCGTCGACCTGGCGAGGATCGAAGGGCTGCGCGACGATGCGCGGGCTCGGCTCCAGGCGCTGACGGCGTCACGGCTCGATGCCGAGGGCCGGCTCCTGGTCACGAGCCAGCTCACACGCGACCAGCACCGCAACCTCGAGGACGCGCGCGCAAAGATCCGCGATCTCGTGCTGCGCGCCCTCGTGGCGCCGAAGCGGCGCCGGCCCACGCGGGCCACACGGGGCTCGGTGGAATCGCGCCTCACGCAGAAGAAGCGGGATTCCGTCGCCAAGAAGCTGCGGTCGCGCGTCGGCGGCGAGGACTAGCCCTGCCCCGCTCGCCCCGGCCGCGGCGCCGATACGGTGCGTCGTCGAAGCGCGCCGCTGGCCATGACCCCCAGTCGCGCGCCGCGGCGAGATGGGAGGAGACCGTGGCGCGCTCGATGAAGTCCATCCGCGCGACCGAGTTCAGGAACTCGGGGCTGATCGGCAGCTTGATGTGCCCCCCGCGGATCCGGAGCCCCGTCGCGCTTACACTGGACGTGCGGGGGACGGAGGATCCATGGCGATGACACGGGCGGCGTTGGTCGTGGCGGCGGCGGCGGCGATGGCACTGGCCGGGTGCGGCAGCGACACGCCGACCGAGCCCTCGTTCTTCAGGGCGGAAGACATCGTCGTCGGCGAAGGAACGCCGGCGGCCGCGGGCGATGCGCTGACCGTCCATTACATCGGTTCGTTCCCGAGCGGGCAGGTCTTCCAGAGCTCGTACGATCTCGGCCAGCCGTTCACGTTCCGCCTCGGCACCCGCGCCGTCATCCAGGGCTGGGACCAGGGGCTGGTGGGAATGCGCGTCGGGGGCAAGCGGCGGCTCACCATCCCGCCGAGCCTCGGCTACGGCGACCAGCCGCAGCAGGGGATCCCCGCGAACTCCACGCTGATCTTCGAGGTCGAGCTGATCACGAACGCCGGCCGCTGACGACCGCCGCCGCGCCCGCCTAGTTCATAAGCTCCGACTTCTTCTTCTCGATGAAGCCCGCGGGGCCCGGCGGCCCATCGGACGCGTCCGGTGACGGCGACGCGCCTCTGACGTGCGCCTCGAATCCGGCCAGGCCGTTGCTCAGGCGAAGCACCGACTTGTCCTTGTCGTCCGCGATCCACAGCGCGCCGGAGCCGTCGAACACCAGCCCCTCCTGCTGCTGGCCGGGGAGCGGCACCTCCTTCTCGATCGAGCCGTCCGCGGCCAGCACGAGCATGCGGTCCTCGTTGTCCGCGATCAGGACCAGGCGATCGATCGACGGCACCCAGGTGAGGGCGGTGAGGTCGTCGAACCCGGTGATGTTCCACCGGGACACCACCGCGGCGGCGTCGATGGGAGCATTGGTCGCGGTATCGATCGCGATCCCGACGACCATCGCCGGCGCGCGCTGGTGCGCGAGGTAGATGATTCCGCCGCCCCGCCGCGACGCGTCGGGACGGAAGGCCAGGCCTTCGAACCCCTGGTTGGCCTCGGTGGCCGGAGTGCCGAGAAGGGCGGGGGTGTTGATCTTCCAGCGCCGGCGTTCCTTTCCCGCTGCGGGGTCGAACAGGATCAGCTCCGACTTGCTCTCGGACACAAGCAGCAGGCCGCCCGACGGCGGGTGGTAGACGACGTCTTCGAGCTGCTTCTCGACCTGCAGGGTGCGGAGGTTCTTGCCGGATCCGTCGAGCTCGGCGAGGGTGCCGTCATCGCCCACGACGAACATGTGGCCCGTCCCCGGGTGGAAGGCGACGCCCGACGGCTCCTTCACTCCCGTGTCGGTGAGCCGGCTGGCGGTGCCGAGGATGTCCTCGCCCCGCGCCCCCTTCCCCGCCTTCTTGGCCGTGCCCACCACTTGGGCGAGGCCGCCGAGGGCGACGAGGCCCACGGCCATCAGGGTCATGACCTGCAGGCCCTTGTACAGCTTCCGCAGCGCGGCGTATTTGACGCGGTTGATCGCGGCCAGGGCGTGGGCCTGGACGGCCAGCTCCGCGTTCAGCTGGCCGATGCGGACCTCCGACCAGGCCTTCTTGTAGCTGTCGACGTCGCGGCGGAGTATGTCCTCGTAGAAGCGGATGCCGAGGGGAAACTCTTCGATGTCGCTCTGGTCGGCGGGGGTCACCTGGGGCTGCGACTTGCGCGGCCGCAGCGACTCGATGGCCTGCATGAAGAAGTACAGGGCCAGCAAAATGTAGACGAGCAGATAGATGCCGAGCACGATCTGCAGGAAGAACGAGCCGCTCTTCAGCGGGTCCATGGCGTCGGCGGAGAAGAACAGGACGACGTTGACGGCGGCCATGATGACCAGGGCGAAGCGGGCCTTGTGGTCGGCCAGATCAACGAGGTCGATCGCCTCGTCGAGGGCGTCAGTCAGCGCGCGGTACCGCTCCCACGAATCGAGGGGCCGGGTCGCGTCCTTGCGCGCCTTCTTCTGCTTTTTCCCGAGCTTGCCCACGAAACGGATCGCGTCCTTGTCCTTCCCCAGCTTCTTGTCGGCCCGCGGCGGAGAGATGGGGATGGTGAGGTTGGCAGGCTCGAGGGGGCGGGGGCCGAGAGCGTCGTCTTCCTCGACGGCGCGGTCGCGCTTCCGTTTGGCCTTATTGTCGTCCTCGTCGCGATCGTCCTCTTCAGCTGCCATCAACGCCTATCGTACACAACATATGGCCCTTAGCCGTCTGTACAACGGAATCGCGGCTACCGGGCGAGCATACCGAGCTCGTCGCGCGGGTTGGCGACGGCAAGCCGCCGGGACAGATCGGGGTTGTCGAATGCCCACGATCTGTGACTCACGCCGTGGGAAGCCTCATCCGCCGCAGCAGGTCCCGGAAGCGCGGGTCCGCATTCAGCTGGTCGAACAGGGGTCCCGAGAACCCCAGGACCTCGAACGCGCGCTCATCGTAGGCCTTCTCCAGGAACGCAAGCGCTTCTTCCTGGTGGCCGAGGCCGAGGTGGACGACGGCGAACTGCTGGGGCGAGACGTATTGCGTGCGAGCCCGCTCTTCGATCGATGCCAGTACGTCCAGCGCTTCGCGCCGGCGGCCGCTGATGCCGTAGAAATACCCGAGCCAGGCGCTCCGTCCGCCTCCGCCCAGGGCGGCCGCGTCTTCGAGCGCGGACACCGCCCGGGCCCGGTCGCCCCGGCCTTCGTGCGCGGTGGCCATCACCATGTGCGCACGACCGAACCTGGGATCGATCTCCAGCGCCTTGTGCGCCTGGTCGATGGCTTCGTCGTAACGCCCGACGCGCACGAGCGCTCCGCCGAGCTCGACGTTCATCGTCGGGGAGAGGGGGCTCAGGGCGACGGCGCGCCGCGCCTCCGCGACCGCTTCGTCGTTTCGGCGGACCGTCAACAGGTACACGGCGTACGCGCGATGGCCTTCCGCGTAGCTGGGATCGAGGTCCAGGCTGCGCTGGAACTCCCGTTCCGCGCCCTCCCAATCCCATTGGTAGCGGTAGAGCACGCCGGCCAGGGATGCGTGCGCCTCCGCCAGCGTGTCGTCCAGCGCAAGCGCCTTGCGCGCCGCTGCTTCGGCCTTGGGCATGGACTCGCTCGGCCGCGCCGCCCGTCCGCCCGACAGGCGATAGGTATCGGACAACCCGGAGTAGGCCGGCGCGTAGGCGGGGTCGGCCGCGATCGCCTGCTGGAAGTATTCGGCAGCCTTTGGCAGGCCACCCGGCGAGAACAGGTGGAAGCGACCCTTCAGGTACACGTCGTAAGCGGCCGGGTTCACGACCGCCGTGCGCGCGAGGCGCTGCTGCTCGTCGGGACGGATCTTGACCTGGACCGCCTGGGCTATGGCGCCCGCCAGCTCCGCCTGCAAGGTGAGGATGTCGCTCAGCTCGCGCTCGTAGCTGCGAGCCCACAGATGGCGGTCCGTCGCCGCGTGGACCAGCTGCGCGGTCACACGCACGCGGTTTCCCGACCTCACCACCGTCCCTTCCACCACCGCCTCGACGTTCAGGTCAGCGGCGATGCGAGGCAGGAGCTTGTCCGTCTTCTTGTACTGCGTCACGGAGGTCCGCGAGATCACGCGGAGGGCCCGCAGCTGCGCCAGGCTGGTGATGAGCGCGTCCGTCATCCCGTCCACGAAATAGTCCTGCTCGCGGTCTCCGCTCAGGTTCTCGAAGGGGAGCACGGCGATCGAGGTGATCGGCCCCGCGGTCGTGGGCACCGCCGGCGGACCGGGACGTGCTCGCAACGCCAGGACGGCGCCCACGGCGCCGAGCACGGCCAGGGCAGCGATCGCGAGCTTTGGCCATCGCCGGTCCGTGGTGCCGGCGGTCACGACTTCCGGGAGGGGGCTCGCGGGTGGAATCGCTTCAACGTGCTCGGCGGCTGGAGCGTCCGCCTCGATGGCCGCGATGAACCGGTAGCCCCGCCGCGGCAGGGTCTCGACGAACCGCGGCTGCTCCGCGGAGTCGTCGAGAGCGTCGCGCAGCCTCTTGACCGCACTGTTCAGGCCGACGTCGAAGTCCACGAACGTGTCCCCCGGCCACAGCGCCTGGCGGGCTTCCTCGCGCGTGACCAGCTCCCCGGGGCGCGCGAGGAGCAGGGTGAGGATCTGGCCGGGCTGCTCGCGCAGCCTCACCTTGCGCCCCTGCTTCCGCAGCTCGCCCGTCCGGGGCTGGAACTCGAACGGGCCGAAGCGGTACGTCTGCCGGGTGGGAGCCACTGCCTGCATGGGGAAACACGCGAACTGTACGCCTCGCGAGCCCTTTGCGCGAGCCGCGAAGCGCCATGCCTGTAAAGACTTGGCCGGTCACGTAGAAGTCAGACGCGTGACAGGCGCAGGCCATGGTCATTCGCGCCGGCAATGCCCATCTTGCCTCCGAGTACTTTGATCAAGGAGACAAGTCATGAGCAAGAAGTTGATCCTGGCGGCGGTCCTCGGGGCGGCGTACGCCACCCCGGCCCTGGCCGCGAACGACGGATGCGATCCTTCGTCCTCGAAGTCGGTCATAGCGGTCTACAGCAACCGCCATGACGTCGTGAGCATGCAGCTCCTGACGACGGACATCTACCTGATGGACCCGGAGGTGGTGGACGAAAACGGGATGCTCACGGTGTGGAAGCATCTTCCGGGCCCCGCCGGGGAGTGGGCGCCGGCGGTCTCGCCCGACGGGAAGGGGAGGATCGTCTTCGACAGCAACCGGAATCGCGGCGAGCGCCAGATAAATGCCTCAGAGCTGTTCCTGATGAGGGCGAGCGGCCTGGGTCCGCAGCAGCTCCTGACGAGAGGAAGCTCCGCCTCGTGGTCGCCCGACGGAAAGCGCATCTCCTTCCACGCGTCAGCGTCGGGCACGGGGACGCACATCAATCCAAATCCGGGCGGCCCCACGACCGACAGCGCGATTTTCGTGGAGACGGTCGGTGACCTCCTCGAAGGGATGGCCCCTCGCCAGCTCACCCACCCCCCCGCCGGCCAGATCGACGACGACTCCGAATGGTCGCCGGTCGGAGAGAGGATCGTCTTCATCCGGAAGAACCGCGTCAATCCCGACCCGAACAACCCGACGTCGGCCGAGATCTATGCCATCGAGTCGGACGGGACGGGCCTTACCCGGTTGACCGACAACAACGAGGAGGAACGCGCCCCCGCTGTCTCTCCCGACGGACAGCGCATCGTCTACAGCTGCCGGAAGGGCATCCGCGGCGGCAACACCCTCGAGCTTTGCATCATGGATTCGGACGGCGCCGTGACCGTCGTGACCGGCAACGCCGTTGCCGACCTGTCACCCCGGTTCTCGCCGGATGGAACGAAGATCCTGTTCCAGCGACCGATGGCCAACCCGCCCCCCAATCAGGGCCAACAGACCTGGATCATGTACGCGGACGGCTCCATGCCGGAGCAGCTGACGGCACCTCCCGGCATTCACAACTTTCCGAGCCTCGCGGAGGTCAGGACGAACTGCCATCAAGACGAAGATTGAGCCTCCGGCGGGTGGCGGCGTACTCACGTCGAGCCGCCGCCGCCTTGCCTGCTGCGCTACAGTCCACTACCAGCTTCGGGGTGCCATGCGATTCGCGCCCGCCGTCCTGACGTCCCTCGTCTTCCTCGCCGCGCTGCCCGTAGCGGCGCAGCACGGCGCGGCCGAAATCCGCGGCCGCGTGCTCGACGCGCAGGCGGGCGTGCTTCCCGGCGCCACGATCGTGCTCCGCAACCAGGACACGGGAATGTTCCGGCAGGTCGTGTCCGGCGCGAGCGGCGCCTACTTCCTGAGCGGCGTCATGCCCGGCGTCTACGAGCTGTCCGCTTCGCTCGCAGGCTTCCGGAGATACACGCGGCGAAGCGTCCGTCTCGTGGTCGGCAAGACCGTCGACGCCGACATCGGGCTCGAGGTCGGAGGAATGGACGAGGAGCTAACCGTCACCGCATCGTCGCCGATCGTGGACGTCACTTCCAAGGAGGTCGGCGGCCACATCACGAGCGGCGAGCTCGTCGACCTGCCGAGCCTCAACCGCAGCTTCATCGGCTTCGTCGGCCTGCTGCCGGGCATCGTGACGACCGCCGACCCCAACACCTTCGGCGGGGACTCCGTCATCGCCAACGGCCAGAGCCCACGCAACAACAACTTCTCGCTCGACGGCGCCAACAACAACGACGACATCTCCGGGCAGCGCGGAGGCCCGCAGGCGCGTATCCCGCTCGAGGCCGTGCAGGAGTTCCAGGTCCTGACCGGCCAGTTCGACGCCGAGTTCGGGCGCACGAGCGGCGCCATGGTGAACGCGGTGACGAAGCAGGGCACCAACACCTGGCGGGGAAGCGCCTTTGCCTTCGTGCAGCACGGCTCGTTGACCCAGCGGGATTTCTTCGCGGAGCAGAACGACCTCCCCCGGCCCGACACGACCTTCCAGCAGTACGGGTTCACGCTCGGCGGCCCCGTGATCAAGGACAAGGCGCACTTCTTTGCCAGCGTGGAACGGCTGGTGATCGACGATGCGCACACCATCAACATCCCTTCCCGCCCCGACCTTGCCGCGAGCCCGACGGCGCAGACGCGGGTCTGGAACACTCTCCTCCGCTTCGACCACCAGGCCAGCGCGCGCCATACCTGGAACGTCCGCTGGCTCCGCGAACATGCGCTCCTGTACGACCAGATCGCCACCGCGTCCGGCCTCGCTCGCACCCTCGCCTCCGCGGGCGAGGAGGACGACCGCGATCAAACCGTCGTGGCCGCCCTCAATTCCTCGCTCGGCAACACGAAGTTCAACACGCTCCGCCTGGCCTTCACGCGCGAGGACCTGGTCATGGCCAACCCCGGGTTCATCGCCAACGGGCACCGGCAGGACCTGCTCCCGGCGACGCTGCGCTATCTCACCTACTCGGATCAGCAGAGAGAGGGCGCCCAGCTCAAGCGCGACAACGCCTACCAGGTGGAGGACACGTTCGCCTGGTTCGTCCCCCGCAAGAGGGGCGACCACGATCTGCGGTTCGGCGTGCAGTACCAGTACGTCGACGCCGAGCTCGGCATTCACGGCAACATGAACGGATCTTTCGTCTTTCGCACCGACCGCCCGTTCGACGCCGCCGACCCGCGCACGTACCCCGAGCGGCTCACGATCCGCGTCCCCGGTCCCAGCGTCCTCTCATTGAAGACCCACGCGCTCGGCGCATTTGCCCAGGACAAGTGGAAGCCGACCAGCCGGCTGACCCTCACCCTGGGCGTGCGTTACGACGTGGAGGTGATTCCCCTGCGCGAGGAGGACAACCCG
>Ga0136617_10006587_pt1 | contig 10363 bp, 11 predicted proteins | sample AntDrymUQ3222106_2_FD_129672 | JGI IMG/M metagenome (GOLD analysis project Ga0136617, IMG submission 129672) | Polar desert sand microbial communities from Dry Valleys, Antarctica - metaG UQ322 (21.06) | ecosystem: Environmental > Terrestrial > Soil > Desert | place: Antarctica: Dry Valley... | reverse complement strand
GGTCGACCCGGTCGTGAGCGCCGCTCTGATCGAGCGCGCCGCCCTGCTCGCGCCCGGCCTGCTCGACCTGGACGTTGACTCCGCCTGGGCCGGCCTGCGGCCGTGGCTACCGGGCGGCCTGCCCGCGATCGGGCCCTCGGCGGCTGCCGAAGGGCTGTGGGTGGCCACCGGACACGAGGGCGCCGGCGTGGCCCACGGGCCGATCACGGGCCGGCTAATAGCACAGGGGATCTGCGGCGAGGCGCCGGGGCTCGACCTGTCGCCCTTCGACCCCGACCGCTTCAGTTGAGGTTGATCCAGACCGTCTTGTTCTCGAGGTAGGCGTCGAGGCCCTCGCGGCCGTGCTCGCGCCCGACGCCCGAGGACTTGAAGCCTCCGAAGGGCGCAGAGGGGTCGCCGGCGCTCCAGGTGTTCACCCAGATGTCGCCCGCGCGCAGCAGCGCGGCCAGCTTGTGTGCGTTGCGAAGGTCGCGCGTCCAGACCCCGGCGGCCAGCCCGTACTCGGTGTCGTTGGCCCGCGCCGCCACCTCCTCGATCGAGTCGTAGGGGAGCGCCACCAGCACGGGGCCGAAGATCTCCTCGCGCGCGATCGTCAGGTCGTCGCTGGTGGCGCTGAAGAGCGTGGGTTCGACGAAGTAGCCCTCGCCGTCGCGTGCGCCTCCGCCGGTCACGAGCTCCGCCCCCTCGGATCGGCCCGCCTCGATGTAGCCGCGCACCCGCTCCTCCTGCTCGGCCGAGATGAGCGGCCCCATTTGGGTGCTCGGCTCGAGACCCGGCCCCAGGCGGGCCTTGCCGGCCGCCTCGACCAGGCCGCCGATGACCTCGTCGTACTGGTCGGAGTGCACGAAAAGCCGCGAGCCGGCATTGCAGGCCTGGCCCGTGTTGTAGTAAATCGCCTGGTAGGCGCCCTTGATCGCGACATCGAGGTCGGCGTCGGGGAGAATGATGTTCGGCGACTTGCCGCCCAGCTCGAGCGTCATCCGCTTCAGCGCGCCGCCCGCCTTTGCGCCGATCTCGCGGCCCACCACGGTCGAGCCGGTGAAGGCGATCTTGTCCACATCGGGGTGGTCGACCAGCGCGGCGCCGGTCTCGCCGTCCCCGGTGATCACGTTGAGAACGCCCTGGGGCAACCCAGCTTCGAGCGCCAGCTCGCCCAGCCGCAGGGCGGTGATCGGAGTCTGCTCGGCCGGCTTGAGCACCACCGTGCAGCCCGCGGCCAGCGCCGGCCCCAGCTTCCACGCCGCCATCAGGATCGGGAAGTTCCAGGGAATGATCTGGGCGCAGACGCCCACGGGCTCCTTGCGCGTGTAGCAGTGCATGTTCGCCGTGGCCACGGGCAGCACGTCGCCGGCGATGCGGGTTGGCCAACCCGCGAAGTAGCGCAGGTGCTCGGCACCGAGGGCAACGTCCACCCGCCGGGCGATCTTGACCGGCTTGCCGTTGTCGAGCGACTCGAGCTCGGCCAGCTCGTCCGCGTGCTCCTCGATGGCCTCGGCGAAGGCCAGCAGTGAGCGCGTGCGCTGGGCGGCCGCGACCCCACTCCAGCGACCGTCCTCGAAGGCCTCCCGCGCGGCGCGCACGGCGCGGTCCACGTCCGCCGCACCGGCCTGGGCGACCTCGGCGATCACCCGCCCGGTGGACGGGTCGAGCGTCTCGAAGGTGCGACCGTCACCGGCGTCGAGGCGCTCGCCCCCGATCAGCAGGCGATGCGGGCCGGCGGCGTAGGCGCGGGCGGGTTCGGAGAGGGCGTCGGGGAGGGTGGCGGACGTTTGGCCTTGAGCGCTCGGCTCGGCCGAGTGCGAGCGGATGGAATCAGTCATTGCGCCGATGCTACGAGAAGCGCAGCTCCACGCCGCCGACGCCGTCGATCTCGAGGCGCACGACATCCCCCGGCTTGGCCGCATGGGGCGGGGCGAGCACGCCGGTGATGATGCGCTGCCCGGCCTCGAGCCGCTCGCCGGCGTCGGCCAGGCGGCCCGCCACCACCTCGACCATCTCCTCCAGCCGGGCGCCCGCCTCCTGCGCCACAATCTCGTGCTGCAGCTCGCCGTTGACGAGGATGCGCGCCGCTCCGGGTGTTCCGCCCTCCGCCCGGGGGCCGAAGGCGACGGCGCGGTGGAAGATGTTTCCGGCCAGGATGGTTTCGACGTCCTGCGAGAGATCGGGTGGATCGGCCAGCTCGAGCGCGGGCATCAGCGCAACGATCGAGCGAGCGTCGTCGCCCAGCTCGACCGCCACCTCCGACTCCACGACCACGTCGCCCTTGTCGCCCAGCGACCAGGTCGCGCCGTCCTCGAGCAGGCCGTCACCGGTGAGGTAGCCGGCCAGCGGGGCGTTGATTCCGAGCTTCTCCTGCATCGCGGACACGTTGAAGCCGATCTTCCAGCCGATCGGGTCCGCGCCCTGGGCCACGGTCTCGCGCCGGCGGGTGAGCAGGGCGGTCGTTCCTCGTTCTACGTTCACGGCGTCATCACGATCTTCAGCGCCTCCCGGCGGTCGTATACGGCGTAGGCCTCCTCGGCGTCGGCCAGGGGCATGTGGTGGGTCACGAGCGGCGAGGGGTCGAGCACCCCGGCCGCCATCATCGCCAACACGCGATCCACATGGCCGATCACGTTGGCGTGGCCGGTCTTCAGCGTCAGGGCCTTGATCCAGACGATCCCCATGTGCACCTGGATGCGCTCGGCGTAGACGCCGATCGCCGCGACCGTGCCGGCCTTGCGTGTAACGCGCGCCGCCAGATCGAGAGCGTCGGGGTGGCCCACGGCGTCGATCGCGGCATCGACACCGCGTCCAGCGGTGACGCGCTTGACCTCGGCGCGCGGATCCTGCTCGGTTAGGTGGACCGGTTCGGCCCCGAACCGTTTGGCCATCTCCAGGCGCTCCTCAACCGTGTCGATGGCGATGATCTTTGCCGCTCCGGCTGCCTTCGCCGCCTGAACGGCGCACAACCCAACCGGCCCCAATCCCAATACCGCGGCGGAGTCGCCGGGACGGATGCCGGCCTGGTCGACCGCGTGCCAGCCGGTGCCCATCACGTCGCCGGCAAAAAGGGCGGCGTCGTCGGACATGCCCTCGGGCACCTTGCGGAGGGTCAGATTGGCGTGGGGGACGAGCACCTGGTCGGCCTGGGCGCCTTGGAGCGAGCCGAGCGTCCGGCCGTGGCCGAATACGCGGCCCTCGTCGCACTTGTGGAAGTCACCCCGGCGGCAGAAGAAGCACTCTCCGCAGGCCGAGCAGTAGCAGCCGAGCACCCGGTCGCCCTCGGCCACTCGGGTCACGCCGTCGCCGGCGGCGACCACGGTCCCCACGAACTCGTGGCCGAGCGTGAAGCCCCGCTCGATCGCCACGCGTCCGTGATAGATGTGCAGATCCGAGCCGCATACACCGGTGGACTCGACGCGTACCAGGGCGTCGTCGCGCTCCAAGAGCTCGGGCTCGGGCCGCTCCTCGATCCGAACCTCGCCGGGAGCCTGAAAAGTGACGGCCTGCATGCGGCCGAGGAGGCTACTACCGTGCTCGCCCTTGAGCGAGAGCTTCTACCGCGTCGAGGGCGACCAAGCGATGCCCACCGCGCTGACCCGGGGCCCGTGGGACCCCGACGCTCAGCATGCCGGCCCTCCCTCAGCCCTGATCGCCCGTGCTCTGGAGAGCTGCGAGCCCCGCGAAGGGATGCAGATCGGCCGCGTAACCGTCGAGGTTCTGAGACCCGTGCCGCTCGAGCCCCTTCGCGTGAGTGCGCAGGTGGTGCGCCCGGGGCGAAGCGTAGAACTGCTCGAGGCTTCGCTGAGCGGCCCCGACGGCGAGCTGATGCGAGCGCGCGCCTGGCGCCTGCAGACCGGCGTGTCCGCCGAGGCAGAGGACACGCCGCCCGCCGGTCCAGCGAGCGGCGAGGAGCGTCCCTTCTTTCCGACCGGCCAGGAGACCGGCTACCACACCGCGATGGAGTACCGCTTCGTGCGCGGAGCCTTCCTCGAGCCCGGGCCGGCGACCGTCTGGATGCGCATGCGGGTGCCGCTCGTGGCCGGCGAGGAGCCCAGTCCGCTGCAGCGCGTGATGGCCGCTGCCGATTCGGGCAACGGTGTGAGCGCGGCACTCGACTGGCGCGAGCACCTGTTCATCAACACCGATCTCAGCGTGCATCTGCTGCGCCTGCCGCAGGGCGAATGGGTGTGCCTCGACGCGCAGACCCTGATCGGCCCGCTGGGCATGGCGGACACCGCGCTGTGGGACGACGCGGGCGGATCGGGCGGGCGGTTCAGACCTTGCTGATCAGGCCTCGCACCTGACGGGGTGCGACACTGCGCCGATGTCGAAACTCTCCAAAGCCGTGCTCATCACGGGTTGTTCAACCGGCATCGGCCGTTCGACGGCGGAGCGCCTGGCCCGCTCCGGCCACACCGTCTACGCCACCGCTCGCCGGCCGGAGTCGATAGAGGACCTGAAGGCCGCGGGCTGCCGGACGCTGGCCCTCGACGTGAACGACGAAGAGTCGATGAGCGCCGCCGTGGCCGCGGTGGAGGAGGCCGAGGGGGCGGTCGGCGCTCTGGTCAACAACGCCGGCTACAGCCAGAGCGGCGCTCTGGAGACGCTTCCCCTCGACGAGGTACGCCGCCAGTTCGAGACAAACGTCTTCGGCCTTCTGCACATGTGCCAGCTGGTGCTCCCCGGAATGCGCCGCCAGGGTGGCGGGCGGATCGTGAACGTTGGTTCGATGGGCGGCAAGCTCACCTTTCCGGGCGCGGGCGTGTATCACGCGACCAAGTACGCCGTCGAGGCGATCTCGGACGCCATGCGCTTCGAAGTTGAAGGCTTCGGTGTCTACGTGGCTCTCATCGAACCCGGGCTCATCAAGACCAACTTCGCCGAGACCGCGGTGGGGTCGGTCTCCCACGAGGACGGACCCTACGCCGAGTTCAACACTGCCGTCTCGGCCACTACGGCCGGGGCCTACAGGGGTCCGCTCGGCAAGCTCGGCGGCGGACCGGAGGCGGTGGCCAAGGCAATTGAGAAGGCCATCACTGCCGAGCGCCCGCGGGCGCGCTACCCGGTCACGGCCTCGGCTCGCATCTTCCTGACCCAGCGCAAACTGATGCCCGACCGCGCATGGGACGCGATGGTGGCCACCACCTATCCACGCCCGGGCCGTAGCTAGGATCCCCGCGTGCCCTACTTCAAGGACGCGGACGAGGTCTACGCCTACATAGGCAGGCTCTTCGTGGATCTCGCCGACGACGACGAGATGGCGCCGAAGTTCAGCAAGGCGAACACGATCGTTCAGTACCAGTACCGCGAGCCGGAGTCGAAGATCACGGTCAAGCTGATCGACGGCGAGGACGGTCAGGTGGATTGTGGTCAGACGACCATGGAGCCCGAGGTGGTGATGACCATGGACGCCGACACCGCCCACCGCTTCTGGCTCGGCAACGTCAACGTGACCGTGGCGCTGGCGCGCGGTCAGATGAAGGCCAAGGGCCCCGTGGCCAAGATCCTCAAGCTCGTGCCGCTGGTCAAGCCCGTCTTCCCGCGCTACCGCCAACTGCTCGAGGAGAACGGGCGCCAGGACCTGCTCGAAGCGCAGTGAACACCGGCTCGGCTCTCGACCGCGCTCCGCTGCGCGGCTTCAAGGACTTCTACCAGTACGCCTCCACCACCCGGGTCATCGCGGGGCGCGACCTTCTCGAATCGACCGGCTTCGAGTTCCTCAAGGAGGGCGCGAGCCGCGTCTTCATCGTCACCGACCAGATTATTCGCGCCACGGGTCTGGTGGACAAGGTCGAGGCCGGCGTGTCCGACGGCGGCTTGGAGGTGGCCGGCATCTTCGACGACGTACCCCAGGACTCGTCCACCGAGGTCTGCGAGCGTTGCGCCGCCGTCGCTCGGGAGGCGGGCGCCGACTCCTTCCTGGCCGTGGGCGGCGGCTCGGTGATGGACACGGCCAAGGTGGCCGACGCGGTGTTCACCCAGGGGGGCAGCGCGCGCGAGCAGGAGGGCTTCTTCCTAATGCCCCGCGGGGCCGACGGCATGGGCCGTCCGCTCGAGATTGCGCCGCTGGCCTGCATCCCCACCACCGCGGGCACCGGCAGCGAGGTGTCGATGGCGGCGGTGATCAAGGACCACGAGCACAAGGTCAAGCTCGAGATCGCCGACTTTCCGCTGTTTCCGCGGCTGGCCATTCTCGATCCCGAGACCACGCGCACGCTTCCCGCCTCGGTCGCGGCGGCCACGGGCATGGACGCAATGACCCACGCGATCGAGGGATACGTGTCGGCCGACTGGAGCGCCCACGGCGACGCTCGCTCGCTGCACGCCCTACGCATGATCCGCGACAACCTCGAACGCGCTTTCGAGCGGGGCGAGGCCGACGAGGAGGCGCGCGGCAACATGCTGATCGCGGCCAACCTGGCAATCACCCTCTCGCTCGGCTCGGTACACGCGATGTCTCACCCCGCGGGCGCTCACTTCGGGGTCCCGCACGGAGTGGCCAACGCGATCCATCTTCCCCACGTGATCCGCCACAACGCGGCCGGCGGCGCGGACATCGCCGACCGCTACCGCGACATCGGAGAGCTCTTCGACCTACACGAGCCCGAGATCGGCGACGCGCTCGCCGACCACATCACCGGCCTGATCCGGCGGCTCGGGCTGCCCACTCGACTCTCGGAGGCCGGCGTGCCCGAGTCGGGCATCCCGGCGCTGGTCGAGGGAGCGATGGGCGACGGCACCACGCTGCTCAACCCACGTGAGATGGGCGAAGAGGACTACGCGGAGCTGTACCGCAGAGCCCTGTAGCGCTCAACCATCTCCTCGAGCGTGCGCCGGGCGGTGTGCTTGGGACGCCACCCCAGCAGCTTGCGGGCCCGGTCGGTCTTCATCAGCACCGGCTTTCGCACCGAGTGCAGCCAGGCCACCGATTCGGGCACAAGAGGCAGCCGGGTTGCGATCTCCGCAGTCGCCCCGACGGCCAGCTTGGGGATCGGCACCGAGTACCAGCCCAGGGCGTCGGCCAGATCGGACATCGTCAAGGTCCCGCCGCCCGCGAGGTTGTAGGGCCCGGGCTCGCCCAGCCCCCGCACCCCGGCAACGAACGCCCGCGCCACGTCGTCCTCGTGCACCAGCTGGAAACGGGCGCCGGGGTCGGGCAGGACCGGCCGAAGGACGGGGAGTGAGCCGAGCAGCCGGGCCACGGCGTCCGGCATCGCCTCGCCGAGGCGAAAGTAAGGGATCTCCTGCAGCATCGTCTGGGCCTCGGGGCCGGCGACGATGCAGGGCCGAAAGGCGTAGGCAACCGTGCCGGGGTGCTTGAGCAGCACTTCGCCCAGCACCCCTTCGACCTCAGCCTTTTGCTGGGAGTACGGGTGCTCGGGCGAGCCGCGCGGTGACACGTTCTCGGTCAGCCAGTCGGGATTGTCGTCGTGAAAGCCGTAGGCGGCCACGCTCGACGCATAACAGATGCGCTCGGCGCCGGCCTTGGCCGACTCTTCGAAGACCCGCCTCGAGCCGGTCACGTTGAGATGGCGGGTGGCGTCGCCCGCGCTCAGGATGGCGAAGGCCAGGTGGACCACCACGTCGGCACCCTTCGCGAGATCGCGAACGCTCTGGGCGTCGGTCACGTCGCCCTGGCGGTACTCGGTCTTGCGCCACCTGCGCTCGGCGGGATCGAACGGGCGGCGCGCCATGCCCACGATGTGCTTCACAGCGCGCGAGCGCTCCAGGGCGTCGACGATGCCGAGGCCCAGGTCGCCCGTGGGCCCCGTCACGGCCACCGTCAGACCGGTGCTGGGCATGAGGGGGTTCTACCCGATGCGGCGCCGGCGACCGGTCTCGGTCGTTTCGCAGCCAGCCAGCACATCGAATGGATCGGCGTCGACCGTGTCCTGGCCGTCCCCGCACCGCACCCGGTCGCGCTTGCCGTCGCGGGAGCGCACGGTGTCGTCGCCCGGACCGCTGTCGATCGAATCGGCTCCGCCGCCGCCGTTGACCCGGTCCGCGAACGAGCCCGTGCGAATGCGGTCGCGCCCGGCACCGCCGTTCACGTCGATCGCCCCGCCGTCGGCGCTGATCTCGTCGGCGCCCGGACCGGCCAGGATCGTGGCGTTGTCCTGCTCGGAGCTGATGCGGTCGGCGCCCGAGCCGGCGTCGACGAAATCGCCGCCGAGGCTGGCGTAGATGCGGTCGGCGCCCGACCCGCCGAACAGCTGGTCGGCGCCCGCCTGGCCGAAGATCGTGTCGGCGCCCGCGCCGCCCAGCGCCACGTCGGCACCGGCGCCCGCATAAACCACGTCGAACCCCGCGCCGGCGTCGATGCGGTCGTCGCCCGTACCCCCGATGACCAGGTCCACTCCGTCACCGCCCTCGACTTGGTCGTTGCCGCCGCCGGCCTCGAGGTAGTCGCCCGAGGCATCACCAAAGATCCGGTCGTTGCCGGCCTCGCCGTAGATCTGGTCCGCCGTGGCAGTGCCCCTGAGCTCGTCCGCAGCATCAGTGCCGACCAGCGTGTCCGCCAGGGCAACCGCGCTTGGGCCACCCAGGACCGTCAGCGTCGCGGCGAATATGCAAGCGGTGCGTCTCACCCTCATAGAAACAACGCATCGGGCCCGAGGTTGCGGGATCACTGCAGTTCGTCGTAGCCCGGCTCGCCCGGAAGCAGCACCTCGGCCGACCCTTCGCGCACGAGAACCCTGGGCTGCACGGGAACCACCTCGCGCAGGCGCGCCGCGTCGAGGGCCGCGCCCACCGAGTCGAAGGTGGCCAGGGCCTCCAAGTGCTTGATCGTGGGGAACACGAGCATCAGCTCGTCACGCAGGTGGGCCTCGAGCGCAGCGGCGGGACGCATCCAGCGCGCGTCGACGCACTCGCCGCCGTCGGGCGTGGCCTCTGCCCCGGGCGGGGCCTCGGCCACGAAGAACCACGTGTCGAAGCGGACCTTCACCTCCTCGGGCGTGATCCAGCGCGACCACGAGAAGAGCTCGGCATGGGGCGGCAACTCGATCGCCGCCTCCTCGGCCAGCTCGCGCACCGCCGCCGCCGGCAGCCCGGCGTCCTCAGTGTGGAGCGCGCCGCCCGGAAATACCCACGCCCCGCCCATGAAGCGCTGCTGGGGATTGCGCCGGACCAGCAGCACCTCCGGGCCTTCGGGGCCGTCCCGCAGGAGCACGAGTGTCGCCGCCTGTCGCGCCGGGGTGACCGCTCCCTCGTTGAGCTCCTCCCCGGGAGGTGGCCGGTCGACCTTCACGGTCCTCTACTCTAGGCGCCCTTCATGAGCGAGACACTGACCACTCAGCAGTGGATCTGCACTTCCTGCGGCTTCATCTACGACCCCTCCGAGGGCGACCCCGACGGTGGAATCCCGTCCGGGACCGCGTTCGAGGACATTCCCGACGACTGGTTCTGCCCCGTTTGCGGCGCTCGTAAGAAGGACTTCGAGAAGTACGACGGTTAGCAGTGCGCCGGCTAACAGGCTCGCGCGGCTCGGGCCGCGCACGGGCCCGGACGGACAGGAGCCACGCGAAGGGGCGCGCCCGCCTCACGGGGGGCGGCGTTGCGGGCCGCGACACGGGCGATGTTGCGCACGCCGCCGCTCAGTGACGCGACGCGGGCGTTGACGCTCAGCACGCGCGTGGTGCCCGGAGAGAGCGCGCGGATGCTCCAGCAGGCCCGCCCCGCGCGCACGCGGGTGCCGCGGGCCGCGATCAGGACGAGGCCTGCGGGCGGGCGGTCACAGACCCGTAGGCGACGAGCGGCGGCGCGGCCCGTCGAGCGCAGCGCGATGCGGTAGCCGACAACCGGCCAGGACGGGCGCGCCGGACGTTCGCGGTCTTGCGCAGGCGAAGACGAGCTCGGCCCTCCACGACCCGGGTGCGCAGCGCCGGGAGCTCGCCGACAGGGGTCGGGTCGGTTGCGTCGGCGGTCACCGAAGTACGGTTCTCGAGCACACCGCGGGCGTCGGGGCGCACCCGTACGAGTACGGTCGCCGTGCCGCCGGCAGGAATCGTGCCCAGCTCGCACCGGATCGGATCACCTAGGGCGCATGTCCCCTGGCTGGGCTGCGCGGACAGGACATCGGCGGAGCCGCCAACGTGCTCGGTGACCACGACGTTCGGCGCGGCGTCGGGACCGTCGTTGCGCACGACCACCGTGTACGTGGCCACCTCCCCCTCGCGGGGCCTCTCCGGGGACAGGCCGCTGGTGACGCTGAGGTCCGCAAGCGGGTAGAGCTCGGTCGACAGCGTCAGAACCTGGGTCAGGTACTGCTCGGAGCTGGTGGACTCCTCCAGGACGGTGCTCGTCGCGCCGTTGGGCAGGATGCCGTCGGCGCCGATGAGGTCCGCGTCGAAGCCCAGCTGATTCAGGTACTGCGGGT
>Ga0136617_10006586_pt1 | contig 10363 bp, 10 predicted proteins | sample AntDrymUQ3222106_2_FD_129672 | JGI IMG/M metagenome (GOLD analysis project Ga0136617, IMG submission 129672) | Polar desert sand microbial communities from Dry Valleys, Antarctica - metaG UQ322 (21.06) | ecosystem: Environmental > Terrestrial > Soil > Desert | place: Antarctica: Dry Valley... | reverse complement strand
CGCGCATCGTGACGCGCATCGCGGAAGGCGACGTGAAGCGCGTCCAGGCCATGCTGCGCGAGCACATCCAGTCGACCGAAGCGTCCTACCTCGCGGCAGCCTCGACCTAGACATGCTGTCTCTCGCCGCCGTCAAGGAGCGCACCCGTCGTCGAAGGCATAGGCTAACCGTTGGAGGTGGTCCATGAATGCCCCCCTTGTTCTCCCGTCCCTCGGCATCAAACCCGAGATCGCCATCCAGGCCATTCCGGAAGACGAACGCGTCTGGGTGCCGCAGGCCACGGACGTCTGGTTCCGCCCGCTGCTCCTGAACACGGTCACCGGCGGCTGGTGCAACCTTCTGCGCGTGAGAAAAAGCGGCGTGCTCAGCCGCCACCGCCATCCCATGGTGGTGGTCGGCTACGTGATCCGGGGCAAGTGGCATTATCTGGAGCATGACTGGGTCGCAAACGAAGGCAGCTTCGTCTACGAGCCGCCAGGCGAGATCCATACGCTGGTCGTGCCAGACGACTGCGCGGAGATGATCACGTTCTTCAACATCGCGGGGGCGATGATCTACCTGGACGCCGAAGGCCGCCAAGTCGGTTACGAGGACGTCTTCAGCAAGATCGAGATGTGCCGTGAGCACTACGACCGCGCTGGCCTCGGCGCGGACTACGTCGACCAGTTCATTCGCTAGAGTCGGCCCGCGTCGAGCAGTTCACGATGCTGGCTCGGGCGGCCTCGATCACAGTTTGACGCGCCAGACCCGATCATGGCCGAAGCGATGCACCACAACGACATCGGTCGGCGAGGCGCCTTTCAAACAACTCGAAGTCCGTGGGGCCAGCGGGTTTCATCGTCTAAAATGCTATCGCACCCACCAAGCCGGAGATGCCGATGAGAACCCTTGCAGCCCTGATCCTCGGACTTGTCTGCGCACTGGCGCAAGCGCAGCCGAAGCATTCGCTGAAGTTCAACCACGTGCTCGGTCCCAAAGAGCCGTACCACGAGGGGTTCCTGAGTTGGGCGAAGGCGGTCGAGGCACGTACCAACGGCGGTCTCAAGATCGACGTCTTCCACAGCGCGCAGCTCGGCAAGGAGGAAGACATCCTCGAGCAGATCCGGCAGGGCGCGAACATCGGCCAAAACACCGATTCAGCACGCATGGGCAACTATGTCCCCGGCATCGCGGTGATGAACGGCCCGTATTTCGCCGAGACGCTGGAAGACGTTGCCAAGCTGCGCAACGCGCCGACCGTCATCAAGTGGCAGGATGAGCTCGCGACCAAGTTCGGATTCAAGGTGGTGTGCTTTAACTGGGTGCAGGGCTACCGCCACTTCTTCACCAACAAGCCGGTCCGCAAGCCCGAGGATCTGCAGGGCTTGCGCATCCGCACGCCGCCGGCGCCGATCTGGCAGGAGTCGATCCGCGCGCTCGGCGCCACGCCGGTCGCGATGGCGTTCGGCGAGATGTACCCTGGCCTGCAGCAGAAGGCGATCGACGGCGTCGAGCTGGTCTACAACAACATCCCGGGCGGCAAGTTCTACGAGGTGCTGAAATTCGCCAACGAGACGAGGCACATCATGCTCATCAACTTCGAAGTGGTCAGCGCCAAGTGGTTCGACGCGTTGCCGAAGGAGTACCAGGTCGCCCTCGTCGAGGAATGCGAAAAGGCGGGAGAGGCGACCTCGAAGCAGATCTTCAAGCTGGAAGCCGAGATCGAGCAGCAGCTGAAGGGCCGCGGCATGACCATCGTGAAGGACGTCGATCTCGCCGCGTTTCGCAAGGTGGGCGACAAGGCCTACGAGGTCCTGAAGATCAACGAAGCGAAAGACGCCGTCCATAAGGAAATCGGCAAGAAGTGAGACGGCTGTATGCGAACGTGTGCGCCGGCGAGGCTTGGGTCGCCGGCGCACTCCTCGTTTTGATGGTGGCGCTGATCTTTATGGGCGGCGTTGCGCGGGTGCTGGGCTACCCGCTCAACTGGAGCACCGACTTCGCAACCGCGTTTTTCGCCTGGGCCTGCTTTCTGTGCGCCGATATCGCTTGGCGCAAGAACAGCCTGATGTCGATCGAGTTCCTCACCAGCCGGCTGCCGGAGAAGACGCAGAAGGCGCTACGGCTAGCGAACTACTTCATCATCGCGGGGTTCCTGCTCTACCTGATGGTCATGGGGACTTGGCTCGCGTGGATCAGCCGCGTGCGCAGCTTCCAGGGCATCCCCGAGATCAGCTACTCCTGGGTCACGATGAGCCTCCCGGTGGGCGGCGCGCTGCTGCTCATCACGACGATCCTCAAATTCCGCGATGAACTGCGCGGGGCGCGGCACGAAAGCCACGGCGTCGATGTGATCTGATGCTGCTGGTCCTGATCGCCTTCACCGTGCTTCTCCTGCTGGGCATGCCGGTGGCGTTCGCGATCGGCATTTCGGGATGCGTATTCTTCCTGCAGCATCCGGAGCTGCCTTCCACGATCCCGATCCAGCTCACCATCACGGAGACGCAGAACTTCGCGCTGCTGGCGGTCCCGCTGTTCATTCTGGCTGGGTGTTTCCTCAACCACTCGGGCATCACGCACAACCTGCTGCAGCTCGCGACGCTGCTCACCGGACGCATGAAGGGCGGGCTCGCGCAAACCTCGATCGCGCTATCGACGCTGATGAGCGGCGTGACCGGCTCGGCTATCGCGGATGCCGCGATGAACTCGCGAATCCTGGGCTTGCAGATGTTGAAGCGCGGGTTCTCGAAGGGCTATGCGGCGGGCGTGCTGTCGTATGGGTCGCTGATGGCCCCGATCATTCCGCCCGGCATCGGTTTCATCCTGTACGGCACTGTCGGCCAGGTGTCGATCGGCCGCCTGTTCGCGGCGGGCATCATCCCCGGACTGATGCTATGGGCCAGCCTCGCCTTCACCATCTCCGTCACCGCCAGCAGGCGCGGCTACGCGCCGGAGCGCAAGCGCCGGGCCACATTAAGAGAGATCGCGCTGGCTTCCTGGGGCGGGATCTGGGCGATCCTATTCCCGGTCATCCTATTGCTGGGCCTTCGCTTCGGCATCTTCACGCCCTCGGAGATCGGAGCCTTCGCGGTGGTCTACGCGGTCGCGGTCGGCATATTCGCCTACCGGGCGCTGACGCGGGCGTCGATCAAGGAGGCGATCGAAAGCAGCCTGGTCGATGTCGGCGCGGTGATGTTCCTGCTCGCCCTCTCGGCCATCTTCGGCTACGGCATCGTGTTCGAGAGGGTTCCAGAGGTGATCTCGAACTGGATGCTAGGCCTCACCGACAGTCCGAACCTCGTCATGGTTTTGATCGTGGTTTTCATTCTCCTCGCGGGCACCTTCATGGAGGGATCGGTGCTCATCATCATGCTCACCCCGATCTTCCTGCCGCTGGTCGCCAAGTACGGCATCGACCCGGTGCATTTCGGGCTGGTATTCATCATCGCGGCCACCATCGGCAACTTCACTCCGCCGGTCGGTGCCGCGATGTTCGTCGTCTGCCAGATCCTGAAGTGCCCGATCGGCGTCTACGCGCGGGAATCCATGCCCTTCCTGATCGCGGTGTCGTTGGTGACGATCCTGCTGATTTTCGTCCCGGAGATCGTGCTCTTCATTCCGGATCTGATCTTCGGGAAAGAGTAGCGTCCGCGAGCGGTTCTCGATAATCGCCGGGTGTGGTTGTGGGTAAACCGCGCGCCGAAGAACCCGCGGGAAACGATGGAGCACGCGCATGTCACGGCACCCGCTTGATGGGAAAGTGAATGGGAAAGTGAAGGCGCTGGCCTTCGATGTGTTCGGTACCGTCGTCGACTGGCGCGGCAGCATCATTCGCGAAGGCGCTGCCCGCAGTGCCAAGCATGGGATTGACGCCGACTGGTCGCGCTTCGCCGACGCCTGGCGCGCCGGCTATCGGCCGGCCATGCAACAGGTGCGAAGCGGGGCGTTGCCGTGGCTGAAGATCGACGCCCTGCACCGGCTGATCCTCGACGACCTGCTGGTCGAGTTCGACATACGCGGGCTTGCCGAAGGCGACATCGATCATTTGAATCGCGTCTGGCATCGGCTGGAGCCGTGGCCCGACTCGGTGCCGGGGCTCGTACGGCTGAAGACCCGCTACATCATCACGCCGTTATCGAATGGCAATTTTTCGCTGCTCACCAACATGGCCAAGCACGCCGGGCTGCCCTGGGACTGCATCATCTCCGCAGAACTTTTCCACCACTACAAGCCCGACCCCGAGACCTATCTCGGCACGGCCGAACTGCTGGGCATTGCGCCTCCCGAGTTGATGCTCGTGGCGTGTCATCCGGACGATTTGCGCGCGGCCCGGGCCGCAGGCTGCCGGACCGGTTACGTCGAGCGAACGTTAGAGCTTGGGCCGGGACACCCGCCGGCCCTTGTTGCCGACGGCGAATTCGATGTCATGGCGGGCGATTTCGTCGAGCTGGCCGAGCGGTTGGGCGCATAGTGCACTCCGAGTGATCCAAAATGCATGGAAGCAGCACTTCGGTGGCTGAGATCACCCACGTATCGAAGCACGGCTTTTGGTTGCTGCTCGATCAAGAGGAGCTCTTGGTTCCGTTCCTAGAGTTCCCGTGGTTCAAGCAAGCCACCATCGAGCAACTTTCGGAGGTTCAGTGGCCAAGCCCCAATCACCGGAGCGCGGCATCTGCTCGGTCTTGAGATCGATGCTGCATCCGGCACGCAACCACGCGATGCCACGCATCATCCGATCAACCGCCAGATACAAATCACGGCTGGCTTATGCGCCCACGAACCTTTTCCACAACGAAATCGATCGCAAACCACGTCACCAGAAACGCAATGCACTCGAGCGTGAAGCTGTGAAACTTGTATTGCGTCTCGGCAATCAGCAACGACGCCGCGAACACCGGCAACTGCTGCGTCCACAACCGGGTCGTTGTCAGGTTCTTGAGCATTGTATACATGAGCATTTCCTTTCAGCTGTTTGCCACGTTTTTGCCGGCTCGCATCCCCATGGGAGCGATGGAATTCGAAGGCACTTTCAAACGCCGGACAGATCGATCAAAAACATTCCACGGCCGTGCGTTGCGCAGATCAACGTCTCACCCTTCCAAAAGAGATCGTCGACCGAGCAGTTGGTGGGTCCCTCATTCGTCGGTGACCAGGTTGCACCGCGATCTTCGCTGCCGAAGATGCCGACCTCGGTGCCGACGTAGACGAGCTCCGGGCGCCGCGGATGCACGGCGATCGCGCGAATGGGAGCTGCGGGCAGTGCGCCGCCGAGATTGGTCCAGGTTGTGCCGCCGTCGCGCGTGGCCCAGACATTACCGTGGACATAGCCGCCGAAGGCGACATAAACCTCATTCGGATCGCTCGGCGCGATCGTGATGCATGTGCAATATCGGCTCGCATCAAGCGGGCTTGATCCGACGTGATCGACGCGCGGCCACACGGGTTGCGAAGCGGTGCCGTTGGCGGTACGGTAGATCTGCCCGTCGACGTGACCGACCCAGATGATGTCCGAGTTGCCGCGTGCCACGGCGAGCGCACTGATCAGGCTGCCGGCGCTAAGCTTGATCGCGCGCCAGCTCGGGCCCGATGTGAAGGTGTTCGGTGTCTTTGCGTCGACGGTCAACCACAGCGAGCGGCCGCCCGCGAGTAGCCGATTCGGGTTATTGGGATCGAGCACGAAGGGCGCAATGAACAACGCGTTGTTGCTCTGCGCGTCCGGAATGCGAAAGGGGAGAGGCTTCCAGCGCCAGTCGTTGACTGTCGGATCCCAAAATTGGCCGCTGATGTAGCGATCGCCGGCGGTGTCGTCGGTGGTGCCGCCATCGGTGTTGCGATGAATGTTGAGAAACACGTATTCACCGTAGAACACGTGCTGGTCAGTCGGGTCGGCCGCACACCAGCCACCGTCGCCGCCGAATATGGTTCGCCAGGCTTGCGGACCGGCGGCCGGATCGAAGCAGAGGGTGCCGTTGTCCTGCGCGCCGCCGACGATCTTGCCCGAGTTCGCATTCACGGCTCCTCCGTAGAACTGCGTGACTCCGTAGCTGTTGACGAGCCGCGTCCAGCCGCTCGTGTAAGGCGGTTGTGCTTCGGCGCCGAGCGCGCGTACGTCGGTCGCCTTGTAGATGCCGCCATCGTTGCCAAAAAACACGGTCCGCTGGCTTTGGCCGTCGTAGCCGGGGTGGGAGACGATCGCGTGATGATCGGCGTGCGCCGAGTCGGGATGCCACCATGTGCTGATCTCGCGCAGCGTATTGCCGCCGTCGTCGCTTCGCCACAGGTCGATGCCGCCGACGATGACGAAATTCTCGTCGGTCGGATCATCGGCCCAGATCGCGTTGTCGTACCAGCCTTGATCGCCAAGATAATTGGCGGCACCGCCAAGGGTCGTGAGCGAGTTGCGGCGCTGGTACGTCTTGCCGCCGTCGGACGAGCGCCAGATCTCGCCGTGGGTCATCTGCACCGAAGCGTAGACGACGTTGGGGTTGCGACGGGCATAGCAGAGCTCGACGCGACCGCTCCACGGATCGTGGCTCGCCACTTTCCAGGTCGCGCCACCGTTGGTGCTGTAGACCGCGACCGTCACCGAGACCGCCTGCAATCGCTTTCGTCGACGATGTCGGATGGAACTTGACGTCGGCGAATTCACCGACGGCCACCTGCGTCCAGGTTTTGCGAACCTTGTCGGTGGAGCGGAAGAGTCCGGTATTGGTGGCCGCCAGCACGACGGTGCCGCTGCGCGAAACGGCGATCCGGTTCACGGCGCGAAAGTTGTCGTTCGTCGTCCCTGTGAGTTGCTGCCACGTCGCACCGCCGTCGATCGAACGGAAGATGCCAGCCCCGCGGATTGCATCGAGGTTGTCGAAGCCCTCACCCGTTCCCGCGTACAGAATCAGCGGCGTTTTCGAATTCATTGCGAGACACGTGACGGCAAGGTTTGCCATGAAGTCGTCGACCGGTGCCCATTGCAGGCCGCCATCCTGCGTGTGCCAGATGCCGCCGCCGGCGCTGCCGATCCAGATGCGTTGCGGGTCGGTAGGATGCACGACGATCGCCCGTGTACGGCCGCCGATGTTGCCCGGCCCGAGCCATTGCCACGCGCTCGGAGCAAGCCCTGCGACTGCGGGCAGCGCAATCAGCGCCGGTGGCGAGACGGATCTCGCCACGGGAAGTCCGGCCTGCACCATGCGCGTCTTCGGCATCTTGGCGCGCAGCGAGCGCAAGTCGCCGAGCGCTTTGCCCAGCGCGTTGGTTGGAATCGAGCCGTCGTCGTTGCGCGATTGACGAACTCGAAACGCTGCGCGAGCACGAGGCAGATCCGAATAATTCAGGCGCCGGATGGCTCGTAACAGCGCCGGTTCCGAGAGCTTTTTCGAGCGTTTCCGCCGTTGCCCCGCGTGTCTCGCGCAGCAGCCGTACCTGCTCGACGCTGATCTTTCTCGCCTTGGCGAGATCTTCGTCCGAAATGGCCATCACTCATCTCCCTGGAGTAGCCGGAGCCTGTCGCAACGGTGCAGCCTGTCGCGAGGGTGCTTCGTCGATCACTGATTCCCAAAGGCATTTCCCGGTACGAGCATCGAGGGCGCGAAGCACGGTTTGCGTGGGACGCGCATCACCGCTTCGTAGCGCCAGCTGGTACAAATGATTCCGGATTTTTCGCTGTTCGAGCACGTCGGGCGCAAGCGGCGCCGAGCCTGACGTTTGGGCGGGCGGTTGCGCGTCGGACGCTGCGCTCGATGGCGAGCGATCCTCGGGCTCGACGGCGCAAGTTCGCGGGTCGAGCCGCCAGCGGCCCGCAGCCTCGCGCGCAGCCTGCTTCAAGATTTTGTCACTGGGCGCGGCGCCGCCGCGATAATGCCCGCGCGCACACCAGTCAATCAAGACGAGATCGCCCGTAGCCGACGTATCGAGTGCGAAGTCGTCGCTCCAAGGCTCGATCCAATCGGGTATCGACAGTCCCACGGACGCGCAGATCGTCGCGCCGGCGTTGTCGAGAACCACGAGCGAAAGCGGCCTGGCGGGTTCGACGAGCAGCGCAACGACGTCGTCCCGCATCGCGATCAGCGGGCGCAGCGGCTGGGTCACTTGCCAGGCGATACGTCCGCTGTTCAAGTCAAGCGCAACCAGCACTTGGTGACGGATTGCCATGTACGCGCGCGATCCGTCCGCGGTCGCGATGCCACGAGGAAAATCGATCGGTCGGCTAGACCCGCTCATGCTTGAGAGTCATGATTTGCCGCAACAAGCTTCGCGGCCAGAGCGGCCTCGAGATTCAGGATTCGGGGCTCGGTTCGCTTGGCGGCCGGCCGCGCCGTGCGCTCCAGGAGACCATGACGTCCGTTCTTGGCGTTCTCCGCCATCACGACTGCCTTGTCGTCAACATAGTGAACCGAAAAGCTCAGGACTTTATCCTCGATCAAAGCCCATTGCACCCAGGAAATGACTGCTGGAGCGTATTCGGGCGATCGCGCCGCGCGATACCTGACGCGCGAGCTATCGAGGCCTGCGCTTTCGGCTGCTCGCGGTTTTGCTTGCACTTTCCACCGTCGCTCACTTTGCTGGAACGGACTTCGGTCGCTTGCTCGCCCAAACAGTCGAGCGCGTTACAAGCGATTGGGATTTCAATCGCACGAACCGGAGTATTTGGGATTGGATGGTCTTGGTCAACCGGCAGATCCCTGCGGCAAACGCCCTGTTCGACCGCTTGCCATGGGCCGTTCTGGGCGATGGCGCGAACGCGGTGGCGGGAACCGGCCAGGTTGGCGGCGCTGGGCACCAGCCGCACTCTCGACATGCCGTGGCGGCGCGCGCGGACGCCTGACGACCAGGCGACTTGCCGCTGGCGCGACCATGGCGGCACGACGAGTACACCGCACGTCCCGTGCAGGAGAAGGCGATGCGGAAGTAGTGCCCACACTGCGAAACCGTGGGCGAGGATGCCACATTCGAGATAGCGGCGGAATTCTCGCTCGACGTAGCCCGGGAACCGCGGCGTCGGCGGCGAAACCGTTGGCGCGGATGCCGCACGTGCGGTCGCGGCGGAACACCCGCCCGACGTGGCACGGACCGCATCGGCGGCGCCTCGCCCGCCGCGCGTGAGCGCAAGTCAGGTCGCGAAGTGGGTCTGGACAGTGCGCTAGAGCAGCGTGCGCTCGGGCCGCGGCCGGCGGTATGGCGTCGGACAGCTCGCCGCGGCCTGCCGCCCCACCGTCATGCATCCTCCATGCGCCCGGTGTTGCCGGATTGCGGCTCATGGTGGCGCGCGAGGGGTATCCCCCGCGATCAGACGGAACTTCGCCCCATCGGCTTCGTACAGCCCTACTGCGCGGTCGGTGTGGCACACTAGCTTCGGTCGCAAGCATGCCTATCAGGCGCGGCTCTTGCGCCTCTTCCTGCGGAGCCTTAAGCAAGAAATGAATCAGGCCGTCGCCAGCACAACTGCTGAAGTTTCCGACCGCGTCGCCGGCACATCATTACTTTCGGTCGAAGACCTGCACGTTCACTTCGTGACTTCGCGCGGCGTCATTCGCGCGGTGGAAGGTGTCAACTGGCGCGTGAATCCGGGCGAAATGGTGGCGCTGGTGGGGGAGTCGGGCTGCGGCAAATCGGTGTCGGCCTTGGCGGTTATGCGACTGCTCGCGAAGCCGGCGGGGCGCGTCGCGCACGGGCGCATCCTGTTCGAGGGCCGCAATCTGCTCGAGCTCTCCGAGGAGGAGATGCGCGCCATACGCGGGCGCGACATCTCGATGATTTTCCAGGAGCCGATGACCTCGCTCAACCCGGTGCTGACCATCGGCCTGCAGATCATGGAGCCGCTCCTCATCCACAAGGGCATGAATGAGGCGCAGGCGCGCAGCCGCGCCGTCGAGTTGCTGCGGATGGTCGGCATTTCCGACGCCGAGCGACGGCTCGGCCAGTATCCGCACCAGTTTTCCGGCGGGATGCGCCAGCGGGTGATGATCGCGATTGGGCTGGCGTGCAATCCCAAGCTGATCATCGCCGACGAGCCGACCACCGCACTCGACGTCACCATCCAGGCGCAGATCCTGCACCTGATGAAGGAGCTCTCGCGTGAGCTTGGGATCGCCATGGTGGTGATCACCCACAACCTCGGCATCGTGGCGCGCTACGCCGACCGGGTGAACGTGATGTACGCGGCGCGCTTGGCCGAGCAAGGAACGGCAAGAAATGTATTCGCCAAGCCTCTGCATCCCTATACCGTCGGCCTGCTGCGCTCGGTGCCGAGACTCGACCGGCCGCGCGGCGCGAAGCTCGAGACCATCGAGGGTCTTCCACCCAGTCTTCTTGCGCCGCCGAAGGGCTGTCGCTTCGCGCCGCGCTGCCCTGCGAAGGAGGAAGCCTGCGAGTTGATCTTGCCCGAGCT
>Ga0136617_10006585_pt1 | contig 10364 bp, 6 predicted proteins | sample AntDrymUQ3222106_2_FD_129672 | JGI IMG/M metagenome (GOLD analysis project Ga0136617, IMG submission 129672) | Polar desert sand microbial communities from Dry Valleys, Antarctica - metaG UQ322 (21.06) | ecosystem: Environmental > Terrestrial > Soil > Desert | place: Antarctica: Dry Valley... | reverse complement strand
TGTTGCCATACTCAACTTCTCCATTTCGTTAATCGGCGACGGTTGACGACTTCGGCACGATCCTCAGTATTTAACACAGAGGCACGGAGGATACACAGAGGGCTCAGAGAAAAATGAAATGCCCTTTGGATTTTTCTACTCTGTGACCTCTGTGTCTTCATCTCTGTGTCTCTGTGTTATCCATGACTGCCATCACCAACAACCTCCGAATCCATCGGGCAGGTAACACGACACCGCGAGTGAACTTCCGCATCACTGCCAACGGAAGATACGCAGCGCGATGACGAAGCTGACGACGCACCATGCGAGCAGCACGGCGAGCGCCGCCCAGGTGGACGCGAGCGGTGCGCCCTCGTTGATCACCGCGCGCAGCGAATCGTTGATCGCCGTTAGCGGTAGCGCCTTGATGAACGGCTGCGCGAACTCCGGGAAGCGCGCCGACGAGAAGAACGTGCCCGATAGCATCCACATCGGGAGCATCACAAAATTCATTAACCCGGAGACGCCTTCTATCGTCGTCGGGCGCGCCGCCACGAGCAGCCCGATCCCCGAAAACGTCAGAGCGCCAAGCAGCACGATGACCGCGACGCTGATGAGCGAGCCGCGCACCGTGACGCCGAACACCAACCACGCGAAGCCGAGCACCGCGACGACTTCGAGCGCGAGGAAGACCAGCCGCGACATCATGAACGACAGCAGATAATGTGACCGGCGCATCGGCGTCGCCGCGAAGCGTTTCAGAAGTTTCCGCCCGCGCGCGGTGACGATATTAAAGCCGAGACCCCACATGCCACTGCCCATCAGGTTCAACCCGATCAGGCCGGGGATCAGGAAATCGATGTAGCGCCCGCCCGGCTCCGTCACCCGCTCGTCGCGCGTGCGCGCGACCTCGGCCCGACCCTGCGCGCGCTGCAGCGCGTCGTCAACCGCGAGCCGTGCAATGCGACTTTCGGGGCGCGTCGCGTCGTAGCGGTACTCGACCTCCGGCGCAAAAACGCGCGCTTGATTCGCCGGCGCGAGCGACGCAGAAGAAGCATCGGCAATCGAGTTTTCTGTGGCGGGCATCGCGCTCCTCGTGCGCACGACGAGTGACACGCTGCCGCCGCCCAAACGACGCGCCGCTTCGGCAGGCTCAAGCACGGAGGCTTCGATCTCCCCCGACACTGACAGCGCACGGACGATCTGTTCGGCGACCGGCGAATTTGTCGTGCTTTCAACTGCCACACGAATCTTCTCCGGCGCGGTGTTGCGGAAAGCGACGCCGAGCGCCAGCGCCAGCAGCACCGGGAAGACAAACACCCAGAAGACCGCTTCCTTCTCGCGCAAAAACTCGCGGAGCCGGATCAGCGTCAGTTCAATCAGCGGGTGGAACGTGTGACGCGCGCGATCCTCTCCGCCCCGGCTCCCGCCGCCCGCGGGCACTTCCCTCTCGTCCGTCGTCGCAACACTCTCCGCGCCGACGTATTCCTCAACCTCAGCCATCGCGCAACATCCTCCCCGTCAAGCTGACGAACACGTCTTCGAGTGTCGCCTGGTGCGTCGTCAGCGTGTTCAATATCACCTGCTCCGTCTTCAGCTCAGCGAGTAGCGCCGGGAGCGCCACGCCGATGTCGGAGACGGTCAGGGCATAGGCCGACTCGGAACCGGTGCGGCGCACACCGCGCACGCCGGGCAGATTGGTCAACCGCCGTTCGTCCAACTCGCCCGTGGCGTTGAGCGCGATGATCTGGTCGGCACCGAGCGAGGCGATTAATTCGTCGGGCGTGCCGAGCGCGATCATCCGCCCGTGATCCATAATCGCGACGCGGTCGCACAGACGCGCGGCTTCTTCCATGTAATGAGTGGTGAGCAGAATCGTGCCGCCGCCGGCGCGAAACTTTTCGACGATGTCCCACAGTTGCAGGCGCGCCTGCGGGTCGAGTCCGGTCGTCGGCTCGTCTAAGAAAAGCAACTCCGGATTGCTGACTAATGCACAAGCGACCGCGAGCCGCTGCTTCTGCCCGCCGGACAATTTGCCGACGCGCGCCGCACGCTTCTCTTCGAGCGACACCAGGCGCAGGATTTCATCCACACCGCGCCCGCGCGGGTAGAAGCTGCGAAACAATCTGACCGTCTCCGCGACGGTGATCTTTTCCGAAAGCTGCGTCTCCTGCAACTGGACGCCGATGCGCTCGCGGAGCGTGCGGTCATGCGCCGTGCCCCATGCCGCGCCGAGCACCTCGACTCTTCCGCCGTCAGGCGCGGTCAGACCTTCGAGAATTTCCACCGTCGTCGTCTTGCCCGCGCCGTTCGGGCCGAGCAGCCCGAAACACTCGCCGGCGAACACTTCAAGGTCAAGCTTGTCGACCGCTACAAGGTCGCCGTAACGCTTCACCAACCCGTCGCACCTAAGCGCCGTCGCGCGCGGTCGCACAGCGGGTGGCGAGACAGACGGCGCATAAGTGGTGTCGGAAATTGTCTCCATTTTCGCGCTTCTCCGCTCTAAATTTTCGTGTTGATTTAAAATATCATGTGGCGTCGAATTACGTAACAGGCTGCGCCGTGTGAGCGAGATTTACACGACGCGGCACTCTCGAGGACATGGGGCGTGCAGGGGAGAATCTTCGCGGCGTCCCCATGCTCCCTTTCACTGTTTGTACGACGGCGGCCTCATGGTGTAGAAAACCTAATGTGAAAATCAGGCATCGCCGATATGCGCCGGCGCGCATCGGCAATCCGATTCGTTATAATCCTGAACAGGTTTAATCCCCAGACCGTGAACTCACAAAAAACACTTTCCCCCGCGACGCTGAACGTCGAACGAATGATCGCGCGGGCCGGCGCGGCGGTGGCGGCGCGCGGACGCGCTTACTATCACCAGTCGTGGCGCTTCCGCGTCGAACACATCGATCAGTACGAGGCGGCGCTTCACGTGCAGGGCAGCGCGCGCTACCGCGTCGAGTTTCTGCTTGACGAGGATGACGGCAATCTGACGGCGCTGTGCAGTTGCCCGTACGCCGACGAAGAGCCGCGCGTGATCTGCAAGCACAAAGTCGGGGCGGCGCTGTTTCTCATTGATCACATGAAACGCGCGCCGGCGCGGACGTGGGAGAGCGTGCTGTCGGCGGCGTTGCGCCCCGCGTCGCGCGCCTCTCAAACTTATCCATCGAAACTGCTCTTCTTCAGTCTTCAACCGCGCGGCCCGTCGTCGTGGGCGGTCGTGCCGTACAGCGTCGCGACGGTCTTCTTTCCCGAAGACTCGTGGCGTGACGCCGAGGCGGTGGCGCGCATCGTCGCCGAGCAGCATCTGTCTTCGCAGGCCGAAAAAATCAGCCCGTATGAGAGCAACAACGGCGGTGCGCGCGATTACGTCAACGTCACACGGGCGCAACGCGCGATGGTCAAACTACTTTCGTCGTCCGGCGTGTATTACGGAGACTATTACGGCTCCGGCACGGCGCTCGACTACGACGCGCTGTTCACGCTGCTGGAGGGCGGCCCGCTCTACACCGGCTCCGACAAGAATCCGCTGAAACAGTTTCTGACGGTCGTCCCTGACCCGGCCCACATTGAAATCGAGATGCAGACGGAGGCGGACGGCATCTCCTTGCGCGCCCTCGGCGCGGCGGGCACGGAAACATTCTCGCTCCGCGAGCGCGAAACGAAGGTCATCTCCTTACGCCCGCTGTGGGTGCTCTCCGGCACACGCCTGTACCGGCTCGACGAGACGTTCGAGACGATCACTGCCTTTCAGCAGAGTTCAGAGGTGCGAGTTCCGAACAGCGAAGAGCATCTCTTTTTCGAAACGCACCTGACGCCGCTCGCCGAACGCTTCCCGCTGCGCGGCGAGTCGGTCACGTGGGAAGAGTTGGCCGACGCGCCATGCGTGCCGCGCCTCTATCTGACCGAAGAGGGCAAGGAGTTGCATGCGCAGTTGCGCTTCGGCTACGGCGACTACGAAGTAAAGTACGAGCGCCGCCCTCCGCCGCAGAGCGTCCGCCGCAACCCGGAGACCGGCGCGCTGGTGCGTATCCCACGCCAGATCGAGCGCGAGATGGAGATGGCAGAGGCCGTCGGCGCGGCGGCATTCGGTCTGAAGCGCACCTCGACGCCCGGCCACTTTTCGTTGCGCAGCAAAGTCCACCCGTTTGATTTTCTGTTGAAGCAGGTGCCGCAGTTGGCCGCCGCCGGCTACGAAATCTACGGCGAGGAAGAGTTGACTTTGGCGCGCGTCAACCGCCACAAGCCGTCAATCTCGTTCGGCGTCACTTCAGGGATTGATTGGTTCGACGTGCGCGCGACGGTCAACTTTGGCGAGATCGAAGTGTCGCTCGCCGAGATTCGCAAGACGCTTCGCAAGCGCGAGCGGTTTGTCAAATTGGCCGATGGCTCGGTCGGCGAAATCCCGCCGGAATGGGTCGAGCGCTACCGCCATCTCTTCGCGCTTAGTGAAGAAACGGACACTGGTTTGCGCGTCGCGAATCATCATCTGACGATGCTCGACCAACTGCTCGCCGACGACACACGCGCCGTGACTGACAAAGAGTTCGCGCGCCGCCGCCAACACTTACTTAGTTTCGACGGCATCAAGTCGCAGAAACTGCCGAAACATTTCATCGGTGAACTGCGCCCCTACCAACAGGCCGGCTTCGACTGGCTCTACTTCCTCCGCGAATACAAGTTCGGCGGCTGCCTGGCCGACGACATGGGCACCGGTAAAACCATCGTGACGCTCGCCTTCCTACAATCGCTTAGGGAACGCGGCCTGGCGAAGCAGGCGAGCCTGATCGTTGTGCCGCGCTCGCTGGTCTTTAACTGGGAGCGCGAGGCGACGCGCTTCACGCCGCGCCTGCGCATCCTCAACCACGCGATGATGGGGCGCGCCGAAGACGTTTCAGACTTCGACGACTACGACGTAATCCTAACGACCTACGGCGTGATGCTGCGCGACATCCAGATGCTGATGCACTACGAGTTCACGTATCTGATTCTCGACGAGGCGCAGGCGATTAAGAATCCGCTCGCGGAGACGGCCAAAGCGGCGCGGCTGTTGCGCGGCCAGCACCGGCTGACGCTGACAGGCACGCCGGTTGAAAACAACACGCTGGAATTGTGGTCGCAGTTCGCGTTCCTCAACCCCGGACTGCTCGGCAGCGCCGACTATTTCCGCGAAGAGTTCTCGACGCCCATCGAACGCAAAGCGGACGAGACGGCGGCGCAGTTTCTCAGAAAGATGGTCTATCCATTCATCCTGCGCCGCACCAAGGATCAGGTCGCGCGCGAGTTGCCGCCGCGCACCGAGCGGCAGATGGTCTGCGAGATGGAGCCGGCGCAGCGCAAGTTCTACAACCAGAAGCGCGACTACTACCGCGCACTGCTGTTGAAGATGATCGAAGAGGAAGGCATCAACAACGCGCGCTTCCGCGTGCTCGAAGGCTTGCTCAGGCTACGTCAGATTTGCAACCACCCGCGCCTCGTCGAGAAGAGTTTCAAGGGACCGTCGGCGAAGTTCGAGTTATTGATGGAGACGCTCGAAACGCTGCGCGCCGAGGGACATAAGGCGCTCGTCTTTTCGCAGTTCGTGCAGATGCTGAAGCTGGTGCAGGCCGAGTTGAAGAAGCGGCGCGTGCCGTTCGCCTACCTCGACGGGCAAACTCGCGACCGGCAGGCGCGCGTTGACGAATTCCAACAAGACCCTGACATCCCGTTCTTTCTCATCAGCCTCAAGGCGGGCGGCGTCGGCTTGAACCTGACGGCGGCAGACTATGTGATTCACATCGACCCGTGGTGGAACCCGGCGGTCGAGATGCAGGCCACCGACCGCACGCACCGCATCGGGCAGGAGAAGCCGGTCTTCGTCTACAAGATGATCGTGCGCGACTCGGTCGAAGAGAAGATCGTGCAGTTGCAGGATCGCAAGCGGGCGCTCGTCACGCAGTTGATCTCGACCGAAAGCAGTTTCTTCAAGTCGCTCACCACCGACGACATCAAAACTCTTTTCTCGTGAGGGCCGATGGCCGGTCAATAAAAAATGCGCCGCGCGTGGTTGTGTCTGTCAGAGGGGCCGCACGGCGGAACCGCTTTACCCGCGATTCCCTTTTTTCCGGGTATTCTGAGGGCCTCCGACGCGCCGAAGTTGCCTCTTCTCGCGCCGCGTGGACGAGCTTTCAACTTTTCCACGCTTCAGTCCGTGCGGTCTTTTTTTCATGCCTTCTTTGTGCGGCAACGGACAGACGGCTCCGGCATGTGGTTGATATTTTGCCTACCTCGGAAATTCAGTTAAGGGTTGGCTAGCGGCTTGGACGTTGTTGTTGTCCGTAAGCGGCAGAGGGCGGGTAGTCAGCGGGGCAGAGGGGATGTGGGTGGAGTCGCTAGCGCGGCCAATTCCCATCTCTCCTCCGCCCCGCTGTGAGTGGCTGTTCACACACTTCAGGTCTATGCTCACTTTAACTCTTGAACACTGCGACAATACTTTTCGACATCGGGCGTGAAACTGTCTTTCTCATGCTCGTGCCGCGAGTTGTTGCAGGAGCGACCGGGAACAGGGGAAACAGTGTCTTCACTGACCGAACTAAAGAATGAAAACTGCCTTCTGGCGAGCCTGCCGCGTGAGGATTACGAGCGGCTTGCCCCGCATCTCAAACCCGTCGAGCTGAAGCTCAGGGAGACGCTTCACCACCCGCACGAGCCGATCCGTTCTGTTTACTTCCCGAACAGAGGCTCGATCATTTCCATAGTCGCGCTGTCAGAGGACGGGACGACGATTGAGATCGGCGTCGTCGGCCACGAAGGGATGGCCGGGATTTCAATCTTCATGGGCGTCGAGTCGACACCGAATCAAGCCATCGTGCAGCTTTCCGGCGGCGGCGGTATGCGTATCAGCGCTGACGTGCTCCGGGCCGAGTTCAGCCGCGGCGGCGCGTTGCAGCGCGCACTTCTGCGCTACATGCACGCCCTCTTCACGCAGGTTTCGCAGACCGCCGTGTGCAATCGCCTGCACACCGTCGAGGAACGACTGATCCGCTGGCTGCTGATGTCACACGACCGCGCCGGCAGTGACGATCTTCACCTCACCCAGGAATTTATCGCGCAGATGCTCGGCACGCGCCGCGCTGGTGTCACGATTGCCGCCGGTACTCTCCAGCAGGCGGGCTTAATCACCTATCCGTCGCGGGCACATCAAGATTCTCGACCGCGAAAGTTTAGAAAACTCGGCGTGCGAATGCTACCGGGTAGTCAAAGACGACTTCGACCGCATATACAAGTGACTGCGAATTACCGGGCTTCGCGGTGTTCCGCGATCAACCGAGCCAGCAATTTTCTTAACTTCTAAACAACTCAAAAGTGACGGGTGACAGGTGACAAGAGGGGACAACCAGCATCGCACTGCTGCGGTAACAAATCTCCTGCTGGGCTACACCAGCGAACCCGTTGTTGAAAGACCGCGCCGCCCGGCATCAACATTGATTTTCCTGTCACCTGTCACCATTTACCTGTCACCTTTGAGTAAACAACGCCTCTGAACCCGCGCCCGCGACTCCGCCATCGTCGTCCTCTTCGACGATCAAGATCACGGGGCGATTCGCGCTTTGATTCGCCATCTCAATACCCGCACGAACACTCGGAGCCGAAAACTTCTTTCTGACAAATCTCAAAGGGTGGAGAATGTCCCCAAGACTTCTCCACCCTTCTTTCCCCGCTTTGCTCATGTTCCGCTGATCGTCTCGACCGGGGCGTCGGTCATGCGATTGCGCCACGAACCGCACTGCTCATCGTGTCACGCGCCCGCCAGAACTTGAACTCAACGAACGAGCGAAGAATACCAACTCCGCGAGCGCCGATCTGTACGCTCCCAAACTCAGTAAGGATTGAATCACATCCATCAAACAGTTTTCAGTTTTCAGCTCAAAACTGAAAACTGAAAACTGAAAACTGTTTACTTTTGCCCTACTACATATCGACACCATCCGGTCGCTGATGTTCGGAGCGGTAGATTTGACTGAACAATCATTCTGCCCTGTCAGATTGATTGACGACCTGTCGTGAAGCATCCCGGCGCGCCTGCGCCGAAACTGGCAAACACAGGCGAAGTTGATGATTCATCCCTGTTGATGCAGCACGCCGACGCGCGGCACAGCTATTGTTATAGAGAAAAGCGTGTGGCTGGAAGCACCTCAAAAGCGCTTCACGAACTCACCGCACGGAGTTCAACAGCCACATGTTTCTCACCCCGCCACTTGCCCCTTCACCCCACCAGAGGCGACCCGTCGTTGCCCGACCGGTCGCCTCTGGCCCCCACCATCTTCAGGCCAACCCACAGGCATTCATGAGCGGCATCATCAGCCGTCGATTGTTAACAATTTTTTCTGACCGAAGAATCGAAGGATTTATATGAAGCTATTAGGACTGGAAGTCATTGAACATTCCGCGGTACCGCAGGACGAGGCATGGGTGGTTCGCCGCAAGGACGCCCCCAACCTGCCCCCCGACTTACTCGACCGCATTCAGATTCCCTGTATCATCACCGGCAACCTCGATCTTCTTCGGCAAGCTATCGTGCTGATGCAGCTGACGAACATGATCGAGATGCCTGCCGACTCGCCGCCCGCCCAGACGGAGCAGCGCCACATCAAGTGTCTCGAGAGCCGCCAGCGACTACGTGAGCAGCGACGCCTCCGGATGCGCTCAGCGACACCCAAAAACCACAGCCGCTGACACCGCGCGGCGTGCCACCCCGCCCTCATCTTGCTTCTCGTCTTCGACAGACTCCTTTACTGCACCGCGTAAAGGTTCCCGTCCCAACTTCCGAAGTAGATTATTCCGCCGACCAACGACGGCGCGGCCGTCACCGTGCGTTCCGTCTTAAACTCCCATTGATGCTGACCCGTGGCGAGGCTCACCGCATGTAGTCCGCGGCTGCCGCCGAAGTGCACACGCCCGCCGGCGACGACCGGCGCGGACGTGATGCCGTGCGCGGGTTTCATCTCCCATATCTTCCGCCCGCTGGCGGCTTCGACGGCGTAGAGGTTGCCGTCGAGGCTGCCGAAGCAGACGACCCCAGCGGAGAGTGCCGGTGAAAACGGCACGCCACCCGCCGCTTTGAACTTCCATCGCTCCGCGCCGGTCTTCGCATCAACCGCGTAAAGATAGTCATTGAGGCCGCCGAAGTAGAGCACCCCGTCAGCGTAAGCGGGCGCGGCGAGCACGGTGCGATCTGTTTTGAAGCTCCACTTCTTGAGCCCGGTCTGCGCGTCGACGGCGTGGAGGCCGAGCGCGTAGCCGAAGTAGATCGTGTCGCCGACGATGACGGGCGCTGATGGCACACCCCGCCCCGAACTGAACCGCCACTTCCGCGCCCCGGTCTCCACATCGAGCGCGTACAGCGCCCCGTCGGTGCTTCCGAAGTAGACGACACGGTTGGCGACGACCGGCGACGACATCACCGCATACGCCGTTTTGTGATTCCACCGCTCGCGTCCGTTCGCGGCGTCGAGCGCGTAGAGGCGGTTGTCCTGGCTGCCGAAGTAGACCGTGCCGTCCGCGATGGCCGGCTGCGACAGGATGCGCCCCTCGGTTTTGAACTTCCAACGCTCTCTGCCGCTTGCGCCGTCGACTGCGTAGAGGTGATTGTCGTAACTGCCGAAGTAGACCACACCGCCACTGACCGCAGGCGACGAATAGACGCTGCCCCCGGTCTTAAATTTCCACTTCGATGTGACCGGCGCCGTGGCAGCCGGTTCATCATTCTTCTCGCCGGACTCGAAAGCCGCGTAGATCGTCGCGGACAGCGCGCGAATCGACGCCCGACCTTCGACCGCCGGCGCGAGGAACAAAGCGCAATTCATAACCGCGATGACGATGTTGTTTCTCTTCTTCATGGTCTCACCTCTCGATCCGGCGCGGCGGTCTTAGCACTCTCGCCGTCTTTCGGCATGAAGTAACCGCGCCGCGAAACGACGTTCAGCTTGCGCTCGCGGCCTTTGGCGTCGCGCGCACGCACGCGCACCTCCAGCTTATGCATCTGCCCGTCGTCCTGCTCCGTTTCGGCCAGCGTGAAGCCGAGGCTGTAGCGTCCGGTCAGGTTGCCGACGATCTTGTCGAGGCCGCTCGCGTAGTCTTCGGGGCGGCGGACGCGCACCACTTCGCCGCCGGTCTGTGCGGCGACGCGCTGCGCCGTGCCGTAGATGTTGATGCCCGCCCAGTTGCCGAGCGGTTTCAGAATCGGCTTAAAGAGTTTGAAGCTGGTCTTCATCTCGACGACGAGCGCGCTGAAGATGACGTTACTTTGAATCAAGCTCGCCTCGGCCTGTGCCAGGTCTTCGAACTCGACCGGCGCGATGCCGTCTGAGAGCCAGACCACAGCCGTCTGCGAATTCGGGCGCTCG
>Ga0136617_10006583_pt1 | contig 10365 bp, 8 predicted proteins | sample AntDrymUQ3222106_2_FD_129672 | JGI IMG/M metagenome (GOLD analysis project Ga0136617, IMG submission 129672) | Polar desert sand microbial communities from Dry Valleys, Antarctica - metaG UQ322 (21.06) | ecosystem: Environmental > Terrestrial > Soil > Desert | place: Antarctica: Dry Valley... | reverse complement strand
CGTGCACGCGGCCTCCAAGGTCGACGTTGCGATAGCAACGCCACCCTTCGACGCCCGACTTATGTCCCCTCGCCAGCCACCCGCCGCCTGGCCCAATACGGAATCAACCATCTAGTCGCTGCGGCCCGCCGCCCGCCCGAACCGATCCGCGAGCCGACCGAAGCACTCGACGAGCTCGGGCGGCTCATGGACCTCGAACTCGACGCCGAGCATCCCGATGCGCATCGCCAGCCAGTCCAGCGAGTCGTCGCTCGTGCGGTACTCGCAGGCGTTCTCGCCGCGCGCCTGGACCGTACCCCACAGATAGCGGCGGCGCTCGAGCTCCGCGGCCGGCGCGTGGACCGTGACGCGCGCCTGGTATCGCGCCGGCGCGGTCTTCAGGCTCGACGCGACGAACGCCGCCGCGTCCTTGCCGGGGAGCGTGCGCGGCACGAAGCGCGCGCCGGCCGGCGACGCGCGCTCGAGGCGATCGATGCGAAACGTGCGCCAGCCCTCGCGCTCGCAGTCCCACGCCACCAGGTACCAGCGCCGGCCGAGGTTGACGAGGCTGTGCGGCTCGACGTGGCGGCGCGACTCCTGCGCATCACGGCTGCGATAGGCGAAGCGCAGGCGCTCGTGGTCGCGGCAGGCGCCGGCGATCGTCGTCAGCGCCGCGGGGTCGACCATCGGCCCGCTCGCCGGCAAGGTCGCGAGCACCGAGCTGAGCGCGTTGACGCGCCGGCGCAGATGCGACGGCAGGACCTGCTCGAGCTTGACGAGCGCACGGATCGACGTCTCCTCGATGCCCGTCACCGACGCGCCCGCGGCGGTCCGCAGGCCGACGGCGATCGCGACCGCCTCGTCGTCGTCGAGCAGCAGCGGCGGCATCGCCGTGCCGGCATGCAGCCGGTAGCCTCCGGCGGGCCCGGTGACCGCATCCACCGGGTAGCCGAGCTCACGGAGCCGCTCCACGTCGCGGCGGATCGTGCGACCCGAGACGCCGAGCCGTTCAGCGAGCTCGCCGCCGGGCCAGTCGCGGCGCGTCTGCAACAGGGAGAGCAGCTTCAGGAGCCGGCCGGAGGTCTCGGTCATGTGCTGCAGAAGATGTCACATGTTGCGGCCAGGTCCTGGCCTAAACGGCTCGTAGGGTTCGCCCATGCCAACCAGATTGGAAGCACCGGTGACCGACTCAGGGGCGCCGGAGCGCGCGGGCTCGGAACTCGCGATCCGCGTGCGGGGGCTGCGCAAGTCCTTCGGCGACGTGCGTGCGCTGGATGGTGTCGATCTCGAGGCGGCGCCGGGCACGGTGCTGGGGCTGTTGGGCCCCAACGGCGCCGGCAAGACGACGGCGGTGCGCGTGATGGCGACGCTGCTCAAGCCCGACGCGGGCGAGGTCTGCGTCGCCGGCCTGGATGCCGTGCGCGAGGCGCCGGCGCTGCGCGAGCAGATCGGGCTGGCCGGCCAGTACGCTGCGATCGACGAGAACCTCACGGGCCTCGAGAACCTCGTGATGGTCGGCCGGCTGTACGGCATGTCGCGCGCGCGGGCGACCGCGCGCGGGCGCGACCTGCTCGCGCGCTTTGAGCTGACCGAGGCCGCCGGCCGGCCGGCGAAGACCTACTCGGGCGGCATGCGCCGGCGCCTGGACCTCGGCGCCGCGCTCGTCGCCGCGCCGCCGATCCTGTTTCTCGACGAGCCGACGACGGGCCTGGACCCGCGCAGCCGCCTGGAGCTGTGGACGACGATCGAGGAGCTCGTCGCCGAGGGCACGACCGTGCTGCTGACGACGCAGTACCTCGACGAGGCCGACCGCCTCGCCGACAGGATCGCGGTGATCGATCACGGTCGCGTCATCGCCGAGGGAACAGCCGACGAGTTGAAGGACCGCGTCGGCGGCGAGCGCCTGGAGGTGCGGTTGTCCGCGCGGGAGGAGGCGCTGGTCGCGGCGCACGCGCTGGCGCCGATGGCCGAGGAGCCGCCGACGGTCGACGGCGACACGGTGACCGCGGGCGTACGCAAGCGCAACGGCGTGATCGTCGAGGCGGTGCGGCGGCTGGACGAGGCCGGCGTCGAGGTCGACGACATCACGCTGCGCCGCCCGACGCTGGACGACGTGTTCCTGGCGCTGACCGGCCGCGTGGCCGAGGCCGCCGACGACGACGAGAAGGAGGAGGCGACAGCATGACATCGCGCCGTTGCTGCACCGCAGTCGACATCGAACACGAGGGTGGGTCCTCGCGATGAGCCGCCTCGTGACGGACACGATGATCGTGGCGGAGCGAAACCTCGTGCGCCTCACGCGCGCGCCCGACCTGCTGCTGGCGTTCACCGTGCAGCCGGTGATGTTCGTGCTGCTCTTCGTCTACGTCTTCGGCGGGGCGATCATCATCCCGCAGACCTACGATGGATACACCGAGTTCCTGCTGCCGGGGATCATCGTCCAGAACATCGCCTTCGGCGGCTTCGTGACGGCGCTCGGGCTCAACGAAGACCTCCAGAAGGGCCTGATCGCTGCCGATGGCCCGCGCGGCCGTGCTCGCCGGACGCACGCTGGCCGATGTCGTCACGAACACGCTGTCGGTGCTCGTCCTGCTCGTGACGGGGCTGATCATCGGCTTCTCCTTCGACGCGAGCGTGCTCGAGATCGTCGGCGGGTTCGCCCTGCTGCTGCTGTTCGGGTACGCCTTCTCGTGGGTGTTCGCGCTGCTCGGGCTGCTCGTCTCCTCGCCCGAGGCGGCGAACTCGCTGGGCTTCATCGCCGTGTTCCCGCTGACGTTCATCTCCTCGGCCTTCGTGCCCGTCGAATCGATGCCGAGCGCGCTGCAGTGGTTCGCCGAGATCAACCCGTTCACGATCCTCGTCGACGCGATGCGCGCGCTGTGGGTCGGCCAGCCGGCGGGCAACAGCGTCTGGGGCGCCGTCGCCTGGTCGCTGGCGATCATCGCGGTCTTCGCGCCACTGGCGGTGTCGCGCTACCGGCGCGCGGCCGGGCACTGAGGCAGCGACGCACGCACCGGGCCGCGCGAGTACCCGGGAGGGCGTCGCGGCGCGGTCCGGGCGCCTGACCGCCGCCGACCCCGAGAACCTGCGCGCTGCCTGATCGGCAGTACGCTCGCGGCCGATGCTCGACGGCCGCCAACGCCCCACCCGGTCGCTGCCGTCGCCCGTCGCCAGGCGCGCGATCGTCGTGGGCGCGGGCTCGTTCGGAACGGCGGTAGCGGTGCTGCTGGCGCGCGGCGGCCTGCGCACGACGCTGCAGACGCGTACGCCCGAGCAGGCACGGCGGCTGCAGGACGACCACGAGAACCGCGTCTACCTGGCGGGCGTCGAGCTGCCGCGCGAGCTGCGCATCGAGTCCGTCGACGTCGGCCTCGGCCGCGCCGATTACGTCTTTCTCGCCGTACCGTCGGACGGCCTGGGCAAGACGATCCGCGGGCTGACGAAGAGCGGGCTGGGCGCGCGCACCGCCGTCATCTCGCTCGCCAAGGGGCTGACGCCGCCGGACGGGATCGCGCCGACGGTGCTGCTGCGCGAGCGCTTCGGCGAGGCGCGCGTGGCCTGCATCGGCGGCCCGGCGCACGCGCGCGAGATGGTCAGCGAGGGCGCGGGCCTCGTCGCCGCCTCGACCAACGAGGAGCTCGCACGGGCGATCGCCGGCGCCTTCATCCGCGCGGGCGTCGTCTGCGAGCAGTCCAACGACCCGATCGGCGTGGAGCTCGCGGGCGCTGCGAAGAACGCCGCCGGCCTCGCCGCCGGCGCGACGGAGGCGCAAGGCCACAACGCCGCCGGCGCCGCCGCGGGCCACATCTTCGCCGAGGTCTGGCGCTATGCCGAGGCGCAGGGCGCCCGGCCGGAGTCGATGCTCGGGCTGGCCGGCACGGGCGACCTCGTCGCGACCGTGCTGGCGCCGCAGAGCCGCAACCGCCGCGCCGGCGAGCTGCTCGCCGACGGTGTCCCGGCGGAGGATATCCCCGAGCGCGTCGGGCAGGCCGTCGAGGCGCTCGAGTCCGTTCCGCTGCTGGCGCGCGCGCTCGGCAACGCCGGCCTCGAGGCGACCGTCACCGACGGCCTGGCGAAGCTCATCTCCGGTGAGCTTCCGCTCGACGAGTGGGTCGGGCTCGTGCGCGCGACGGTGCCACCGCCGGCGCGCTGGCGGCGGATGCCGGCGCCGGGCCTGTTCGCGCGCATGTGGGCGCGGATGCGGGGGACTACCCGCGCGACGCCAGCGTCGTGACGACGGCCTCGTAGACGCCCGCGCCGTAGGACGCCTCGGCCACCCTCACGTTCGCGCGTCCGCCGATCGCCTCGCGCAAGGTCAGGTCGCGCTGCACGGCGTTGGCGACGAACCAGAACGTGGCGACGTGCGCCGCGGTCTCCATGTCCTCACGCGAGTCGCCCGCTGCGATGACGTCCTCGGGCGCGTAGCCGCGCACGCGCATGTGCAGTGCCACCGCATTGGCCTTCGAGGCCCCGCGCGGCACGAGGTGGTACGCGCGCACCTCCGCGAGCGCGACGAGGTCAGGCGAGCGGCGGTGCACGCCGCCGTTGTCGACCAGGCGCAGCCCGCCGTGGCCGCGCTCGGCCAGCAGCGCGTCCACCTCCGCGGCATCGACGAGCCCGCGGAAGAGGTGCGACACCTCGCGCCCGTGGTGCCAGGGATCGTGGTGCTCCAGGCGCCCGGCGTAGTGCTCGAGCAGGAGCGCGGGCGCACCCGAGGCCTCGATCTGGTCGTGGATCGAGCCCGCGTCGCCGTGGGGCAGGTAGTCGCCGGTCAGCCAGCTCTCCTCGCCCTCGATCACGAGGCATGACCCGGCCTCGTAGATGTACGCGGGCTGGGCGAACAGGCGCGCGTTCTCGGCGACGGTCCCCTTGCGCCGGCCCGACATGAGAACCACCTCGACGCCGGCGCGATCACAGGCCTGCAGCGCGCGCACGCCCTGCAGCGAGAAGGTGCCGTCGGCGCCGCGCAGCAGCGCGCCACCGGGGCCGAGCAGGGTGCTGTCGAGGTCGACGTACAGGCAGCGCACGCGGACATCCTCGCGCACGCGGCGCGTCAGGAACGGCTGTCGGCCACCGATTGCAGGTGGCCGAGGTAGCAGGCGGCAAAGCGCCGGGCCGCGTCCGCGCCGAACAGCCGGTGCGGGTAGCGGAAGGTCAGGTGCAGCCTGCCGCCGGCCGTGACCGCCCCGACGCACAGGCTCAGCGGCGACCGCGCCGGCGCGGAGAACCACAGCTCCGAGGTCGCTCCGGCGCCGGAGCCGAACGACGGCGCGTCGTCGATCCAGCCCAGGTCGCAGAGCGTCGCCGTGTCGACGAGCCGGTTGCCGGTCAGCGGCTGCAGGACCACGCTGGACTGCTTGGCCCACAACGACAGCAGGCCGGCCCGGTGCAGCCCGGCGATCAGCGCGACGCCGGTGCGGGTGCGCTTGTTGCGGGCGCGCTGGGCGTTGATCGCCTTCAGGGCAGACGCCGGGCGCGCGCGCTCGCGACGGTTGGTCGACACCCGCGCGGTCACCGAGATGTTGCCGATCGTGGCCTGCGGCCATTGCGGCGGGCGCAGGTTGGCCGGAACGAGGACGCCGATGCGCCGGCCGGGCGTGCCGTGCTGGAGGTTCCAGTCGCCGATCGCCATGTGCAGGGCAGCCATCAGCACGTTGCGCTCGGTGCCGGAGCGGGTGCCCTGCACGGCGTGCTCGGTCTGCGCCGCGGACAGCGCGACCATGTGGTAGCCGTAGCCGTCGCGGTCGACGGCCCCGTCGGTGGCGAGGCGCCCGGGTCGCGCCAGGCGGTCGCGCAGCCACTCGATCAGCCGCTTGGCGAACCGCGACAGCAGCGACGAAGACGGCGCCGCGGGGCGGACCGGCAGGTCATGACCGGCGAGGAAATCCAGCGCCTGCTCGGGCTCGCCGGCGCCGGCATAGGCGCGCGCGATCGCGTGCAGCACCGCGATCGCGCCGACGCCGTCGGCGGCGGCGCTGTTGAGGTTGAGCATGAGGACGTCGCCGCCCGGGCGCCGGGCCAGGCAGGCGTGCAGCGGCGGGGTGTCGGTGGCCGCTATCACCTTGCTCAGCAGCGCCGCGCGGGCGGCGTCGAGGGCGTCGTCGCCGGGGGCGTCGACGACATCCAGCAGCTCCTGCACCGCGGCGCGACCGGCGCACAGTGCGGTGACGAGCGCCGTGCGCAGCCGCGCTTCGTCGAGCGCGCCGGCGACGTGCGCCTCGAGGTGCACGCTCCACGCCGCTGCGCGGGGGTCGAGCAGACCGGGGTCGCCGGCGCCCCGGTTCTCGTCGGCGACCCACTCGCAGTCGAGCACGCAGCTGTGGTCGCCCTGGCGGCCGCGAAGCAGCCACAGGAGGTCGCCGGCCATGCCGACGACGTTGTGGAGCAGCGCCCGCCGGACCGAGTACCGCGACGGGCCCTCGGCTTCGGCGTCCAGCGGCGACACCTCGTCCACATGGGCCGACACGTGGTTGCCGGCGACCGAGACGTGCAGGCTCTCGTTCGGCACGTTCTCGCGCAGCGAGATCATCCCGCGGTGAAACAGGCGGCCGAACGAGCTGTCGCGATGGAAGTGGCCGCTGGCGTCGAGCTGCGCCAAGAGCGCGACCGGATCGGCGATCGTCGGCCCGGTGGTGCCCGCCGCGGCGGAGTCCGGGCCGGCGGCGTCAGCATCCTCCAGACGAGACTGCAGCGTGGCGGATTCGTCGGCCGCGGGCGGCTGCGCTTGCGGGTGCATGCCGACATTCTGGCGCACGGGCGATCCAGGTCCCGCGCGGGCGACAACTTTCGCGGCCGCGGCTCGTTGTTGTCAGGGTGCCACGACGCCTGATCCTGCTCGTGCTGACGGCGCTCTTCGCGCTCACAGCCGATCCCGCCCCGCGCCGCGACCGTCGTCAGGCGCATGGCGCGCGCGGGCGGTCAGCGGCTGGCTGTGGGGCTCGCGTGCGCGCGGCGCGCGCCGTCGACACCGTGACCGGCCGCGCGCCTGCCCTAGCCGGACGCGCGCAGCGCGCGCAGCTCGGCCAGCGGCGGTCGCTCGAGCGGCACCTCGCCGCGGTGCTCTCCCGCCAGCCGCCCCTCGCGCCGCAGCCGGCTCGTCACCGCGCCGAGCACGGCCGCCGCCATCGGCGTGAGGGCCTCCAGGCGCTGGTGGCGGTTCTGACGCGAGTCGAGGTCGACCTGTGCGAGCGAGTCGCTGCCGCCGTGCGCCCAGACGTCGAGCAGCAGCCCCATCTCGACGGCGTAGCCCGTGCAGAACGCCATCCGCTCCAGCAGTTCCCGGCGGGCGGCGAACTCGCCCGCCAGCGGCTGGCGGATCGCCGCGAGCTCGGGGTAGAACGCGGCCAGCAGCGGCCGCGCGGTGAGCTCCGTCACGCGCCCGCCGCCGGTCGGCGACACAGGGTCGCCGCCGTTCTTGAACGGCCGCCGGTAGAAGCCCTTGACGAACCGCGCGCCGGGCTCGCAGACGAGCGGGCCGAGCAGCCCGCAGGCGAAGTGCGCGCCGAAGTCCTCGGAGTCGGCATCGACGAAGCAGACGACCTCCCCGCGCAGGACGCTCAGCGCTCGCCACATCGCGTCGCCCTTGCCGAGCACCGGGCCGAAGTCGGGCAGCAGCCCGGCGGGCCGCACCACCTCCGCGCCGAGGCCGGCGGCGATCGCGCCCGTCCCGTCGCACGAGTCGTCGTCGAGCACGACGACCTGATCGACGACCCCGGCCTCGCGCAGCGCCACCAGCGGCGTCACCACCCCGGCGATCGTCGCGGCCTCCTCGCGCGCCGGAACGCAGACGGAGATCGTCTCCACGCGCGCGGCGCGCAGGCGATCGGCCGGAAACTCGGCGTGGTGAAAGCTGCGCACGCTCAAGGCGCTCGTACTATGGCAGCGGCGTGTCCGTTGCCCCCGAAGTCCAACCCTGGAGCGCCCTGCTGGACCTCGGCCGGGCCGATGAGCGGCTCGTGCGCGAGGCGTACGAGGGCGCCCGCGCGGCGGTCACCGCGCCGCTGCCCGACGAGCTTCACCCGGCGCTGCTCGCGGCGCTGCGCAAGGTCGGCATCGCGTCGCTGTGGGCCCACCAGGCGCAGGCGCTGCACGCCGGCTGGGCCGGTCCGACGATCGTCACCACCGGCACCGCGTCGGGCAAGTCGCTGTGCTTCAACCTGCCGACGCTCGACGTCCTGTGCCGCGACGCCAAGGCGCGCGCGCTGTACCTGTATCCGACGAAGGCGCTGGCGCAGGACCAGGCGCGCGCGATCAACGTCTTCGGCCTGAGCAAGCAGGTGCGCCCCGCGATCTACGACGGCGACACGCCGCGCGAGCAGCGCACGCAGATCCGCCGGCGCGCGAACCTCATCCTCACGAACCCCGACATGCTGCACATGGGGATCCTGCCCCACCACCGCCAGTGGGGCGACTTCTTCTCCAACCTCGCCGTGATCGTGATCGACGAGGCGCACGTCTACCGCGGCGTCTTCGGTTCACACGTCGCCAACGTCCTGCGGCGGCTGCGGCGGATCGCCAACGCCTACGGGACCGAGCCGCGGATCCTGCTGGCCAGCGCGACGATCGCCAACCCCGTCGAGCTCGCAGAGAAGCTCACCGGGCTGGAACAGATCGCGCTGGTGGACCGCGACGGCGCGCCGGGTGCCGCGCGCGAGATCGCGATGTGGAATCCGCCGCTGACCGACGAGGCGCTGGGCACGCGGCGCTCGTCGCTCGCCGAGGCGGCGGAGATCGTCGGCCACCTCGCGCGCCGCGGCGCGCGCACGATCTGCTTCATCAAGTCGCGCCGCGCCGTCGAGCTCGTCGCGCGGATCGTCGCCGAGACCGATCCCAAGCTCGCCGACCTCGTCGTGCCCTACCGCGCGGGCTACACGCCCCAGCAGCGCCGCGAGCTCGAGGGCCGGCTCATGCGCGGCGAGCTGCTCGGCGTGATCACCACCGACGCGCTCGAGCTCGGCATCGACATCGGCGCGCTCGATGCCGCCATCGTCGTGACGTTCCCGGGCACCGTCGCCTCGCTGCGCCAGATGTGGGGCCGGGCCGGCCGGCGCGGCCGCGGCCTGGCCGTCTACGTCGCCGGTGAGGACGCGCTGGATCAGTTCTTCTGCCGCCACCCCGACGAGTTCCTCGAGCGGGCGGTCGAGGCGGCGATCCTCGATCACGAGAACGAGCCGATCCACCTCGCGCACCTGCTCTGCGCCGCCCACGAGGGACCGCTGGGCAAAGACGACGCCGCCACGCTCGGGCCGCGCTGGGAGGCGCATGCGCAGGCGCTGGTGGCGCTCGGCGAGCTGATCGAGCGCGGCGGGCAGTACCTGCTGCGCCACCCCGAGGACTATCCGGCCGCGCGGGTGTCGCTGCGCTCGGCCTCGGCGGACTCCTTCGCGATCGTCGACGTCGTCAACGGCGAGCTGTTGGGCACCGTCGAGTCCGCGCGCGCCCACACGACGGTGCACGACGGGGCGGTCTACCTGCACCAGGCGCGTTCCTACGTCGTCAACCAGCTCGAGCTGCACACGCAGCGCGCGCTCGTCGAGCCGTTCACCGGCGACTTCTACACGCAGCCCAAGAAGGAGACGATGACCGAGATCGAGGCGCTGCTGGACCGCCGCGACACCTGCGGCGTGCAGCTCTCCTTCGGTCGCGTGAGCGTCACCGAGCAGGTGCTCGCCTACCAGCGCAAGCGCATCTCCGACCACGAGATCATCGACCTGCAGACGCTGGATCTCCCCGAGACGACGTTCAGGACGCAGGCGCTGTGGTTTGAGCTGCACGACGACCTGCTCGCCGCGGACTTCCCGCTCGAGGTGCTGCTCGGCTCGCTGCATGCCGCCGAGCACGCGCAGATCGCGGTGCTGCCGCTGCTGGCGATGTGCGACCGCTGGGACATCGGCGGGCTGTCGACGAACGCCCACCCGCAGACCGGCGCGCCGACGATCTTCATCTACGACGGCCATCCCGGCGGCGTCGGCATCACGCGCCAGGGCTTTGCGCGCTTCGAGACGCTCGTCGGCGACGCGCACCGCCTGATCGCCGAGTGCCCCTGCGAACAGGGCTGCCCGTCGTGCGTGCAGTCGCCGAAGTGCGGCAACCTCAATGAGCCGCTGGCGAAGGCCGGCGCGCTGGAACTGCTGGCGCGCATGCTCGAGCGCTGATCGGGGGTACGCGTTCAGGTCCCTCGGTTCGTTGGCAGGAGTGGCGCGGTTGAGGGCGTAGTTATGGAGCGTGGAGTTGCGGCGCGAGGAGGCGGCGAGGATCGCTCGCGAGGGTGGGCCTGAGGCTGAGCGCCAGGCGCTTGAGATGTTCGACCGGGTCGCTGATCTGGCGTCGCGCTTGGAGAGGTTGGAGCGGCGGCTGGGCCAGAACTCCCGCAACAGCTCGTTGCCG
>Ga0136617_10006582_pt1 | contig 10365 bp, 9 predicted proteins | sample AntDrymUQ3222106_2_FD_129672 | JGI IMG/M metagenome (GOLD analysis project Ga0136617, IMG submission 129672) | Polar desert sand microbial communities from Dry Valleys, Antarctica - metaG UQ322 (21.06) | ecosystem: Environmental > Terrestrial > Soil > Desert | place: Antarctica: Dry Valley... | reverse complement strand
GTAGACCCCCGAGACGTATGCGGCTCGGAAGCGGAGCAGCGGGTCAGTTCCGAACTTGACGTACCCATGCCCCGGCGCCCGCGGCAACTCGAAGGCGTCAGGCGAGCCGAGCACGACCCGGCTCTCCATCGCCGAGTTCGTCCGGAGCCCGATGCGATAGGACAGATGGGTGTCCAGGCCTCGCAACCGCCCTTCCTCCAGTCGCTGGGAGGCCAGCAGGAGGTGGACGCCGAGGGAACGTCCGACCCGACCGATCTGGACGAACATGTCGATGAAGTCGGGCTTGGCCGAGAGCAGTTCACTGAACTCGTCACAGACGACGAGCAGGCTGGGCATGGGGGCCAAGGGCACCCCGGATGTGCGCGCCTTCTCGTAGTCACGCAGTGAGGCGTAATTGCCGGCCTGACGGAGCAGTTCCTGGCGGCGCAGGAGTTCGCCGTTGATCGCATCGGCCATCCGGTCGACGAGGGGCAACTCCTCGGCGAGGTTGGTGATGACCGCGCTGGTGTGCGGCAACTTGTCCAGTTTGACGAAGGTCGCCCCACCCTTGAAGTCGGTCAGGACGAAGTTGAGCGTCTCGGAGTCGTGGGTCGCCGCGAGGGCGAGGACGAGCGTGCGGAGCAGCTCGGACTTACCCGCTCCGGTCGCTCCGATGAGCAGCCCGTGCGGGCCCATGCCGTCCTGCGCGGACTCCTTGATGTCCAGGTCGATGGGACGGCCCTCAGGATCTATCCCGATCGGCACCCGGAGGCGATCCCGGTTCGCTCGCGGGGCCCATCCCTTGTCCGTGTCATAGGAGAACGGGTCGTCGATACCGAGCAGATCGGCGAGATCGAGGGCGTTGTTCATGGCCTGCTCGCCCTTGCCCCCGATCGACAGGCGCAACGGCGAGATCTGCCGACCAAGGGCTTCGATCTCGGCTTCACTCAACCCGTCGGCGCGGCCGATCTCCGCCTCACCCTCGGCGGTCCTGCTGCGCAGCCCGCCGGACTTGTCGATGTCCAGGACCAGGGTTGCCCGATCCAGCAGTCTGGGCGGTGCGGTGCTCAGATCCAGGACGGTGACTCCCTCGACCCCACCGCCGCTGGCCATCAGGTGACTGGAACCGGCGACGTCGCCGCCATCGAGCACCACGACGAGGTGGGCACCAGCGATGTGCGCGTTCGCCTCGGCCGGGTTGAACCGCGGCCGGTTCGTCAGCATGTCGTCGAGCATCGCTTCCAATGCCGGCACGCTGGTGGTGACCAGACGCAGATTGCCGAGAGCATCCGTGCGGTCCGGATGCAGGGCGTGCGGGAACCACTTCGCCCACTCCCAGCTCCTGCGCTCGTGGGTACCCGCGACGACAGCGATCACGATGTCCTCTGGGGAATGGTGCACGCACAGCTGAGCGATGGTGGCGCGGACCATCGACCGGGCGCGATCGAGCTGACCCGTGACGTGCACCCGACTGAATCCGTTGATGGCCATGGCGATGGGCAGCTCGGGCACCGTGGAGTACGTCAGGACGAAACGTCGCAGAGCGCTGGCGCAGAGGGGTTCCAGCGCATCCAGGGACTTCGACGGGGGCGCGATGATGGGCGTGGCCAGCGCCTGTGGGCCGACCCCGATCCGGACAACGCCGAAATCGGCGTGCATGGGTCGCCGCTCCCAGAGCCGATGACTGGCGGCAGTCGTCCACAGTGCGACCGGGTCAGGGTGGCGATAGAACATCGCCTTGCGTTGTTCCACCGCCGTACGTCGGACCTTGCGACGGTGCAGGGACAGATGACGCATGTATTCGCGCCGTCTGGCGATGAGTTCCTTCTTGCTCGGTCCGCCACCCCCCTGCAGCATGTTTGCCGCCATCATGCCGATCATGGAGAACCCGATCAGCCCACCGGCCACATAGGCGAAGGGCCCCGTGCGCTGACTGGCGAACAGCAACGCCATGCCGGCACCGCCGGCGACCATCGGCAGCATCATCATCGCCCGACCCCACCCCTGCCCGGTGGGAGCAGGGATCTCGGGGGGTGGATCGAGCAGAACCTCACCCATGGGCAGCTCAGGGGCGTCCCGGCGTGGCTGGCGCCGCAAGATGACGGTGGACACCTGCGAACCTCCCCGAGATCATTTGCCCTGCGCACCGCGGGTGTGCGGGCGCACCTATCGTATGAGGAATGATCGCCGAGCGACGTTGCAGATCGGTGACATCCTTGCCCGACAGCGTCAACTCAGGCGGGCACGCATGAACGGGGCGCACCACAGATGAGCAGAGGCGCAACCACAGGTCTGGCGAGAATCACCATTGCCGCCCCTCGACGCCGCGTCGACGTCGCTCTTCCCGAACACGCCTCTGCGGCCGAGCTGATGCCCGGCCTTCTCCGGGCGGCCGGTGACGAACTGGCCGATCAGGGTCAGGAACACGGCGGCTGGGCCCTGCGCAAGGTGGACGGCACGTTGATCGATCCGGCACGACCGATCGGGTCGCAGGAACTGCGCGACGGAGATGTCCTGCACCTCGTCCCGCGTCAGGCCACCTGGCCGGAAATGGACTACGACGACGTCGTTGACGCGATAGCGACCGATGCCCGACGCCAGAGCCGGTCCTGGGGATCGGCCAACACCCGCCGTGCGGGGGTAACCGTGGCGTCGGCCGGGTTGCTCCTCGGGCTCGCGATCGTGCTCACGTCGGGTCCCGACTGGCAGCTCCCGGGTGGGATCGCGCTGGGACTTGCGGTCGTATTCCTGGCCACCTCGGTGGCCATAGCCAGAGCCATGGGCGATGCCGGGGCCGGTGCGGTCATCGGCAGCGTTGCGATGGTGTACGCCTTTGTCGGCGGCGTCGCCCTGAGCCAGGGCTCCCAGCCGCTGTTGGAGGCCGAAGCGGCGCAGTTCCTGGCCGGCAGTGCGGCCCTGCTCGTGGTCGGGTTACTCGCCTACCTCGGGGTGGCCGACCGCACGCACTATTTCGTGGCCGGGATCACCGCGGGCCTACTCGGAGTACTGGGCTCCCTGATCGGGCTCATCAAGGACACCACGATCACTGACGTCGCCGCGATCCTTGTCTCGGTGGTGATCATCTTCACCCCGGTCATTCCGCTGCTGTCCATCCGCCTGGGCAAGCTGCCGATGCCAACCCTTCCGTCCACTGTGGACGATCTGCTCGCCGACCCACCGGTCGTGCCGCTCCCACGAGTTCACGCGACCGTGCGACGTTCCGACGAACTGTTGACTGGAATGCTCCTGGGTGGAGCGCTCATCGTCACCCTCTCGGAGATCGCACTGGTCGCCACGGGTGAACTGACCGGTGTCATTCTGGTCGCCATCGTGGCCGCTGCCACGCTGTTGCGTTCCCGGCTGTTTCCGGCTGTCCGGCACCGGGCTCCGCTGCTGGTCACCGGTGTCCTCGGGCTGGCCGCGATCGCGGTCGGCACCATGGTCATGTCGCCAGGGGCGCGGCTGTCAGTAACCCTGCCGGTCCTGGTCATCCTCGCCGGGGCCGCCCTGGCCGCCGGGTTCGTGTATCAGACCCGGCCGCCCACTCCCTACCTAGGACGCATCGCCGACATCCTCGACATCCTGTTCGTGATCGCCGTGGTCCCCACGGCTTGCGCGGTGCTCAACCTGTACGCCTACTTCCGCTCGCTGGGAGCCTGACCGCGATGGCCAGTCGCCGGGACATGTTCCAGTCCTACCAGTTCATGGTTCAGCGGGTCATCTCCGGAATCGTGCTCCGCGAGACCGATCCCTTACAGACCCCGCTACGCAAGATGAGTGGATCCGGTTTCGCCAGCCTCATGATCGCGGTGGTCGCACTCGCCGGCACCGGACTGATCGGATTGTTCTTCAAGAGCAGCGACTCGACCTGGAAGGAGGCGGATGCGGTCATCATCGAGGAGGAAAGCGGTGCGACCTTCGTCTATCTGGATCTGACCGACAACGACGAGGACGACAAGCTTCTCTATCCCACTGCCAACTTCTCCTCGGCCGCACTCCTGGCCAGGAAGCCCGACTTCGTGACGGTCTCGCACCAGTCACTTCTGGAAGCAACCCGGGGTCCCGAACTCGGCATCATCGACGCGCCGGATTCCCTTCCCCTTCCCGATTTGATGCTCGAGGGTGAGTGGACCCTGTGCTCGCTGGCGGCCGAGACCGTCAGCGGCGAGGTCACACCGAACACCGCTCTTGTCGTCGGGGTCGGCACGAGTAGCGGTGCTGACGTCTCAGAGACAGCGGTGGTCGTACGTGACATAGAAGTCGAGACCCTGCACTTGGTTTGGAAGGGTCGTCAGTACCCCATCAACAACGAGAATGCGGTCCTGGAGGGGCTCATCCTGCGAAACGAGACCGAGGTCGAGGTAGGCACGGCCTGGCTGAACGCACTGCCGGTCGGTCGCGCGCTACAGCCCAATCCAGTTCCCGGGCTGGGCGCCCCCTCCAACGTCATCCCGGGTGCGCTCGTGGGCGAGGTCCGCGTCGTCGAGGAAGGCGGCAACCGGCAGTACTACCAGGTAGCCACCGATACGATCGTGGAGATCACCGAAGTTCAATCCGCCATCCTGCGGGCCGATCCGCTGGTGCGGGACACGGTCTACGGCGGCATCCCCACAGACGCACAGCCGCTACCCGCCAGCGCGGTCAGCGACGCTGACCGCGTGCCTCTGGACCCCCCGCTCCCGACCGATCCGCCCGTCGACATACCCGATCCGGCCACGATCGCCAGCGAAAAGCCGACGATCTGCGCGTCCTTCGAGTCCGACCAAGCCGCGCCCGTGATCTCGATCGAGGCGGCAGTCGATGGCGTCAGGGACTCTGGTGAAACACAGCAGGAGACCGAGGCGGGCACCGTATTGGCCGACCTGGTCGTCGTCGAGCCCGGCCACGGCACGATCGTCGAGGGGCGAGCCTCGCCGAGCGCTACGACAGGCACCCTGTACCTGATCACCGACGAGGGGCGCCGCTACAAATTGGCATCGGCCGACGCTCAGGCATTCCTGGGATATCAGGGGTTCACGCCGCTCGTGCTTCCCGAGTCGCTGATCGCGCGCATCCCGGCGGGGTCGACGCTGGACCGCGCAGCAGCCCTGATTCCCGTGGGCTGAACCGGGGCGTGCCCTGGCTGGGGGTAAACAGATGAATGGCTCGCGTCCTGCACGCGAACGCCCGAACGATCCTGACCTCGCGCTATCCCCGCCCCCCGCGCGATGGTTAAGGTTCGTGGATAACCGGGGAACCGCAGTGCCAGCCCGGCCGTCTCAACCATGAAGGGCGCGACTCGCCACCAAGGCGTTAGCGCAGGAAATCTATGGAGGTGTGGACTTTGCCTGCAGGCAGCGGCGTAAGCCGAGAACAGCTCACGACATTCGCCACGAAAGCTGATGGCGCGGCACAAGCGATGAACGGGGCCGTACGAACGCTGGAAGGCGACCTCTCGGTTCTGGAGGCGACATCCAAGGGAAGCTTCGCGGCCAAGTTCGCGCAGCTCAAGATGGAGATCCAGGACGAACTATCTGTCATGAACAACGCCTTGACGGCGACCGCGTCCGACGCAAACACCGCCGCCTCGCGGTTCACCGCGGGTGACGAGGACCAGGCGCAGCAGGTAGGCGCCGTGCAGGTCAGCGGTCTGTCCACCGGCCTGCCGGTTTAGAAGGGAATCGATCATGAACGATGGCGATCTGTACAGAGTCAGCTGGGACGAACAGTCCAACGCAGCGGGGTACGTAGACAAGGCGATCGGCACATTCCAGACAGAGCTGGACGGCATCAACAGCGAGACCCAAGCGCTGCTGTCCCGCTGGGATGACTCCGAATCGCAGGGCGTGTACCAGGCCCGTCAGCAGAAGTGGACGAAGGCCGCGACCGACATCATGGAGGCCATGGCCAAGTTCAAGGGCAGCCTGGCAACCTCGGCCGGAATCTCGTCCGGTACAGAGAAGGACGCCGCCACAACGATGGCCGGCTAGTCCGACACACGATCGGCGCCACCAAGGGCAGGGTCCTCCCAATGGGAGGCCCTGCTTTTGTGTTTCCCAAACATCCCTATCGCTGCATCGCGAGTAGCGCCTGACGTGAACACCCGGCCTCCGCGGCCGGATGCTCCAGGCCTAACGGATCAGGTCTGGTCGACCTTGTCCCGCTCCGCGGAGTCCCTGTCCTTCGCCGGTCGAAAGAGCATCTCGCCGGGCAGGTACTCCTCGCGCTTGTCTTCCTCGTTGGCCAAGGTCGCTGCCCGCTCCCGTCCGGCCCGCCACCTGCGCCGCCGCGCCCGAGGAATCACGAAGGCAGCGGCAAGAACGGCAAGGGCGAGCCCGCCCAGGATCAGCGTGCTGAACAGGGCGCCATCCTCGGCCGCGGCGCGCTCAGCGGCCAACTGCTCGGCGGCCAGATCCCGAGGGGGTGGTCGACGGCTGCCGAGTTCCTCAGGACCGGAGGCTCCCAGGGGCTCGGACATCGCCCGCCCGGGGTCCACCAGCCCGTGGCCGTAGGCCAGGCTGGGCGCTGCACCCGGGGTCCCGTCTGCTGTCCCGAACAGTCGCTCGGTCAGCACGCGAACCCGCTCCCGGCCGCCGAGGCCAGCCAGATCCGATCCCGGTCTCCCGAGCATGAGTGCGGCCGTGGCCGCTACGAAGCCGGCCGCGAAGCTGGTTCCGTTGTAGCCAACGTGACCGGTGAGGCCTGCGGCTATGACGTTCACACCGGGTGCAACCAGGTCCACGTACGTGCCGATCTGCGACGTCGGTGCCCGCATCCCGTCCTCGCCCACCGCGCCGACGCCGACGACTCCGTCATAGCTCGCGGGGTACGAGGGGGACGGCGTCACCCGTTCCTCGTCCCGGGACGCTTCATGCCCATCACCGGCGGCTGCCACGATGAGCACGCCGGCATCGAGCGCGCGAATCACCGCCTCCGCCAGCCTGGCCTCGTCGCGGAAGGTGACCGCGGAGACCGTGATTACGGTCGCGCCGCTGGAAACGGCGTAGTCGATGCCTGCGGCGATGGCGCTTGGCGGCAGCAGGTCATCGCTTGGACTGGTGTGCTTCTTCTCGCTGATCCGAATCGGCAGGATCGTGGCTCCCGGGGCCAGACCCGCGAAGCCGATGCCCTCCACCGACTGGGCAGCGATGATGCTGGCCACGCCCGTACCGTAGGGAGCGCAGTCGATGTTCCCACCGACGACTTCGCGGAAGAAGTCGTAGCCGGCAAGAAGGTTGCCCTGTAGTTGCTGGTGGGCGCCATCCACTCCCGAGTCGATGACGGCCACGGTGACCCCGGCTCCGGCACTGAACGGACTGATCTTGTTCACCGGGTCATACAGCTCCTGCGCCCAGGGCAGAGATACGAGAGTCTCGTTCTCGGCGGGCGGCGGAGTGCCGCACGCAGGGTCCACTGCCCCGGCCTGAGTGAGCGGGATCAGAACGAGTCCACCCGCTACGAGAACGGTCGTGAGCAGGGCCCCCGTAAGGCGCATTTCCCTCCGCCCGTAAGCCCGGTCAACGTCATGACCGGGGTCGAATGACAAGAATCTACAGACGTTTTGGGGAACCTGTGGGTCAGTATGCTCGTCTCATCCTGGAATGCCAGCGAGGTATGACGAGGGGGAGACCGTGGATCCGTCGACGAGTGGAGATCGCTCGAGCATCGCCGGCATGCGTGCCTACGCAGATGAGTTGCAGGCCCGCTTCGAGAAGATGAGCCGGGAGGGTCCGGCCATCCAACAGAGCGCCAAGGAAGTCCAGGTCACGGAGAAATCCCCCGACGGGCTCATCTCGGCCACTGTCGGCCCTCGAGGAGACCTGCTCAAACTGGAACTCGACCCCAGGATCTATCGCCGGCCGGACTCCCAGGAACTGGCCGAGACGATCACCGAGACGATCAAGGCTGCCGCAGACAAGGCGCGCGATCAGGTACTGGAGCTGTTCTCAACAATCATTCCGCGCGAGGACATGCGGATGCACATGGACGGGAACGTAGACGGAGTGCTGGAACGCATGTCCGACAAGATGCTTGGGAAGGGATAGTCGCGATGACGACCAGCTCCGTTGAGATCGACAAGCAACAGGTTTCCAACGGCTTGGCCCAATGGGACCAGGCAGCAAGCAGTCTGGAGTCCGGCTACACGAGCCTGAGCGGAACGATCCAGGGCCTGAGCACCGCCGCAACCTGGGGCGCCGACGATCCAGGCGGTCGGTTCGAGGGCGTATTCGGTCCAGCAGCCGAACAGTTCAAGACAAACACAGACGAAGCAGTGAAGGAAGCGGTGAAAATCGGCACGACCACCCGGCAGGTCATCGAGAAATCGCTGGAATCCGACCGGCAACAAGCAGAAGAGGTCGGCAGATGCGACGTTCCTAGCAGCTCCCCGCCAGGTGGTTCTGGTGGTGGTTCTGGTGGCGGCTCAGGTGGCGGCTCCGGCGGTGGTAGCGGTGGCGGTACGGCGCCCGCACCACCCAACAGCGGTGGCGGTTCAGGTGGTGGTTCAGGTGGCGGCTCAGGTGGCGGCTCCGGCGGTGGTAGCGGTGGCGGTACGGCGCCCGCACCACCCAACAGCGGTGGTGGTTCCGGTGGTGGTTCTGGTGGCGGTTCCGGTTCCGGTGGCGGTAGCGGTAGCGGTAGCGGTGGTACGGCGCCCGCACCACCCAATGGCGGTGGCGGTTCCGGTGGCGGTTCCGGTGGTGGTTCCGGTGGTGGTTCCGGTGGCGGTTCCGGTGGCGGCCAGGGCGGCGGCCAGGAGGAGGGCATCGAGGTAACGCTCGTAGGACCCGATGGTCAGATTGTCGGTGAGGCCACGCTGGTCGACGTCGGCACCGATGCAGAGGGCGACCCAATCTTGATCGCCGAGATGGAGCCCCCCGGCTCCGGGTCCGGTGGCGGAGCTGAAGCGATCCTCACGCCCGGAGTAGGGGTCGGAGCGGGCATCGGTGGCGGAGTAGTCGGGGGCGGAGCAGTTGCCCAGCCGGCTCCCACCCCACCGAACGTTCCCGCAGGATCCGCAGGCGCTACAGGGCCGGCCGCAGGCGCCGGCGCGGTTGCCGCTCCGGCTCCCGCCGTGACTCCAGCTCCCACTGCGGCGCCGGCTCCCATTATGACTCCGGCGCCTGCTCCGCCGAACCTTCCCGGGGTATCTGAGGGTGCTGGCGGCGGAGGGGCTGGCGCAGGTGCCGGCCCGGCTCCGGCGCCACCGAACGGTCCCGGGGTATCTGAGGGTGCTACCGGCGGAGGTGCCGGGGCTGGCGCAGGTGCCGGTCCGGCTCCCGCGCCACCGAACGGTCCCGGAGGATCAGCGGGTGCTACCGGCGGAGGTGCCGGGGCTGGCGCAGGTGCCGGTCCGGCTCCGATGCCACCGAACGGTCCGGATGCTGGCGGAGCCCAGGGCGGCGGCGCTGGCGGAGGCCAGGGCAACGGAGAGCCTGGCGGTGTCCGGGAAGTGATGCAGGACGTCAGGGAAGCCGTTCAAGAGGCCAGGGCTAGCGGTGAACCGATCGATCTAGCCGCGCTGGCCAACGACATCAGTGGGAACGACCAAGGCCAAAGCGGAGGTGCAGGTTCAGGCGATTCGGCTGACTCCGTCCAAGGTAACGGCGGGACAGGTGCCGGCGGTGCCGGCGGTGCCGGCGGTGCCGGTGGGACAGGTAGCGGCGGTGCCGGTGGGACAGGTGCCGGTGGACTGGCCGACCGGATGCACAGCAACGGCGGCGCCGGTGCTGGCGGACTCACCGATCGGATGCACGGGAACGATGGCCCAGATCTGCGGCAACTCGTCGACCGGATGCAGGACAACGGCGGAGAGTCTGACGACAAGCTCGCCGACGCAAACCCGGACGCCGTGAATGACGACAAGCTCGCCGATACGGGCCAGGAGAAGCTGGACAGGGAAGGCCGCGGACTGCCGGATCGACTCGACGTTGATCGCGCGGCATTCGGTGACTCTGGACCTGCCGTTCCGAACACCGATCGTTGACGGGTCGGGTCGGCGGCTGACCGATCGTGCTCTCAGCGGATGTGATGTGGCTGAGGGTGAGTAACTGCAGGGCACGGCGCGACCGCACCGACACGTAACAGCAGACGAGCGAACAACGGACAGTGGAGGAACGAGATGGGCATCTTCGGAGATATCGGTGACGGGCTCGACAGCGCGGTCAGCACGATCAGCGACGGACTTTCGAGCGCCGCCGATGTAGCCGTTGATGTGGCCGACCACGCGGGCGGTGCGGTCATCGGTGGTTTGACCGCCGGTCCCCTGGGCGCCATATACGGCGCAACCGAAGGCGTCAGCGGCCTCGTCGACACCGCCAAGGGTGCGCTGAGCAGTGTCGCTGACTACGCCAGCGGCGCAACCGGCGGACAGGGCGACGTGGAGCCGGCCTGGGGGACGAGCCAGCC
>Ga0136617_10006581_pt1 | contig 10365 bp, 8 predicted proteins | sample AntDrymUQ3222106_2_FD_129672 | JGI IMG/M metagenome (GOLD analysis project Ga0136617, IMG submission 129672) | Polar desert sand microbial communities from Dry Valleys, Antarctica - metaG UQ322 (21.06) | ecosystem: Environmental > Terrestrial > Soil > Desert | place: Antarctica: Dry Valley... | reverse complement strand
GCTGTGCGCGATCGGCAACGGCGTGGTGATCGACCCGAAGGTGCTCACGGGCGAGCTGGACGACCTGCGCACCAAGGGGATCGACCTCTCCGGGCTGCGGATCAGCGCCAACGCGCACCTGATCATGCCCTACCACATGCTGCTCGACCACGCGGGCGAGGCCCGCCTGGGCAAGCTGCAGATCGGCACGACCCGTCGCGGCATCGGCCCCTGCTACGCCGACAAGGCCGCCCGCCTGGGCATCCGCGTGCAGGACCTGCTCGACGAGAAGATCCTCAAGAAGAAGATCGTCGCCGCGCTGGAGCCCAAGCGCCTCAGCCTGCGGCCGTTCGCCAAGTCGCCGGAGCTGGACCTGCAGTCGATGACCGAGGACTACCTGACCTACGGCCACCGCATCGAGCAGTACATCGCCGACACCGCGCGGCTGACCTGGGACGTGCTGGACCGCGACGGCACCGTGCTGTTCGAGGGCGCCCAGGGCACGCTGCTGGACATCGACCACGGCACGTATCCATTCGTGACCTCCTCCAACCCGGTCGCCGCGAGCGCCTGCACGGGCACGGGCGTGGGGCCGAAGGACGTCGACGAGGTGTGGGGCGTCGCGAAGGCCTACGCCACCCGCGTCGGCGCCGGCCCCTTCCCGTCCGAGCTCGACGACGAGCTGGGCGCACAGATCCGCGAGGCCGGCGGCGAGTACGGCACCACCACCGGGCGCGCGCGGCGGGTCGGCTGGATCGACCTCGTCGCGCTGCGCTACGCGACCCGCATCAACTCCCTCACCCACCTCAGCGTCACGAAGCTCGACGTGCTCAGCGGCGTCGGAAGCCTGTGCGTGTGCACCCGCTACCGCGGCGACGAGGGCGCGACCTTCGACCACTATCCCTACCACCAGACCGTGATGCACAAGGCGACGGGCGAGTACGAGCAGCTGCCCGGCTGGGACGAGGACATCACGGGCTGCCGCGACGAGCACGAGCTGCCGCAGGCCGCGCGCGACTACCTCGCGTACGTGTCCGACTTCGTCGGCGTGCCGATCGCGCTGATCGGCGTCGGCCCCGGCCGCGACCAGATCATCTGGACCGAGACCGGCCGCGCGAGCCTCGCCGCGCGCGCCGCCGCGCCCGCCTGACCCTCTAGTCGAGGACGGTGCGCGTGTTGACGAGGAAGTCGTGCAGCGCGCGGTTCTCCTCGTCCCACAGCGGCCACAGGACGTCGAGCAGGTAGCCGATGCCGCCGGTGAGCCCGCTGGCGATGCCGACGAGCAGCGTCTTGACGGCGACCTCGCGCAGCATCGCGAAGCCGAAGGTGATCGGCTGGCCGCTGGTGCGGATGACGCGGATCCCGGTCGCCATCCGGCCGAGCGTCTGCCCGTTGGTGCGCGCCATCAGCGCGGGCGCGTAGAGCAGCGCGACGACCGCGACGGACAGGAGCGCGAGCACCGCTCCGACGATGATCGCCACCGTCCCGACCTCGTCGCTCGCGAAGAAGCCGATCGAGAACGGCGCCGTGATGGCGACGAGCAGCAGCGCCCCGCCGGCGGTGATGATCAGGCCGTCGAGCAGCTGCGCGCCGACGCGCCGCCACCAGCCGGCCAGCACCGGGGGTCCCGCGACCGCGCCGGCCGCCGACAGGCCGAGCCCGCCCGCGCCGGGCGGGGCCGGGCCGGTGTACCCCGGGACCGGGCGCTCGGGCGCCGCCGGGCGGTCACCGCTCCACAGCGGCTCGGGAGAGACCGGCTGCTCCGCCGGCGGTGGGTGGTCGGCGAAGCCGGGTGGCCGGCCGCCCGGGGTCGAGTCCGTCGCGGGCGGGCGATCGGCCGCGTCCTCGGCCGGAGGACGCTCGGGCCGAGGCTTGCCTCCTCCGAGGGGGTCGCCGGGTGTCAGGCCGCCCGAGCTCATGGACCGACTCTAGCCTGGATCAACGCCAGCGCTCCAGCAGGTCGTCGTCGCCGACCTCGCGCACGACGCGGGCGGGGACGCCCATGACCACCGCGCGCGGGGGCACGTCGCGCGCGACGACCGCGCCCGCGGCGACGAACGCCTCCTCGCCCACCTCGACGCCCGGCGTCAACACGGCGCCGGCGCCGATCCGGCACGCACGCCGCAGCAGCGCGCCCTCGAGCGCGAGCCCCGGCGCGTGACGGGACATCGTCGAGTCGTTGGTGGTCGTCGCGCCGGGACCGACGAACACGTCGTCCTCCACCACCGAGTAGGCCGTCAGGTAGGCGCTGGTCTGCACGCGGACACGCGCGCCCACCACGACGTCGTTGTCGACCGCGCTGGCGCGCCCGATCACGGTGCCGGCCCCGATCGAGGCGCGCTCGCGCACGTAGGACTGGTCGCCGAGGATCGCTCCCTCCCCGACCCGCGCGCCCGCCAGCACGACCGCGCCGCAGCAGACGACCACGCCCGCGCCCAGCACGAGCGGCTCGCTCCCCTCGCGCGGCGCCGTCGAGTGGCGCGCGAGCTTCGGCGGCTTGCCCAGCACCGCGCCGTCCTGGACCTCGCAGCCGTCGCCGACCACCGTGCCGGGATGGATCACGACGTGCGCCCCCAGCCGCACGCCTTCACCCAGCCGCACGCCGTCGCCGAGCACGAGGCCCGGCGCGAGGTCAGACGGGTGCATCCTGCGCCCGGCGGGAGGCGTCGAGCGCCTGCTGCAGCCCCTCGAGCACCCGCACCACGCGCAGGCCGCTCGCGCCGTCCGAGCGCGGCGCCCGGCCCTCCAGGACGCACTCCACGAAGTGCTCGCACTCCAGCCGCAGCGGCTCGCGGTTCGCCACGCGCGGGCTGTAGATGTCGCCCGCCCGCGTGATGTACTCGCCGTAGCTGCCGGCGCTCTCGTCGAAGCCCTTGTCGTAGACGGTGACCTTGCGCTCCAGGTCCATGTCGTCGAACGTCGCCATCCGCCGCGAGCCGACCACCGTGAAGCGCCGCTCCTTGTGGGGGTCGAGCCACGACAGGTGCAGGTGGGCGGCCAGGCCGGAGGGGAAGCGCATGAAGCCGAAGACCACGTCCTCGACGCCGTCGCGCATGTAGGACTCGCCGCGCGCGTCCAGCTCGTAAGGCTCCTCGTCGGCCAGGTGCAGCACGACGGACACGTCGTGGGCGCCCAGCGACCACAGCGCGTTCTCGTCCGCACGCAGCTGGCCGAGGTTGAGGCGGTTCGAGTAGACGTAATGGATGTCGCCCAGCTCCCCGGAGACGGCGATCTCCTTGAGCTTGGCCACGCCGGGGTGGTACTCGAGCAGGTGCCCGACCATCAGCAGGCGCCCGGCCGCCTCCGCGGCCGCGACCGCCCGCTCGGCCTCCGCCACCGACGCCGCGAGCGGCTTCTCGACGAAGCAGTGCTTGCCCGCCGCGAGCACGCGCTCGGCCAGCGGGCCGTGGGTCGGCACCGGCGTGGCGAGCACGACGGCGTCGAGCGCGGGATCGGCCAGCAGGTCGTCCAGCTCGCCACTGAAGCGCGCGGCCGGGAAGCTCGGCCGCCAGCGCTCGCGCGCTTGGGCGGAAGGGTCGCAGCACCACGCCAGCTCGCAGCCGGCGATCGACGCGAAGTTGCGCGCGAGGCTCGGGCCCCAGTAGCCGAGCCCGGCCACGCCGACCTTCACGCCGGCACCCGCTCGCGCAGCGCCAGCAGCGCCTGCACGACCCGCTCGCCGGCGCGGCCGTCACCGTAGAGCGGCGGCCGCGCCTGCGGGCGCTCGCGCTCCAGCGCGGCCAGCGTCGCGGTCAGGTCGAGCCCGACCAGCGCGTTCCAGCCCGCCGCGACCGTCTCGGTCCACTCCGTCCGGTCGCGCAGCGTCAGGCACGGCACGCCGGCCAGGTAGGCCTCCTTCTGCACCCCGCCGGAGTCGGTGATCACCGCGCGCGCGTGCAGCAGCAGCGCCGTGAAGTCCAGGTAGCCGAGCGGCGGGACGAGACGCACGCGGGGGTCGGCCTCCAGCTCGCCGAGCAGCCCGGCGGCCTCGAGCCGCGCCCGCGTACGCGGGTGCAGCGGCAGCACGACCGGGTCGGGCAGGCCGCGCAGCAGCTCCACGAGCCGCTCCAGCCGCCCGGCGTCGTCCACGGTCCCCGCGCGGTGCGCCGTGGCGAGCAGGAAGCCGCCCGGCTCCACGTCGCAGGCCTCCAGCACCGACGTGCGCTCGCGGGCGCGCGGCGCGAGCAGCCGCGCGACGTCGACCATCACGTCCCCGACGACACGGACCTCGCCACCGACGTTCTCGTCGCGCAGGTTCCGCGCCGGCGCGTCCGAGGAGCACAGCAGCAGGTCCGCCGCGTGGTCGGCCAGCACGCGGTTGAGCTCCTCGGGCATCGCTCGGTCGAACGAGCGCATGCCGGCTTCCACGTGGGCGACCGGGATCCGCGCCTGGGCGCCGGCGAGCGCCCCCGCCAGCGTCGAGTTGGTGTCGCCGTAGACGAGCACGACGTCGGGTGACTCGGCGGCCAGCAGCGGCTCGAGCGCGCACAGCATGCGGCCCGTCTGCTCGGTGTTCGAGCCGCCGCCGAGGTCCAGCCGGTGCTCGGGCCGCGGCAGCCGCAGCTCGTCGAAGAAGACCTGCGAGAGGTCGTCGTCGTAGTGCTGGCCGGTGTGGACGAGCACCTCGTCGGCCGCCTCGCGCAGCCGGAACGACACGGCGGCGGCCTTGACGAACTGCGGCCGGTTCCCGATGACGGTGAGGACACGCACTACGCGAGCGCGGCCAGCTCGCGCTCGATGCGCTGCGCCAGCCGCTCGCCGGCCGCCCGGGTGACCGGTCCGGGGGCGGCGGGCAGCTCGATGTCGTCGACCGCGGCGATCGGCATCACCTCGCGCACGGTCGAGGCGATGAAGGCCTCCTCCGCGGCGCGCACGTCGTCCAGCGTGCACACCGCCTCGGTGGCCCCGGCCGTCTCGATCACCCGGGCGCGCGTGATCGAGGCGAGGATGCGGTCCTCCAGCGGCGGGGTCAGCAGCGCGCCGCCGCTGACCCAGAAGAAGCTCCACGTGGGGCCCTCGAGCACGCGGCCGTGCGGGGTGACGAGCAGCGCCTCGTCGAAGCCCTGCTCGCGGGCGAGCCGCCCCGCGAGCATGTTGCCCGCATAGGAGAGCGTCTTGAGCCCGTCCAGCACGCGGTTGGGGGCGTAGGTGACGGTCCCCACGCGCGCCACCGGCGGGCGGTGCGGCAGCGGCTCGATCGTGCCGATCCGCCGACCGCCGCGCGTGAGCACGATCCGCAGCAGCCCCTCGACCGGGCCCGCCTCGGCCAGCAGCGCGTCGACCTCGGCGCGCAGCGCGTCGAGGTCGGGCTCCAGCCGTAGGCCCTCGCACGTGTGCGCGAGGCGCGCGTAGTGCTCCTCCATCGCGAACGGCCGCCCGCCGTAGAGCCGGGCGACCTCGAACGCCCCGTCACCGCGGGTGAGGCCCTCGTCGGTGACCGGGATCTTCGCCTCGGCGGCCGGGCCGATGACGCCGTCGAGGCTCGCGAGCATGCTCCGAGGGTACAGCTACCGTTAGCGGCTTCATGCGCGCCGCCGATCCGGTCCACAACGTCGAGCTGCGCCGCAACGCCCAGGGGCACGACTCGGTCGTCTTCGCCTTCCCGTACCGGCCGGACGTCGTCGACGCCGTGCGCGCGATCCCCGGCCGGCGCTTCGACTGGGAGGCCAAGGAGTGGTGGGCGCCGCGCGCCGACGCCGTGGCGCCGTTCGTGCAGGGCGTGCTCGAGCGCCACCCGGCGCTGAGCGTGGCGCCGGACGTCAGCGAATGGCTCTCGCGCGCGGTCACGGGCTGGATCGGGCGCGTGAGCGCCGGGCGGCTGGACGGCGCCGGGCACTTCATCCTCGAGACGATCGCCGGCGAGCTGGAGCCGCCGCTGGACGAGCAGGCCGCGCAGCGCGGCGGGCGGCTGTGGCTGCCGTTCACCGAGGAGGTCGCCGACGCGCTGCTGGAGACGCGCGGCGCGCGGCTGGACCCGCGCGCGCTGCGCTGCGCCTCGCGCCTGCAGGTCGGCCAGGATCCCCCGCCCGCCTCGCTCGCGCTGATCGAGAGCTACGGCGAGCCGCGCTTCAAGCTCGACGTCAACTGGGACCCGGAGGTGCTGCCCGCCTTCCTCGCGCTGCCGGCCTGCGAGGCCCACGGCCGCACCGTGCCGGTCGACCCCTACCTGCTCGAGCCGCTCGAGCACTACCTGCGCACCTTCGGCGTGGCGCCCGCCGCCAACGCGCTCGAGGTGCTCGACCGCCTGCGCCGCGAGCACGACGGCGCGATCGGCGACGTGCGCCGCTCGCGGGCGTCGACGGCGCCGCCGCTGGAGATCGAGCCGATGCTCGGCGGCGAGCTGCGGCCGTTCCAGCGCGCGGGGGTGGAGTACGTGCTGCGGGCGCGGCGCACGTTCCTGGCCGACGAGCAGGGCCTCGGCAAGACCATCCAGGCGCTCGCCGCGCTGGAGGCCGACGGCGCCTACCCGGCCGTGGTCGTCTGCCCGGCCGGGCTGAAGCTCAACTGGCGGCGCGAGATCGAGCGCTGGCTCCCGCACCGGTCGGTGACCGTGGTGTCGGGCACGAGCGTCGTCTCCGCCGAGGCGGACATCACCGTGCTCAACTACGAGATCGTCCGCGCCCACCGCGTGCGGCTCGCGCTGCGCCGGCCGCGGGCGCTGGTGCTCGACGAGTCCCACTACGTCAAGAACCCGCGCGCCAAGCGCACGCAGGCGGTCCGCCGGCTGGCGGAGGCGCTGCCCGACGACGCGCTGCGCCTGGCCTTGACGGGCACGCCGGTGATGAACCATCCCGAGGAGCTGATCGCGCAGCTGCGGATCCTCGGCCGCCTGGGCGAGTTCGGCTCCGGCGCGCGCTTCGCGCGCCGCTTCCAGGGCGCCGGCGCCGAGGAGCGCATCCACTGGCACCTGCGGCGCAGCTGCTTCGTACGCCGGCTGAAGGCCGACGTGCTGCCGCAGCTGCCGGCCAAGCGCCAGGTCGTGCTCCCCGTCGCGCTCGACAACGAGCGCGAGTACCGGCTCGCGCAGGACGACGTGATCGCCTGGCTGCGCGAGCAGCCGCTGGACCTCGGCGAGGTCGAGGCCAAGGTCGCGGCGGCGCTGCGCGCCGAGCGGCTGGCGCAGTTGAACGCGCTCAAGCGGCTCGCCGCGCGCGGCAAGGCGAGCGCCGCGCTGGCGTGGATCGAGGACTTCCTGGCCTCCGACGAGCCGCTGGTCGTGTTCGCCGGCCACCGCGAGGTCCAGGCGCTGCTGCTCGAGCGCTTCCCGGCCGCGCTGCACGTGCTCGGGCGCGACACGCTGCCCCAGCGCGAGGCGGCGGTGCAGGCCTTCCAGGAGGCCGACGGGCCGCAGCTGATCGTCTGCGCCACGCGCGTCGGCGGCCAGGGCATCACGCTCACGCGCGCCTCCAACGTCGCCTTCCTCGACCTCGAGTGGACGCCCGCCGTGCACGACCAAGCGGAGGACCGCTGCCACCGGATCGGCCAGCACGACGCCGTGACGGCGTGGTACCTGCTGGCCGCCGACACGATCGACGAGACGATGATCGAGCTGATCTCGCGCAAGCGCGGCATCGTCGGCGCGGTCACCGACGGGCGCCGCGATGAGTCCGAGGCGCTGGTGCAGTCCGTCGTGCGCGAGCTGCGGGCCTCCAAGCCGCGGCGGCGCTTGCGGTCGGTCGCCTGAGGCGAGAGGGTGGGGCGGTGCGCCGCGTCGCCGCCGTCCTGATCGTCGCCGTTCCGCTCGCGGCGGCCGGTTGCAGCGTGGGAGGCGAGGAGACGCGCGAGCCGGCGCAGGGGCCCGCCGCGCAAGCGACGCCGGAGCCGAGTCCCGGCACCGCTCCGCGCCTGCGACCTCCGCTCAAGCGGCTCACGGTGAGCGTCAGCGGGGACCTGCTGCCGCACCTGCCGATCGTGCAGCGGGCGGCGACGGGCGGCGGGAGCTACGACTTCGCGCCGATGCTGCGGCCGCTGCGCCCGCTGATACGGCGGGCCGACCTCGCGCTGTGCCACGTCGAGACGCCGCTGACGTCGGCGGCACCTGCGGGGTATCCGGTGTTCTCCTCGCCGCCGGCGCTCGCGCGGGCGATCGAGGCGACGGGCTGGGACGCGTGCAGCACGGCGTCCAACCACGCGCTCGACCGCGGAGAGGCGGGCATCGCCGCGACGATCCGGTCGCTGCGGCGGGCCGGGCTGCGCCACACCGGCACGGCCACGTCCGCTCGCGGGCGCAACCGCCCGCTGATCCTGCGCGCGCGCGGCCTGCGGATCGGCTTCCTCTCCTACACGGCGACCACCAACGGCTTCGTGCCGCCGCACCCGTGGTCGGTCAACCTCGCCCGCGCCGGGCTCATCCGGCGCGACGCGCGCGCGGCGCGGCGGGCCGGCGCCCAGGCGGTGATCGTCAACCTGCACTGGGGCACGGAATACGTGGCGGGGCCCGACGCGCGACAGCGGGCGCTGGCCGTCCGGCTGGCACGTTCGCGGGCGATCACCGCCATGGTCGGCCAGCATGCCCACGTTGTGCAGCCGATCCGCCGCGTGCGCGGCCGCTGGGTGGTCTTCGGCAGCGGCAACCTGCTCTCCAACCAGACCGCCGCGTGCTGCACCGCGGCCACCCAGGACGGGATGGTGGTCCGGCTGCACCTGCGCGTGCGGGGGCGTCGCGCGCGCGTCGAGCGGATCACCTACGCGCCCACCTGGGTCCGCCACCCGGACTTCAAGGTGCTGCCGGTGGGCCGGGCGCTGCGACGCGGACAGGCGGACCGAGCGCTGCTGCGCGCCTCATGGCGGCGGACGGTCGGCGTGGTGGGGCGTCGCCGCGGCCTCAGGCCGGTGCCGCCACGCCTCCCGTAGCTCAGGCGCCGATCGGGTGCCAGGCGGTCTTGAGCTCGGTCAGCGCCTCGAGCCGGCGCAGCGAGTCCTCGCGGGCGTCGCCGGCCTCGCGGATGCGCAGCACCCGCTTGACCGTCTCGGCGGCGAGGCGGTCCAGCTCCGCGCCGAGCTCCGCGTCGCCGGCAGCGTCGACGATCGCGTTGAGGTCGCGGTGGGCGCCGAGCGCGGGCGCCAGCTCGGCGCGGCGGCCGGCGAGCAGGTTGACCACGCCGGCGGGGACGTCGGAGACCGCGAGCACCTCGCCGAGGTCCAGGCCGGCGAGCGGCCAGCGCTCCGAGCAGATCGCCACCACGGTGTTGCCGGCCGCCAGCGCGGGCGCGAGCGCGCCGATCAGGCCGAGCAGCTCGGGCTCCTCCGGCGCGACGACGCCGACGACGCCGGTCGGCTCGGGCATCGAGAAGGACAGGAACGGCGCGGCCACCGGGTTCACGCCGCCCAGGACGGCGGCCAGCTTGTCGGTCCAGCCCGCGTAGTGCACGAGCACGTCGACGGCGGCGGCGACCTCGTCGCGCGCGGCCGCCGGCGCGGCGCCGCGCAGGTCCACCGCCTGCTGGGCCAGCTCCGCGCTGCGCGACTCGAGCGCCTCGGCCGCCCGGTAGAGCACCTGGCCGCGGTTGTAGGCCGTCTTGCCCGCCCAGCCGGCCTGCGCCTTGCGCGCCGCCTTCACCGCGTCGCGGACGTCCTTGCGCGACGCCCGCGCGATGTTGGCGACGTGCCGCGACCCGTGGTCGAGCACCGGGTCGTGGCGGCCCGACTCCGAGCGCGCGAAGGCGCCCCGCACGTAGAGCTTGTAGGTCTTGCGCACGGCGACGCGGGCCGGGGTCATCGCACGCGCACGTACGGTCGCAGGCCCGCCGCTCCCCCCTCGCGCCCGAAGCCGCTCTCCTTGTAGCCGCCGAACGCGGCCGTCGGGTCGAAGTGGTTGTAGGTGTTCTGCCACACCACGCCGGCCTGCAGAGCGCTCGCGACCTCGAACGCCCGGCCGCCCTTGTCGGTCCAGATGCCCGCCGCGAGCCCGTACTTGGAGTTGTTGGCCTTCTCGATCGCCTCCGCCTGCGTGCGGAACGTGAGCAGGGAGACGACCGGGCCGAAGATCTCCTCGACGGCGATCCGGTGCACGGGCGAGACCTCTGTGAACATCGTCGGGGCGAACCAGTGGCCGCGCTCGGGGATGTCGCAGCTGATCGTGCGCCGCGTGGCGCCCTCCTCCTCCCCGGCGGCGACGAGGGTCTCGATCCGCTCGAGCTGCTCGCCGGAGTTGACCGCGCCGACGTCGGTGTTCTTGTCCAGCGGGTCGCCGAGGCGCAGCTTCTGCATGCGCTCCCACAGCTTCGCCTCGACCGCCTCGGCCACGCTCTCCTGGACCAGCAGCCGCGAGCCGGCGCAGCACACGTGGCCCTGGTTGAAGAAGATGCCCTGCACGATGCCCTCGACCGCCTGGTCGAGGGCGGCGTCCTCGAAGACGATGTTGGCCGACTTGCCGCCCAGCTCGAG
>Ga0136617_10006580_pt1 | contig 10366 bp, 9 predicted proteins | sample AntDrymUQ3222106_2_FD_129672 | JGI IMG/M metagenome (GOLD analysis project Ga0136617, IMG submission 129672) | Polar desert sand microbial communities from Dry Valleys, Antarctica - metaG UQ322 (21.06) | ecosystem: Environmental > Terrestrial > Soil > Desert | place: Antarctica: Dry Valley... | reverse complement strand
TGTAGGTCGCGAGCCCGTCCAGAGCGCGAGTCTGGGCGTGGATCGCGGGGCGGAGGCTCGCGCGCGGCGTCCTCGAGTGTTGGCCGGGGCCGTGCGCGCTCGACGCGCAGTTGCGGTGGCGCCTGGCACGGACCGTCGCCTGTGCTCTTCGATCTGAGCTTCCGATAACCGAAACGCCGCATTTCTGCTCCGCTGCTCGATAGACCCCATCACCAACGACCCGTGCCGAGTGAACCGCGGCTCGCCGCTGCGCGGGTCGACTCGCACACGGCGCGCTCGCTCGCGCGCCACCAGCGCCGCATCGCGGTACGTCGAGCCGGCGCCGACCGCCCACCAACGCCTCGGCGATCCCGCGTGCGACGAACTGGTACTTGCGCGCCGCATGCGGACCCTCGTGGAAATCGACGTCACGCTCGCACAGCTCGCAGGCGTCCTTCCACGACTCCTCGCGCGGCAGCACCTCGGTGAAGCGGTGCGGACGGTCGCCGTTGGCCGGGACGCACTTGTAGTACTGGCGACGATGCCCCGGCGGTCCGTACTGACCATCGAACCGCACGCGCGACCCGCCGTGCTCGGGCCTCGGACAGACGGCCTTGGCCGTACTCCAGCTCTTGCCCAGCGACGACATCCTCGCCGCCGACCATAGACAGGGCTCCGGACGACCAACGCATCTCCGAGAGCATTCTCCCCTCAGAACGCTCTCCGAGATGCGTGAGGGGGGGCAGACGCTACCTTGCGGCTCCTGACACGGACCCGAGCACTGGGCCGTTTACTCAGGAGACCCCGTGCCCGGACGCGGTTCCCGCCACCCGGACCGTGCGCGAGCGACCGATCGACCGATCCTCCGGATCGAACCGCACTCGACCCGGCACAACCCCAACCGGGGCGAGCCAGGCAGCCGGTCAGGTCCAGATCCGGCCCGGCCGATCGTCCGGCCCCAGCGGCTGCGGCGTCATGCGCTTGACGATCTCGATCCACATGCCGTAGTCCGACAGGCCCGTGTCGAGCAGGTTGGGGCGCGCGGCCTCGATCGGCACGAGCGTCGCGACCGTCGCGGCGGCCGGCGGCGCGCCCACGAACGCCGGCGGGGGAGCATGCGGCTCGAGGTCGGCTGGCGGCGATGACGCCGATGCAGCAGCGTGGGATGACGCCGCATCGGCTGGCGGCGGGGCCTCGACGGGCGCCCCTGACTCGACGCCTGCCGCCGCGGACTCGGCGGGTGGCGCCGCGGACTCGACAGGCGCCTGCGCTGCGGCGGCCTCCGCTCGCCTGGCGGCCGCCACCCCCTTGCGCACAGCGGGCGTCTTCGGGGCGGCCTTGCTCGCCGACGGGCGCTTACGAGGGGCTGGGCTCATCTCGGATGCCTCCAGTGGTGAACGTGGACGATCTCCCGTCGCTCATTCTCGCGCGACGGCGGCGTGCGCCGGACGCTCGAAGTCCAGACCCGCGTCGCCGAGTCGAGGGACGATCAGCGTGCTCGCCTGCGCGCGACCCGGATGGTCGAGGTCGCGCAGCGTGACGGTCTCGACGTCCGGCGCCACAAGATGCGGGCCGGCGCCCGCGCCGGTCTTGTCGAAGTGGACCTCGTGATCGGCCGGGTAGAAGCGCAGCAGGTGGTCGCGAAGCTCGGAGACCGTGGAGCTGCGCTCGATCCGCAGCGTCTGGGGGTCGATGCCGCCCGACACGTCGAGCATCGACACCTGTGGCAGCAGCAGGTGCGCGCGGGTGTCGGGCACGATCTGGAGGCGGACGAACGCCGTCGCCTCCCAGATCTCCAAGCCGTGGCAGGGGTCGACGTTGAAGTCCGCCCAGATGCCGTCGACGCAGCAGGTGGCGCCCGTGACGTGCACGGTGAGACCGCGCTGGGGGGCGAGCTCCAACAGGCGGTGCGGGGCGTGCGTACCCACCATCGGGCTGCCGTAGGTCGCGAACGCCACCGGGGGATCCTCGATGGCCGCCTCGAGCACGATCCTGACCCATTCGTCGTAGGTCTTGTCCCGCCTCCGGTTCGGGCTGTAGTACTGCATGAGGCTCTCCATCGGCGGGATCCCGAACTCGGGCGCGTGGATCGGCGGCAGCCCGAAGATCCGCTTGCAGCGCTTGAGCACCGCCAGCAGCTCGAGCGTGAAGTCGTTCGGGAGGCGGTTGCCGTAGCCGACGAGGTGGATGTCGACGTCCGGGACGACGAGGTTCCAGCCGACCTCGAGCACGCCACCTGGCTCGGCGCCGGCGTGGCTCGCCGCACCGCCCCTGGGGTGCGATCGTGTGCCGCCGCGCATCGCCGTCATCACGCCGCCGCGGCGTGCGCCGGACGTTCGAAGTCCAACTCGGCAGACGCGACCCGCGGCATGAACAGCGTGTTCATCCGCTTGCGACCTGAGTGATCGAGGTCGCGCAGGGCAACTGTCTCGATGTCCGGTCCCGTGAGGTGCGGACCCGCTCCCGATCCGGTCGTGTCGAAGTGGACCTCGTGATCGGGCGGGTAGTAGCGCAGCAGGTGCTCGCGCAGCTCTGTGACGGTCGTGCTGCGCTCGAACTTCATAGTCGTGGGATCGATGCCGCCGGTGACGTTGAGCACCGGCACCTGCGCCAGCAGCAGGTTCGTCCGCGGGTCGGGCACGATCGCGAGGCGCACGAACGCCGTCGCCTCCCAGACCTCGAACCCGAGGCACGGGTCGATGTTGAAGTCCGCCCAGATGCCGTCGAACGACGAGACCGCGGCGCTGACGTGCACGGTCAGGCCGCGCTGCGGGGCGAGCTCGAGGATGCGGTGGGTCGGGGTCGTGCCGACCATCGCGCTGCCGTACGTCGCCAGCGCCACCGGCGCGTCGGCCAGCGCGGCGTCGAGCACGACCTCGGCCATCTCCTCGTAGGTATCGGTCCGGCGCCGCTCGAGGCTGTAGAGATGCACCAGGCTCTCGCCCGATGGGATGCCGAACTCGGGTGCGTGGATCGCCGGGACGCCGAACACCCGCTTGCAGCGCCGCAGCACGGCCAGCATCTCGAGCGTGAAGTCGTTCGGCAAGCGATTGCCGTAGCCCACGAGGTAGATGTCGGCCTCGGGGACCTGGAGGTTCCAGGGGACCTGGATGGCGTCGCTCATTGGACCACCGCCGATGCCGGGGTGGAGCGCTCGAAGTCGAATGACTCTCGCTGTGCCCGCGGCACGAACAGCGTGCTGAGCTTCTCGCGACCCGGGCCGTCGAGATCTCCCAGCGCGACGGTTTCGATGCTCGCCGCGAGCTGATGCGGCCCCAGTGCCGAGCCCGTCGTGACGAAGCTCAGCTCGTGCTCGGGCGGATAGAAGCGCAGCAGGTGGTCGCGCAGCACGGCCATCGTCGAGGTCGTGCGCAGGTAGGTCGTCTGCGGATCGATCCCCTCCGACACGTCGAACACCGGCGCCTGCGGGAGCAGCAGGTGCGCGCGTGTGTTCGGCTCGATCCCGAGCCGCACGAACGTCGTCGCCTCCCAGATCTCGAAGCCGGAGAACGGGTCGATGTTCAGGTCGGCCCAGATGCCGTCGAACGAGGACACGGCGTTCGAGACGTGGATCGACAGCCCGCGCTGCGCGGCGAGCTCGATCACGCGGTGGGTCGCGTGCGTGCCAACCATCGGGCTGCCGTAGGTCGCCAGCGCGACGGGTGGATCGGCGGCGGCCGCCGCGAGCACGGTCTCGGCCATCTCCTCGTACGCCTCGATGCGGTTGCGCTCGGGGCTGTAGAGGTGCAGCAGCGACTCCATCGGTGGGATCTTGAACTCCGGCGCGTGGATCGGCGGGAGCCCGAAGACCCGCTTGCAGCGCTGCAGTACCGCCAGTGTCTCGAGCGTGAAGTCGTTCGGCAGGCGGTTGCCGTAGCCGACGAGATGGATGTCGACCTCCGGCAGGACGAGGTTCCACGGAACCTCCATCACGCCGAGCGGCCGGGGGGCGTCCGACGACGTGCCGTTCTCCGTCTGACTCATGAAAAGCCTCCATTCGGTGACATCGTGAGGATCTCGTCGACGTTCATGCGGCGATCGCGGTCGCCGGCTCTGACCACCCTCGGATCTCGCCGAGCGTCACGGGCAGGATGTCGCTCACGTCGATCGTGAAGCGAAACACCTTGCGCGCGCGGCGGCTGTTCTCGGGATCGAAGAAGCGCAGGCGCACGTCCCAGCAATCGGAGTCCTGGCGGCAGATCGCGCTGCGCTCGGTGTCGACCGTGTCGAGGACCATGTCGCGTGCGAGCGCTGCCGCAACGCTGTCGGCGAGCTGGTAGGCGTTCGTGATGGCGAAGTTCAGCGCGCGCTGCGCGGACGTGCAGCCGGCGTTCGCGAGGTCGACGTATATCCGCGTCAGGAGCTCGCGCAGCGCTTCGCGCAGCCCCGCGGGGGACGGCGAGACGTGCGCCGCGGCGGCGTCCGCGATGGCCGTCGCATCGAGGCCGTGCAGGCCGCGGAGGCTGTCGATCGCGACGACGGGGACGACCTCGCCGGACTCGAGCTCGACGCGCGCATCCGTCAGCTGGCCCGGCAGCGAGACGCGCTCGACCTCGCCGCGCTGGCCGCGGGTCAAGCGCACGAGCTGCTCGTAGATCGCAGCGGCGTACGGTCCGACGGGCATGATCGCGTACAGCGGCGAGCGGTCGAGGCTCAGCGTCCAGAGGACCGTGGCGGCGTCGAGCGGGTGCGCAACGAGGTGGTCGAGCACGGCGCGCTCGTCGTCCGCGTCCCCGGGACCGGCGCCGGCGCCGGCGCCCATCGCGCGTGCGAAGGCGTCGCGACGCGCGACGCTGCCGAAGTCGAAGCCGACCGCGCCGAGCGCGAAGACGAGCGACCCCCCTGGCGCCGGGGGCACGAATCCGTCGTCGGACGCCGAGGCCATCACGCCGGGCGACGCGTGGCGCAGGGCGCCCGCACGGCGCCCGCGGGCCCCGGCGCCCGCCCGCCCAGCGGAGCGCAGCTCGGACAGCACGAGGTCGGTCGCCGCGTCGACGTCGAGGCGACCCGCGATGCAGCGGCGAGGCTCGCCGCCGGTCCCGCGCAAGGAGCACGGCGCGGCCGTCTGCAGCAGGGCGCGCCGCACGCCCGGCGGATCCGGCGTCGCGCCCATCCGCGCCTGCAGGCTGAGCAGCAGCCCGGCGACCCCCGCGACCACCGGAGCCGAGCAGCTCGTGCCCTTGTGGACCTTCGTCCCACCGCCGGGGATCGCGCCCTTGATGTTGCCGCCGGGGGCCACGAGCCCATGGCCCTCGTACTCGGCGCCCCAGTTGCTGAAGCCGTAGACGCGGCCGTCGTCGTCGTAGGCGCCGACCGCGAGCACGTCCGGCGAGGCCGCCGGGAAGCAGCTGTGTAGCGCGTGCTCGTTGCCGGACGACGCGATCACGAGCACGCCGATGTCGACAGCGTTTGCAATGGCGCGCTTGAGGACGTCGTTGACGTCCCCGGAGCGCGACGGAATGCACAACTCGACGACGATCACGTGCGCGACGGCGGCGACGTCGATCGCGTGCGCGACGTTCATCGCGTCGAGGTCCGACGCGTCCCCCCGAAGGCACGGCACGAGCAGTCCCGCGCAGCCGGGTGCGAGACCCGGGACGTCGCTGTCGTGGCTGCCGAACAGCACGCTCGAGACCCAGGTGCCGTGCTCGAGTCGGCGCTCCGGGAGGTCGGGATAGTCGGGGAGCACCTCGATCTCGGGCGCCAGCCACGACGCCGGGAGCACCTCGACGTGCGCCCCCTCGAAGCATGGGTGCGACAGGTCCGCGGGGCCGTCGACGATCGCGAGGCGGATGTCGCGCTCGCCGCGCGTCAGCTCCCACAGCCTGCGAACGCCGGGGATCGCCGCGAGGTCAGGCACCGCCTGCCCACCCGCCGATCGCGACCTGGCCCGCAGTCGCCGGCGCGCCGGGCGCCGCATGGGGTTCTCGCTGAAGCGCCGACGCACGCATGCGCGCGTACGAGGGCGCCTCCCACGCCGCCGGGTCGTTGTAGTTCGCGCCGTGCAGCAGCAGCAGCCGCGCTCGGAGGAGCTGCTGCGGCGTGCCGCGCTCGACCTCGACGAGGCGATGCGGCTCGACGATCTCCGGTCGCCGGACGGGCGGTGCCTGCTTGGGCATGGACATCGTGTCTCCTCGCTCGCGCTGGCCTCAGCCGGCTTCCGACCATGCGCGGACGTCGCCGAGCGTCACGGGCAGGATGTCGCTCACGTCGATCGTGAAGCGAAACACCTTGCGCGCGCGGCGGCTGTTCTCGGGATCGAAGAAGCGCAGGCGCACGTCCCAGCAGTCGCTGTCCATGCGGCAGAACGGGCTCTTCTCGACCCCGATCGTGTCCAGCGCCATGCCGGCCGCGACGGCTGTCGCGAACGTGTTCGCCGCCTGGAAGGCGTTCGTGGCAGCGAAGTTCAGCGCGCGGTCGCGGGACGTCGCGCCGAGGTTGCGCAGGTCGTAGTACACGCGGGTGAGGAACTCGCGCAGCGAGTCGCCGACGTCGTCCGCGGCGACGTCCGCGCGCACGTCGCGGGCCGCATCGGTGGCGGCCCCGAGCAGGGAGTTGATCTGCCAGCCGTAGAGGCCGCGGATCTGATCGATCTCGACGACCGGCAGCACCTGACCCGAGAAGAGCTTGACGGTGCGATCGCTGCGGCGACCCGGGATCGAGACGCGCTCGATGTACTCGGCGGCGTCGGGGCGCGCGACCTCGCCCCCGAGCAGCCGCGTCAGCAGCTCGTAGACGCTCGCCGCGTACGGTCCGACGGGCTCGATCGCGTAGATCGGCGTGAGCTCGAGGTTGAGCGTCCAGATCAGCGCCTTCGCCTCGGAGTGGTTCGCGGTCAGGTGATCGACCATCTGGCGCGAGTCGTACGGGTTGGCCGGCACGATCGTGCCGCCGACGTCGGCGGGTGCCATGAGCTGCTTGAACGAGTCGCGCCGTGCCTCGGTGCCGAAGTCGTAGCCGAGGATCCCGAGCGCGTAGACGTAGGGGTCCGACCCTCCAGGCGGCTCCTCGGACGGCTCCGTCGCGGATGGCCGCGGCCCCGGCGCCGTGCGTGTCGGAGACGCGGTCGCGGACGGCGCGACGCCGTTGGAGAGCGCGCTCGCGGACGGCAGGTCATGGCCGGCCACCGCGGTCGCGACGGCTGCCTCAGCGGCAGCCGACGGCATCGCCGCCCCGACCAGCACGGGAGGTGTCTCCGCGAGCCTCGCCGCCTGCGCGCCGACCTCCGCGGGAACGGTCGGCGCGGCCGCGCCGCAGGAACACGGCCGGTCGCCACAGCCGCATGACGGGACCGGCATGTCGGTCGGATCGGTTGGACTGCCCATGACGGCGCTCACCGCCCTCTCTATGTTGATTTTCCCGGTCAGATATCGCTGGCATGCCTGAGGGTCGTCGAGCTCGCACGGATCCGCGCTCGTCAGCAGGGCCTCGCGTACGGCGGACGGGTCGGGCTCGTTGCCCGACGACAGCTGCAGGCACAGCAGGAGCGCTGCCACCCCTGAAACGATGGGCGTTGCCACGCTCGTACCGCTCGTTCGCGCCGTCCCACCCCCGGAGACGGCGGTCAAGATGTTCTCGCCGGGCGCGAGCAGCCCGCTGTCCTTGTATGTCGGACCCCAGTTGCTCGAGGCCAGCGGCTCGCCATCGTCGCCCAGCGCGCCCACGGCGAGCACCGATGGCAGGGCCGCCGGCACGTGATGACAGAAGCATCCCTCGTTGCCCGCCGCGGCGACGATCAGGACGTTGCGTTCGGCGCAGAGCGCGACCGCTCGGTCGAGAAGATCGTCCGCCTTGCCGGAGCGATTGAGCTCGCCGCCGCTGATGTTGATGATGTGCGCGCCTGCCTCGACCGCGGTCTCGATCGCGCGCGCCATCTCCAGCTGTGAGTTGCGCCGCCGCCGATCGGAGAAGGCGGGAGAGCTGACCCCCCGGCACTCCGGCGCCAGGCCCGGGACCGGTCCCGAGTGCTGGCCGAAGAGCACGCTGGCGACCTGCGTGCCGTGGCGTGCCATATTCCCTTCGTGTCCCTCGTCCGGCCACGCGCCGCGGGCGCGCGAGACGTTCGCCTCGACCAGCGACGGGTGACTCGTGTCGACAGGCCCGTCGACGACGGCCACGCAGATGCGCTGGTCGCCGAGCGTCTGCTCCCAGAGCGCCCGCAGCCCGGGGATCGTCTCTACGTCAGCCATAGCGACGCCGCCGGCCGCCGGTGAGCCGGCGGCCGGCGGGACGCCCGCCGCAGCGAAGCGACGACGGAGCGCTGTTCGAGCCGGTCATCGGCGAGCCGCTCCCGGCGCTCCGGAGGACGACAGGCTATTCGGCGTCGTCGTCGGCGAAGACCACCCCGCAGATGAAGATACCGACCGCGACGTCGGTTCCGGCATCGGCCTCGCTGGCGCTGCGGACCGGCTCGCGCGTCACCGGCGGAGCCAGCTGCGGAGCCACGCTCTCGATCAGGTTCTCGGACATGTGGCGCTCCTTCTCGTTGTGGTTGATCCTGCTCGTCTCTCCCGCGCGGGCGTTGCGGCGCAGGCGCAAGCGGCGGCGGATCGCCCGGACCTGGTGCGACCGCGCCGTGACGCGGCCTGCATGACGTTCGCGGCTTGCCGTTTCCCCTACGGTCGCCATCTGATGACGTTGGCTCCGTTTCCGTCGGTGCCGATGTCGCCTGTCGCCGGGAGCCCCCTCAGATGACCATCCCGGCGATGGTACGAACGGTGTCCCGCGGCTGTCAAGGGTGTCCGGCCGGGTGGCAGTACGAACGCTCGCACGTGGTGCGACGGCACGCTGCGGAGGCTTCGCGCGACTCCGTGGAGAGGTATCGCATGAGACGCCGGCATACTGTGTAACAGCGCTTTCCGGGATCTCCGACGTCCCCGCGGAATGCTGTCCGCCGCGGCGTTCGAACCTGGCTGGCGGTCGAGCCACATCGTGCGTCGGATCGTTGCGCCGATGATGCGGGGCTTCGCATTACCGACATTCTGCCCGTGCCGCCGCGACGACACCGGCCGAGGTGGCGCGGGTAAGCGCTTGACAGCCCGACCCGAACGTCTACTGTCGGTTCGTCCGGGGGTTTCGGAAATGGGGGATAGCCAGATGACGACCGTTGCCCTTGCGCGCCAAGCAAGATCCGGGCATTCACGCTCAGTTTTCCGCAGGCGACTTCGTCGCTGGCCCGTGGCCGTCGAAATACCAGATTGCGGTAGAGCCGATGGCGTGGGGTATTTCCTCCTAGGCACCGTGATCTGGGCACATCGACGTCACACGGCTGGTCGCGACGATCTGATCGTCGACACGTGTCCACGCTGACGATCGGCGAAGCCGCTGCGCTGCTTCACACCGCGCCGAGCACGATCCGCAGCTGGGAGCAACGCCTGGGATATCCCACTCCCGTCCGCTCCACGTCGGGTAGGCGCCTGTACGACGAGTGCGAGATCGCGATCCTCAGCGACGCGCTGCGTCGAGGACTCAGCATCTCGTCGGCGATCCGGCAAGTCCGCGAGGAGACCGGCTCGCACGAGGCCCTGCTGCGACAGGCGCTCTCGGAGCTCGACTTCGCGACGTGCGACGCGCTGCTCGAGGCCGCGATCGCGATGCGCGGCGTCAGCCGAGCCTTTGACGAGACGGTCCTGACCGCTGTCGAGGGCGTCGTGCTGGGCGACGACGACGCGGGCATCGCGGCGCTGGCGGTCGAGTGGGCGAAGGAGCGCGCGTGCTGGGGTTGTCGCCATGTCATCGCCCCGCTTCGCGGCACGATCCTCGTCGTCGACGGGTCCTCGGAAGGCAGCGTAACGCGCGCCGCGAGCTGCATCCTCGCTCTCCAGCTCACGCTGCGATCGATGCGGACCCTGATGCTCGCCGGTCCGGCGAGATCCCGCTACGGTGGGCTCGCTCGCCGCCTCGACACGGATGCGATCGTCTTCGTTGGCGAGCCGGCGCCGTCGGCGGGGCGCGCCAATGCGCTCGTCCCATCACGGATCGCTGGGTTTCGAACCGCGGGAGAGCGATTGCATCCCGGCATGGAGACGCTGCCGGTGCAACCGCGGCTAGCGGCCCACCAACTGGTCGGGCCTCCGGCCCGCGACATCGTCAATACGCACGCCTGACGACGAGGCCGCCTGCGCGCAGCGCCGCTACCTCTCCGGCACGAGCCACACGGCGCCCAGCGGGGGCAGCGTGACCTGCGCGGAGAACGGCTGTCCGTGCCATCCCTGCGCGGTCGCCTCCACGCCGCCGAGGTTGCCGATGTCGGTCCCGCCGTAGTGGGGTTACGACCACAAGTCTGTAAAATCCAACGCTAAGCGTTAGTCGCCGCTCGGGCCAAGCCGCGAGCAGTGGGAGGTGGACGGGGCTGGAGCGTCGCGCGCGTACCGCCAGATCCGCCGGT
>Ga0136617_10006579_pt1 | contig 10367 bp, 14 predicted proteins | sample AntDrymUQ3222106_2_FD_129672 | JGI IMG/M metagenome (GOLD analysis project Ga0136617, IMG submission 129672) | Polar desert sand microbial communities from Dry Valleys, Antarctica - metaG UQ322 (21.06) | ecosystem: Environmental > Terrestrial > Soil > Desert | place: Antarctica: Dry Valley... | reverse complement strand
TGCGGGCGTTCAGGCCCAGATAGTCCGGGAAGGGGATGGACGGAGAACGGGCCGCGGAGGCCCCGATCATGGCCGCGTTATCCGTACACAAGCCGGGAGGCGGCACGACTAATCTGAGTCCCAACCTCTCGCACTCATCGCCCAGAGTGCGGCGCAGCAGAACGTTTGCGGCGACTCCCCCGACGACGACGAGCGTCGTAGACTCGTGGATATCCGCGGCGCGCAGGAGTTTGCGGGAGAGCGCAGCGACGACCGCGGCCTCGTAGCTCGCGGCCAGATACGGAATCTCATCACGGGCCCCATCTTCTCCAAGCGCCTTCAGTTTGTAGAGCAGGCTCGTCTTCAGGCCGGAGAAGCTGAAGTCCAGGTTGTCCCGTCCCTTGAGGGCGACCGGGAAGTCGTAGCGGACCGGGTCGCCGTCCCCGGCGGCCTTCGAGATGGCCGGTCCACCGGGGAACCCGAGGCCCAGCATCCTGGCGCCCTTGTCGAGGGCTTCGCCAGCGGCGTCGTCCAGGGTCTCCCCGAGGAGGTGCATCTGCCCATCCGCGTCCACGGAGTAGAGAGCGGTGTGGCCGCCGGAGGCGATCAAGGCGACGAATGGCGGATCCAAAGACGGGTCGGCCAGATACGCCGAGGCGACGTGTCCTTCGAGATGGTTGACGGGCACGAGCGGGAGCCGCCGAGCATAGGCGAGCCCCTTCGCCGCCGCCACGCCGACGAGAAGCGCGCCGATAAGCCCCGGTCTCACCGTCACCGCGACGCGCGTCACGTCATCGAAGATGATATCCGCCTCCTTCAGGGACGCTGAGATCACACCGTCCAGCCGTTCGAGATGGGCGCGGGATGCGACCTCGGGGACGACGCCGCCGTAGCGCGCATGCTCCGTCTGGGTGTGGACGACGTTCGAGCGTGCGCGGCGTCCATCGGGCTCGACGACCGCCGCGCAGGTGTCGTCGCAGGAGGTTTCGATGGCGAGGATCACACGCCGTTTATAGCATTTCGGTCTGCCGGCTTCGTGTTCCGGCGGTATCTGCCGTCGCGGTTCTTCGCACCGTGTTCGTGGGCTCGTGTAGGCTTTGAGGATGGAAGTATTTCTGGAGACCGAACGCTTGGCGCTGCGCCGGTTCACGGAGGACGATGTGGACAATTTGTTCAACCTTGATGGAGATCCGGAGGTCATGCGATTCCTCACCGGCGGCAAACCGACACCCCGAGGCGTTATCCAAAACAAGACCCTGCCCCGGTTACTCGACTACTATGAGCGTTTCGAGGGGTTCGGCTGCTGGGCTGCGGTCGAGAAATCCACCGGGGAATTCCTGGGGTGGTTCGAGTTCCGGCCACAAGAGGGAGATGATACCGGCGAAGTCGAGCTCGGCTACCGGCTCAATAGATCCGCCTGGGGCAAAGGCTACGCCACAGAGGGGTCGCGAGCCCTGATCCACAAGGGCTTCACCGAGCGCGGCGCGTGCGAGCAGAGACGATGGCGGTCAACCTGGCATCCCGGCGGGTCATGGAGAAAGCGGGCCTGGCATACGTGCGCACGTTCCACCTGGAGTGGGAGAACCCCCTGCCAGGAGCAGAATACGGCGAGGTCGAGTACGCGCTTACGAAGGAAGACTGGGAGCAGCGGGAAGCAGCGGGACGCGGAAAGCTTTCAGGCAGCGCAGAGCCAGTCGAACAGGACGGTGCGGAAGCGTCCCGAAGAGTATCACCGTCCGAATAGCCAGCGGCGTGCGCGGGGCCTCGCCAGAAACACGCGAACACAAGAGATAGCAGGGTATGTGGGCCAGTTTACTGGAAGACGGAGAGAATGATCCGCCGGGACGGGTCTTTCGACACGCCTCTCCATTCAAGATAGTTGGGATGGCCGTCCAGAGCGTTCTCGTAGGGAATGATATCCTTGCCTGGTCCGGCAGGTGAGCGGCTATACTCGCGGTATGCGGATGTTCTCTTTGCTGTTCGCGTTTATCGCGCTGGTGATGCTGGCGATGTTCTTCATCTATCTGTTTCGGGGCCCGGTTGACCCCCTGATCGCCGCCGGCCTCTTCGTCAGTTTTCTAGCGTGCCTGGCGCCGACACTCCTGCTGTTAAAACCATTCGAGAGCAGGGATGAACTGAACCGGCGCAGGGAGAAAGCTCGTGCGGAGCGAGAGCGCCGCAGGGGTTCTTCGGACTAGACTCGGAGATCCCGGGCCATGAGCACCGCGTCCTCGTCACCATAGTAGCGGGGGCGTCTCCCCACCTCCACGAACCCCAGAGAGCCGTAGAGAGCGCGGGCGGCGGCGTTGCTCGGGCGCACTTCCAGGTATGCGTGACGTGCTTCGGGGGATTCGGCGAGCGCGCCTTCGACGAGGGTTCGGGCATGACCCCGGCGGCGATGCTCGGGGCGGACAGCGAGCGTGGTAACGTGCAGCTCGTCGGCGACCCGCTTGACGGCGATGTGCCCGATCACGGCTCCGTCCTTCTCCAGCAACAGGCACAGCCCGAACGGGCTTCGCAGCTCCTCGCGCCAGCCAGCCTCGCCCCACGGCCGCGGGAGGCACAGCGAGTCCGTCTCAAGGATCGCCGGAAGGTCATCAGACTCCATTCGCCGGAGAATGAAGCCCCCGAAACGCCGCGCTTCCGGTTCGTTCACGGACGGCTCCAGGGGTTGAGATCCCGTCGCACCTCGGCGTCTGGCTGACGAACGTAGATGGGGACGAGGTCCCCAGCCTCGACGGGCGAGAGGTCCGCGGACAATACATGACCACCGGCCGTGACCCGGTGAAGCGGAGACCCATCGCCCGGAATCTGCCCGAAGCGCGAGAGCGCGCCCCGGTAGCGCATCGCCCCGTCGCCGACGAGCAACGGTTCGCCCTCCACCGATAGCTCCTCCGGCTTCGCGCAGATTATCTCGCCCGGCCCGCTACCGTCGAATCGCTGGACGAAGACTTCACCCCTCTTCGCATCGAGAACGGCCAATACGTCGGGGACGGTGGAGAGAACCGGGGCGGCGAGCGCGGCGAGGGTGGAGTTCTTTGCGAGGGCGGCGCCGGTCCCCAGGGCGATGGCGCGGGCGGTTGAGGCGGCGATGCGGATACCGGTGAACGTGCCGGGTCCGGTCCCGGCGAGCACACGCTCCACGGCGGCGAGGTCCTCACCGGCGAGGTCGAGCGCGGCGTGGACGGCTGGCAGCAACGCCTCCGACGCGCCACGAGCGGTGACGGAGATCTCGGCCAGAACCTCCCGCTTCCCGTCCTCAGCGCGGGCGACGGCGACGGTGACTACGGGCGTCGAAGCATCGAGAGCCAGGATCAGCACCCTCCGAGACGCTCCTCTACTGGTCCTTCGATGCTCACCCGGCGCGTCGCGGGCGTCAGGTGCGAGATCCGCACGACGGTGGGATCTTCGAGGAACGCGAGAGCGGGTTCGGCCCATTCCACGAACGTCACGGCGCGGGGATCGAGATAATCGTCAAGCTCAAGGACGTCTCCGGCTTCTATCCCTTCAAGCCGGTAGAGGTCCAGATGGTTCACGGGAACTCGGCGGCCGTCAACGATTCCCTCGTAGCCGCGGGCGAGCTGGTAGGTCGGACTCGTCACTCTTTCGGCGACGCCAAGAGAATGTGCGGCGGCCCGCACGAAGGCCGTCTTGCCTGAGCCGACCTCGCCGGAAAGCACGACCACATCGCCTGGTTTCAGGGTCCGCGCCACCCTGGCGGCGAGTTTCTCCATGGCGTCCACTTCCAGATCTTCCCACACCACGGCGGGCCCAGTCCCGGCTACCAGAGGCCCGGCTGGAGAGGCTCCCGTTCCGCGCCGGCGTGTCCGGGGACGCGGGGGACATTCAGGGTCTCGTAGGTGGATGGACGGTCGGCCTCCAGAAGTTCCGGCAGGCGGGAGAAGTCCGAGATCAGGAACGCCCGATCCGCTGGTGTATATAGGGCCCGGCTCAGGGCGAGAGTCGGGAAGACGTAGCGCCCGTCGAGCGGCACGGCTCGGCCCCGAATGCGGGAGACGGGCTCCTTGCGGCCCGTGAGGACGCGGCTCGCCAGGTCTCCCATCGCCACCACCACCTTCGGGTCCACGGCGGCCAGTTGGGCGAGCAGGTAGGGTCGGCAGGTGCTGACCTCGCCCGGCTTCGGGGAACGCGGCGGGGACTCGGGAGGCCGGCACTTGACGAGGGTGGTGAGGTAGATCTCATCCCGCCCCAGCCCGGCGGACGAGAGCAGCCGATCCAACAGCATCCCGGACGCGCCACCGAAGGGCTTGCCATCCCGGTCCTCGTTGAAGCCAGGAGCCTCGCCAACGACCAACAGCCCGGCGTTCAGAGGGCCATCTCCGAAGACCACGCGGGTCCGGCTGTGACGCAGGCCGCACTTCGTGCAGCCCAGGGCCTGCTTCTGAGCCTCGGCGAAGTCCATCCGGATCTAGTACACCTCGCTCTCGGGGAGGATGGCGCCAAGCGCCAGATAGGCGACGGGGATCAACCAACCCGGACCCGGCAGGAAAAGTGTCGCCAGCACGGCGAGGAGCCGGACCACGTTCGAGTTCCATCCGAAATGGAGGGCCAGCCCGCCACACACGCCCAGGATCAGACGGTCCCTCTTAGTCCGTTTGATATCCATGTCAAACCTCCGTCGCCCTCATGTCCGCAGCCAATACACCCGATGTTAGCCTCAAACACCTCTTTTGTGAACCTTGTGAAGCTCGTGTTTATCGTTTGCGGCGGGCCTTCTTGCGGCTGGTGTTCGGGTTGCGCTGACCTTTCAGGGAACTCCCTGAAGCCTCTCCATTGGCCTCGGGCTTGCCCGGCTTGCCTTTCTTCTGGGCCTGGAGCTCCTGTGCACGCCGGGTCCGGCGTTTCTCTGTAATGGCGAATATAAAGGCGAAGAGGAAGAAGAACATTACGGCGTTTAGCGCGAGGCCGGGCAATTCCTGGCGGCTCACGGCGAAGCTCTCGGGGAAGGCCACGCTCATGCCGTAGACGAGGCCGAGCCAGATCACGACGAACGTCGCCGCCCGTTTGAGGGCGGGTCCCCAGTTAAGGTCCTTGAACACTTCCGTAGCTCCTCTCGATCCTTCGCGGGTTCACCCCGGTCGTTATCTCGTAGTTTATCGTGCCGGCCCATCTCCCGAGTTCCTCGGCCCCGATCCTCTCATCTCCCTGCTCTCCGAGCAACACGACCTCATCCCCCACCTCCACGGATTCATCAACCCCGAACACGCAGGCGTCCATAGTGACCCGCCCCAGAAGTGGCCGCCTCCGGCTCCGGATTAGAGCCTCCGCCTTCCCCGAAAGCGTCCGCCGATATCCTTCCGCGTAGCCCACCGGAACCGTCGCCACGCACATCGGCTCCGCGGCCCGATACGTCAGACCATAGGAGACTCCATCGCCGGGCTCCAGCCGGCGCGTGGCCGCCACATAACTCTTCAGGGTCATCGCGGGACGCAGGTCTTCGTCCGCGGGGTCCCCATCCGCCGGGTGCAGCCCGTACAGCGCGACGCCGGGGCGCACGAGGTCGTAACGGGCGCGGGGATGCCAGAGAGCGCCCGCCGAGTTGGAGGCGTGGATGATGACGCCGCCGAACGGATGGGCGGCCAGCGCCTCGTCGAAGACCTCGATCTGACGCCGGGTCGCCTTCGGGTCCGAGTCGGCGGAGGCGAGGTGCGTGTACACGCCAGCGAGTTGGCCGCCGAGAACCTTGCGGACCTCACCAACCTCCTCCGGCTCCACGCCCCAGCGGTTCATGCCGGTGTTTATCTTCAGGTGCGCCTCCAGGCCGGGATGAGCGGCGATGCGACGGGCGCTGACGATGGAGTGGGCCGTCACCGCGAGGCGGTGTTCCTTAGCGAGCGGGAGCCTGTCAGGCGGGAGGTCGGTGAAGACCAGTATCGGGGCGCTGACGCCGCCCTGCCGCAGCTCCGCGCCTTCTTCCGCCGTGACGACGGCGAGGGAGTCCGCGCCTGCCTCCAGCGCGGCGCGTGAGACGGGGAGCGCGCCGTGACCGTAAGCGTCGGCCTTCACCACGGCCATCAGACGGGCGGGAGCGGTTCTTCGCTTCAGAACCCGGACGTTGTGGCGCACGGCGTCCAGGTCTATCCCGGCCCAGGTACGGCTCGCTGCGCTGCTCTCCACGGTGGTTTATTGGCGGGGTTTGAGGACGTGCAAGGTGAGGATGTCCATGCGTGTGATCACACCCCGCAGCCTCTCGTCTTCCACGACGGGAAGGATCTTGAACCGCTCCTCGGCCATGATGGTCGCCGCATCGGATAGGGAATTATCCGGGGATACGGTGGTGAGGCGCGTCGTCATGACTTCGCCGACCGTCACGCCGGCGCTCTTGAGGACCTCCTCGCGGTACTCGTCCCAGTTACCCAGTGGGATCATCCCTCCCAGGATGTCCAGAAATCCGGGAGCCTTTATGTCGGCGTCCCGGAAGATGAGATCCCCTTCCGTGACGATGCCGATGAGGCTTTCGCCCTCGGCAACGGGGGCTCCGGAGACCCCGCCTTCGGCGAACTGCTTGATCACGTCCTCCACGGTGTCCTCCGACCGCAGGGTGGGCCAGTCTTCGTGCATGATGTCGCCGACCCTCAGATCCCTGATGTCCTGGTTCTCCACTACGATCCTCCCCACCCTCGAATGACATCCATCGCTTACGTTCTGATACTAACCCAGATGGACGGGTCGGCCTCTAAAGAAGCTCGCCGCTGGCTCGCGGTATGTACGGGAGCAGGTCGGTGGCTACCATGCTCTCCTCGGGCCATCCCGTCTCTTCCAGCCACAACTCCGCAGCCCGTCCGTGGACCCAGGCTCCGGCGCGGGCGGCGTCGTAGGCGTCCATCCCACGAGAGAGGAGAGCCCCGATCACACCGGTCAGCACATCCCCCGTCCCCGCAGTCGCAAGCGCGACGCTGCCCGTGGAATTGACCGCCACACAGTCGCCCTCGACGACCAATGTGTCAGAACCCTTGAGAAGCACACAGCAACCATGCTCCCCCGCCGCCGCCCGCGCCGAACGGAGCCGTTGGCCTGAAACCTCTCCCGCCCCACTCCCCATCAGGCGTCCCAGCTCCCCGGCGTGTGGCGTTATGACTGTCGGCGCTTTCCGCCTGGCGAGGGCGTCGGAGCCGACGAGCGCCGTTACGGCATCGGCGTCGAGGAGAACGGGGGCCTCGGTCTCGCGCAGGATTCCCTCGACGAGGCGGAGACTCTCTTCTCCGGTCCCGATCCCCGGCCCAACCGCCAGCGCCGTCGCCCGGCCTGCATGTTCAAGAATTTGCTCCAGCGCCCCCGAGATCATTCCGTCGTCGTCATCCTCCTCAACACCATAGACGAGAGCCTCCGTTAGCTGAAGGTCCACGGCTAGAGCCGCGCTCCCTGGCGTTGCGAGGAAGACGATGCCGCACCCGGCCCGCTGCGCCCCCCGGACAGACATCACCGGCGCACCCGACATGGCCCGCGAGCCAGCGACAACGAGCAGAGCCCCGGCGGAGTATTTGTGCGCCGGCTCCTCGGTGCGCGGTACGAGGCCACGCAGGGAGGCCCTGTCCGTCCACGAGAGCGAAGGCTCGACATCAGCCTCTGGCGGGATGCCAATATCCACCGCAATGACCTCGCCCGCGTATTCGCGGCCGGGGGAGATCACACACCCTATCTTGGCGGCGTGAGCGCAGACGGTCACGTCAGCCCGCACCGCTTCCCCCGCCACCTCTCCCGTCGAGCCGTCTACGCCGGAAGGCACGTCTACCGCGACGGTCGTAATGCGGGCGCCGTTGAGTTGGCGGATCAAGGCTGCTTCCTTCTCCCGTACCGCCCCCGAGAAGCCCGTCCCGAGCAGCGCATCCACGACGAGGGCCGTGCCGTCAAGCAACTCGTCCAGCCGCTCGGGGCCGTGAATCTCCATTCCGAGGCCACGCAGCGCCGCGAGGTTCACCGCCGGGTCGCCGGAATACTCGTCCTTGGTTGCGACGACGGAGACCTCGAAACCGTGACGGCGCAGTTCGCGGGCGATCACGAACCCGTCACCGCCGTTGTTGCCGCCACCACAGACGGCGAGCGCCCGGCGGCCGCGAAGGCGGAGAGGAGGATATCGCTCCATTATCGCTTCGGCCATCGCGGTCCCGGCCCGCTCCATGAGGACGCCGCCGGGGATGCCGAGACTCTGGGCGCCGTTGTCGGCGCGGGACATCTCCTCCGCGGAGTAGAGCTTCATCCGGATATCTGCTCGCGCCGGATGGTGCAGACGGCAACGGCTGAGAGTTCGGAGTGGGTTATTGAGATGTGGATATCCTCCTCGCGGATGCCCACCGCTTCGGCGAATTCTTTTATCTTGCCGAAGATACGAACAGTCGGGGCGCGGCGGCGCTGGCGCATCACCTCGACGCCGTTCCATTGGATCAGGCCGCACCCGAGGGCTTTCGTCACGGCCTCCTTGGCGGCCCAGCGTCCGGCGTAGTGACGCTCGTAGAAGCGGTATTTCTCGCAGTATTCGATCTCCGCCTCGGTGAAGAGGCGCTTGCGTATCCTTGGCGTGCGTTCCAGGGCAAACTTCATCCGCTCGCAGTCCACCACGTCCACCCCGATACCGGGCACCACGAAGCCTTCGAGGAAATTGTCCGGTCTATCCAATGTATCCGTCCTTTTTGTCCATGGATCTCATGTTACTGCAAGAAACTTTCCAGGGAAAAGAGCATATAGTAATGCAGATGGACAGGATCACGGACACGGTGATAATCGGCAACCCGAACTCGGGGCGCGCTGGCAGCAAGAATTACCTGGAACGCTACGCGAAGGTGCTGCGCGCCGGCGGCCTGGAGGTCGAGGTGCTGAACACCGAGCACCCGAACCACGCCACGGACCTGGCAGCTCTCGCGGGCGACCGGCTGGTGATCGCCGCTGGCGGCGACGGCACGGTGAACGAGGTCATCAACGGCCTTTCCGAAAACGCCACTTTGGGCATCCTGCCGCTCGGAACGGCGAACGTGCTGGCGCGGGAACTGAGTCTGCCACAGGACTTCAAAGGTTCGTGCGAACGCATCCTGGAGGGCAACAACTCCCGTATAGACCTCGGTGTCGCCACGGATCGGGACGGCGTCGAGCGGCGCTTCGCCTGCATGGCTGGTGTCGGCTTCGACGCCAGCGTGGTGCGCACCATGACGCCGCGCCTGAAACGCTACTTGCGCATCCTCGCTTTCCCCCTGATGGGGGTCAAGGTTCTCATGGAGCAAGATCTGCCTTCGGTGCATGTGATCGAAGGCGACACCACATACGTCAGCCAGTTCGCCATCATCGCCAACGGGCACTACTATGGCGGCGACTTCCGGGTATCCGGCCCCGGCTCGCTGACGAGCGGCGAGCTGGAGGCGATTCTGGTCGAGCGCGTCAGCGTGCTCCTTCGCCCCGACATCCTCGCCCGCATCCTGGCCCGTGAGCCCCTGAACCGCTCGATGCGCTCCTTCGGCGCCAAAGAGATTCGTGCCCGCGCCCCCGGCGCCAACGTCCCCGTCCAACTCGACGGCGAAGTCTGGGGCCGGCTCCCGATGTCCTTCCGCATCGAACCCCAGACTTTAAGGGTGATCCGGTAGCCGAGGAGTTTCTCGAAGTTCCCGACCGCTTCGAAAGGAGGCGGGATCTCCGCTTCTATCTACAGGAGTCTCGAAGGCGAAACGGAGATCATGGCGCTCTACGATGACGCGCTGTCCCGCCTCAGCCCTGGCCTGGAGAGCTTCGTGGTCGGGACGAGCCTGGGTGACACGCACGTCCTGGCGACAGGGCCGGAAGACTCTCCGCCGCTCATGGTCTTATCGGGAGGCAACTTCCTTAACCCGGCTTGCCTGGAGTGGTTCCTGCCCCTCGCGGAGAGCCGGAGGGTCTACTCGCCGGACATCATCGGGCAGCCCGGAAGGAGCGCGCCATCCCGTCCCTCCTCGAAGGGCGACGGGCACGCGCACTGGATGGAAGAGATCCTCGACGGCCTCGGCATACGGAGAGCGCCGTTCGTGGGGATCTCCTACGGGGCCGGTATCGTCCTGCGGGTCGCGGGCCGCTCACCGGAGCGAATCTCAGGCGCGGTCCTCGTCTCGCCGTCCGGGCTCGTTGGGGGTTCGATCACCCAGATGCTCGTCGAGGTCGCCCTGCCAATGGTCATGTATCGTCTCTCCCCGAGCAGCAATCGGCTCCGCAAGTCCACCAGTCCAGTGTTGACGGAGGAAGACGAAGACCTCACGCGCCAGATCGGGGCCGTCTATCGCCGGGTGAAGCTAGAGCGGTTCCCGAAAAGACTGGCCCACCTTGCCTCGGCTGACTAGAGCCAGTTCCTGGCGTTAGGCTTTTGTTATGGTTGAGTGGTGATAGCTTAACGCCGATAGTGGCGTTCTTGAAGG
>Ga0136617_10006578_pt1 | contig 10367 bp, 9 predicted proteins | sample AntDrymUQ3222106_2_FD_129672 | JGI IMG/M metagenome (GOLD analysis project Ga0136617, IMG submission 129672) | Polar desert sand microbial communities from Dry Valleys, Antarctica - metaG UQ322 (21.06) | ecosystem: Environmental > Terrestrial > Soil > Desert | place: Antarctica: Dry Valley... | reverse complement strand
TCAACGACAACGTGTACGGGCTCTTCCTGGGCACGGCTCCCCTCCTCAAGGGGAGCCCATACGTTAGCGGAGGCCCCTGGTTACGTGATCGTAGTTACGTGCTTGTATTTATGGTGGGATGCACTTAGGTCCCGGCCGGCGGACAGCCGCGTGTCCTGGATTCGAACCCCGGCGGACCGATGCCGCCGACAGAATCCGTCGGAGCGGGATCGTCGTCCGAGGACCGACGACGCCCGTCAGAGATCGAAGAAGACGTGGTCGGGTGAGTACTCGACGAAGAAGCCCAAGGTGCCAAGACCGACAAGCGCGACGCCCAGCATGCAGGTGGCCCACAGCGCCCAGAACGTAGGCCTTTGACCGGGTCTGAAACGTTCAACCACGACGGGGACGACGGCGAGTAGGACCAGGATCCCTCCGAGAACGAGGGTTGCGCGCAGTTGGTTGTCGCCTGCTGGACCGCACAGGGGTGCGATCTCGCTCTCCCTGTCGGGTCTGACCACCGTGCCACAGCGGATCGATCCGTTCCCTGGGGCGGCGTGAGTCGGTATCACCGCGACCCCGAAAACGACGACCAAGGCTGCAAGACCGAGGCCAGCCAGCGTGAGCCGCGCCGCAGACAACATCTCGACATGCTCCCACTGGCGCCGGTTCCGGACGGCGATCCGAATGCCCGGTGTGAGCGCTCACGCTCGCTGAGCCGAACCGCCCAGAACATCGGCGCCGCGGGCAGGTCTCGGCCGACCGGGATGGCAGGCTTATATTCTGAAGCGCCTGTGATGCCTCGGGTGGTGCTGCTCGTCGTTGAGCATTCGTACGCCAACGACGCGATCACGGGCCGCGACCCTTCGCTCCAGGCCAGTGCGACAGACTCAGGATTTCCCGTGAAACAAGAATATGTACTGGCTTGCGACCGCGACAATGCCGAGCCCGATAAGAGCGATCCATTCATTGAGGCCGGCGGTAAAAGCCCCGGCAAGAATAGACTGGATCATGAATAGCGGAGCATGAACCAGATAGGCTCGGTACCGGTCCTGAAACCTTCGAATCAAAGTGTGCGCGGCAACGGTGGCGAAGAGCCCAAGACAAAGCAACTCCATGCTCGTCATCGGCCGCGGCAGACGGCTCGCCGTGCGAGCTCGTAGCCCGTGGCCGCGATGGTCACGCCAGTCATCCCAGTCAAGATCCTTCCACCGCTCTAACCACGGCAGGGCCGAGCGAGCATCCGCCCCCGAGTGGAAACTGTAGAACCTCGGCCACGCCGGCTGATGCCTCGGACCACGCATACTGCCCGATCTGGCGCGTTCTCCGGGATGCGCCAAGCGCCCACAACAACCGCCGCACGAGCCTCGGGAAACGCCCTCAATGCCGGATTGGGCGCTCCCGAGTCATAGCGTCCGAATGGTCACCGAAATGCCGAGCACCTTCTTGGTGGGCCATCGGCGATCGGTCGTGACCAGATGATCTGCACGAGCCACCGAGGCGGTCGCGATGACGAGAGCATCGGGAAGTCGCAATGATCGGTGTCGAGCTCGAAGGCGAGCGGCAGCGGTGGCGATGTCGACATCCAGGTCAATCATTTCGATGGGCAGGCGCTGACGGAGGTCGTGGACGAGGTTGACGGCCTCGTCCCCTCGTCGGGCCGGCCCGATGAGGCATTCTGCGAGCGCGGAGGTCGCCATCGCGAGCCGGTCCGCTCGGTCGAGGGCCTCGGCGACAACCGCACGCGCGGTCGCGTGGTGCGCGTCGTCGGCGTCAAGGAACCCGATGAGAACGCCAGCGTCAACGTGAGTCAGCGCCACTCGTCACGAAGTTCGTCGAGTTCGCCCGCGCCATAGACACCGATGAGTGCTCCGGCGAACTCATCGAGGATGCCGCTCTCACGCTCCAGCACCACACGACCAGGACCGTCAGCGTGGGCAACGATTCGTTCGCCGACCTCCAGGCCCGCGGCACGAAGCGCGTCGGCCGGGATCGTGATCTGGTGCTTTGCACTAATCCGAGAGGTCCCTCTTCGACGGTTCTTTACTTCTGCCATGTGAGTAAAGGTACAGGAGTCAGGAGTCCCCGACAACGCCTCGCCCGACTCTCACCTCACGCCGGCACGGTGACACGAGGTCGGTGTTCGCGCAGCAGCCCGTGCGGGGTCCCGCAAGACCGGTTCGGTGAGTTTCCCGGTGACGGGGGGCCTATCCGGAGCGAGCCGCGGATCGGTGGTTGAGCATCTGCGCGGTTCACCGGACCTCTCGCCTGGTCGTGGCCGCATGAGGGGAGCCCGGATGCCTGGGAGCTGCGCGTCCATGATCACTCACCACTCGGTCGCACCCGCCACCTGCCGGGTGGCGACGTTGAGGTGGTTCCAAACGTTGATGTTGGCGATGGCGAGGACCAGAGTGCTCAGCGCCTGCTCCTCGTAGTGGCGGGCGGCGTCGTCCCAGACGTTGTCGGGGACGGGATCGACCCGATCGCTCAGCCGGGTGACGGCCTCGGTCAGGGCCAGTGCAGCCCGCTCGGGGCCCGCCGCCGGGTGCACGGCGGCGGCGCACGGCCCGACCCCGATGTCACCCGCCAGCGCGAAGTTGTCGAGGCCTTCCTCGGTGCGGCGCGCCGGGGTGAGTTCGATGCCCTTCTCGCGGTGCTCGATCCTGACGTCTTCCTCCGGGTGGATGCTGCGGCAGGGCCCGCTGGTGCGGTGAGGGAGGTGCGCGGTGCGGCGGCCGTAGCCAAGCGGGCGCGCGCCGGAGGTGTACGCGAGACGAAGCTGGCGCTGGTGAACGGTGCCGTGGACATCGTCGTCGCGCCGGGCGGGCGGTTGATCGTGGTGTTGGCCTTCACGATCACGGGCGACAGGATCGTCGAGATCGACGTCGTCGCCGACCGAGCGTCTACGCCACCTCGATCTGGCCGTCCTCGACGACTGATGTGGACGGGACGCGCCGGTACCGTAGTCCGATGACGACGACGGCCGAGACGTTGGGTGGCGAGGACTGCTATTGCTGCGGCCGGGAGACCCCGGTCGACGAACTGGCTCGAATGGTGTGCCATCCCGACGCCGCCATCTGCAGTGGGTGCGCCGACTGGCTTGCTACCTGGAGCCGAACGCTTGTGCGGGCCGTGCCGGTGCTGACCGCGCAAGACCTCGCGGCCTCAGTGGCGTTCTGGGAGAAGGCCGGCTTCGACGTCGAGCGCATGGGCGCCGACTTCGCTATCGCGGAGCGTGACGGCGTCGAGCTACACCTCGTCGAGTTGGATGCCGAGAGGCGTGACCGGGGCCAGGCCTACGTCCACGCTCGCGATGTCGACGGCGTTCATGCCGCATGGAGCGGCGCTGGCCTTCCGCTCACCGAGCTGAGGGACGAGCCGTGGGGCATGCGTGAGTTCAGCGTCGTTGACCCTGGCGGCAATCGAATCCGGGTCGGGAGAAGCGTCTAGAACCGCGCCCTGGCGGGACGTACATACTGGTCACTTCACGATTCCGAACCGGAGACGATGGGTTGAGCGGACTACGGGATCTTGACGGCTACCTCGCCCGAATCGGTCTGGACGGCCGCCCCGATCTGGCGGCCATCCACCGCGCCCATGTCAACTCGATCCCGTTCGAGAACCTCGACCCGGCCACTGGCGCTGCTGTGTCGCTCGATCCGGATCAGATCGAAGCGAAGCTCGTGACCCGCAGGCGGGGTGGGTACTGCTTCGAGCAGAACCTCCTGCTCAAGGCTGCATTGGAGTCGGTGGGGATTCGCGACGTCACGCCGATGCTCGCCCGAGTCCGGCAGGGCCGGAGCACCGAACCGCGACCGCGCAGCCACCTGGTGTTGCGTGTTGTCGTCGATGGCGCCGCCTGGCACGCCGACGTCGGCTTCGGCGGCGACACCCTCCTCGAACCCCTTCCCTTCGGTCCCGGCGCCGACGTCGAGCAGTCAGGTTGGCGCTACCGCACGGTGCGGGACGGCCCCGAGAACGTCCTGCAGACGTGGCGCGACGGCGCCTGGATGGATCTGTACGGCTTCATCCCCGAACCTGTGGAGCTGATCGACATCGATGTCGCCAACTGGTACACCTCGACCAATCCTCGGTCACCCTTCGTGGCGGGCATCTTCGTGGCCATCCAGCGGCCGGGTCTGCGGCGAACGCTGATGACCGTGGAAGGCCAGGCGCAGCTGACGGAGCGCACCCCTGACGCGGTCACCGTCCGGCCCGTCCGTGCCGACGACGTGGCCGACACGCTGGCAGATGCATTCGACCTTCATGACGTGCCCCTTCCCCCGATCCGCCCCGACGGTAGGGCGGCGCCGCCTCACCCCCTGCGATCGGCCGACCAGCTCCACGGGTAGTCGGGGTCGGTGCAGGCCAGGGCGGCCGGACCCAGCGAAAGCGGACGAAAGGTGTCGATCATCACCGCCACCTCCTCGGTGCGGTCCTGGTCGGCGGACCGCTCCATGCTCCCGGGCTGGGGGCCGTGGACGAAGCCGGCCGGGTGCACCGAGATCGAACCCACGCCGATGCCGGACCCGGCCCGGCTCATGAAGTCGCCGGCCGAGTAGAAGATCACCTCGTCGCTGTCGACGTTGGCGTGGTGGTACGGGACCTTGATGGCCCCCGGGTGGAAATCGTAGGGCCGGGGGACGAACGAGCACACCACGAAGCCCCGGCCCTCGAACGTCTGGTGGACGTGGGGTGGCTGGTGGATGCTGCCCACGATGGGCTCGAAGTCGTGGATCGAGAGGGCCCACGGGTACAGGCAGCCGTCCCATCCCACGACGTCGAACGGGGACGAGGCCAGGGTGTGGCGGGTGAGGCCGTCCCGGTGGCGGACGAGGACGTCGACCGGCTCGGCGGCACCCACACCGCCACCGCCACCGCCACCCACACCCACACCCACACCGACCAGCTCGTCCGGGCTGCGGATGTCGCGCTCGCAGTACGGCGCCTGCTCGAGGAACTGTCCGGTGGGCGACAGGTAGCGGTGGGGCGGCCGGATGTGACCGCCCCGGGCCTCGACGACCAACAGCTCCAGTCGACCGTCGTCCATTACGAGCCACCGGTGGGTTGTCGAGGCCGGCACGACCACGTAGTCACCGGCGGCCACGGGCAACCGTCCGAAGACCGTCTCCAGCTCGCCGACGCCGGCCTGCACGTAGGCCAGCTCGTCGCCGATGGCATTGCGGTAGAGCGGGCCGCCGGCATCGGCGTACACCCACGAGATCACCACGTCGTCGTTGGCCAGCAGCACCTGGCGGCCGGTGACGGGGTCGCCGCCGGCGCGCAACTCGCCGGTGCGCAGGTGGTGGGGGAGCAGCGGGTGGTTGGGTACGAGGGCCGCCGGCTCGTGGTCGACCGCCTTGGCGTCGACGATGGCCGACGGGGAGCGGCGGTGATAGAGGAGCGATGAGTCCCCCGAGAACCCCTCCTCGCCCATGAGCTCCTCGAAGAGCAACCCGCCATCGGGGCCGCCGGCCGGATCCGCCACCCGCAGGTGGCGCTTGCGGGGGACGTGGCCCAGCGACCGGTAGTTGGGCATGTCACACCTCCAGGCGCCGAGCGGCTCGAACCCTGCCGGTGACATCGCCCAGGCACAGGAGCGGGCGTCCGTCACCGCCCGCCCAGCCGGTGATGGTGACGGTGTCGCCGTCCTCCAGGAACGCCCGGGTGGTGCCGTCGGGCAGCTCCACCGGGTGCAGGCCGTCGGCCGAAAGCTCCATCAGGCAGCCGGCGGTGCCGGGTCCGGCACCCGAGACGGTGCCCGAGGCGAACAGATCGCCGGGACGCACGGGGGCGCCGTTGAGCGTGGCGTGGGCCAGCATCTGGGGAAACGTCCAGTACTGCTCGGCCAGGCAGCAGTGGCTGACGGGGGCGGCCGGGATGTCGTTGATGCGCATCCACTGGCTCTGGATCGCCACCTCCAGGCGGATGTCGTAGGCCGACCTCGCCGGCGCGGCCAGGTAGGGCGGCGGCGAGGGGTCCTGGGGTGGCCCGTCCACCCGGTAGGGCTCGAGCGCGTCGAGGGTGACCAGCCAGGGCGAGACCGACGTGGCGAACGACTTGCCCAGGAACGGGCCCAGGGGCTGCGACTCCAGGGCCTGGATGTCGCGCGCGCTCCAGTCGTTCATCAGGACCAGGCCGGCGGCGTGGTCTCCGAAGGCGGAGGCCCGCACCGGTCGGCCCGGCTCGTTGCCCCGACCGACCACGAAGGCCACCTCGACCTCGAAGTCGAGCGCCCCGGTGACGCCCACGACCGGCCCGTCGCCCTCGCCCGGAACCTGTCCGTAGGGGCGGGTGACGGGCGTGCCCGACGCCATGATCGACCCCGCCCGGCCGTGATAGGCCCGGGGCAGTCGCCGCCAGTGGGGGGGAAGGGGCTCGGCGCCGGGGCGGAGCAGCCGTCCCATGTTGGTGGCGTGGTGTAGCGACCCGTGGAAGTCGACGAAGTCGCCCACCATGACCGGCACGAGCAGGTCGACCGCCCGGCGGGGCAGGAGGGCGGACTCCAGCCGGTCGTCAGCCGACTCGATCAGCTCGGCCAGGCGCCGGCGGACGGCCCCGACGACCTCCCGTCCGCATTCCAGGAAGCGGTTGAGGCCGGGGTCCTCCAGGACGTGATCGGGGAGGTCGACGCCGTCGAACGATCCGGCCCGGCTCAGCACCGACAGGTCGATCACCTTGGCCCCGAGGGCGCTCACCGCGCTCGTGACCCCACCCGCCAGCCGGGCCACCCCGAACGGCAGGTTCTCGACCCCGAACCCGGTGGCGTCGGTCACTGCTCCACCATCTCATCCGAGCACTCCGCGCCTCTACACCTGGGACGGGAGCCAGGCGCGGAGTGCTCGCCCCGGGGGTGGGTCACAGGTGGCCCCGGCGGGCCTGCTCCCGCTCGATGGCCTCGAACAGGGCCTTGAAGTTGCCGGCTCCGAACCCCCGGGCCCCACCCCGCTGGATGATCTCCAGGAACACGGTCGGGCGGTCGGTGATCGTCTCGGTGAAGATCTGCAGCAACCAGCCGTCGGGCTCCTCGTCGACCATGATGCCGAGCCGCTGGAGGTCGTCCCACGGCAGGTCGAGGTGGCCCAGCCGCCGGCGGACGTCGTCGTAGTACGCGGGCGGGGCCGTCAGGAAGCGCACGCCGCGGCTGCGCAGGGCGGCCACCGCCCGGACGATGTCGTCGGTGTGGAGGGCGATGTGCTGCACGCCCGGTCCCCGGTAGGTCTCCAGGTACTCCTGGATCTGGCTCTTGCGGCGGCCCTGGGCCGGCTCGTTGAGGGGCAGGACGATGCGGCTGCCGTCCCAGACGACGGTCGACATGAGCGCCGAGTACTCGGTGGAGATCTGGGAGTCGTCGAAGTGGCGGAGGCGCTCGAAGCCGAGCACCGAGCGGTAGAAGGCGACCCATCGCTCCAACTCGCCCAGCTCGACGTTGCCCACCACGTGGTCGACGTGGTCGAGGCCCACGGCGAGTCCGGCCGGCTCCGGCGGCAGGCCCTCGGCGGTGTAGCCGGGCAGGTAGGGACCCCGGTACGACGAGCGGTCGACGAACGTGTGCCGGGTCTCGCCGTAGGTGGCGATGCTGGCCGAGCGCAGCAGTCCCTCGCGGTCGCTGTCGGTGTGGGGCCCTTCGATCCCCCGGGCGCCCCGGGCCACGGCCGACCGGTACACGGAATCGACGTCGGCGACCCCCACGGCCAGGTTGTGGACGCCGTCGCCGTGCTCGCGCACGTGGGCCGCGATGGGCGAGTCGGGCGTGAGGGCGGCGGTCACGACGAACCGGATACGGCCCTGCTCGAGCACGTAGGACGCCGAGTCGGGCCGGCCCGTCTCCGGTCCGGCGTAGGCGGTGACGCGAAAGCCGAACGCCGACGACAGGAAGCCGGCGAAGGCCCGGGCGTTGCCGACCCACAGCTCGATGGCGTCCCATCCGAGCAGGAGGGCCGGGGCGGGCGGGGCGGGCGTGGCGGACGGTGACGTCTGGACTAGGGACATGCGACCTCCCGGGTGAGGCGGCGATGGGTGTCGTCGTCGAAGGCGGAGAAGAAGGCGGACAGGGTGTCGATCAGATGGGTCATCGAGCGGGCGGCGAACAGCACCGGCTGGTAGCGGGTGATGTCGTAGGGCACGGCCGCCATCTCGGCCACGTCGAGGGGACGGATGTCGGCACCGCGGAACGACGCCGTCTCCCCGCACGACGAGAGGATGCCGGCGCCGTAGGCCCTGGGCTCGCCGCCCTCCTCGACGAGCCCGAACTCCATCGAGAACCAGAACACCCGCGACAGCAGGCCGAGGGCGGCGTCGGACTCGATGCGGCCCACCGCCTCACCCACCAGCCGGTAGACGGCAGCCAGGTCGGGGCAGGCGAGCTGGGTGGCGTGGCCCACCACCTCGTGGACGATGTCGGGCTCCGGCGTGTACAGCGGTTGCGAGGGGTGGCGCAGGTACTGGGTGGAGAAGAAGACGGAGCCGGCGAAGGAGCCGTAGAAGTCCCGCACCGGCGCCAGGCCGGCGACGGGGTGGTACCGGAAGGCCGTCGTGCCGGGGCCGGCGGTGGGCCGCAGGCGGGCGGTGACCTCGCTCAACTGGGGGACGTGGTCGGAGGGCAGGGCCAGCTCCTCCTTGGCGTCGAGGAAAGTCCGGCAGGCGTGGCGCCGGTGGAGGGGCTCGAGCTCGTGGGCGATCACCCGCCACACCTCGTGTTCGACGTCGGTGTAGTCGGCGAGCGGCAGGGGGTGGCCGGGCTTCCAGTCGAGGGACAGGGCGGCCAGGTCGTTGCGCCGCCGGCGGTACCCGGCGTCGTGGAACCCGGGGTGGCCCGGGCCGAGGACCACCTCGACGTCGCCCCGGCCGTCCCTGACGACCGGTGCGTAGAGCTGCGACCGCATGGCCACGGCGGGCCTCCACTCCGTCCTTGGGTTGTGGGTCCAGTGTCGGCCAGTTGCTCCCATATGTATAGCCAGATTCGACATTCCGAGACATACTGGGTGTGTGGACCCGCCGACTGAGCAAAGCGTCCAGCTGGATCCCATCGATCGGAGGGTGGTCGAGGAGTTGCAGGCCGACGGGCGGCTGTCGGTGAACGAGCTGGCGGGCCGGGTCAACGTCTCCCGGGCCACCGCTTACCAGCGCCTGGCCCGGCTCCGCGAGACGGGGGTGATCCGGCGCTTCACGGCCGACGTCGATCCCCGCAAGATGGGGCTGCCCATCGCCGCCCTGGTGCTCGTCACCGTGGCCCAGCACGCCTGGCGGGGGGTGGGGGAGCGGCTGCGGCGACTGCCGGGCGTCGAGTGGCTGGCCCTCAGCACGGGATCGTTCGACTACGTGCTGCTGGTGCGGGCGCCCGACGTCGACCACCTGCGCGACGTCATCCTCGAGGGTCTCCAGTCGATGCCCGAGGTGCTGTCGGCCCAGACCCTCCTCCTCCTCGACGAACCCGACGTGGTCCGGCCCTAGATGCCCGAGCCCGACGGAGAGGTCCTCCACACGCCATCGGAGGCGGACGTGGCCGGGGCCAACCTCACCCGGTACATGCGCTCGGTCGGGTTCGACTCCTACGACGACCTGTGGCGGTGGTCGGTCACCGACCTCGACGGGTTCTGGGCCTCGGTGTGGGACTTCTTCGAAGTGCCCGGCAGGCGCGGCACGACGGTGCTGGCCGAACGCACCATGCCCGGCGCCCGCTGGTTCCCGGAGGCCGAGCTGAACTACGCCGAGCAGGCCCTGCGGTGGGACGACGACCGGCCGGCGGTGGTGTTCCGGTCGGAGTCCCGCTCGCCCGAGGAGATCTCCCACCGGGACCTGCGGCGGCGGGTGGCCGAGGTCGCCGCCGGCCTCCGAGGGCTGGGCGTGGAGCGCGGTGACCGGGTGGTGGCCTACGCCCCCAACGTCCCGGAGACGCTGATCATGTTCCTGGCCGCGGCCAGCCTGGGGGCGGTGTGGTCGTCGTGCTCGCCCGACTTCGGGGTCACGGCCGTGCTCGACCGCTTCCGCCAGATCGGGCCCAAGGTGCTCCTGGCCGCCGACGGCTACGTGTACCGGGGAGCCGTCCACGACCGCCGGCCCGAGGTGGCCGAGATGGCCCGCCAACTGCCGAGCCTGAGGGCCGTCGTGACGGTGACCCACGGCGACCTGGTGACACCTGGGGGCGATCATCGCCCCGGAGCGTCACCGGTTGCGGCGTGGTGCAGCTTCGACGACCTGGCCCGGGTGGGCGCGGGCTCCGAGCTGGCGGTCGAGCGGGTCCCGTTCGACCACCCCCTGTGGGTGCTCTACTCGTCGGGCACGACCGGATTGCCCAAGGCCCTGGTCCACGGCCACGGCGGGATCGTCCTCGAGCACCTCAAGGCCCTCTCCCTGCACCACGACCTCGGGCGGGACGACCGCTTCTT
>Ga0136617_10006577_pt1 | contig 10368 bp, 13 predicted proteins | sample AntDrymUQ3222106_2_FD_129672 | JGI IMG/M metagenome (GOLD analysis project Ga0136617, IMG submission 129672) | Polar desert sand microbial communities from Dry Valleys, Antarctica - metaG UQ322 (21.06) | ecosystem: Environmental > Terrestrial > Soil > Desert | place: Antarctica: Dry Valley... | reverse complement strand
TAACGGCTGCCGCGCCGGCGGCTGCCGACACGATGGCTGTTTCGATCACGCGGACCGGCTACGTCCCGAACCCGGCCAATATCGAGGTCGGGGACATGGTCACGTGGACGAACGTCGACACGGTGAACCGGCAGGTGGCCTCACAGGAGGCCGCGTTCGCCTCGCCCGTCCTGAAGCCGAACGAGACGTTTTCATTCGTTTTCAAGAAGGCCGGCAAGTTCGGCTACGAGGATCCGCTGGCCAAGAATCGGCGCGGCATGGTCAGCGTGACCGTGACGGCACGAGCCGTCACGATCGCGGCCGCACGGCAGGTCGTCACTTACGGGGGCTCCGTGGGGCTCTCGGGCACGATCTCGAGCGGAGGGGCGAGCGAAACAGCTCAGATCCTGGGACGACCGCTGGGGCAGGCCGGCTTCACGAAGATCGGTGACGTCACGACGGCGGCCGGTGGCGAGTGGAGCCTCGCTGTCAAGCCGACGATTCAGACCTCCTACCAGGTGCGGTGGAAGAACTCCGAGAGCGGGACGGTGACGATCAACGTTCGACCGCGCGTCGGGCTCGGGATCGTCTCGGTCGGCAAAGGCATCTTCACGACGAAGGTGACCGCTGCCCGCTCGTTCGCGGGCAAGCTCGTCTACTTCCAGCGGCGCAACTCGCTCGGTCAGTGGGTCTCGCTGAAGCGGATCACGCTCAACGCCGGCTCCGCGGCCAGGTTCACGGTCAAGCTGCGCAAGGGCAATTCGCGCATCCGGGTGTTCATGCCCCAGGCGCAGGCCGGTAGCGGCTATCTGGCGGGCATCAGCGCCGCGCGACTCGTTCGCCGCTAGGGCAACGTCGACGAGGGTGCGGAGGGGGAGCGCTATGCTCCCCCTTCTTTCTTTCGCCCGCCAAAGGAGCTCTATGTCGACTCTTGCGTATCAGTTCGAGGAGATCACGGCACGAGAGCTGAAACCCGCCCTGCTCGAGCTGGACGGGATCTCACGCGCCACCATCGAGGCGCACTACAAGCTGTACGAGGGGTACATCAACAAGCGGAACGAGATCCTCGGCAAGCTGGCCGACGTCGACCTCGGAAGCGCAAACCAGGTGTATTCCGACATCCGTGGTCTCAAGGTCGAGCTCAGTTTCGCCATCGGCGGCATCAAGAACCACGAGATCTACTTCGAGCACCTCGGCGGAGACGGGGGGGACCCGGACGGGCTCACCGGCGACCTGGTCAAGCGCGACTTCGGGTCGATCGAGGCCTGGCGCGCCGACCTGAAGGCGACCGGGATGGCAGGCCGCGGCTGGGCGTGGACGGCCTACGACTGGGACGAAGGTCGCCTCTTCAACTACGTCGGCGACGCGCAGAACACGTTTCCAATCTGGAATGCGACCCCGCTCGTAGCGCTCGACGTCTATGAGCACGCCTACTTCCTTGACTATCGCACCGACCGGTCGTCCTACATCGACGCCTTCTTCAACAATCTCGACTGGGCGACGGTCAACGACTGGGTGCAGCGCTACCAGATTCCGAAATAGCCACCGCGGTCGTCGTCCTCGCCGGCTACTTGGCCGGCAGTGTCCCGTTCGGGTACTGGCTCGCTCGGCTCGTCAAGGGGCTCGATATTCGCCGGGAGGGCAGCGGCAACATCGGAGCAAGCAACGTCTGGCGGACGTTCGGCTGGCGCTACGGGCTCCCGGTGGCGCTCTTCGACGTCTGTAAGGGACTCGTGCCGGCACTCGTCGGGACGATCGTGGCGGGGGACCTCGCCGGCGTGCTCGCGGGCGCCGCGGCGATGGCGGGGCACTGGCGACCGCTCTTCCTCGGCTTCGCCAAGGGAGGCAAGACCGTGGCCACTGCCGGTGGCGCGTTTCTCGGCGTCGCCCCGTGGGTCGGACTGATCGGAGTCGGCGTGTGGGTCGCTGCGTTCCTGCTCGCCCGCTACTCCTCGCTCGCCTCCATCCTCGCCGCCCTCGCGCTACCGGTGGCGTCGGCGCTGGTCGGCGAGCCCTGGCCCGTGATCGTGTTCGCCGCCGCGGCTGCGGGCGCGGTCATTCTCCTCCACCGCCCGAACATCCGCCGGCTCGTCGCCGGCACCGAGAACCGCTTCGAGCTCCGCCGGAGGAAAGCGGCGCGACCATCGGGGCAGGCGCCCGCTTCCTGAGACCGGGGTCAGGCCGTTAACCACTCCCGGAGCTCCGTGTGTCGGCGCGCCCGCGCGCCGTTGGCGAGCTCCGAGCGCAGCTCGCCCGCGGTTCCGTGCCGCTCGGCAAGGACATCGTGATTGTGGATCGTCTCGAGGTTGACCTGCCGGGAGAGGAGGAAGTCGTCGTCGGCGAGGTCTGAATAGCGCTCGAGCGTGTCGCGAAGCGCGACCCGCACCGAATCTTCGACGAAGCGCGGCTGTAGATGCGCATGCTCGACGACGAAGAGCTCGTCGGGCCGCTTCAGCAGCTCGTACACCGGGGAGCTCATCGAGCCTTCGACGATCCCGACGAGGGCCTCGGCGTTGAGACGTTGCGTCGTACCGACGAGGAGCGTGCCGCGTCCACGCTGGTTGTGGGTCGCGAGCGGGACGAGCTCGAGGATCCGCTCGACCTGCTCATGCTCGAAGCCGGCGTCGGCCAGCCGCTCGCTCGCGCGGCCCCGAACAAGCCCCTGGGCGCACGGGCAGGCGTTGATGCCCGTCGCCTCGACACCCACCACCCGCCGAACCCCACGGCCGGATGCGGCCGCGATGCCGATGATCGAGACGATCTCTTGCGTCGCGAGCCGGGTCACGGGAGTCAGTCGCTCGAGCGGGTAGCGGGCGACGATCCGGACTTCGGCTCGCAGCGCCTGCTGGCGACCGACGATGTGACTCGCGATGTGCTCGGCGAGCTCCTCGACGAGGAACGCCTCGTCGATCACGACGTGCTCGATCGCCTCCGAGAAGAGCTCGGGAAAGCGCGACATGTGCACGCCCTTCTGGACCGGATCGAGGTCGACCGTGCAGTCGATCTCGGCGGCAATCAACTTCTCGGTTTCGCCGTACCGAAGGCGGATTGCCTTGCTCACTCCGCTGACGCCGGCCCGCGAGAGGCCGATCTGAACCTCGGGCGCGGAGGCCTGCAAGTCCGGTGTGAGAAGGTTGCGCGCGTCGGCCATGTCGCATTCTGAGGATACGGATTTCGTCCGGCTCGTCTCGCTCGCCTGCCACGACCTGCGCACTCCGCTCGCGACGGTGCACGGCTTTGCGCGCACGCTCGCGCGGATCGATGGACTCGATCCGACGGCTCTTCGCTTCGTGCACATGATCGACGCGGCGTCGGTGCAGCTCGCCGACCTGCTCGATCAGCTCTCCGACGCTGCCCGCATCGAGGGGCGCCGCTTCGATCCGTCGCTCCGGAGGACGAGCACGCTCGAGCTCGCGCGTGGAGCGGCCGACCGGCTCGGCGCTGACACGGTCTTCGTCACGGGAGACGGCGGCGAAGTCGAGACGGAACCGGAGACCGCGACCCGCGCCGTCTTCAATCTCGCCCGAGGGGCGCTCCGGCACGGCGGACTCGAGCGGATCGACCTACGCGCGGATGGCCGCGTGCTTGCGCTCTCGCCCGTCCCGCCCGAGGTTGCCCCGATCCTCCTCGGCAGCGAGCTCAAGGATCTCGGCTCGGCGATTGCGTGCCGGACGATCGCGGCGCTCGGCGGCTCGGTCGAGCATCAAGGGGAGACGCTGGTCGTGCGTCTCCCCTCTGGCTAGGCGGTGGCAGGCGCGAGTCGGTCGCGCGACCCGGTGAGCGCCCACCGAGCGCCTTCGACGACCCACCCGCCGATGGCGAGGACAAGGACGATGAGGCCGAGCAAGATGAAGAGCAGCCGTTGCTTCATCGCCTGCCTCCCTCCGCACGCACGAGCTCGACCACGTGCTCGCCGCGGCCGGCACGCATCAGGTCGACGACGCGCCCTGCGCTGACGAGGCCGGTGCGGCGGTTGAGCACCTCGTACAGGCTCCGCTCGTCCAGGCCCGCCTTTCGGGTCTCGCTGAGCAGGTGCTGAACGATCGGCAGCGCCTTTCCGCCGCCGTTGAACTGCCAGGCCGGGTAGAGGTACTCCCAGTTACCCGGCGGCCGGACCGCCAGGAGCTCGCCGGCGCGACGCCGCGCCTCGATCTGCGCGGGTTGGACGCCGAGCCGCGAGGCGAGTCGGTTGGTCGAGAGGCTTTCGCGCTTCAAAGCCAATGTTGCTTGCGGGGTCATCTCGTCTCCTTCGATGGCATTCGAGGTTTGCGAGAACGGGTTGCCCGTCCTGCGGCTCGTAGACGGGGCCGAACCCGAGCAGCGTCCCGAGCGGAGCCCGAGAGCCAGGCCCGTCTTCTGGAGCCAGGCCGGGGAAACGGCAGCCGCATGTCGTCGAAATCGGTGCGCCGTCACCTCGATCACGACGGCCTCTCCGTTCGTGTCGGCCGACGTGGTGTGGAAGAGGAACGCTCGCCGGTAATCGGGTTCTCGATCGTCTGTCCCCTGCGGATCACTTCACGGCCTCCTTTGTGCGTGCTTTGCGCTTGCACCAAGGAGCTTGACCGCGCCCGTGAGGTCGGCCAATGGGGCTTCCCCGTATCTCGTCGTACGGTCAGCCGCACGCCCGCGGTGTGGCTCCCGACACCAGCGCAGAGCCGCCGCCATGCGCAAAGAGGACGACTCGGCCACAAGGACGTGCCCGGCAAGAACAGGCAGGGCGGCCGAGCGATGCGGGCGCCGGACACCGGACCTGGCCAGTATCGGCTTGTCGCGAGGCGCCGAAGGACTGGCTCGCTAGCGGCTCAACCCGCTCACGCGAAGCCTCAGCATCGCGACGATGCCGAGCGCCGGGCCCGGAGCGAGGAACGCGAACGCGTACCGCCAGCCGACCGCGTCCTCGAGCACCGGGATCAGCCAGATCGTCGCCACCGTAAGGGTAAACCCCAATGCGAGTTGGAGCGCGAGCGCCGTGCCGACATAGCTCTGGTTGGCCTGTTCGGTGACAACAGTCGAGAACTGGGCCGAGTCGGCCACGACCGTGAAGCCCCAGGCGAGGCCGACGGCAAGGACGAGCCACGCCGGCCCGTCGGCGACCAGGCCGATCACGAGCGCACACGAGCCCGAGCAGGCCATGATTGCCGCCGTGACGCTCGCCCGGCCAAACCGGTCGGCGAGGATTCCGCCGACCCAGCAGCCGAGCCCGCCGACGCCGATCACGGCGAAGGTCGCGTACGCGGCCGAACTTCCCCGGGGAAAGATTTCCTCGGCGGCGAAGATCAGGAACCACGTCCACATCGCAAAGAGCTCCCACATGTGGCCGAAGTAACCGAGCGACGCGAGGCGGACGCCGCGATTCGAGAGCACGAGCCGGGCCTGGCGCGGATCGAACCTCGCTCTTGGGAACGGAAACGGGCCTTCGCGGAGAGCCAGCAGCGCGATCAAGCCTCCCCCGACGGTCAGTGACGACGTGACCACGATCACGAGTTGCCAATCGAGTCCGCCGAGGCCGTTGACGAGATGCGGGCCCGCCGAGCCGACCGCGATCGCACCGGTGAGGACGCCGAGCGCCGTGCCGCGCCCGCGCCGAAACCACGTGGACATCAGCTTCAAGGCAGGCGGATAGACGCCGGCGAGGAAAAAGCCGGTCGAGAAGCGAAGCGGAAGGGCGGCGCCGAAACTATCCGCCGCGGCGAGAGAGATGTTCGCCAGCGCGGCGCCGACACAACCGCCGAAGATCACGAATCGCGGCGGGACGATGTCGGCGAGGTTGACGAGCGACGAGATCAGGGCGCCGGCGACAAAGCCCAGCTGAACCGCGATCGTGAGCCAGGCCGCTGCCGTGTCGGACAGCTCCCACTCGGCGCGCAGCTGCGGAATTACGGCGGAGGCCGAGAACCACGTCGTCATCGAGAGCACGAGTGCGACCGCGAGCAGGCCGAGCGCCCGCGTGCGCGCGCTCACAGCGGTTCGGTCCACACGAGCGCTGAACCGTCCAGAACAACTGTCCCATCCTGGTTCGTGATCGTCGTGCGCAGGCGGCTGATCGGCTTGTCCTCGCGTGCCTCGAGCACCTCGACCTCGGCGGTAATCTCGTCACCCGGCCGGACTGGTGCCTTGAAACTCCAGTCAACGTGCAGGAAGACGCTGCCCGGGCCGGGCAGGTCCTCAGCCACGACCGCGTTGAGGAGGCCCGAGGTCACGCCGCCCTGCACGATCAGGCCGCCGAAGCGCGTCCGCGAAGCAGCCGCTTCGTCGTAATGCAGCGGGTTGCGGTCGCCCGTCAGCTCGGTGAAAAGCCCGATGTCCTCAGCACGTACGCGGCGGCTCCGACGAGCGCTGTCTCCGACCCGCATGAGGCGAGGCTACGCGCCCGCGTTGACGCCGAAATACGTAACAGATACGTTACGCAAATGACCGCTGCGCATGCGATCGCCGATCCGATCCGCCGGCGCGTGCTCGAGCTGGTGCGTGACGGCGAAGTCCCGGCCGGGAGGCTTGCGGCCGAGTTCGCGGTGAGTAGGCCGGCCGTCTCGCGTCACCTGCGCGTCCTCCGCGAGGCGGGGCTCGTCTCCGAGCGGCGCGAAGGCCGGCAGCGGCTGTACCGGGCGACCCCCGCTCCCCTCGCCGAGCTCCGAAGCTGGCTCGACGACTACTGGCTCGATCGGCTCGACGCGCTCAGGGAGCTCGCCGAGCGAGAGGACGTATGACCGAGGCCGCGCAAGACACGTCTCCGATCGTCCAGGAGATGGTGATCGCGGCCTCGGTCGAGCGCGTGTTCGACCTCTTCGCCGACCCCGCGCATCTCGTGCGCTGGTGGCCCGACGCCGCGACCTTCGAACCGCGGGTGGGCGGAAAGGTCGAGTTCGTGTTCGAGGGTCGAGCCAAGGTCTCGGGCGAGGTCACACGCTTCGAGCCGCCGAACGCCCTGTCGTTCACATGGGTCCCATCCGTGGCGCCTGATGCGCCGACGCGGGTCGCGATCTCGCTCGCCGACCTCGGCGACGGCCGCTGCCGAGTCGTGCTGGTGCATTCGGGCTGGGAGGCGATGCCCGAGGCGGTCGAGCGGCGAGAGGCTCATCGAGCCGGCTGGGAGCACTATCTGGACTGCCTCGCCGACCTGGCCGAGGGGCGGCCCGTCGACAAGACATTCAACTGACAGGAGGAGAAATGCCTGATCGCACGATCGAGATCACGAAGACCATCGAGGCTTCGCCCGAGCGCGTCTTTCGAGCGCTGACGGATGCGGACGAGCTCTCGCGCTGGTGGACGACGAGAGCCGAGTCGGATCCGCGCGTGGGCGGCTCGTTCAGCTATCGGTGGGAGTTCGAGGAGGACACCGATCGGAACCACACGCGCGAGGGCACGTACCTCGACGTCTCACCGAGCGAGAAGGTGCACTACGACTGGCCGATGCCGCTCGGCAACACGGTCGTGGACTTCCATCTTGAGCCGAGCGAAGCCGGAACCACTGTGAAGCTTCTCCACTCCGGCTGGAGTTCGGGCTCCGAGTGGGTGGAGTCGACCGAGATGCACCGCCAGGGCTGGGGCTTCTTCCTCGACAACCTCAAGGGCTACCTCGAGCGCGGCGAAGATGCCCGAGCGAGCGTGATGGGTCTGAAGACGGGTGCGGCCGTCTAGCGGAGCAACCGCGACAGCCGGCGGTCTTTGAGAATTCGCCCTCCGGTCTGGCACGCAGGGCAGTAGTAGACGGTGTGCTCCTCGTAGTCGACGTGCGCGATCGGTGTGCCGCAGACGTAGCAGGGCTCGCCGAGCGAGTTGTGCACGCGATACGTGCGTTTGTCGTTCGCACCGCGCTCGCGGAGCTCGAGGCCTCGCTCGAGCTCGGCGTCGATCGCGGCGGCGAGCCGTTCGACCTGGGCAGATTCCAGTTGCGTCGAGAGCCCGAACGGGGACAGGCCGGCGCGGTGGAGGATCTCGTTCGCCCACGCGCGCCCGATCCCGGCGATCACGCGCTGATCGCGCAGGAGCGAGTGGAGACGGCGCGACTCGCCCGCCAGGATCCCTGCGAGCGCGTCCTCGCCGAGTCCGAGCGCCTCGGGGCCGAGATGGGCAAGCTCCTCCGCGGCTGCGGCGGGCGTGAGCAGCCATACGCCCGCGCGCTTCTTCGCGCCGGCCTCGGTGAGGACGAGCCGCGAGCCGCCGTCGAAGACGAGCTGGAACGCCGGTGTCTTCGGCCCCGTCTCCCCGGCGCGCAGGAATCTGAGCCGGCCGGCTGTCATCAGGTGCACGAGCAACACGAGTTCGCCGTCGTCCGTGGGAAGGAGCAGTCGCTTAGCCCGCCGGGCGGCTCCCGCGAGGCGACGCCCCTCGAGCTCGCGGAGCGGCGGGTCGAACGTCTTCAGGGTCGCGACGTGCGCCGGGCCGGCCTTGACGATCGGAGAAGCGCGCACCGGCGCGTCCAGCGCTCGGCGCCACGCTTCCATCTCGGGTAGCTCTGGGATCTACTCTCCCGCCATGGCCGACGCGATCAGAGTACTCGTGCGACGCGGCGGGACTGTCGAGGCCGTGCACGAAGTGCACGCCGTCGCCGTTCAGGATGGGGCGGTCGTGGCTGAGGCGGGCGACGGCGGCCTGGTCACCTTCATCCGCTCCTCCGCCAAGCCGGTGCAGGCGCTTCCGCTCGCGCGCGCGCGCGAGGACCTGGACGACCGTGACCTTGCGATCGCATCGTCGTCGCATCTCGCCGAGCCGGCTCAGCTCGAGGCCGTGCGAGCGCTGCTGGCCAAGGCGCCGGCGCGTGAGGACGAGTTGGAGTGCGGCCCCGTGGATGATCCGGCCGCGCGCGTGCTTCACAACTGCTCCGGCAAGCACGCTGGCATGCTCGCGCTCTGCCGTGCACGCGACTGGCCGAGCGAGGGCTACCGCCTCCCCGAACACCCCGTACAGCAGGCAGCGCGGGCCGAGCTCGCCGCGGCGGCGGGCGCATCCGGCGAGGAGCTGCTGACCGCGGTCGACGGTTGTGGCGCGGTCACATTCGCGCTGCCGCTCGAGCGGATGGCTCATGTCTTCTCCAGGCTCGAGCGGCTCGACGCCGGCGCGAGGGTGACGGCTGCAATGCGCGCCTATCCCGACCTGATCCGGGGCTCGGCCGCCCCCGACTCCACGCTGATGCGGGCTCGTCCGGGCTGGACAGCGAAGGGCGGCGCCGAGGGACTCATGTGCGCCGCGGGTCCGGGCGGCCTCGGCGTCGCGCTCAAGGTCGCGGACGGTAGCTCGCGCGCGGTCGGCCCCGCGCTCGCCGCCTTCCTCGCCGAGCTCGGCCATCCTGTTGACGTGCTGACCGTCGCGCCCGTCCTGAACAGCCGCGGCGACGAAGTGGGCGAGGTTGTAACGGAGTCATGAGGAGCAAGTAAGAAATCTGTTCGTCCTCGCGCGGACTTGTCTTGTAAGATCCGCGGCCACGAAGGGTGAGCCGGGCGTGACGTGTACCGGCTCCTTGCGTTCTTGGAAGGCCCCCGTCCCTGTCCACCAAGCGCGAGAAAGCCGAGGCCCATGCTCACCGTCGATATCGCTCCTCCGGACGTTGAAGAACTCCAGAAGCTCGTCCAGGATGGACAAGAGAAAGGGTTCCTCACTTACGACGAGATCGTGGCCGGGCTCGAGGAAGTCGAGCTCACGAAGGAGCAGATCGAGGATTTTTACACCTACCTGATCGACCATTCGATCGAGCTGGTCGAGGGCGAGCAGCACAAGCATCCACCGCACGAGCAACCTGCGCTAGCCGAGGAGGTGAAGGGGCCGAAGCTCGATCTCACCGTCGAGCCGTCGCTCGACTCACTGCGCCTGTACCTGCGCGAGATCGGCAAGGTGCCGCTCTTGACCGCCGACCAGGAGGTCTACCTGGCCAAGCGCATCGAGCGCGGCGACATGGGGGCAAAGACGCAGATGATCGAGGCCAATCTCCGCCTCGTCGTCTCGATCGCGAAGAGCTACCTCGGGCGCGGCCTCTCGTTTCTCGACTTGATCCAAGAGGGCTCGCTCGGCCTGATTCGCGCGGTCGAGAAGTTCGACTACCGGAAGGGCTACAAGTTCTCGACGTACGCGACGTGGTGGATTCGCCAGGCCGTGACGCGGGCGATCGCCGACAAGGCGCGGACGATCAGGATTCCCGTGCACATGGTCGAGAAGCTGAACAAGGTCGTGCACATCGAGCGTCAGCTCGTCCAGCGTCTCGGCCGCGAGCCACGGCCCGACGAGATTGCCGACGAGCTCGAGATCACGACTGATGAGGTCCGGGAGATCTTGCGCATGGCCCAGCTGCCCGTCTCGCTCGAGAAGCCGATCGGTGAGGAGGAGGAGTCGTCACTCGGCGACTTCGTGCCCGACGAGCAGGCCGAGTCGCCCTTCGATACCGCCTCGCTCTCGCTT
>Ga0136617_10006576_pt1 | contig 10369 bp, 9 predicted proteins | sample AntDrymUQ3222106_2_FD_129672 | JGI IMG/M metagenome (GOLD analysis project Ga0136617, IMG submission 129672) | Polar desert sand microbial communities from Dry Valleys, Antarctica - metaG UQ322 (21.06) | ecosystem: Environmental > Terrestrial > Soil > Desert | place: Antarctica: Dry Valley... | reverse complement strand
GGCGATCGCGCTCTCGCTCAAGGCCTGCGAGTACGGCTTCCGTGTCGCCTTCGCCACAGCGCAGGAGTGGGTCTCACGCCTCGAGGCAGCGCAGGACCGTAACCAACTCGAGACGGAGCTCAGACGGCTGGAGCGCTACCACCTGCTCGTCGTCGACGAGGTCGGCTACCTGCCGCTCGAGCGCTCCGCCGCCAACCTCCTCTTCGCCTTGGTCTCCAGACGCTACGAGCGCGGCTCGCCCATCGTCACCAGCAACCGCGGCTTCGAGCAGTGGGGCGAGATCCTCGGCGACGCCATGGTCGCCGCCGCCCTGATCGACCGGCTCGTCCACCACGCCACCATGATCACGCTCAAAGGCAAAAGCTACCGCCTGCGCGAGCGAGGGCGAGGCGTCGCCCCCGCCGCCCAGGCTCAGTCGCTCCGCGACTCCGCCTGAGCGGAGCAGCCGGCGAAGCGGCGATTTGGGGCCACACCGAGCAAATAGCCGCCAGCGCTTCAAACTCGAGGCCACAGAAGCCCGTCTGCGGCCCTGCAAGCACTTGGCCGAGATCTTGGTCGGGCCGATCTGCCTGCGGAAGCCGCCGGGGCGACCTCGTGAAGTGGTGCACTTTTCGGTTACCGAAACTGGTGCACTATTCGATTACCGTTGACACCACGCGCTGGACGAAGGCCGATCAGAGCCAAGTGAGTGCTGCCGAGGAGAGGCGCGTTCGTGAACTTGACGCCCAGCGGGCTCGACGCGCTGAGTCGAAGTTCGGACGCAATCGAGCGGGCGACGGCGAACGCAGCAGCCGCTACCGCTGACCTCCACGTAGCCGCGAGCCATCGGCGTCGGCGTCTTGCCGAGCACTCAGCAGGGGTCATGGAGAACGACGCCCTTGCGCGGCCCCCGCGCGGGTGGATCGACGGAGGAGCGCCGCGCGCAGAGAGAGCGCCGCGAAACCGGTCATGGCGGCGGCAGCTGATGCGAAGAGGATTGCGAGCTTTGCCTGTTCTTGCAGCTCCACTTCGTCAAAAGCGAGTGCGGAGATGAAGATCGCAATCGTGAAGCCGATCCCTTTCAGCGGGGTGACGGCTCCGATCGCAGACCAGTCGAGGCCGTTGGGCATCCGGCCGGCACCGAGGCGGATGCTGCTCCACGCGAACAGGATCCCGCCCAGCGGCGCGCCGACGACCAGACCGAGAGCGATGCCCAGCCCGACCGGTGAACGCAATGCATCGATGACTCCGTCGAGCGAGACCGGCACGCCCGCGTTGGCGAGCGCGAAGAGCGGCAGGATCGCGTACGCGCTCCACGGGTGCAGCCGCTCCTCCATCCGCGCCAGTGGTGACACAGCCTCCTGCGCGAGCCTCGAGGTATTCAGCAGCGTCCCCTCGCTCACTTCGCGGTCGGAGCTGGCGATCTCGCTCAGTCGGGCGCCGAGGAACTCGCCGGTTCTCTGTCGGGAGTGGAGCGCTACCGCCGGGGTCAGAAAGCCGAGCACGACGCCGGCGATCGTCGCGTGCACGCCCGATTTGAGCACGGCGAGCCAGAGCAGGCCGGCAAGGAGGACGTACGGCACGAGCGCGCGGATCCCGATCCGCTGCGCAACCAAGAGGGTCACCACGGCCGCGGCCGCGGCCGCGAACCAGGCCGGCGAGAAGCCCGTGGAGAAGACTACGCCGATCACGACGATCGTGCCGAGATCGTCGACGACCGCCAACGTCAGCATGAACGCGCGCAGCTCCTTCGGCGCGCGCCGCCCCACGAGCCCGAGCACTCCGATCGCAAACGCGATGTCGGTCGCGATCGGGATCGCCCAGCCACGCAGATCGCCGTCGCCGATCAGATTGACCGCCAGGTAGGTCAGCGCAGCACCGAACATCGTTCCGAACGCCGCGGCGGTCGGGACAGCCGCCGAGCGGCGGTCACGCAACGAGCCGAACAGCAGCTCGCGCTTCACTTCGAGCGAGACCACGTAGAAGAAGACCGCCATCAGCAGGTCGTTGATCCAGTGCCGCAGGTCTTCCTCGATCAGCAGCGGCCCGAGATCGACAGCCATGACCGTCGACCAAGCGTTGTCGTACGAGTCGGGCCACACGTTCGCCCACACGAGCGCAACCGTCGCCGCTGCCATCAGCAACGAAGCACTGCCGGCCTCGCGCTGGAGATAGCGTTCGAGCGGACGCAGCACCAGTCGCGGCACCGCTCGCTCCGACAGAAGCCACGGCTTGTCGAACTGCCTGGAAGTACGAACGCGTTGTCTTGGATCCATAGCTGCCCTCTCGTCCTCCATCAGCGTCTCCTCCGCCCCGCCCACACTGTTGGCCCCGCCAGAATCCGGCGGCATGGGAACGAAACGCAGCGGTCGTAGAGCGACGAGCATTCGCGAGTCGACGTCGCCGACGAGCAGCTCGCGTCAGGCTCGGCGACTAGCCCCGGCACCCCGCGTCGGCCGCCTGAGGATATTCGCCGCCGGCAATCCTGCGCGCGCACAACCAGTCAAGCCGTCGCAGTTGGAAGACGATCACCGTTTCCGAGACTTCCGCCACCTCACCGATCAGCATGGGGCTGACGACACGGTACGGCCCAAGCAACGCCCTACCACCAGGAGTTGCGGGCCTACCACGGCGCCGGCGATCAACCGGAGTAGCTCTGTGCGAAGGCTTCTGCTACTGGCCGAATCCGAGCAGGATGACGTAGGAGAGCGCGTAGAGACCCATGAGCACGGCGGCGCTCACTCGGTCATGGCGGCGCCGCAGGGCGAGTATCGCGCCCACGGCTGCGACGGCGGCGAGCGTGTAGAGACTGCCGACCACGGCGAGACGGGTCGTGACGTCCGCCGGTGCAACCGCGGGGCCTGCGCCGATCGAGAGGGTCGAGTCGACCAGTGAGCTGCCGAGCGCGTCGCCGAGGGCGATCCCGGGAGCGCCGCGTCTGAGAGCGGTGACGTCGACCAGAATCTCCGGCAGCGAGGTTCCGACCGAGGCGCCGAAGAACGCGAGCAGGAATTCCGGAACACCGAGCATCTCGGCCAAGCGAACGAGCGAGTGGACGGCAAGCGTCGCCCCCGCGGCCACGAGGCCCAGTGCCCCGAGGGCGACTAGCGCCTGCGCGAGCTTCCCGTCATGGCGTACCTCGGGCGGGTCATCGGCGGCGCCGTTCGAGAGGAGCTTCGTCATGACAACCGTCGCAGCTCCCCAGGCGGCGATGAGTGCGAAACCTTCGACGCGGTCGAGGTGGCCGTCGAGGACGAACAGCGTCGTGATCCCGAGGCCGCCCATCGTGAGCACGGTCACGAGACCGACCTGAAGTCGGGAGATCACGAGCGCGCCCGCCACGAGCGGGAACAGACCGAGGACGAACGTGTACTGGGTGAGCGTCGATCCGACCGAGTCGCCGACGTTGACGTCCCCTTCGCCCTGCAGGTGACTGGTGATCGAGTTCGCGATCTCTGGCAGGTCGGTGCCGACCGCGACGAGGACGACGCCGATGACGAAAGGAGGCGCTCCAAGCCCGACGGCGAGCGCGCGCGTGTACGAGACCGCCAGGTCGCTCGCCACCAGCGCGACAGCCAGGCCCACGAGAAGCAGAACGAGGTAGAGAGCGATCTCCACGTGTCGACGCGAGATCTACGACGGTTGGCCGTCGTCGTCGACCGAGGTGACCTGCGTCTCATCGACGATCAGCCGCCGCTCGGCGGGTACGAGCGCCTCGACCGCGTGCACCTCGACACGGACATGTCGGCGGCGAAACCAGCCGGCCGCGACGGAGACGAGCAGGACCGAGGCGGCGCCCGTCGATCCCGATCTCTCGACACGTTCGACGACGCCGATCTGGCGGCCGTCGCTACCGTCGACCAAGAAGTCCTCGCACTCCGCGAGAAGGCGTTCCGGATCGATCTCCGGCACCTCCACCTCGAGTTCGAGCAGCCAGACGCGCCCGCTCGTCGATGCCTGGAGTTCACGGCGAAATCGCAGCACACGCGGCCGCGCCGACCACCGCACGCTCGGCCCATCGTTCGCGGAGAGGGAGGGCTGTGCGAAAGCGAGAGGAAGTATCTCGTGCAGGATCATGGCTTCGGCCGCTGCGGCCATCTCAAAGGGTCGCAAGGAGACGGACCGGCCGATATCCGGTCAGCCACCCATTCATGATGGGTGGCCCTCTCCATGCGGCGAGGGTTCCCGCATGGGGGTAACCACGGATACCCGCCAGTGCAGCCCTCTGGCAACCTTCGTGGGATGGGGTGACGTCCCGATGGCCGTCTCCCCCTCTGAGAGGCATCATTTTGGGTGGTGAGCTCGACGAAGGATCTGCGCGGAACGGCCCCGTTTGCATGGCGGATCTTCGCCGTGAACGCCGTCCTCCTCGTTGCCGCGGCTGTGGCGCTAGCGTTCTCGCCCGCCACGGTCAGCTTCCCGATCGCCCTCACCGAAGTGATCGTCTTGGCCGTGGGGCTGGTCGCGATTCTGATCGTCAACCTGCTGCTCGTCCGACGCTCGTTCGCTCCACTCGAGCGTCTGACGAAGCTGATGCGTAGCGTCGATCTACTCAGTCCCGGTCAGCGGCTGGAGGTCACCGGGCCGCGCGAAGTGCGCGAGCTCGGCGCCGTGTTCAACGAGATGCTCGAGCGGCTCGAGCAGGAGCGGCATGAGAGCGGCTGGGATGCGGTAAGGGCGCAAGAGGCCGAGCGCAAGCGGGTCGCGCAGGAGCTGCACGATGAGGTCGGCCAGGCGCTGACGGCCGTAATGCTTCAGATCGGGAGGCTCGTCAAGAAGGCGCCGCGCGACCTTGGCGACGAACTGAACGAGGCCCTGGAGACGACACGTGCGAGCCTAGAAGACGTCCGTCGCATTGCCAAGCAGCTGCGCCCCGAAGCGCTCGACGACCTCGGCCTGATGCCCGCTCTCAACGCCCTCGTCGGTACCTTCTCCGAGCGGGCGGAGCTCCAGATCCACAGTCGGCTTCCGGAGAGCATGCCTCCGATCAGCGACGACGCCGAGCTCGTCGTCTTTCGGGTCGCGCAGGAAAGCCTGACCAACGCGGCCCGTCACGCCGAGACGAGCCGTGTTGACCTCTCCCTCGAGCGGAACGGGCGCAGACTGGTACTCCGGGTTCGCGACCACGGCAGGGGGATCGACGGGACACGACCTGGGAGCGGGATCCGGGGCATGCGAGAGCGTGCGCTTCTGATCGGCGCGGACCTGTCGATCGCGACCGTCCCGGGCGGCGGGACCGAGGTCTCGCTGGCACTCCCCCTGATGGACTTCGCGTGAGCACGGGCGCCTTAACGCGCGTGCTCCTCGCCGATGACCACGTCGTCGTGCGGCGCGGCCTTCGTCTGGTCCTCGACGCCGAACCCGATCTGGAGGTGGTCGCGGAAGCCGGCGACGGCGCGGAGGCCGTCTTGAAGGGGCTCGACAGCGACGTCGACCTTGCGGTACTCGACGTCAGCATGCCCCGAATGACAGGTATTAAAGCCGCGAACGAGTTGTCGCGACGCCGACCCGACCTCCGTCTCTTGATGCTCTCCATGCACGACAACGAGCAGTACTTCTTCGAGGCGCTGAAGGCGGGAGCCTCCGGCTACGTCCTCAAATCTGCGGCCGACCGTGACCTCGTCGAGGCGTGCCGGGCAACTATGCGCGGCGAGCCATTCTTCTACCCAGCGGCTGTCACGGCGCTCATTCGCGACCATCTCCAGAAAGCGCGCGACGGAGAGCAGCCAACGGAGATCCTGACGCCGCGAGAGCTTGAGGTTCTCAAGCTCATCGCCGAAGCGCACCCGTCGAAGGAGATCGCCCAGATGCTCGTGATCAGCATCAAGACCGTCGAGCGGCATCGTGCGAACATCCTCCAGAAGCTCGGTATGCGCGATCGCGTCGAACTCACACGCTACGCGATCCGGCGCGGCCTCGTCGAAGTTTAAGCGGCATCGGTGGAGGAGCCTGGCCGGGATCCGCCAGCGGAATGCGGGCCCGCCACGATCGACGCCTCAGCCGCCGACTCGCCTTACACGGGTCGCACCGTCAGGCGCTCAGCGGGCCGAGGCACCGGCGATCACCTGCTCGTCGAGTGCCTGCGCTCGAGCTGTTTCGCAGGCTGCCCCAGATGTCCTGGCTCGTACGTGCGCGAGGCGCGAACGTTGTCGCGTAGCTCGAGCAGCGAGCACCACGCGGCCGCAATCACGAATGCGACCCACGGCAAGAACACCAACAGCTCTTCGACCCTCTGTCTCGTCTCGGACGACACGGCTATACCTCCATCAACCGCCCAGGGGCTTTCGGGCTGAATGGAGTCTGTTCGGGACACGACCCAGCCGGCAATGGGGCCTTCCCTGTATCTTCGCTCGGCCAAGGACGATAACGAACTCGGGAACCTCCGAGCCCTAACGCGCTATGCGCCGGCGAGAACCCCCTGAAGGAGTGCTTCGCACCGTACTGGGCCGCTAGCGGTTCTTTCTCTTCGCAGCCTCCTCGGCCATCTGCGCGGAGAGTAGGTGCCGGTATCGGGAGGCGACGCCGCCCGAGGAGTGGCCCATGTAGCGGTCCGCGCGATCGGCCGAGACACCGGCGTGGTCAAGCCACGTCGCGAACGGGTGTCGGCCCTCATGCAACGTGAAGCGCTCCAGAGCGGGCAACTCCTGCGCCGCCCGCTTCGCGTCAGCGGCAACCGTCGCGCGCCGTGGGTGTGTCCGCCGAGGTGAGCCCGAAGCCGTTTGGCACGCTCGGCGGCACGGCGGGGCGAGCGCTGTCGTTGGCTGTCGTAGCGAAGACCTCCGCAGCTCCGACAGCACCAGCGCTCTGCCACGCGATGGAGCTTCGCGACCCGTTTACCACACCCACGGCAGCGGAACCACGGTCGCGATCCGCCGAAGTTTGGGCGCGTAATCGTTAGCTCCCCCTCCGACCGTTGTCCTCCCCAGCCGAGCTCGAGGAGTTCGTTACTCGAATTGTTCGCTTCGCCGCCAGTCGAGTAGGACAGCGGAGCACAGACCTCCGCCTCGTGCCTGTGGCGGCTGGACAGTTGGACGGTGCGGCGCCGACTCCGCACGGCGGTGACGATCGGCGTTCAGGTCTCCCTACGGTGCTGCCAGCGCGCGAACGACGGATGCGCGAAGAACACGGTTGAACTCAAGCTCCCGTCGACCGCGTCCCGTCACCCGATAGAGCCCGCGACACCGCGTGTCGATCGAGCGTGATCGTCTCAAGCGGCTGCGACCCGAAGGCGGGGAGGAGGTGGGCACGAACGACGGAGCGGTACTCCGCCAGCGTGGAGGGCTTGACGCCACGTTCGTGCTCGGCGTGGCGAAGCCACTCAGCAGCGGCATGCGGCCATCGAGCCCTTCGCCATGCGCTCGGTCGAGGCTCACATCGTGGGACAACTGCCCGGCCGCGGGGACGGGCTCCTGTGCGATGCAGAGGGGCGTCCGAGTACCGGGAACTGACCCCCGCCAGAAAATGGCTTCGGCACGCGGTATGTTCCGCTCATCGGGTGGGGTGGGGGCGACGTCGTTGGGGGGTAAAGCATCGCCGTTTCGCCGGAACGTCGGCTTGTCCTCGTCACCGGTTGCGGTCGTAGCGGGACGCGCTACACGACCTTCCTGCTCCGCCGGCTCGGCCTGGACGTCGGACACGAGCGTCTCGGGCGGGATGGTGTCGCTTCCTGGGCGTTAGCCGTCGACGCCACCTCGACGCCGTGGGGCCCGTCGTGGCACGACGTCCGCTTCGACGTCGTCCTTCACCAGGTGCGGCATCCACTGGGTGTCGTCAACTCTGCTCTGTCGTTTCGAGAGGAGTCGTGGCGGTTCATCTGCGAGCACATCCCCGTCTCGATCGAGGATCCGCTGCCTCTGCGGAGCGCCGCGTACTGGTACCACTGGAACAACGAGGCGGAGAAAAAAGCAGAACTCACCTATCGGGTCGAGGATGTAGCCGGCGTCCTGGAGGACATCTGCGCCAGATTGGGCTGCGCTGTCGATCATTCGGTGCTCGACCGTGTGCCGACGGACGTGAACACCAGGCGTCGAGGCCGCATGTTTCATCTCACCGAGGAGGCGCTCGAGCGTCTGGGGCTCCCACCGGTGCGCCAGGTGTGGATGCGCAGCCGGAACGCCGCTCGCCGCGACCCGCCCGCGGTCGGCTGGGATCAGATCAGATCATTCGATCCCGCGCTGTGCGATCTGATGATGGCAAAAGCCGAGGAGTACGGATACCGCCCATGAGCGGAGAGCAGCGCGATCCACGAGGGCGTCTGGGACACCCTCTCAGCGAGGTGCTGATCGTGATCGAGAACATGAGCTTCACCTACGACACGCGTATGCGGAATATCGCCGGGACGTTGCGCGCGGCAGAGTACGGCGTGCGTGTCATCTGCCCGCGATTTCCCGGCGACCCCGCCCGCTCGGTGGGGCCGGCCGATGTGCACGTCCGACACTTTCGGCAGCCGCAGTTCCCCGGAGCTTTCGGCCATGTGATCGAGTACGCCGCGAGCATCGCAGCGATTCTTCTGCATGCGCTTCGTGAGAGGGCTGTAGGACGTGCCGACATCGTGCACCTCTGCAATCCGCCGGATGCCCTCTTCGTCATCGGTGCGGTTTGTCGACTGCTGGGGGCGAGAGTGGTGTACGACCAGCACGATCTGAATCCCGAGCTCTTCGCTCTTCGATATCCCGGCGCACCGCGAGGGGCGCGTCGTCTCGTCGCCTTCGCCGAGCGCCTCGCCGTCCGTGTCGCTGACGAAATCGTCGTCACGAACGAGACGGCGCGCACGCGCACGCTCGGACGCTCGGCCACGCACGGCGAGCGGGTGACGGTAATCCGCAACGGCACACCTCTCGCGCACGCGGCAAGCCTTCACTCCGAGACCCGAACTGAAGACGGCGTCCTGATCGGATACCTCGGACACACGAATAGCCAGGATGGTCTCGATGTCCTGCTCGCGACCGCGCAGGAGCTCATCGTAGGACGAAGCCGTGGCGACCTCAGGTTCCTGGTAGTCGGCGACGGGGATGCCCTCCGGGCGCTGGAGGCAGGACTGGTTCAGCATCGACTCGACGCCGCCTTCGAGCTGGCAGGACGATTGCCCCCCCACGAGGCGCTCCGGAGGATCGCCTCGTGTGACATCTGCATTCAGCCGGATCCTCGTAACGACTTCACCGAGGCGACGACCATGGTGAAGACGCTCGAGTACCTGGCCCTGGGCCGCGCGGTCGCCGCGTTCGATCTCCGCGAGACGCGGTGGTCGTGCGGGGAGGCGGCGCTCTACGCCGCGGATGATTCGCCGGCTGCCCTAGCGGACGTGATCGAGACACTCGCCGACGATCCCGAGCTCAGGGGCCGCCTCGGGGCTCAGGCCAGGGATCGCTTCACGCGCATACTGAGTTGGGAGTGTTCGGTTGCGCCGCTACTCGCGGTCTACGACAGGCTCGCGCGCAGCGCGTCGGGGGAGCGCTCACGCGTCAGCCGGCGTGCTCGAAAAGCGCACATCCCTCGAGGTCTGGCGGGACGGGCAGCCCCGCTAACGTCAGCAGCGTCGGCGCAAGATCGACGAGCCTGATCACGTCACGAGCACTCGCCCGCGGGATCCCGGGGCCGGCCAGGATCGCAACTCCTTCTCCGTCGTGCATGGCGGAGCGAGTCCGGCCGAGACGACGTACGAGCTGACCGAGCGCAGTCCGACGACCGTTGCTCTCCACGATTGCGCCGGCGTCGTCGTCCTGCGCGCCGGCGGCGCCCCCGACGGCTAGCCGCACGACGACCTCATCGTCCCGGTCCCACACCTCCAGCAGGGGGCGTCCGTTCGAGAGGAGCCTCATACCGCTCAGAGTCGCGCCGAGACGGGCGAGAGCTGTCGCGTCACCCCCGTCGGGCTGGCGGAAGGCGACCCACCGCGCGATCGGACAGCCGGCGATCGATGCGTCGGCGCTCGCGAAGCTGGCCAGACTTTCAGGCCGGAGCACGAAGCGGAAGCTGCCGACCTCGGTGGAGTCTGGCTCGGCTGCCATGCCGTGCTCGGAGACGACGAGCACGATGCAGTCGTCAGCGACGGTCTCGAGTAGCCGTCCGAGGACGCGGTCGACCCGCTCGTACGCATCGGGGACGGCTCGGCGAAGCCCGGGAGTCGGCGCGGCCGGCTCCGGTGTGAACCGGCTCGGCTCGTAGTAGCGCCAGTACCGATGTGACGCGAAGTCGACGAGGAACGTGATGAACGCTCGAAAGCTCGGCTGGAATCGGCGGCAGAGCTCGATGAAGACATCGGTGGCCAGCTCGAGTCGCACCTGCCGGAGGGCGAGCGCGGTCTTCTCCGAGTCGCCGGCGGCCATGCGCAGGGCGAGGCTCGGTAGCGCCGCCCAGGTTCTGGCACGCACGCCGTATCGGTGCAGCTCTG
>Ga0136617_10006575_pt1 | contig 10369 bp, 9 predicted proteins | sample AntDrymUQ3222106_2_FD_129672 | JGI IMG/M metagenome (GOLD analysis project Ga0136617, IMG submission 129672) | Polar desert sand microbial communities from Dry Valleys, Antarctica - metaG UQ322 (21.06) | ecosystem: Environmental > Terrestrial > Soil > Desert | place: Antarctica: Dry Valley... | reverse complement strand
CGTTGAACTGAAGCGCGGCAGGGGATCCAAAAGCATCCACCTGCACGGAATGGTCGATCACGAGGTCTGTTGGCACGAGGGGGTTGATCTTCTTCGGGTCCCCCCCAACCTCCTGCATCGCGCTCCGCATCGCCGCCAAATCCACGATGGCCGGCACGCCCGTGAAGTCCTGCATTACCACGCGAGCCGGCAGATAAGCTAGCTCCCCACCGATGGACTCGGGCCACGAGGCAAGCGCCTCGACGTCTTCCTCGCCGACGAACCTGCCACCAGCGTTCCTAAGCAGCGCCTCCAGCAACACCCGGATGGAGAAAGGCAGCGAGAAAACGTCGCCTTCTATCTTCTCGTCGAGTTTCTTGAGGCTATGGATCTCCACGTCGCCGCCGCTCGTGGATAGGTTCATGCGTGCGTCGAAAGCATTGTTCTCCGGCATATGTTCACGACCTCTTTCTTCGGCTGGATGTACCTCGATTATAGATGATAGCGTCCAAGTTACCGTCGGCTAGCCCTCTCCCCATCGCTCCGCGGCGCCAGTTCATAGAGCAGGCGGTCCTCCCCCACCTGGACCACGTCGAAGCCGGCCTCCCGGAAGCGCCCGACACTCACCTTCTGCTGCTCGAACTCCCGAGCCAGGATGTAGACGCGCCCACTCCTCGCGGCCTCGCGGGCGGTCTCGACGCCCGTGGGGTCGGGAGTACCGTAGCGTGACGCACCCGGCGGGTCAGGCCACCTGACGTCATCGAAGCGGGTCCACGAAGTGCAGAAAGGGTCCACCAGCCGCAGATCCTGCCGACGCTCCTCGACCACGACCATGTACCACAGCGGGCTCCGGTGATGCAGTACGGTGGAGTTTGGTTCGGTGTTTTCTACAACGGCCTCTATCGTGCGGCGGCCTTCGGTGTCGCGGCTACGGTCTTGCTGCGCGTACTCATCCGGCACGCCAACAAGGATGATGGCGAACGCAAGAACAGTGAGCGCAATGGTAGAAGCTCGCCGAAACACGGGAAGATCCGCCGCAAGCCTTTCCATCCAGGTTTGCAAGAATCCGATGCCGATGGAGATGCAGACGCCGAAGACCGCGTAGGCGGGGATGAGGAACACCGCGAAGTCTTCGATGCCTCGTTCGAGGTAGAAGAGGACGTGAGCCAGGCATCCAATAAAGAGCGTCCCGAGGAGGATTGCCGCTGGCTTGTCCGCCAGGATCAGGGACAATATTCCGAGCGCCCCCAACAGCATCAGGACGATGGAGAACTCCCCCAAAAGATGCCCGGCGAAGAGCTGCATCCGATCTCCGAAGCCCTCGGAGACGAGTGGAGAGGTGGCGCAGCGCGCCTTCTCCTCGGGGGTGGCTATCGCGTAGCTCCAGCCCGTTACGAGGAGCAGGAACCGCCCGAGCGTGGTGGGATGCGTCTCGTCAAGCGGCGCGCCCATCGAAGCCCGGATCGGGAGGTACAGAAAGGGGAGCAGACCGAGCAAGAAAACCCCGATCCCCCGCACAATTAACCGTCTTTCCAACAACTTCCGGCGTTCGGCGGCGAGGACGAAGAGGAGGCCGGCGGGGATGAGCAGCCCGCTCGTCAGGTGGTGCGTGAGGGAGAGCCCGGCCAGGAACGCGGCGAGGAGGAGATAGCGATCCCGTCTCGTGTCCCTCCAGATGAGCAAAGTGAGGACGGTGAGCGAGACAAAGAGGACGTTCAGGGTGTAGACCTCGGCGATAACGGCCTGGCTCCAGAAGGTCCCCGAGACCGCGAACGCCAGGGAGCCTATCGCCGCCGCCAGGATTCGTCCGCTCAATCGTAATGCGACGGCGAAGAGCATGGCGACGGCCAGGGCCGCGTAGACGGCGGAGGCGAGGTTGGCTCCGTAGGCTGGCTCCACGCCCGGCAGGCGGGTGAAGAGGTGAGTCAGCATCATGTACGTGGGGTAGCCGGTGGGGTGACCGATCCCTAGCGCCGCCGCTTCGGCCTGAAGCATCGCTGAATCGAACGCGATGGGCCGGTCGTAATACAGCACCGAAGGCGCGAGGGTACGCAAATAGAGGACGAACGAGAAGAGGGCGGCCAAAGATCCAGCCGCCCACGCACCCCATCGCCGGGTTCGCTCCTCGCTCATAGCGGGGGAGGATACTACTTCGCGCCGTCCGTCCTGGCGACCGTCCCGCTATACTCCTGGCGTGGCGAAGCGTGGCTACAACAGGGACACCATCCGCGGCGGCGCGAGCGACTGGGACGTATCCAGGCCATTCTCAAGCTACCTCCGGCTGCTGGCGCAACTGCTGGCACATCCGATCCGCTTCTTCGAACTCCTTCCAAGAGTGCCGGACCTCCGCGCACCCGGCCTGTTCCTCGCCTTCTCCGATCTCGTTTCCGCCCCTGTCTGGTTTATCTTCGAGGGGACCGTTCCGGCCCTCGTTGCCCTCGTGGTTCCGCTGCCGCTCTCGTTCGCGGTGGCCGGTCTGTGTCATGTGGGAACCGCCGGCGGGAGGTTCGGATACCGCGTCACCTGGAGGACAGTGGCCTACCCTTTAGGGTTTTCTCTGCCGCTCGCGGGGGTGCCGGGGCTGCGATGGGTGGCGGTAGCCTATGCGGGGCTGGTCCTTCTTCCCATCGGGCTGGCGACGGTGCGGGAGATCAGCTTGATAAGAGCCGCTGCGGGTCCGTTCATCGTGACGATCCTATTGGTCTTCGTCCTCTGGAGGGTCGTGTAGGTCGCCCACGAACTCTAGCGCGACGAGGTCCGCCTCAACGAAACCCAGGGAGCGGTAGAACTCGCGGGCGGTCTCGTTCTTGCGGGTTGCGACCAGTTCGACGATGGTCGCGCCAGCCCTCGAGGCGCGCTCCCTGACTTCATCCATCAACATCCTCCCGACACCCTGACGACGGGCCTTCTCCCCAACGACTAGCATCGGGACCTCGGCGACGGTATCACCATGCGCGAGGTCAGGTTTGATCCAGTAGCTCACCGCGCCAACAATTCCGTCTTTGCCGTCCTCGACCACCAGCACCCCGGCGCGCGGCTCCTCGAGTAACTCGGCCAGGCGTCCTCCCACGGCGCAGGGCTCAGGCTGCCGGTCTTCCACGGCGTCGGCCAGCTCGCGGGCGAGCGCGTGAATACCCTCCGCGTCGCCGGTGGTCGCCTCCCTTACTTTATGCTCGGAGGTCATGCTCCCCCTATCTCGCCTCCGCTCTTGTTTACCCTACGGTCGCGAGCATCGAACGGATGCCAACGTTAAGATGGCCCCGGAACGCAAAAACTCTCCAGGAGGAACCCGTGGCGCGAAGAGCGGTCGTCATAGTGCTGGACGGTCTCGGCGCGGGAGGAGCGGCCGACGCCGGGGACTTCGGGGACGAAGGCGCGAACACCCTGGGTAACACCGCCCGCGCCATCGGCGGCCTCCGCGCCCCCAACCTGACCGCCCTCGGGCTCGGCAACGTCGTGGAGATAGAAGGTGCGCCGCCCACGAAGTCGCCTCACGCTTCACATGGGCTCATGGCCGAGCGTTCGGCGGCCAAAGCCACGCTCGCCGGTCACTGGGAGATGATGGGTTTGATCCTCGACCAGGCGTTGCCCACATACCCGGATGGTTTCCCGGACGACATTATCTCGCGCTTCGAGCAGGAGACCGGAAGAGCGGTGATCGGCAACCGTCCGGCATCGGGAACAGAAATCATCGAGGAGCTTGGACCGGAACACGAGCGCACGGGAGCCTGGATCCTCTACACCTCAGCCGACTCCGTCTTCCAACTCGCCGCCCATACGGACATCATCCCGCTGGAAGAACTCTACGAAGCCTGCCAAAAAGCCCACGCCATGCTAATCGGCGGAGACCGCATCATGGTCGAGCGCGTCATCGCCCGGCCCTTCCACGGTGAAGCTGGCTCATACGTCCGCGAGAACGAGAACCGCCACGACTACGGTATAGAGCCGTTCGCGGAGACGTACATGGACCAAGTAAAAAACGCCGGCCACGAAGTCGTTGCCGTGGGAAAGATCCGGGACATCTTCGACGGACGCGGCATCACGGAACATCTTCCCGCCCCGCCAGACGACGCAGCCAAAGTGGACGCCATCATGGAGAGCCTCCAGAGCGTCGAGTCGGGCATCATCTTCGCCAACCTCGTTGACTTCGACGCCAAATACGGACACCGTCGCGACCCCGAAGGCATGGCCGGGAACATCGCCAGCTTCGACGCCCGGCTCCCGGAGTTGCTCGATGCCCTCACGGAAAACGACATCCTCATCATCACAGCCGACCACGGCAACGACCCCACCTTCAGGGGCACCGATCACACCCGCGAGCGCGTTCCGCTCCTGATGATAGGCGACGGAGAGGCTCGGGACCTCGGCGTGCGGGACGGTTTCTCGGACGTAGGCGCGACGGTCGCGGCCTGGCTCGGCGTCGAGATCGGCGGGCTTCCGGGAGAGGATTTCCTGGGGTGAGCATCATCCTCGACGCGATAGAGACCAAGAAATACGGCGGAACGCTTTGCGAGGAAGTCATCCGGAAAGTCGTCGAAGGCTACACGTTTGGCTCCGTGCCGGATTACCAGATGTCCGCGCTCTTGATGGCGATCTTCATCAGGGGCATGGACTACGGTGAGACACTCGCCCTCACGCGGGCGATGGCCGAGTCGGGCGAGACCTACTCGTTCCCGGATTGCGTAGACAAGCACTCGACCGGCGGGGTCGGGGACAAGGTGAGCCTGACGTCCCTCCCTATCGTCGCCGCCTGCGGTGCGCCGGTCGCCAAGCTCTCGGGGCGCGGGCTCGGCACGACCGGCGGCACGATAGACAAGCTGGAGGCGATCCCCGGTTTCTCGGCCACCCTTTCCAGGGAGCGTTTCGAGCGGCAGGTGGAGGAGATCGGGCTCGCCATCGTCGAGGCGGGGGATCTCGCGCCGGCTGACAAGGCCATCTACGCCCTCCGCGACACCACGGGGACCGTGGACTCCCTGCCGCTCATCGGCTCCTCCATCGTCTCGAAAAAGGCCGCGACCGGCGCGGGGCGCCTACTATACGACGTGAAGCGCGGCTCCGGTGCGTTCATGAAGACGGCGGAGGAAGCCCGCGAGCTGGCGGACTTGCTTGTGCGTCTCAGCGAGGACCTCGGCATCCGGGCGTCAGCCCTGATCTCGGACATGGACAACCCGCTCGGGAGCACCATCGGCAACGCCCTGGAGATCCGCGAGAGCGTGAGGCTACTGAAGGGAGACGAAGTGCCAGCCGACCTCGCCGAAATGGCTCGCCGCGTCGCGGTTCGGCTCCTCGAACTCGTCGGCGTGAAAAGCCCGGAAGCGGCAGTGGAACGTGCGATCTCCTCCGGCGCAGCCTTCGAAAAACTCAGAAATTTCGTCCAGGCTCAGAGCGGCGACCCGGACATCCTCGAAGACCTGCCGGTGTCGAGCACGGTGCGGGAGATCCCGGCTCCCCGCAGCGGATACGTCGCCATCGTCCACGCGACAGGCATCGGACACGCCGCCCTCGCGCTGGGCGCCGGGAGAGAGAAGAAGAGCGACCGGATAGACTCCGGCGCCGGAGTGGAGATCCTGGCGAAGACAGGCGACCGGGTGGAACAAGGAGAGACCATCGCCCGGCTCCACGGCGAACGCAACGCGGAGCGCGCCGCGAGGCTGGTGATGGATGCATTCGAACTCTCCGGCGAGCCGGTAGAGCCTCCCCCTGTTATCCTTGACAGCCTGTGAATTGAGCTGTCAGCGTGTCAGCCATCAGCGGTCAGCAAGAACTAACCAAGAGCTGACGGCGCCGACCGAAGGGAGGCACATTTGAGCCCAGTCCATGTGCGGGCGGAGCCGGAGGATTTCGCCGAGAACGTGTTGTTGCCGGGGGATCCCCGCCGGGCCCGGTATATAGCGGAGACCTTCTTCGAGGACGCGCGGTTGGTGACCGAGGAGCGCGGGATGCTCGGATACACCGGCACGTACCGGGGGAAGCCAGTCTCGGTGCAGACGACCGGGATGGGATGCCCGAGCGCATCCATCGTTACCAACGAGCTGATACAGCTCGGGGCGAAGAACCTCCTGCGGGTCGGCACCTGCGGCGGCTACCATCGGGACATGCGACTTGGGGACCTGGTGGTCGCAACCGCCGCCGTCCCCCAGGACGGAACGGTGTCTTCGATCACGCAGGGCGTCCCTTATGCTCCGGCGGCCCACTTCGATCTGGTACACGCCGCGCACCACGCCGCCGAAAGCGCGGGACGGCGGACGTTCATGGGTCCCATCGTTAGCTCGGATCTGTTCTACGACCCCGAGGAGGAATCGGCGAGTTTGTGGAACAGCCTCGGGGTGCTCGCGGTCGAGATGGAAGCGTCGGCCATCTTCACCATAGCGGCGATGGAGGGCGTCAGGGCGGGATGCCTGCTGACCGTCTCGGACACCATAGGCCAGGAAGTCGTGCGCATAAGCGACGAAGACCTGCGCAAAGCCGTGGACGAAATGGTCGCGCTGGCGCTCGACACCCTGAACGCCTTAAACTAGTAAGCTCCCGATAGAAAGACGCGCGGGGGACGCGCTTCGGGTAGAGCCTCGGGAGGGCTACTTGACGATCCTCAACGAGTCAGGAGTACCGGATGTTCTCTCGCCGCTGCATGCAGCGAGAGACCTTTCGACGCGGCTACCGGGAGCATTGGTCATGGTAGTCGGCACAAGGACGGAAGCATACCTGGCGCAGACGCTGCCAGCGGCGCTCTCCCCGGATTCGGTGGCGGAGCGGGACCGGCTCCATTTCATGGTACTGGATGCTGACAAACCTCCGGAGCAGGGTCGGATAGCGTCGCGCGTGATCGAGACCTGCGCCGGAGCGGTCTCGAACCCGCGAGTGGTGTTCTTGATCTCGGGCCGCTCGGCGGAGATGATGGGCGTGGACGTGGGGTTCGAGGCGCGGGTCGCCGCCCGGCGGCTGGAGTTGCCGGTAAGAGTACTCGACCCCGACCCTGATCCCCGTTCTCGAACCTGTCTCTCGACCGGCCTGGAAGACCGTGCGCTGGCCGCGCTGGTAGGACTCTGCCGCGAGTCAACCTCGGACCTGATCCCGGCCAGCGTTCCCGCTCCGAAGCGCGGCGGCTTCCTCGGCGGCTTCCTGGGCCGGGATCGGGGCGCGGATCGGGAGGTCCGTCGAAGTCAGGTGGTGCTGCTATCGGCCTCGCAAGGAGCCGTGGAGAACCTCTCGGCGGAGCTGGGACGCGTCGGTGTGGAGGTTTCGGGCAGCGTGCCCGCCATCGGATCCTCCACCGGGTCCATCACAAGGGATCTGCCACCCATTCGGGAAGGAACCGTAGCCGCGTCCCTGGACCCGCACCTGGCGGCGGCCTGCCGGACAACCGGGGACCGGGGGGCGAAGGTGGTCAAGACGCTCTCGCCCATCGGGGTGGACGGCACGGCGCGCTTCATCCAGGACGTGGCGGCCGCGGTCGGGGCTTCGGTGAGCGAGATGGGACGCGCCCGCGAGGTGTGGGAGAGCCTCGACCCCCTGAGGAACCGCATTCGGGGGAAGAGAGTGTTCCTGGCCGGGGACACGGGATTCGAGTTGCCGCTCGCGCGTTTCCTCGCCGACGCAGGAGCGGTGGTGCTCGAAGTCGGGACGCCGCGCCTGGACCGCAGGGCGATGGCCTCCGAGTTGCACTCTTTAGGCGCCGGCGTGGACGTGGTCGAGTCGCCGGACGGATGGGGCCAGATCGGGCGCATAGACGCCGCCCGCCCAGATGTAGTGATTTGCAGCCAGGGTCTGTATGTCCCGCTGGTCGCCAGAGGCCATCTGTGCCGCACCTCGCTCGACCTTCGGAGGGCCGGCGTCCACGGATATGAGGGCGCCCGCCGCGTGCTGGAGCTACTCATAAGGACCTTCGAGCGGGCTGAAGCCCTGGACGCCCTGGACCTGTGAGGCTCATGCGCGGTATCTACGAGGGACCTGGAAGCCACGGTATCTTGCGGGTCGCCACGAGCATGCACGACGTGCGCGCCGTGCTGCGCGCGCTCCCCAGCGAAGGATATTTCCCAACCCTTCACGGCGCGCTGACCCGCTCTGGAGAGCTGGCGCCGGTAGCCGTGAGCCCCGTGTGGGAGAAGCCCGCCGGGTCCAGGGAACCGGGTGACGCGAACCGGGATCTCGCCGCCGTGGTCCGGCGTCACCCTGAGACGGAAGCCGTCATCCTGGCCCGCTCGGAGGCCGCGCTGCTCACCGGAGAGCCCACACCCGTCATGACGCTCCCCGAGAACGAGACTGGCCGGTCCCCTAATCTGGTGACGTGCGAGTGGGAGAGGGTTGGCATGGGCGAGGCGGCGGCTTCGGACCTCGCCCTGGCGGACATCGTCCGCGCCCACGCCAGGCCGGTCGAGAAAAGCGCCACCCCCACGGTCAACGTGTTCGGGCCGCCCGTGTTCGGGCCGAGCGCCGAGGCCGAGTACGATGAGATCCGCCGCCTGCTCTCGCTGCTCGGGATCGAGGTGAACGCCAGGGTACCGCTCGGGGCGACAGTGGCGGATCTACGCCGTCTGCCGCGGGCGTGGGCGAACGTCCTCCTCTACCGGGAGGCGGGAGACGCGGCGACGCTATATCTCCAGGACGAGTTCGGCACGCCCAGGGTGACGACGCCAATGATCGGAGCCGCCTCCACCGGCGCTGTGCTGCGGAGCATCGGGGAGCTGTGCGGGCTGGACCAGCGGAAGGTGCGGCGGGCGGTGTGGGCCGAGCTCGCGACGACGGCGAAGCTGCCCTGGTACGCGCGGCTCCAGCCGCCTGAAGCTTTCAAGGGACGCCGGGTCTCCATCTTCGGGGACTTCACCTACACGCTGGGCCTGGGGTACGCGCTCGCCAGGGAGATCGGCCTGGAGGTGGGAGCCTGCGGGACGTACCTCACGCACCTGGAGCGGGACTTCCTCTTCCACGCAAGCACGTTCACCGACGGGGCCTTTGTCACCGATGACCCGGACGAAGCCGCCGACCGCATAAAAAGTTCGGAGCCGGACCTCTTGATCGGGACTCACTTCGAGGAGGATGTCGCTGACTCCCTGGGGATCCCGTTCCTCCCCTTCTGCCCGCCCGTCCTGCGTCATCCCTTCGTGCAGCGGCCGCTCATGGGCTACCGGGGGTCCAGTCTCCTCGCCGACGCGCTGGAGGACGCCCTCCGCCATCCGAAACGAGAGCAGCCGGAGGAAGAAAAATCACCACCGGTCGGACTTCCGTGGACTGATGAGGCGCTCGATGACCTGGACGAGATACCGGCCTTCCTGCGGGGCCGGACCCGGCGGCTGGCCGAGGAGCGCGCCAGAACTGCTGGATCCGGAGAGGTCACACGCGAGATCCTCGAATCAGCCCGAGCCTGAGAAGGATTCCATCACTCGCGGCTCCGGGCGCCGAAACGTTCGGAGCTTTGCTCTATATAATCCGCCGCGTGGGCATCAGGGACTTCATCAGGCATCTGGAAGAGCATAGGGGAAAGACGGAACGAGGCGCGAGCCTCCCTTTGGAGGAGCGCGAGGAGGCTCTTCGGGAGGCGGAGACGATGGTCGGGATGGCCGACGCGGCCGTCAAGGAGTTGGAGTCTGTTATCAACAACCGCCGCGTCAACCTGCCAGAAGAACACGCCGTCCGATTCGCCCAGGACGTCTTTCTCTATCTCAGGGACGAGGAAGAGAAGGTCAAGGAGCGGCTCCGGTCGCTCGCCTCCTGACGGCGCGTAACCTAGTCGTCCTCTTCTTCATCGTCATCATCCTCTTCCGCGCAGCCAGCCAGGAAGAGCAGCGCGGCGCTTGAGATGCCCGCGACACCCATCCTCAGAAAGTTGCCGCGGCTGATCCTCTCGTCCATTCCGGGCATCGGCGCTCCTTTCGTATCTCTTGCCTCTATCTCCGTGAGCTTTACCCTATACGAGTCTACTCAAACGAGGCCGTCTCCGGCAAGCGAGGACCTCGACCGAAACCCTGGAGCAAACCCTTCGTATAATTTCATGGTTACACGAACGCGATATGCGCGCATAGGAGGTTTGCGAGAAATTGAGACCAGGATCGAAGATGATTCTTACGCTGGTCATGCTACTGGCGGTAATGTTGGCGACGGGATGTTCTTTGGGGCCCGGTGCGAACGCGGCTCAGGCGCCGCCAGAGGCTCCTTCGGAGATACCGGCGGACGAGCCGGTGGCGCGGGTCGCGGCGCAGGTGGAGCAGAGCGTGGTGCAGGTCAACGTCGAGGCGGTGCAGGAGACACCGTTCGGCTCCCAGGAAGCGCAGGGGCTCGGGAGTGGTGTCATCTACCGCGAGGACGGCTATATCGTCACCAACAACCATGTGATCCGGAACGCCACCGAAGTGAAGGTCGCCTTCGCCGACGGCTCCACGGAGCGAGGCGAGATCGT
>Ga0136617_10006574_pt1 | contig 10370 bp, 10 predicted proteins | sample AntDrymUQ3222106_2_FD_129672 | JGI IMG/M metagenome (GOLD analysis project Ga0136617, IMG submission 129672) | Polar desert sand microbial communities from Dry Valleys, Antarctica - metaG UQ322 (21.06) | ecosystem: Environmental > Terrestrial > Soil > Desert | place: Antarctica: Dry Valley... | reverse complement strand
GCGCGAGGCGGGTGGGCATGCCTTTCCGCTCTCTGACCGCTTCGGCACCTGGCGCGTCGTCGACCGCGAGCGCCATCCACTGGCAGACGTGACCCGCCTTCGCGCCGAGGCGATCGAGGCCGACCTGGCGGCGCGTGATTTCACCATCGGCGCGGTGGCCGTTCCGCTTCAGGGGGGCATGCCACTCGATCCCTACGACGGGCTCGGCGACCTCGAGCGGCGCCTGCTGCGGGTCGTCTCGGAGCGCAGCTTCGCCGACGACCCGCTGCGTCTGCTGCGGGCGGCGCGGCTGGGAGCGGAGCTGGGCCTGGCGCTGGACCCCGGGACCCTGGAGCTCGCCCGGGCCGAGGCGGGGCGAGCCGCCGAGCCGGCCGGAGAGCGCCAGCTCGTCGAGCTCGCACTTCTGTTGTCCGGCCCGCAGCCGCTGCGGGGCCTCGAGCTGATCGATGAGCTGGGGATCGGCGGGCAGGTGCTGCCGGAGGTCGAGAATCTGCGCGGGGTCGAGCAGACGCCCAATCACCACCTCGACGTCCATGGGCACACGATCGAGGTTCTGCGCCAGTTGCTCGAGGTCGAGGGCGACCTGGAGCGATTCGCCGGCGAGCATGCGGCGGAGGTGAGGGAGCTGCTGGCGGAGCCGCTCGCCGACGGCCTGACCCGGGGTGGGGCACTGCGCTTCGGGGCGCTGGTCCACGACAGCGGCAAGCCGCCGACGATGGAGCGGCGAGGCGACTTCGTCACCTTCATAGGCCACGACCGCGCCGGCGTCGAGGTGGTCGCGCAGATGTGCGGGCGGCTGCAGACCAGTCGAGCCCTGCGCCGCCATCTTCAGGCACTCACCCTTCATCACCTGCGCCTCGGCTTCATGGTCAAGGAGAGCCCGCTTCCCGGGCGCCGGGTGCACGACTACCTGCGCGCGACCGAGCCCGTGGGTGTCGACGTCACCCTGCTCACGGTCGCCGATCGCCTCGCGGCCCGCGGCGAGGGGCCGGTGGCGAGCGGGGAGATGGTCGAGGCTCACCTTGAGCTGGCGCGGGAGATGCTCGGTTCTGCCCTGGAGTGGCGCAGCCACGGCCCTCCCGAGCCACTGCTCGGCGGCGAGGAGCTGGTGGCCGAGCTGGGGATCGAGCCGGGGCCGCAGTTGGGGCGGCTGCTCAAAGAGCTCGAAGCGGCCCAGTACGCGGGCGAGGTCGGCAGCCGCGAGGAGGCGGTGCGCCTCGCTCGGGCCAAGGCTGACTCGGCCCCGAGATAAGCTGCCGCGGTGATGGTCGACCCCTGCATCTTCTGCGGCATCGTTGCCGGCGAGGTTCCCGGCCAGATCATCGACTCCGACGATCACACGGTCGCCTTCATGGACATCAACCCGGCTACGCGCGGGCATGCCCTGGTCGTCCCCCGCGAGCACAGCGCCGACCTGATGGACATCTCCGAGGAGGACCTCGGCAACACGATGCTCGCCGCCCAGCGGCTGGCCGAGCGCATAAGCGAGAAGCTGGAACCGAAGCCCGGTGGCTTCAACATCCTCAACGCCTGCGGCTCGGCGGCCTGGCAGACGGTCTTTCACTTCCACGTCCACGTGATCCCGCGCTACGACGACGACCCGCTGAAGCTGCCGTGGGTACCGGGGCCGGGCGACGAGGAGGAGATCGCCTCGGTCGCGGCGCTGCTGCGAGGCGGGGCCGATGAGTGACGCTCCGGTCCGGCTGGAGCGCGACGGCCCGGTCGCAGCGCTCGTCCTCTCCGACCCCCCGCTGAACCTCTTCGGCTCGGCGACATTCTCCTCACTTAACGAGTGCCTCTCGCAGGTCGCGGTCTCCGACGCGCGAGCCCTGGTCTGGCGCGCCGAGGGCGAGGTCTTCACCGGCGGGGTCGACGTTCACGGCTTCCAGACCGATTCGGCGCAGGCGAAGGAGATGTTCGGCGCCCTTCTGTCGACGGTGCGCAAGATCGAGGCGCTTCCGATCCCGACGCTTGCCCTCGTCCACGGCCTCTGCCTGACCGCGGGTATGGAGGTGTCGCTGGGCTGCGACATGATCTGGGCCGCCGACTCGGCGAAGTTCGGCCTCGTGGAGGCGGTTATCGGCCTCACCCCGGGGGCCGGCGGCACGCAGCGGGTGGCTGAGCGAGCGGGCCCGGCGCGAGCACGCGAGTTCGTGATGACGGGCGGCCTCTACGACGCAGCGGTCATGGAGCGATGGAACGTCGTCAATCGCGTCCTGCCCGACGAGGACCTATTCGAGAAGGGGATGAAGTTCGCCCACCGCCTCGCCGCCGGGCCGACCAAGGCCCATGCCGCGACCAAGCGGATCGTCCGCGCCTACCTCGAGGACGGCGTCGACAAGGCCGACCGCGACACGCCCAAGGTGGCGGCGTCCCTGTTCGAGACCGAGGACCTCAACAACGCCGTGAAGTCCTTCCTCGAGGAAGGGCCCGGCAACGCGAGGTTCGAGGGGCGCTAGCGCCCCAGCCGTTGTCTGGCGGGCGCGCCGGATACGCTTCCACCGTGGGAAAAGAAGAAAAGATCGAGATGGAGGGCGAGGTCACCGAGGCCCTTCCAAACACGATGTTCCGGGTAAAGCTCGAGAACGACCACGTGATCCTCGGCCACATCTCGGGCAAGATGCGTCGCCACTACATCCGCATCCTGCCGGGCGACCGGGTGAAGATCGAGCTCTCGCCCTACGACCTCGATCGCGGTCGGATCACCTACCGCTACAAGTAGCGGCTTCTCTTGGAAATGCGAACGCCCCGGCCGGATGGCCAGGGCGTTCTGTGTTAGGTGACTGCATCGACGCGCCGCGTCGGGTTGGGTCAGGGCAAATTGAAAGACCCGCAACTCGCCCTGGTGCGCCGACTGATGTCTGGTCCGACGTCCTGGACCATGTTCGCTGACATGAAGCAGGAGCCATCCTCATGAAGGTAGGCGCGCAACGCGATTTTGGCGGACCCGTAGCACTTGCCTCCAATGACCGGAATCGACTGTCCATTGACCGTGGCCGGGATGCACTTCTTGAAATTGTGCAGGACACCAATCCTGTAGCCGGACTCAATCCCTCGACCCTTCCAGTTGTAGGGACGCGCATCCACGTCCGTGCCGTCCTCGACGAACAAACGATCGTTGACCAAGGGCCTGAGCACGTCCTGTTTATGGGTGAAGTTGACACCGAAGACGCGGGTGCCTTGATGGCACCAGCGGCCGACCCTCAGATCCCCTAGAGCCGCGAAGGAACGAAACACGATCTGTGGTCCTTGCTTGCAGTAGGGCTGCGGAGCCGCGGCGGCCGACCGTGTACCGGCGCTGCCGGCTGCGTCCGGTCCCGAGTCGGCGTCACCGCCAGACTCCTGCTCTTCCACCAGATTCTGTATGAACAATCCCCTGCCGAAATCCCCAGCTGAGGCAGCAGAGAAAAAGCTCGATTCATTGAAGCTGCCGTTTGCGGCCGCGGAGTAAAACGACGCCTCTCTGAAGTTGCCGTCAGCGACTGCAGAGTAGAACGACGCCTCTCTGAAGTTGCCCTTGGCCGCCTCCGACAAAAAGACCGACTCGTTGAACTTTCGCTGGGCGGCTTCAGCATTCAGTTTCGCTTCATGCCAACAGCACGAACCGAGCTTGTAGAGCGCCTCGGACTTCGCCCGCAAGATGAGCCCCTCGTTGAACCTTTGCTTCGCGACGGCCTGTCGAAAGACTCCCTCGTTGAACTTCTGCTTCGAGATCTCCCGGTGCCAGACGCCCTTGCTGAAGCTCTGATTCGAGGCCTCTCGCTGAAAGAATCCCTGATCGAACTTCTGCTTCGCCGCTTCGCTGCGCAGCTGCGCTGAGCCAAAGCACTGGTCCGCGGAGTTGCAATCAGCCCTAGCCGAGGCTGAATAGATCGCAAACGTCGCTGCGAGTGCCGCGAAGATTGTGGCTGTGAGAAGCCAGCGCCGTGATGGCAAAAGATGCTCGACGGCTGCTCCAAAATGGTGTCTCATGATCCCTCCCATGTCCGCCTGATCCTTTTGTCAGGCGCTGACAACGACGCTAGGACTCCCGCCCCGTCCTGGCTAGAGGGAAACCCCTGCACTTACCCCCTGCACTTTGACTTCGTCGCCCTGCACCTTGACTTCGTCACCAAGAACTCGCGAGGTTGGTTGCGAGTTTCCGGTAGCGGGGCCGATTACAGCCAGCTGCGCTCGCCAGCCTCATCCGGTTCGGTCATCTCCGCGAGGAGCGCCGACCAGGCAAAGTCGCGGGCGCCGAGGCCGGCGCCGGTACGGGGGTCGTAGTACTCGCGCAGCCCCTCACGGTCGGCGGTGGCGGCCAGAGCCTCGGTCATCGCCGAGGCCTGCTCCTCGTAACCCAGGCGCCGCAAGCCCAGCCAGACCAGCCAGGCGGTGTTGACCCAGGTCGGGCCGCGCCAGTAGCGGCGAATCAGGCGGCTGCCTCCGCCTGGCTCATAGCTCGGCTCCGTGACCGACACCGACGGCGGCGGGACGGGAGTCCGGTAACGGGCAGGGTCGAGCAGGTGCTCCTCGATCATCCGCCGCCCGATCTCCTCCGGCAGGTCGGGCAGCGCCAGCGGTGTTAGTGCGGAGATCGTCGAGACATTGGGCCGCTGCCCACTCGGCGCGGCCTCGTCAAGGAACAGACCACTCTCCTCGTCCCAGAGGCGCTCGACCAGCGCCGCGGTGGCCGACGGGCGCCCGAGCGCCTGCAGCGACAACGACCAGAGCACGTTGGTGAGCACCTCGCAGAGCACCGGGCCGCCCGCCGCCTGTACTCGCTTAGCGTCAAAGCCCAAGCGCCTGTTCCGCCGCACCAGCAGTGGGAAGAGAACCTGCGCCTGGGCGCGGCGCCCCCAGACCGGGTCGAACTTCGGCGACGCATCGAGCCCCGACTCGTCGGGCTGCACGATCCAGAGCAGGCCGTCGCCCTCGAGGTCGCGGTTGGCCTCCAGCCAGTCGGCCTGGGCGGCGATCCGCGGCTCGGCTGCCGGGTCCCCGACGGCGATCTTCCACGCCCAGGCGAGCAGCGGCGGCTGGATCGTCTCCGTCTGCATCGCACGTCGCGAGGTCACGTTGTAGAAGGCAAGCCGCAGCAGCGACACCGGCCGGTCCCAGAAGATCGTGTGGCCGATGAAGCCGTCCGGGCGCTGGGCAGCGAGCAGCGTCTCCAGCTCCGTTCGTGCCCGCTCGCGATCGAAGCGCCGCCAGACGATCGCCGCGAAGCAGGAGTCCCAGTACCACTGCCAGGGGTAGCGATGGGGGCTGGGGCTCGTGTAGGCGTACTCCAAATCACCGCGGGCCCCGGAGCGCCAGTTACCGCGAAGCACGCCTTCGCAAAGTTCGTTCGTACTAGCGACGAGCTCGTCGTGCACTGGCGTCACGCCGCGAGGCGGCGCAGCTCGCGCAGTGCCAGGGAGCCGAGCAGCGAGATCAGGCCGGCGACGATCAGGAGCGCCGGCCAGGTCTCCGACCAGGTCACCTCGCCGACGAACCCCTGTCTCGCCGCGTCGATCACCTGGGTGATCGGATTGATCTCGGCCACCGTGTGCAGCCAGCCCTGGAGCAGGTCGAGCGGGGCGTAGGCGGTGGTGGTGAGGATGATCAGGAACATTCCCGCCTGCATAAGCGGCGCCACGGCCTGGCTGCGGTAGTGCAGGGCGAGCATCGACCCCCAGCAGGCTGCGAAAGCCGCCATCCCCATCACAAGGACGATCGCCACCGCCAGCCCGGCCGGGCCCGGGAAGTCGGCCCCGATCGCCATCGCGACGCAGAGCAAGACGGTCGCCGGGATCAACGAGCGCAGGCTGGCCGAGATCACGCTGCCGGCCAGCAGGACCCAGCGCGGGGAGGGAGAGACCGCCAGGCGGTCGAACCAGCCCTGCTCGATGTCGCGCGCCATGTTGACGCCGGTCGCGGCGCCGGTGAAGCCGGCCCCCTGGAGCAGGCTCACCGGGATGATGTAGCTGGTGTAGCTGTCGGTGTCAAAGCCCCGCAGCTCGATCAGGTTGCCGAACACGCCATTGAGGCCGAGGTAGAAGATCGTCGGTGCCAGGACGCCGGGGATCGCGGCACCGGGGACGCGGAGAATCTCGTTCTTCGCTCGCGCCAACAGCGCCCTGATCGTCGCGAGGTTCTCGCGCCAGCCGCCCACCTTCAGCCTCCTGTCCGCAGCCGCCGGCGCAGGGCCGCGGCGCTCAGCACCAGGCCCAGGAGGCCGATTCCGGCGACCGAGAGCAAGGCGGCGGCGGCCTCCGAAGCCGAGAACTCGGAGATGATCGGGTCGCGCAGCCCGTCGACGATCAGGCTGAGCGGGTTGTATTTGGCGATCGTCTTCGCCGGCTCGACCATCAGCTCCTGGGGGAAGAATGCGGAGGAGAGGAAGAGCAGAACCAGGACGAGCGGGAAGAGCCCCTGCACGACGCTGGCGCTGCCGCTGCGCAGCGCGATCGCGGCGCCGATGCCACCAACGGCCGTCGCGGTCAGCGTGACCAGGACAATCGCCCAGAGCGCCCCGGCGACGCCGGTCTCGATCGGCGCGCCGAAGATGAAGGCGATGACCAGGAACCAGACCGCCGCGAAGGTGCCAAGCGCGGCGGTGCCGGCCAGCCGCCCGAGGACGATCGTGAAGCGCGAGATCGGCGCCGCGAAGAGGCGGTCGGTGAAGCCCATCTCGATGTCGACGGCAAGCGCGATGCCGCCGCTGTTACCGGCCAGCATTACCGACTGCGCCATCGCTCCGGCGATCATGAACTGGAGGAAGCTGTCGACGGCCGGGAAGCCGGGGAGGTCGACAGCGCTGCCGGCCCCGCCGGTCTGGATCGCCAGCAGCAGGGTCGGGAAGACGATGATCGGGGCCATCAGCTGGGGGCGGCGGAAGGTCTGCTTGACCGAGCGCAGCCCCAGCGCCGCGACGACGCGCAGGTTGGCGGCCACGGGGCCGAGGCGCTTCGTCCCCTCCTCACCCACCCGCGTCCTGCTTCCCCTCCGCTTCCTCGGCCTCGAGGTGGTACCCGGTCTTGGCGACGAAGACGTCATCGAGACTCGGCTCGACGAGCTCCAGCGACTCGACCAGAAGCCCGGCGTCGTCGAGTGCCCGCACCACCTCGGCCACCTGCGCAGCGCCGCGCTCGAGCTCGATCAGCACCTTTCCGTCCTTCGACGGCAGCGGCTTTCCGAACGCCTCGCAGACCCTCTCCGCCTGGTCCGGGGTGCCGTCGGCCAGCGCCACCTCGAGGTGCGGCTTGCCGATGTCTCCCTTGAGCTGCTCGGGAGTGCCCTCGACGACGATCTCCCCGCTGTCGATGATGCTCACCCGGTTCGCGAGGCGGTCTGCCTCCTCCAGGTACTGGGTGGTCAAAAAGACGGTCGTTCCCTCGCTGTTCAGCTTTGTGACCTCTTCCCAGATCGCCTTGCGGCTGACCGGGTCAAGGCCTGTGGTCGGCTCGTCGAGGAACAGCACCTTCGGGCCGTGGACGAGCGCCGCGGCGAGGTCGAGGCGGCGCTGCATGCCGCCGGAGTAGGTCCCGACGCGGCGGTCGGCGGCGTCACTGAGGTCGACTCTCTCAAGCAGCGCGTCGGCGCGCCTCTGGCCCTCCGCGCGGGGGAGGCCGTGCAGCGTCGCCTGAAGGCGGATCAGCTCGCGGCCGGTCATCAGCGGGTCAAGCGCCGACTCCTGTAGAGCGACGCCGATCGCCCGCCGGACCGCCGGCGCCTCGCGCTCGACGTCGTGCCCGGCAACCGTCGCCCTGCCCCCGGTCGGCAGCAGCAAGGTGGTCAGCATCCGCACCGTGGTCGTCTTGCCGGCGCCGTTGGGGCCGAGGAAGCCGTAGATCTCGCCCTCGGCGACCTCGAGGCTGACACCGCGCACGGCGCGGATGTCGCCCGCGAAGGTTCGCTCCAGCCCCTCGACTTGGATTGCCGCCACGCCGTCGATTCTAGGAATGTGGGGCCTGCGCCTCTGTGCTCTGCGCCACAGGCGCAACCGCGTCGACGAAGCGGCGCTCTGTGGCTCGCTCGATCGCCTCCGCGGCGTCGAGCAGCAGGGCGTCGGCGCCCCAGGGGGCCTGAAGCTGCAGGCCGATCGGCAGCCCGTCGTCAAAGCCAACCGGGACGCTGACGGCGGGAATCCCGATCAGATTGGCGAGTCCGCCCCCGCGCGGGTTGACCGCGTCGGCGGTGTGGACGCCGGAGGGGAGCTCGACCATCGGCTCGGTGAGTGGCGGCGCGACCGCGGGGACCGTGGGCCAGGCGATCAGGTCGACGTCGGCGAAGGCCGCCGCAAGGGTGCGTCGCATCATCGTGCGAATCGCGCGACCGCGCTCGAGCACCGAGCCCGGCATCAGCATCCGGTACTTGGCAATGCCGCGGTTGATCGGGCCGATCTCGGGGCTCATTTCGTTGAGCTTCGACGGGGTGACGCCGTTTAGCCCCTCGGATGTGGCGACGAGGACCGCCGCCAGGCCGGAAAGCTCGACTCCCGGAAGCTCGATCTCACGCACGCTCGCTCCCGTTTCATCGCGCAGGGCCTCGATCGCTTCCTCGCATGCGGCGCGGACCGGCTCGGCGCTGTCGTCCGCGATCGCCGCCACGGTGCCGATCCGCAGGCCGCTCGGGTCACCGCGCTCGAGCTGCTCCCCGAAGAGCGCGGACCCCAGCAGCCGGCAGCCCTCGGCGTCGCTGCAGAGCGGGCCCGAGACGATCATCTGCGAGCCCTCCAGGTGGTGTCCCTGCATCGCCGAGCGCCCAAAGGTCGGCTTCAGGCCGGTGACCCCGCAGTAGGCGGCGGGATAGCGGATCGAGCCGATCCCGTCGGCTCCGACCGCGCCGGCGACGATCCGAGCGCCGACCGCGGCACCGGAGCCGCTCGAGGACCCGCCCGGGCAGCGGTCGGTGTCCCAGGGGTTTCGTGCCGGGCCGTAAACGGAGACGTTGCCGGTGCTGCTCGCTCCCCACTCATGCATGTTCGCGACCCCGGCAATCACCGCGCCGACGTCGCGCAGCGCCCGGTAGGGCCCCGACTCGCCGGGCCCAACCGCAGAGAAGAGCTCGACGGCGCCGAAGCGCTGCGCCCGCCAGGGCAGGGCCCACTCGTCCTTGATCACCACCGGGACGCCGTGCATCGGCCCTTCGGGCGCCGCTTCGAGCATCTCGCGGGAGTGATCGGGGAAGGTCTCGACGACGGCGTTTACGGCGGGATTGCGCCCCTCGATCCGGGTCAGGGTCTCATCGAGAAGCTCGGCGGCGTCTGCCTCGCCCGATGCGATCGCGGAGGCCTGCTCGGCGAGCGGCCGATCCAGCAGGGTCACTGAGGCGCCTGCGACATGTCGGCCATTGGCTCGGGGTCGACGTCAGAGAGGTCGAGGTCCAGAAATCCGGCCATTGCGGGCCAGTAGGTCTCGTGCATGGCCCGCATCACCGCCAGCTCGACCTCATCCGCCTCGATCCCCATTGAGGCCAGGCCCGCGGGCACGAAGGCTTCGAAGTCGCCTGAGGCGGGCATCGCGGCAACCCTACAGCGACGGGCGCCGGCGCCCGTCGCTGGGCCTCGCACGGTTGGCTGGGCACGGGTTGGGCGTCAGGCTGCAGGCAGGGTCGACCGGCTGGCATCCAACCGCACCACCCGCCACAATCCGGCCCGCAACCATGGTGAGACCACTGTGTTGAAGCCAGAAGTCGTGCCTCGATCGTTGACAGAGAAGCCCGACCGCCTGCCGCTGCTGGCGGGCGCGGCTGCGTTCGCGTGCCTGCTGGTGCTGACGGCCGCCCTGCTGCCCGGGGCCGCGAGCTCGGCGCCGCGCCAGGTCACGACCCTCGGCCAGGCGGCGGACGCGCCCGAGCCGGCCTGTCCGACCTCGCCCTGTGAGGCGGTGGGCAGCGTCACGGGGTTCCAGGCGCGCGCCGGGACGGTTGCCCAGCCCTTCGCCGCCCCCTACAACGGCCGTCTGGTCGCCTGGAGCATCACGCTCTCAAAGCCGAAGGCTTCGCAGACGAGCTTCTTCAACAACTTCTACGGCTCCCCGCCGCAGGCGCGGCTCAGCGTCCTGCGCGAGGTGCCCGAGAAGTCTCCGCCGCGGTATGAGCTGCTGCGCCAGAGCCCGACGGTCAATCTGACCCCGTACTTGGGCAGGAAGGTGACCCTGGCACTGGACCAGGCACTGCCGATCCGCGCGGGGGAGATCGTCGGCCTCACGATCCCGACTTGGGCTCCCTCCTTCGCGGTCGGCCTTGATGACTCGAGCGGCTGGCGGGCAAGCCGCAAGGCGGGCGCCTGCACGCGCACCGCCGACATCAAGGAGAGCCGCCCTCAGCAGAAGGTCGGATCCGACAAGCAGTACGGCTGCTTCTACAAGACCGCGCGGCTTCTCTACACCGCGACCCTGGTCAAG
>Ga0136617_10006573_pt1 | contig 10374 bp, 11 predicted proteins | sample AntDrymUQ3222106_2_FD_129672 | JGI IMG/M metagenome (GOLD analysis project Ga0136617, IMG submission 129672) | Polar desert sand microbial communities from Dry Valleys, Antarctica - metaG UQ322 (21.06) | ecosystem: Environmental > Terrestrial > Soil > Desert | place: Antarctica: Dry Valley... | reverse complement strand
GTCTCCGAGAAGACGCGGGCGGCGATGGTCAAGGGGGGTGAGGACATCCTCGAGAAGGTGCCCGTCGAGGTCGAAGTGGAAGTCTCCCGCGAGTGGAAGAAGTAGCTTTCAGGCTTCAGGTATCAGCCCGATCGCACCAACGAGTCAGGCCGTCTGCGGCAGCGCGCGTTGGAGGTGTACGATCAGGTCTCCGAACTCCTCTTTCTCCCTACACTGACCCTTTCGAGGTCGGCTACGCGAACCGGACTTCGAACGTTTCAGCACCTTGCGGCTCCGCCACAAAGCGGACGAGCCGCTCGCCCTCATCCTGGAGGACGTCGCGATCCTCTGTGGTCAGGGGCCCGAAGGGTTCGATCAATAGCGTCGCCGTTTTCCTGGCTCTCTCGACCTTCCACGCACCGCGCACGAAGCCGTCGATCAGGAAAGTAGCCCTGACCCTGGCGGCCGAGAGGAAGACCTTCTTACGGTGCTCGTCGGAGATAATACGCCTCCTGTCGGCGTGGGAGAGCACCAGGTTGTCGTAATCGGGTACGAAGCGGGGAGGGGCCGGGGTTTCCTCGGAAGGCAGCGGTGCGTCGGGGAGGTCGAGCAGCTCGTTACCCCTTTCGTCGCGGAACGTGCGCAACTCCGCTCTCAACTCTTCTACGGGCCGCTTCAATTGCATCCTGCCCGACCACGTCTGGACATCCCTCGCCGTCGCCGGTCCGAACGCCGCGAGATACTTGAGTACGAGATCACGCGGGTCTTCTGAACCCGAGGGCGACCTGCCGAGCCACCGCTCGGCGGTAGTAAAGGGCGCCTTCCCTGAGTAGCCCCACACGCCACCCGAAGGGACCTGTACGAGCGGAAGGCTGGTCCTCACCGCATATGCGAGGGCTGATTGGTCCCTGTCCGGTTCGAGCTCAGATAGCAGGGGTCGCAGGTCGGCGAAGGGGTGCGGCTCTCTCTCGAAGTACTCTCTCGCAACCCCGACGAGCCGGTCGACGTCCAGCCCATCCAACCGTTTTCCGGCGATGGAGTTCATGGAGCGGGTGAGCGCCGGCTGCAGGGCGGGACGCAGCAGCAGGTAATCCTCCGCCGTCATGAGGTGCAACGTCGCGCGCATCAGCGTCGCCCTTACTACCTGTTTCTCCTCCATAAGTCGTGTGAGATCCTCCCGCCTGAAGTCCTTGAGGCGGGTCCATAGGCCGACGTAGGGAGGGCTCGTGACCTGGGCCTGGAGGCCGGCCAGGCGCCCTACGGCGTCGAGGACGGGGATAGTCTGCCGGTCAAGCAGCATCTGTCGGGCAAGGGTCGCCCGGTTCAGCTCGCGGAGCGTCAGTACACGATCCGGCGCGCTCACCAGGGCAGGGGCTCCCCGTCGCGGAAGAAGCCGCCGGTAACAAGCGCCACCTCCGTAATGCCTCGCTCTTCAGCAGTCACAGATACATCCTTTCGCCCCTCTAATGGACTGTCCGGTCCCCTTATTCTAAGAGCAGCAGAGGTCCTCGCCACCCCGTTCTCACCAGCCTTTGTCGCGCCCTTCTAATAGATAGTCGCGTGACCCCTGTCTTCGCCGGTGCCATAATGGTCTCTGAGGATACAGAGGAGGAGCGAAAATGACTGACGATACGCACGAGGTGAAGGGCGAGGCCGAGCTCATCAACTGGGCCTGTACGAACTGCGGCTACCGCGTCGAGGGCGAGCTACCCGAGAAGTGTCCTGACTGCGGTGCCGACAGGGAGATGTTCGACCAGGTGCCTGTGCCGGGTTATTAGGTTTCGGACCTGTTACCTGAAACCTCGTGGGGCGGTTGTGTCCGGTTCCCGCCTCGGATAATGTACGGCCTGTGGACATCGTAACCCTCGCCCAGGTCATAACCTCGGTGACCAACTTGCTGTTCGTGATCGTGCTCGCCGTCGGCTACTACTTCACCTGGCGGGTAAGCCAGACCACGCTGGAGGAGATGCGGGCTCAGCGCACGGCGATGGGCCGTCCGCTCGTAATAGTGCAGGAGGACTACGAAAGCCTGCCGGAGCTCGACGTGGCCATCCGCAACGTGAGCGAGGGCGCGGCCAGGGACATAGAGTTCGAGTTCTCTGTGCCCATCGAAAGCTCCAACGGCTTCGTCGTCTCGGACCTGCCCTACTTCAAATACGGGCTCGACTTCCTGCCGCCGAACGGTGAGATCACCTGCTACTGGGACGAGCTAGATTCTCTGCTGCCGTTCCTGGAAGCGAAGGACCTCAGGAACGGCATTCACGTTACCGTCAGATAGAAGGATCTCTCAGGCGCCTCGTACCGGAGCCAGTGGAGGCTGAACCCATTCCTCTACAAAGACACCCGACTCGTAAGGCGCAAGGGCATGGGAGACCTCGTGAAAGCCGTGGAGAGGCTAACACTGAGTAAAGATAGCTGTCCCAGCCAGGCTCCGGTCCCGGAGCGAACCTCAGGCAAGGAATACTGATACCCAATCCGGGTGAAGGCCAACGGCACGAGGGAACCAGCCATTGCGCACGGGCCCACTCCTACGAGTGTATTCCCGCTTTCGCGGGAATGACGTATGGGAGGGCATCGGCGTGCCCGCACCCCGAACGCGCTCCCGTTCAAGCGGACTCGGTATGACTTGCTGAAATGCTGACTGGCTGAAATGCTTCTCTAGAAACCCCAGTCCTGAACAAGCTGGTCTCTAAAGACATCTATATCTTCAGATCCCCTGGCAGCCGCATTCTCGAGGCGGGAGATGACCTCGGCGACGGTCTCGTTGGTCGCGGCCATACGTTCGGCGAGGGTGCGGCTGATCTCGTAGACGAGCTTGCAGGCTGACGGGGAGTCGGCGTCGAGCATCTCGAGGAGTCGGTCCCTGCCAACGCCGTGCGCTTCGACCCTCGTCATCGCCTCGACGCTAGCGGCCGCACGAGGTTCGGTGAGGAGGCCCATCTCGCCGACCACGGTCGGTGCCTCGATGGTCGCCAGTCGTTGCCGACGTCCAGGGAGGACGCTCTTGTGGACCTCGACGGTTCCGGAGGTGATCACATACAGTCGCTCCTCGGGAGATCCCTCATCGAAGATCATCTGCCCGGCCTCGAAGCTCGCCGGTTCCAATAGCTCCTCGAACTCGGTCCGCTCGTCGGCGTCGAGGTGCTTGAAGATCGGTACGTCCCTGAGGTTTGGGGTCTCTCGCATGAAAAGGAACTCCTCTACACGGACCAGTCTGTGATCAGCCTGTCGCGGAAGGCCTCCATGTCGGTCTCCCCCTTGCTCTCAAGCTCCCGGATCGCCTCAACGACCTCCTCGTCCAGGCGCGTAAGCCTCCTCGCGAGGGTGCGGGCGATGCGGTAGGAGAGCTTGAACGCAGCAGGCCTGCCTTCTGCGACCATGCGCCTGAAGGTGTCGCGTGGGATCCTTATCGCCTCGACCTCACCAACGGCTCTGACCGTCGCGGACGCCCCGCTCTCCCCGAGAAGCCCTCTCTCCCCAACGACCGTCCGCCCGCGCGAGGTATCGATCTCGGCCAGGAGCCTGCTCCTTCCTCCAGGCAATCCCTTTCTGACCTCGACCATGCCAGAGGTGAGCACGAACAGGCTCCCCTGCTCAGCACCCTCCTCGATGATGTTCTCACCGGGGCCGAAGGAGACGGGCTCAGATGCCTCCGCAAACTCTTCCCGCTCCTCTTCGGTCAGGAACTCGAAGAACCTGACCCCCTGAAGCGTCTCCTCCATCATCCATCACCCCTTCAGCCTCGAAGCCCTGAGCGAGATTATACGCCCGCCGTCACCCCGGGTGGTATCCCGTGCTCTGTGCGCGAAGCTGTCGAACGATCTCTCGCTTGTCACAGGTTCTCGAAGATTACACGAGCTAGCTTCTGCGGCTGTTCACCAGCGCCACCCCCACCAGGGCGACCGCCCCACCGATTACGGACAGGGCGGAAGGTACCTCGCCCAGCCACAGATAGGCGATCACGATGGCCGACGCACCGAAGATGACGGCCGCCGCGACGGCTACCAGAAGGCTGGCATCGGTCCTCGTCTGCACGCTCGTATGGTACTGACCAAGGGGATCGTCTTCACAGAGATCCATCCCAGTGCCATCGCCGCCACGTCGAGGTGATCGTAGGCCTCACGGCACCCAAAAGGAAACGGGCGCGGCATCGGTGCCGCGCCCGCTCTCTTGCCTCGCCGGTAGTTTGGCGAAGATCCTTAGTAGTCGAGAACCTCCACATCAACGTAGTCTACGCCGGTGTAGGTAAGCCCTATCTCCTCGGCAGCGACCGCGGAGAGATCCAACTCCCTGCCACCCGTGTACGGCCCACGGTCCGTGACCTCGACGACCACAGAGTAGTCCCCGTAAGTCACAAGCAAGTCCGTACCGAAAGGCAGGTACGGCGACGCCGCCGTGTATTCGGTGTAGGGCTCGAAGACGTCCCCACTCGCCGTCAGGTTACCTTCCAGCCCAGGCCCGTACCAACTCGCCAGCTGGGTGTCAGCCAGGGCACCATCCTGAAAAGCGGCCAGCGATACGGCGAACGCACCGGCCACCAAGAGCATCTTGAGACAAGACTTCATGAGTCCCCCTCCAGATCGCTTGCACAACAAGCCCAAGACCTTACTACGTTACAACCGAGTTACAAGCCGCTACACAACGTTTCTAGCGTCTAATTGTGAACCAGTTACACGAACGGCGGACGCACGGTATGCGATACCAGCGACGCTTTTTACCTACATGTGGCGGTTTTTGCTATGTGAGGGGAGGTTTGGGCTTCGGGGTCTATCGCCCTTCGTCGAGCGAGCGCCTGCAGCGTTGGATGCGGGCCTCGAACTCGGGGAGCTTGCGGTCTGCGGAGCGTTGGGCTCCGCGGGGCATCTTTCCGCTGGCTGCGAGGTCTGTGAAGGCCTCACATACTCTGAGGGCTTCGGTGGGATTGTGCCTGCTTTCGTAGACGGAGGCGAGCCGCTCGTAAGGGTGGCTGCCGACGAACTCCTCGCGGATGCTGATCTCGTAAAGGTTGATGGCCCGCTCGGTGTCGCCGTTGCTGACGGCCAGCTCGGCTTCCTCGTTGCGTTGCATCGCGGCCTCGAAGTTCCGGAGCGGGTCCTCTTCCGTCCCGATCCTCGCCCTCTCCTCGTCTTCGAGCCCGTAGAGGGGCGCAGGCTCACCCGTGGGCCGATCCGGCCCGCCGAAGATGTCCCGCAGTCGTCTGAAAACCAAGTTCTTCCCTCCCGAAACGCTCGCCTGAGTATACAGCGGTTTCCGGAAGGATCGATCCTTCGGGAAACCGCGCTGGTCAGCCGGTGAGCTTTTTGTTTTGGCTGAAATGCTGAAGTGCTAACATGTTGTGCTTTGATCTCTGCCCGCCGGCACCGAGTCAGGAGGGACCACGTTGGCCTACGAGTTCGCACGCTACCTCAAAGTAAGGGGGGCCTGGGGCGCGAGCTGGTCCCCCGATGGCACGAGGGTCACTTTCCTGACGGAGATCACTGGCGTACCCCAGGTGTGGGAGGTCGCGGCAGAAGGCGACTCCTGGCCCGAGCAACTCACCTTCTACGAGGAGCGCATCTCGGGCGCCTTTTACTCGCCGAAGGAGAACAGGCTCCTCTTCAGCATGGACGCCGGCGGCAACGAGCGCTCGCAGCTCTTCCTCCTCGAAGACGGCGTGGACAAGGACCTCACCGGCGCCCCTGAGGCCATCCACTACCCTGGGGGCTTCTCGCCCGACGGAAGGTGCATCGCGTATACGGCGACCCGCCGCAACGGGACGGACTTCGATGTGTTCGTCCAGGAACTGCAGGAGGGCGAGCCCGAGACGGTCTGGGAGGTCTCCGGCTACCATACGGTGGCGGATTGGACACCAGACGGGAGGGCCCTGATCGTCTCCCGCCACCATTCCAACGTGAACAACGACCTGTACAGAGTGGATCTCGAAACCGGCGAGGCGACGCTCCTGACCGGGCACGAGGGTGACGCGAGGTTCTCCGGCGCGAACGTGACGCCAGATGGCGGGAGCCTCTACCTGGCGACGGACCGCGACGGGGAGTTCCTGCGTCTAGCCCGCCTCGACCTCGCGACGCTGGATCTCGATTACCTCACCCCGGACGATCGGGACGTCGAGAGCGTCGAGCTCTCGAGGGACGGCCGCTACCTGGTCGCGGCCCGCAACGTTGACGGCTACTCGGACGTGCTGCTCTTCAACGGCAGGGGACGCAGGATGCCTGACCCGCGTATACCTGAGGGTATCGTTGGCGGCTTCGAGTTCTCGCCAGACTCGGGGAGGCTCGCCTTCACCCTCACGGCCCCCGAGCGCAACCCTGACGTGTGGGTCGTCGACCTGCCCGACGGCGATGCGCGGCGCCTTACCCGCTCCTCGACGGCCGGCATCCCGCCGCGCACCTTCCGCGGGCCGCGGGTCGTGCGCTACACCAGCTTCGACGGGCGAGAGATACCGGCCCTCTTCTATGAACCAGAAGCAGAGGACGCACCCGTCATAGTGAACGTCCACGGCGGGCCTGAGAGCCAGGCCCGCCCCGCGTTCGCCCCCGTGACGCAGTACCTGCTGGACCGCGGCCTCGCCGTGTTCTTCCCGAACGTCCGTGGCTCGACGGGCTACGGCAAGGCCTTCACCCATCTGGACGACGTGGGGCTGAGGATGGACTCCGTAGCGGACCTGGCATACGCGGCGTACTGGCTGAGGGAACGCGGCCACGGGAGCGTCGCGGTAATGGGCGGCTCCTACGGCGGGTTCATGGTACTCGCCGCGCTCACCGAATACCCGGAGCTGTGGACGGCCGGGGTTGACATCGTGGGGATCGCCAACCTCGTCACCTTCCTGGAGAACACGGGCAGCTACCGCCGCTCCTTGCGCGAGCCAGAGTACGGCTCGCTGGAGAAGGACCGCGCGTTCCTCGAGTCCATAAGCCCCATCCACAAGGCCGCTGACATCACGGCCCCGCTCATGGTCGTCCACGGCAAGAACGACCCAAGAGTGCCCGTCGGGGAGGCTGAGCAGATCGTCGCACTGGTGCGTGAAAACGGCGGCACGGTCGAGTACCTGCTCTACGACGATGAGGGCCACGGTCTCGCCAAATTGAAGAACCGCCTCGACGCCTACCCGAAGATAACTGCCTTCCTCGGCAGGCACCTGGACGCCTGATCACCGCCCATCCGGTGGGCGCAGAAGAGAGCCAGGAGGATGGGGAAGAGGTTCGAGGAGACCTGGTAGCTCGGGCAGGAGGAAGCCCCCCAGTACGCCGACTCCATCGACCCCTCGTCCGTCGGAGGCGAGAACACGAGCGCCGGACGGCGAGCACACGCTGGTTGTAGAGACACGATAGTTGGGGAGAGGAACTCAGCGTCAACGAAGAGTTTACGACCATGAAACATCGCTCTCGGGGTTCATTGGTGTATCTTTCCCTCGGAAGGCGCGTCAATCCAGGAGGAGGCAGGTCTCTTGGGCGTTACGGGCAATTGGGATGGGCGGATAAGCCGCCGGTCTTTCGTACGGGGAGCAGCTGCGATGGCGGTAACGGTCGGTGGCGGCCTTACGGCGCTGGGAGCGTGCGAAGCCGAAGATAAGCCGGTAGAGCGCAGCGAGGGCTACGGGCCTCTGGTGCCGATGGGTGCTCTGGCGCTGCCACGCGGCTTCAGCTACAAGGCGATCTCGCGGCAGGGCGACCCCATGGACGACGGCAACCTCACGCCCGGCATCTTCGATGGCATGGGTGCCTTCCCGGGACCGGACGGAAGCACCGTCCTGATCCGCAACCACGAGAACCAGCGTAAGGCGGGGGAGATTCCCGTAATGGTACCGGAGGATGATCGCTATGATCAGGATCCGACTTACGTCGCGGGGAACACCAAGCTCGTCGTGGGTCGGAACCTGAAGGTAATCGAGGACTTCGCCATCCTCGGTGGCACGGACACCAACTGCGCCGGCGGACAGATGCCGTGGGGCTCCTGGATCACCTGTGAGGAGGTCGTAAACCGGGGCGACACGGGTACACCGCACGGCTATATATTCGAGATCGACGCCTCCGCCGGAGGACCCGTGGAAGCGAGGCCCGTCACCGCCGCCGGGCGCTTCGTGCACGAGGCTGTGGCCTGGCTCGACGGCGTCCTCTACGAGACAGAGGATCGCCGGGACGATTCGTTCTTCTACCGCTACATACCCGAAAGTCTGCCCGGGCGCAGTGGCGACCTCGCCGACACCGACGGCGTGCTGCAGGCGCTCAAGATCAAAGGTGTCGACAACGCGGTCATGGACGCCTTCCCCAGGGTCGGCAAGCCCCATGAGGTCGAGTGGGTGACCATAGAAGAGCCGAACCCCGTCGACGACACTGACAGCACACCTCTGGCGGTAGGTGAGCAGGCCAAAGCTCAGGGCGCGGCAATCTTCGACCGCGAAGAGGGCACATGGGTACGGGGTAACAGGGTCTACTTCGACTGTACGGAAGGCGGCGTGGACGATCTAGGCCAGGTCTACGAGTTCGACCCGCGCAGCCAGACCATCACGCTCATCTACGAGTCCACCGACGTGGCGACGCTCAAGAACCCGGACAATATCGTGATCGTGCCTCCGACCGGCGACATCTTCCTGCAGGAGGATTCGGACGGCGAGCACTTCGTCCGCGGACTAACCCCGGAGGGTAAGATCTACGACTTCGCCCGGACGATCACGAACGACACCGAGTTCTGCGGCGGCTGCTTCTCGCCTGACGGCACGGTCTTCTTCGTCAACCAGCAGGGCGCCCGCGGCAACCTCCCGGCGGGACCTCCAAACGGGAACGCGGTGACCTACGCGATCACCGGCCCCTTCCAGCAACGTAGGTAAGGCCCGCGTCTAGTAGAGTAAAGAGGCTCCGGGAGAGGAAGGAGTCGCTGTAGCTGGAGGAGTGGAGACAACGTGAACCGCGTTACAGGCCAGGCGGGCAAGCGTACCCTGTCGCGCAACGCTAGAAGCGACTCCGAGTTCGCAGGCTCAGCCTTCTCCCCCGACGGCAGCACCTTCTTCGTCAGCTTGAGCAGCCTTGAAAGCGCAGCCTACAAGAGCCTCGGCGTACCGCTGGCCTAGTAATAACGACGATCAACTTCGGACGGGACCCGTCAGAGACGGTTCCCGTCTTGGCGCGGCTCTGCGATAGCCGAGTTCTCCTCCATTTAACCCAACGTTTTCAGGTACTTAACCTGCGGGGATGCTCGTCGCTCTATACTCTTGCCGTCCATCAAGAGGGGGAGAAAGTCCCCACGAAACAGAGGAGGTAAGTCTTGGAAGACTTATGGAACGGGGGGCTGGCGCGTCTCCGCTGGCCGTTCGCACTGGTCGCCGGCGCTGCGGCGGCGATCGTGTTGGTGCTGATATCGGCGGGATCGGGTCAGGCCCAGCCCACTTCGGACGCCAGCAGCGCGGGGAGCGGGCAATTCCAATTCGACCCGCTGCCCGCCTCGGCACCATGCACCCCTGGCGGAGACCCGGCGCAGCCCTTGTTGTTGCCGGAAGGTTACACGCAGAGTGTGATCGCAAGCGAACCGCAGTTCCCCGACCTGCCCGACATGAACACCCAGAACGAGACCGGGCCTGATGCCGGGCGCTATTTGTATCGCACCCACGAGACAAGCGGCAACAGCGCGGTCACACTGACGGACCTCGAAACCGGCACCACCAGCACGTTCGCCCAACGCGCCGACTGGGAGCGCTTCGACGGCATCGTATGGACACCGTGGGGCACGATCCTAGTCGCCGAGGAGACCAACGCAGCCGCAATTAGGGACCCGGAAGTTCCTCAGGCTGAAGCCGGTCTAGTGTACGAGCTCTTCCCCGACCCCAACGATCCGACCAAGCTGGACCTGACCAAGGGCGGTGGCGATGGGATCGCACCACGCCCGGCGCTCGGCTCGAAGTCGCACGAGGGGATGCGCTTCGATCCACACGGGAGCCTGTACAGTATCAGCGAGTCAAACCCTGGATACATCTTCAAGTTCGTGCCCGACAAGCGGGGCGACCTCTCGAGCGGCCAGCTCTACGCGCTCAAGGTCGTCGAGCCGACAGGGGACCGCACCGGCGAAGCGATCTGGGTGCCGCTCGACCGCGCATCGGTTCAAGTGAACGCCAATGCCGCCGCAGCCGCGGTGGGGGCCACCGGCTACAACCGTCCCGAGGACGTCGAGATAACCACCTCGACGGGTAACAACCGCGGCGGCGCGACCACGCTCTACGTCTCGGTGACCGATCCGTCAACCGACAGCCGGGTACTGGGTGTAGATTTGCGTGAACCGGCCGGCGGCAGCGCGCACGATACGGCCTTCGTCTACGATTACGTGCGGACCGGACTGAACGCCCCAGCTGACTTCGCGTGGCCTGATAACCTCGCCCTCGACCGCGCCGGCAACCTCTACATCGCTGAG
>Ga0136617_10006571_pt1 | contig 10378 bp, 14 predicted proteins | sample AntDrymUQ3222106_2_FD_129672 | JGI IMG/M metagenome (GOLD analysis project Ga0136617, IMG submission 129672) | Polar desert sand microbial communities from Dry Valleys, Antarctica - metaG UQ322 (21.06) | ecosystem: Environmental > Terrestrial > Soil > Desert | place: Antarctica: Dry Valley... | reverse complement strand
TCTGGCTCTTCGACGGGCTCAGCTTGACGACGAGCCAGGTGATGCCGGCCGCGAGACCGATGACGAGGGCCATGTAGACGGCCATTCCGATGAGACCGAGGACTGTGTCCATGCGCGCCGTAGACTAGCCGCATGCCGCGCGCGTGCGTCATCGTGCTGGACGCCGTCGGGGCGGGAGAGCTGCCCGACGCGGCCTCGTACGGCGACGAGGGGTCGAACACGATCGGGAACGTCGCCCGCGCCGTCGGCGGTCTCGACCTGCCCGCGCTCGAGGCGCTCGGGCTCGGCAACGCCCTCCCGCTCGAAGGCTGTCCGCCGCAACCGGGCGCGCCGGCGATCGCGGGCCGCCTCATCGAGCGCTCGAAGGGGAAGGACACGACAACCGGTCACTGGGAGCTCGTCGGCGTCGTCACCCCGACCGCGATGCCGACCTATCCGCACGGATTCCCGCACGATGTGATCGACCCGTTCATGAACCGCACCGCCCGCGGCGTGCTCGGCAACAAGGCGGCGTCCGGAACGGACATCATCGACGAGCTCGGCGAGGAGCATCAACGCACGGGCAAATGGATCGTCTACACCTCCGCCGACTCCGTCTTCCAGATCGCCGCCCACGAGGAGACGATCCCGCTCGAGGAGCTGTACGAGGGCTGCCGGGTCGCGCGCGAGCTGCTGACGGGGAAGCACGCGGTCGGTCGCGTGATCGCGCGGCCGTTCGTCGGCGAGCCCGGCGAGTACGAGCGGACCCCGAACCGCCACGACTTCTCGCTCGAGCCGAAGCGCCCGAACTACCTGTCGCTCGTCCGCGCTGCGGGCCACAAGGTCTACGGCGTCGGCAAGATCGGCGACATCTTCGCCGGCTGCGACGTCGACGAGTCGAGCCCGACGAAGTCGAACGTGGAAGGGATCAACACGACGATCGAGCTGCTCCGGACGATCGAGAGCGGCCTCGTCTTCACGAACCTCGTCGAGACGGACATGCTCTGGGGCCATCGCAACGACCCGGTCAACTTCCACCGCTGCCTGCAGGACTTCGACCGCCGCCTTGGCGACATCCTCGAGGCGCTGCGACCAGGCGATCTCCTGATCCTCACCTCCGATCATGGCTGCGACCCGACGACACCCTCGACCGACCACTCGCGGGAGCACGCGCTGCTGCTTGCCTACGCGGCGGGACGGAATGCGGCAGGGCAGGTGCACGAGGGCGAGTTCGCCGACGTCGGCGCGACCGTGAACGCTTGGCTGGGTGGGAAGTCGCCTGGGCGCGGGATCCCGGGCACGCCGATCCTGACGCCTTGAGCTTCCACGATCCGCAGCTCGTCGCCGAGGAGTACGCAAGCGAGAAGGGGCTCCTCGGACGGCGGGCTGCGTACGAGTACGCGGATGGACCGGACGCCCATTCGGCCGTGGTCGAAGCGGTGCTCGAGGGGCGGCCCCGGCACGTGCTCGAGGTCGGCAGCGGGCCGGGGGAGGCGGCCGAACGAATCGCGGCGACGGGAGCGCACGTTGAGGCGGTAGACGTCTCCGAGCGGATGGTCGAGCTGACCCGCGCCCGAGGGGTATCCGCACGTGTAGGCGACGTTCAGAAGCTCCCATTCGAAGACGAAGTGTTCGACGCGGCCCTGGCCGCGTGGATGCTCTACCACGTCGCAGACGTCGACGGCGCGCTCAGCGAACTCGCTCGTGTGCTTCGGCCGGGTGGCCGACTCGTCGCCGTCACGAACGGCGTAGAGCACCTCGGCGAACTGCGCGGGCTTCTCGGCGGCGAGTTCCCGACGTGGCATTTCAGTGATCAGAACGCACGAAAAATCCTGGAACGGCATTTCGTCCAGGTAGAGGAACGCTTCCTGGACGGCTGGATCCATTTCCCCGATCGGGCGACGGTACAGAGCTACGTCGACGCGACCCAGAATCTCTGGAGGCGCGATCTCCCGGCAGACTTCGACGGACCGCTTCGCGTGCGCTACGCGCCGGTCCTCTACGTGGCGAGACGATGATCCGGCCTGCGGAGCTGATCGAGCGGAAGCGGAACGGGGAGGAGCTCGGGGCCGATGAGCTCGCGGAGCTGATCCTCGGTTATACGCGCGGGGAGATCCCGGACTACCAGCTCGCCGCCTTCTGCATGGCCGTCTACTTCAAAGGGCTGAACGCCGCCGAGACCTACGCGCTCACCGACGCGATGATCCGGAGCGGCCGCACGCTCGACCTCGGCGCCGCGCTCGGACGGAAGGTCGTCGATAAGCACTCGACGGGTGGCGTGGGAGACAAGACGACGATCGCGGTCGGCCCCATCGTCGCGGCCTGCGGCGTTCCGGTGGGGAAGATGAGCGGGCGCGGGCTCGGGCACACCGGCGGCACGCTCGACAAGCTCGAATCGATCCCCGGGTTCTCGGTCGATCTTTCGGTCGACGCGTTCGTCGAGCAGGTGCGGGACGTCGGGCTCGCGATCATCGGGCAAACCGACGATCTCGTGCCGGCCGACAAGCAGCTCTACGGCCTCCGAGACGTGACGGCGACGGTCGACATCGTGCCGCTGATCGCCTCGTCGATCATGTCGAAGAAGATCGCCGGCGGGGCCGCCGCAATCGTGCTCGACGTCAAGGTCGGCGACGGCGCCTTCATGAAATCGCTCGAGGATGCGCGGGTGCTCGCCGAGGCGATGCTCGAGCTGGGCCGGCACGCGGGGCGCGAGGTCGTCTGCCTCCTCACCGACATGGATCAGCCGCTCGGCGCCGCGGTCGGGAACGCGCTCGAGATCGTCGAGGCGCGCGCGACCGTCTGCGGTGAGGGCCCGCCCGACTTCACCGAGCTCGTCCTCGACGCCTGCGCGCGCCTGCTTGCGCTCGCAGACCTCGGGATCGACGCAGCCGAAGGCCGTCGCCGTGCCGAAGCCGCGGTCGCAGACGGCTCGGCGCTCGCTGTTTACGAGCGGTGGATCCGAGCGCAGGGGGGCGACCCCGACCCCGGCGTGTTGCCTCGGGCGGCAGTCGTCCAAGAGCTGCGGGCGCCCGTCGCCGGCTACGTCACGTGGCTCGGCGCGATCGACGTCGGCCACGCTGCGCTACACCTCGGCGCGGGCCGGGCGGCCAAGGGCGACGAGATCGACCACGCCGTCGGCGTCGTCTGCCGGGCGAAACGGGGAGATCGCGTCGCCGAAGGGGACGTTCTCGCGGAGATCCACGCTCGTAGCGACGACGAGGCGGAGACGGGTGTCGCGGAGGTGCTCCTCGCCTACGCCATCGGTGACGTCCCCCCACCGGAATGCCCGATCCTGCTCGACGTCGTCGCTTGATGATTCGCCTCGAGCGCCCTGAGGACGAAGCCGAGATCTCGCAGGTCATCGAAGCCGCCTTCGGGTACCGGGACGTCGCGAGGTTCGCCGAGCAGATCCGTGCCTCGCCTGCCTTCATCCCTGAGCTCGCGTTCGTTGCTGAGGAAGCGGGCGAGATCATCGGGCACACGATGCTCAGTTGGGTGGAGCTCGAAGGCCAGGACGTCAAGGTGTTGATCCTGACGCCGATGTCGGTACGGCCCGACCGCCAGCGGCAAGGCGTGGGTGTGGCGCTCGTCGAGGCTGCTCTCGCGGCGGCGGACGAGCTTGGCGAATCGCTTGTCATCGTGGAGGGAATTCCCGCCTACTACCCTCGCTTCGGCTTCCGCTCGGCGAGTGCGCTCGGGCTCGAGCGTCCCGACCCGAGAACGCCAGACGCAGCTTGGATGGTGTATCCACTCAGCGGGTACGACCCGGCGCTTCGCGGTCGCGTTGTCTACCCGTCGTTCTTCCCGCCGCCGCCGGCCCGTGCCTGAGCTACCCGAGGTCGAGAGCGTCCGCCGGGCGATCGCGCCAGCCCTCGAAGGGCGGACGCTCGTCGATGTCGAGATCGACGATCCGAGGCTGACGCGGCCGCTCGACCCCGTCGAGGTCGCCGCGGAGCTGCGCGGCGAGCGCGTGGCGAGGGTCGATCGGCGGGGCAAGTACCTGATCGTCCGCTTCGAGTCCGGCCGAGCGCTCCTCATTCACCTCCGCATGACCGGCTCGCTGCGAGCAGATGCGCTCGACGGCGATCCGCACCGGCGAGCGCTTCTCGCTCTCGACGACAGCACGAGCGTCGCCTACAAGGATGTCCGCCGGTTCGGCACTTGGCTCCTGCTCGAGCTCGACGAGCTCGATCCGTACCTCGCGGCGCGGCTCGGCGAAGAACCCCTGCTGCCCGCGTTCACCGCGAAGCGGCTGGGGGAGAGCCTGGCGGGCCGCCGCGCCCCGCTCAAGGCCGCGCTGCTCGACCAGCGCACGCTCGCCGGGCTCGGGAACATCTACGTCGACGAGGCCCTCTGGTACGCGCGGTTGCAGCCGCTCCGCGAGGCGGGAACGCTCGAGCCGGACGAGCTCCGGCGCCTGCACCGTGCGATTCGCAAAGCGCTCGAGCTCGGCGTCGCCCGCCAGGGCTCGACGCTCAGCACCTATCGGCTTCCCGACGGCTCGTCAGGGACGATGCAGCGCGAGTTCAAGGCCTACGGGCGGACGGGCGAGCCGTGCGACCGCTGCGGCACGGAGCTCTCGAAGACCCGCATCGGCGGCCGCAGCACGTGGTACTGCCCCCGCTGCCAGCGCTAGAAAGGCTTGTGTTGGAACAACACAAGCGCTCTTCGGCCCGCGCAACCGAGCCGAGGGACGAACTGCTTGTGTTGGTGAAACACAAGCTCAGCTACGCGGCGAGCCTCTCGTCGAGCGCGCCCGTCTTGTCGAGGCGCCAGAGCTCGGTGTAGCCGCCGATTGGCTCCTCGTCGATCAGGATCTGCGGCACCGACCAGCCGCCGGTGAGCTCGCGCAGCGTCTGGCGGAAAGCCTGATCGCCGTCGAGCGAGATCTCGTCGTAGGCAATGCCCTTCGTGTTCAGCAGCGCCTTAGCGCGAACGCAATAGCCGCACCAGCGCGTCGTATAGATCGTGATCCGGGCCATCCCGCTTTCAACGCGGAAAGTGCAGGATTCGTTCCCCGTCGGACTGCGTCCCTAGACTCAGCACATGGGGAGGACGTCCAAGACCGAAGCCGTCGTGCTCCGCTCCTTCCGGTTCGGCGAGGCCGATCGCGTCCTCCACGTCTACACAGCGGAGAGCGGCCGCGTCGGCGCTGTCGCCAAGGGGATCAGGCGGACAAAGTCGCGCTTCGGCGCGCGGCTCGAGCCGCTCTCGCATGTCGAGCTCCTGCTCCACCACGGCTCCGGCGAGCTCCGAACCGTGACCGGGGTCTCGCTGATCTCGTCGCACCACGAGACGCGCGAGGATCCGTATCGGCTCGCGGTCGGCCTCGTCGGCGCGGAGGCGATGCTGCGGCTCTACACCGAGCAGGAGGCGAACGAGCAGGCCTTCACGGCGCTGACGCGCTTCCTCGATCGGCTCGACGCGATCCCCCCGCGGGCACCCGCCCGGCCGGCGCTCGATCCGCTGGCGCTGTCGTTCCAGCTCAAGCTGCTCTGGCTCTCCGGTTACCTGCCGCATCTCGACAGTTGCGTCGAGTGCGGCGCGGTGGAAGGGCTCGTCGGCTATCTCCCGAGCGCCGGCGGCGCCGTCTGCCGCGACTGCGGGCCGGGCACGGTCTCGCTCTCGCCCGAAGGACTGCGCGGAATCCGCACGCTCCTGACGACGCCGCTCGCCGCAGCACACGAAGCCGGCGTGACCGATCGGGGCGGACGAGAGGCGCTCGCGGTCGTCACGACGTCGTACGAGTACAGCGGCGGCTTCCGCCTGCGGACGCTCTCCGCATGAGGGTTATGAGCGCACGCGCTGCCAGAGCATCCGCGCGAACTCGCGAGGCGGGAGCAGCTGCTCTCGGTTGCGGATGGTGACCGAGCTGAGCTCGACCATCAGTAACAGGACGCCGACGAGCGTGAGGATGTCCGCGAAGTTGAACGCGATCACCGCCTGGCCCGCGTCGACGACGAGGGGATTCGGAATTCCGCGCTCCCAGACGATCGCCGAAACGCCGTTGCCGACCGCGCCCGCGGCGAGCACGCCGGCCATCGCGGCGACGGCCACAGAAGGCACGCGGGCCAGCGCGAGACAGCCGAGCGCAACGGCCGCGGACATCGCGATCCAAGCGGCCCCGCGCGGGTGATAGGCCCATTCCTCCGTCTCGACGGTGGTCTTGTGCGCAAGGTCGAGCGCGGCGAGCGGGAGCGCGACCGAGAGCAGGAGAATCGCGCGCCGGAGCATCGTCACGGAGGATATTCGTCGTGACTGAGTGCCAGGTTCGATTGTGATGGCGTTTCGATCGTGAGGAAGGCGCTCTCCGGCGGCTACGAGCTCGACGACGACCGTGCGCGGATCGACCTCGACGAGGTGCACCGCTTCATCTCGGAGGACTCGTATTGGGCGGCCGGGCGTCCGCGCCAGACGATGCGCGGCCTGATCGAGCGCGCCGACCGCGTCGTCGGCCTCTATTGCGGCGACGCGCAGGTGGGTTTCTCGCGCACGGTGGACGCCTCGGATGCCGGATTGACCTACCTCGCCGACGTCTACGTCCTGCCCGAGCACCGGGGCCACGGTCTCGGCGTCGAGCTCGTCCGTTTCACCGTCGAGGAAGGCCCGTTCGTAGCCAACCGCTGGGTCCTACACACGAAGGACGCACACGAGCTGTACACGCGGTTCGGCTTCGAGCCGGGCAAGGGGCTGCTCGAGCGCAAACGCAGGTCGCCGTAAGGAACCGTCGCCTGGAGGGTTGTCCGGTCAACAGACCCACGACCGGAAGGAGGCCGTCATGGCCCGCTTGCTCCTCGTCTCGCTCCTCGCAACTCTCGCCATCGGGCTCGCCGCCCCGGCCCAGGCCGGCGCAGCACCGAACCTCGACCGGCTCTACATCGGCGACGACGGCTCGCTCGTCTCGTTTTCGCATGATCGGCTCGACCGTCTACGGCTTCGCCGAGAACCCGGGCAGTCGGTCTCACGGACGTGGTCGGCCTGCCGCAGGGGCACGCTGACCGCGATCGCCGACCGCGGCCGCTCGGTGGCCGAGTCTGACGAGGACAACAACGCTCGCTCGGTCGTCAGCGACTGCTAGCCGGTCGCTACCGCTCCACGATCGGACGCACCTCGATCGCGCCGCCCATCCGTGCCGCCGGGATCTGGGAAGCCAGCGCGATTGCCGCATCGAGGTCTTCGGCCTCAGGCGTACACCGCGCTCTTCTCGTCGTCCGAGAGCGTCCCATTCCTCCGACCCGGACAGCGGGGTGGCGCCGGGTGGCGCCCTGATGGATCAGCAGCATGAACTTCATCGTTCTCTCCTTCGGTGTGGTCGCTTTCGAGACGAACGGGGAACGCCGAGATCGACAGGGCCGCTACTCGTCGGTCTTCGGGGACCGCCACGGCTGGGAGAGCCGGTCGAGCAGGAAGGCGCGAGTACCGCCGAGCGGGATCCGCTCCTGCGCGAGCGAGTCGCGCTCGCGGATCGTGATCGTCTCGTCCTCGAGGGTCTGCTCGTCGATCGTGAGCGCGAACGGCGTCCCGATCTCATCCTGGCGCCGATAGCGCCGGCCGATCGCGCCGCTGTCGTCGTACTCGACGCTCGCGACCGTTCGCAGCTCCTCGAACAGCGCCCGCGCCTTCGCGACCATGTCCTCGCTCTTGCCGACGAGCGGCAGCACCGCCGCCTTCACGGGCGCGAGCTGGGGGTGGAGCCGCAGCACCGTCCGCTCCCGTTCGGCGACGACCTCCTCGTCGTAGGCGTCGAGCAGGAACGTCAGCATCGAGCGGTTGACGCCGAGCGCGGGCTCGATCACGTGTGGCGTGTAGCGCTCGCCGTCCTGACCGACCCACTCGAGCTTTGTCCCGGAGGCTTCGGTGTGCTGGGTCAGGTCGTAGTCGCCGCGGTTGGCGACGCCCTCGAGCTCCGACCAGCCCATCGGGAAGAGGTACTCGATATCGCTCGTCCCGCTCGAGTAGTGGGAGAGCTCGTCTGCGTCGTGAGGGCGGAGCCGCAGATGCGAGTCGCGGAGTCCATAGCGCTTGTGCCAGTCCAGCCGCTCCTGCATCCAGTAGCGATGCCACTCCTCGGCGTCGGCGGGCGGGACGAAGAACTCCATCTCCATCTGCTCGAACTCAAGCGTGCGGAAGATGAAGTTGCCCGGCGTGATCTCGTTCCGGAACGACTTGCCGACCTGCGCGATCCCGAACGGCGGCTTGCGGCGCGCGATCTGGAGCACGTTCTTGTAGTTGATGAAGATGCCCTGCGCCGTCTCGGGGCGGAGATAGACGGGCACACCCGTTTCCTCGACGGCGCCGACGCGCGTCTCGAACATCAGGTTGAACTGGCGCGCCTCGGTCAGGTCGCAGTCGGGAGTCTCGCCCGGCCGCTTGCTCGGCCGCTTGCCGCAGCGCACCTCCTCGTGCTCGAGATCGGCGAGATGGTCGGCGCGGAAGCGCTGCTTGCAGAAGCGGCAGTCGACGAGCGGATCGGTAAAGCCGCCGACGTGGCCCGAGACCTCCCAGACGCGCGGGTGGAGGATGATCGAGGAGTCGAGCGCGAGGATGTCGTCGCGCTCCTGCACCATCGCGGCGAGCCAGCGGGCCTTGACGTTGTCCTTGAGGAGGACGCCGTAGTGGCCGTAGTCGTAGGCGGAGCCGAGCCCGCCGTAGATCTCCGAGGAGGGAAAGACGAACCCACGCCGCCGCGCGAGCGAGACGATCTTGTCCATCGTGACGGTGTCTCTGAGTGAGGGGTCGGCCATCGGAGCTAGAGGCTACCGTTGGGCGCAATGCGGCTGACCAGGGGACGTCGAAAGCGGTTTCAAGGCGCAGGCGGCTCGGCCATGCGGAAGTTCCAGGCGGAGCGCCGGGCGAACATCCGCGCGGAGAAGCGCGATTGGATGATTCTTCTCATCGCCATCCCGACGATGGCTGCGTTGTCCTGGTTCCTGGACGGCCGGCCGATCCAGTTCTTCACCGTCGCCGTCTTCGGTGCGCTCGTGACGATGGCTGGCATCTTCTGGTACATGGGCGGCCATGCGTCGGCTCTGCCGTGGCGCTGGGGTGTCGAAGGCGAGCAGATGACCGCCGCCGAGATTGAGAAGCTCGGCCCCGACTGGCAGTGCGAGCACGACATCGAGCACGAGCGCGGCAACTGGGATCACGTCCTCGTGGGGCCTCCCGGCGTCTTCCTGCTCGACTCGAAGGCGCTCAACAATTCAGCAAGGGTCGAGGACGATGCCCTTCGCTCCGGCCGCCCGCGTTACAACGGAGGTGCGGCCCGCGCCGGTGCACGAACGATCCATCACGCACTGTTGGAGCAGTTCCGACAACCCCTCTGGGTGCAGTCGGTTGTCGTGGTCTGGGGAGAGCTGGCAGAGGAGTACCGGGAAGAGAAGCTGGTTGGCTACGCGCGCGGCGACAAGCTCGTACCCTGGCTCTCGGGGCTGGACGAGAAGCTTGGCCGCCCGCAACGTGCGGCCGCGATTGAGGCGTTGCGAGTCGTCCGTGACGGGCTCCAAGAACGCGAACCTCGCGATCTCTGAATCCGAGGCGGGCGCAGCGGCTAACGTCGCGCAGATGCGCCTCTACTCCGAGCTCGCGGACTGGTTCCATCTCCTCACCGCGCCGGAGGACTATGCCGAGGAGGCCGCCGAGTTCGTTCGGCTCGCCGAGGAGGCCGGCGACGGCGAGCTTCAGACCCTGCTCGAGCTCGGAGCCGGAGGCGGCAACAACGCGAGTCACCTGAAAGCGCGCTTCACGTGCACGCTGACCGACGTCTCGGAGGAGATGCTCGCGCTCTCGCGGGGCCTGAACCCGGAGTGCGAGCACGTCGTGGGAGACATGCGGACGCTGCGGCTCGGCCGCACCTTCGACGTCGTCCTCGTCCACGACGCCGTGATGTACATGACGACCGAGGTGGATCTACGCGCGGTGTTCGAGACGGCATTTGCCCACACCCGTCCAGGCGGCGTCGCGCTCTTCCAGCCCGACTGCACCCGCGAGACGCTTGTCGAGAAAACGGATTGCGGCGGCCATGACGGGGACAATCGGGCGCTGCGCTACCTCGAGTGGGTGCGCGACCCCGACCCGCGCGACTCGACCTACGAGGTCGACTACCTCGTCGCCCTGCGCGAGGGCGACGCACCCGTTCGAGTCGTTCAAGACCACCACGTGGAGGGTGTGTTCGCGAATAACGAGTGGCTCGAGTGGCTCGGCGCCCTCGGGTTCGAGGCGCGGGCTGAGCGCGTTGTCTACGACGACGGCGCCGAGGAGATAACGGTGTTCGTCGCCCGCCGCCCGGCCGAGCGAGCGCGATGAACCCCGCCGGCGAGATCGTCGAGCTGCACATCCTCTCGGACTCGACGGGCGAGACCGCCGCGCGCCTTGTCGCCGCGCTCGAGGCGCAGTTCCCGGA